>Ga0335079_10010258_pt1 | contig 10667 bp, 14 predicted proteins | sample Lox_Sample_33_FD_206719 | JGI IMG/M metagenome (GOLD analysis project Ga0335079, IMG submission 206719) | Soil microbial communities from Loxahatchee National Wildlife Refuge, Florida, United States - Lox_Sample_3.3 | ecosystem: Environmental > Terrestrial > Soil > Wetlands | place: USA... | reverse complement strand
CCGCACCTGGGCAGTGCGACGCGTGAGACGCGCGAGGCGATGGGGCTGCTGGCGGCCTCCGCGCTCCGGTCGCTGCTGATCGACGGGGTCGTCCCGCCGAACGTCGTGACCTGAGCCGCTTCCGGCATGATCGCCCGGGAGGGAAGCGTGATCGTTCTCTACGACAGCCCCGTGTCGGGCAACTGTTACAAGGTGCGGCTGCTGCTCGCACATCTCGGCGTGCCCCTTGAACGCCGCGAGGTCGACGTGGTCGACCGCTCGTCGCGGCCCGAGCTGCTCGGCGGTCTCAACCCGGCGCTTCGCGTCCCGACACTGGTGCTCGACGACGGCCGCCCGCTTGCCGAGTCGAATGCGATCCTCTGGTACTTCGGCGACGGGACTCGGTTCGTGCCGGTCGACCGCTACGAGCGCGCGCAGGTTCTGCAGTGGCAGTTCTTCGAGCAGTACGACCACGAGCCGTCGCTGGCGGTCGTCCGGTTCTGGCTCGCGTACTCGGGCAAGCCTGAGGCGTACGCCGATCAGGTCGAGGCCCGCCGCGCCGCCGGCTACCGCGCGCTCGATGCGATGGAGCGGCACCTCGCCGGCCGCGAGTGGCTCGTCGGCGGCGGGATGACGATCGCCGACATCTCGCTCTACGCCTACACGCACGTCGCCGGCGAGGGCGGGTTCGACCTCGGCCGCTACCCCGCGATCGAGGGCTGGCTGGCGCGCGTCGCCGCGCAGCTCGGCCACGTCACGATCGACGCGTGATCGTCCGCGTGCCCGTCGCCGGCCCGCGCCGGCAACCGGCACACACTTGTCACGGTCGCGTTTCACACACGTGACAACGGCCCCGCTACGGTCGCCACATGACGGCCAACGGGACGAAGGCGAACGGAGCGAAGCCGGCGCGCGCGGCGACGCCGTGGGGGGCGGCGATCGTGCTCGAGCGCCTCTCGCTGCCGCAACGGGTCGGTGACAAGCGGTTCTCGTCGGTGCTCGAGCTGCTCGAGACCGACAACGGCGAGCGGCTCCTTCGCTTCGCGTACTCGACGGACGGCGTCGTGCGCCGCGGCCCGGTCACGCTGCGGGAGCGTGACCTGACGCGGCTGCGGACGGAGCTCGATCGGCGCCCCGCGCTCGCCGAGCTGCTGTGGCTGGAGCCGGGTGGCGGTGCCTAGACGGCCGCCGCGACGGACATCCGGGCCGCGTCGACCAGCGAGCCCATGACGAGCGCGCCGTCGGCCGAGCCGAGGAGCCGGTCCACCGCATGCTCGGGGTGCGGCATCAGCCCGAGGACGTTTCCGGCCCCGTTGGTCACGCCGGCGACGTCGGCGACCGAGCCGTTCGGGTTCGACCCCGCCGCGTAGCGCAGGGCGATCTGGCCGGCCGCCTCCAGCTCGGCGAGCAGCTCGTCGTCGGCGAACCAGCACCCCTCGCCGTGCTTCACGGGGATCACGAGCTCCTGCCCGGGCCGGCAGCGCGCGAGGAGCGGGGTGTCGGTCTGCTCGACCCTGAGCGGCACGTCGCGGCAGACGAACGCCAGCGACGCGTTCGGGCGAAGGACGCCCGGGAGCAGCCCTGCCTCGGTCAGGATCTGGAAGCCGTTGCAGATCCCGAGCACGGGCCCGCCCTCGGCGGCAAACGCGCCGACCGCTCCGAGAATCGGCGAGAACCGCGCGATCGCGCCGCAGCGGAGGTAGTCGCCGTAGGAGAACCCTCCCGGGAGGACGACTGCGCTCGTGCCCGGCGGAAGGGCCGAGTCGCTGTGCCACACGCGGCGTGCGTCGGCGCCGAGCCGATCGAGTGCGAGCTGCGCATCACGGTCGTCGTTCGAGCCGGGGAAGACGACGACGGCGATCAGCGGACGCTCGTCGGGCGTCATTCCGCATCGAGCTCGATCGCGTAGCTCTCGATCAGGGGGTTCGCGAGCAGCCGGTCGCACATCGCCTCGAGCTGGCTGCGTGCCTCGACGGGGTCATCGGTTGCGAGCTCGACGTCGACGACCTTGCCGACGCGCGTCTCGCCGACGTCGAAGCCGAGGTGGCGCAGGGAGCTCGAGACCGCCTGCCCCTGCGGGTCGAGGATGCCCGGCTTGGGCCGGACGAGGACCGTCGCCTTCACTCGAGCACCACCGACGGCTGCGCCACGTACGCGGCGAACTCGAGGCCGGTCAGCCGCTCGAAGGCCTCGATGTACCGCTGCCGGGTGCCCGCCACGACCTCGTCCGGCAGCTCCGGGCCGGGCTCCGTCTTGTCCCAGCCGAGCGACTCGCAGTAGTCGCGCACGAACTGCTTGTCGAACGAGGGCTGTGCGCCGCCGGGGCGGTACTCGTCGGCGGGCCAGAAGCGTGAGGAGTCGGGAGTGAAGGCCTCGTCGGCCAGCACGAGCGTCCCGTCCTCGTCGATCCCGAATTCGAGCTTCGTGTCGGCAAGGATGATCCCGCGCTCGCGTGCGTACGCCGACGCGAACTCGTAGAGCGCCAGAGCGGCTGCCTCGACCTCATCGAACCGCTCGACCCCGACGAGCTCGGCCGCCGTCTCGCGATCGATGTTCTCGTCGTGCCCGGTTGTCGCCTTCGTCGCCGGCGTGAAGATCGGCTCCGGCAGTTGCTCGCTCTCCGACAGACCCTCGCGGAGCCGGTGGCCGCAGACGGTCCCCGAGCGCCGATAGTCGCTCCAGCCGGAGCCGGCCAGGTATCCGCGCACGACGCACTCGATCGGCAGCATCTCGAGCCGCCGGCACTCGGTCGTCCGGCCGTCGTCGCCGAGCGAAAGCAGGTGGTTGGAGACGATCGTGCGCGTCCTCGCGAACCAGAAGCCCGAGAGGCCGGTGAGCACGCGGCCCTTGTCAGGGATCGGTGTCGGAAGGACGACGTCGAAGGTCGAGATGCGATCGCTTGCGACGAGCAGCAGGCGCCGGTCGTCGACGGCGTAGAGCTCACGGACCTTGCCGCTCGCGACGTGCAGGGCCTCAGGCATGGACGGGTACCTCCTTGAGGTCGAGACGGCGCAGCCGGTCGAAGGCACCGTCGAGATGGGCGATGGTCGCCTCGAGATCGAAGACCTGGTCGAGCTCGGCCGTCCCGAGGCGGGCGGTGATCTCGGGGTCGCCGCGAACGAGCTCCTCGAAGTCGAGCTCCTCGTCCCAGGCCCGCATCGCGTTCCGCTGCACCGCCCGGTAGGCCTCGCCACGATCCATGCCGTGCTCGACGAGGGCGAGCAGCAGCCGGTGCGAGAAGAAGAGACCGTGGGAGGCCCAGAGGTTCCGTTCCATGCGGTCGGTGTGCACGACGAGCCCGTCGACGAGCCATGTGAAGCGGTCGAGCATGTAGTCGAGCGCGAGGAACGCGTCGGGGACGACGACCCGCTCCGCGGAGGAGTGCGAGATGTCGCGCTCGTGCCACAGCACGACGTTCTCGAGGCCGACGGGAGCTGCCGCGCGGACGACGCGGGCGAGGCCCGAGATGCGCTCGGCGATCTTCGGGTTGCGCTTGTGCGGCATCGCCGACGAGCCCTTCATGCCGGCGGCGAACGGCTCCTCGACCTCGCGCACCTCGGTGCGGGCGAGATGCCTGATCTCGGTCGCGAAGCGGTCGAGTGACGCGGCGCACAGCGCCAGCGCGGACAGGAGCTCGGCGTGCCGGTCGCGGGCGATCACCTGGGTCGAGACGGGATCCGGCTCGAGCCCGAGACGGGCGCAGGCGATCGCCTCGACGCGCGGGTCGATCGCGCCGTACGTCCCCACGGTCCCCGACAGCTGGCCGACCCGGCACGTCTCGAGCGCATGCTCGATGCGCTGCCGCGTCCGGTCGAGCTCGAATGCCCACCCCGCGAGCTTCCAGCCGAACGTCGTCGGCTCCGCATGCACGCCGTGTGAGCGCCCGATGCAGATCGAGCGCCGGTGCACCTCGGCGCGCCGGACGACCGCGTTGCACGCTCGCTCGACGCCGGCGAGCAGGAGCGCGCCACCGTCTCGAATCTGGAGGGCCAGCGCCGTGTCGAGCACGTCCGACGACGTCAGTCCGTAGTGCACCCAGCGGCCCTCGGGCCCGAGCTGCTCGCCGACCGCGTCGACGAACGCCGCGAGATCGTGGTCGGTCGTCCGCTCCAGCTCGGCCACGCGCTCGGCCGACGGCGGGACCGCGCCTGCGCGGATTGCGGCGACGTCGGCGGTCGGAATCGCGCCGATCTCGGCCCATCCCTCGAGCGCCGCCAGCTCGACCTCGAGCCACCGCTCGAGCTTGCCCTCCTCCGACCAGATGCGAGACATCTCCGGGCGGGAATAGCGGGCGATCACTCCGGTCAGTGTAGAGCGCGGCGAGGCCGGCGCCCGCAGGTCAGGTCAGCGCCAGGATCCGCGCGGCGAGCGCGGCTGCGTTCTTCGCGTTGTCGACGCCGACGGTCGCAACCGGCACGCCCGGCGGCATCTGGACGATCGAGAGCAGAGCGTCGAGGCCGTCGAGGACGGAGAGCGACGAGCGGAGCGGCACGCCGATCACCGGCAGCTCGGTGTGCGCCGCCACCACGCCCGGCAGGGCGGCGGCGAGGCCCGCGCCGCAGATCAGCACCTTGATGCCGCGCCCGGCGGCGGAACGCGCGTACTCGGCCACGGCGTCGGGGTTGCGGTGCGCCGAGCGCACCTCGAGCTCGCACGCGATCCCGCGCGTCTCGAGCTCGTCGATCGCGGGCTGCATGCGCGCCCGGTCGGACTCGGAGCCGACCAGGATCCCGACCAGCGGCTCAGCCATCGACCCCCGCCGCGATGTCGCGCCTGAAACGGGCCCCCTCGAACGAGACGAGATCGACGGCCCGGTACGCGTTCGCCCTCGCCTCGGACACGGTTTCGCCTGTGCCGGTCACGGAGAGGATTCTGCCTCCCGTGGTCACCACCCTGCCGTCCCGAACCGCCGTCCCGCTCTGGAAGACGAGCGCGCCGTCGGCCGTGGCCGCCTCGAGCCCGTCGATCGTCACCCCCGCGTAGTCGCTCGACTCCGGGTATCCGGGCGATGCGAGGACGACGGTGACGGCGGACGAGATGTTCGGAGTGACCGTCGCCCGGGAGAGGTCGCCGCGGGCGGCGTGCAGGAGGACGTCGAGCAGGTCTCCCTGCAGGCGCGGCATGATCACCTGCGTCTCCGGGTCGCCGAAGCGCGCGTTGAACTCGAGCACCTTCGGCCCGTCGTCGGTGACCATCAGCCCGGCGAACAGGCAGCCCACGAACGGCGTGCCGCGGCGGGCGAGCTCGGCGATCACGGGCCGGTGCACCGCGTCGATGAGGGCGTCGACGTCGTCGACCCACGGCACCGGCGAGTAGGCGCCCATGCCGCCGGTGTTCGGGCCCGTGTCGCCGTCGCCGATGCGCTTGAAGTCCTGCGCGGCGGCCACCGCGAGGACATCGTGGCCGTCGGAGAGCCCGAAGACGGAGACCTCGCGGCCTTCGAGGAGCTCCTCGATCACCATGCCGCCGCCGAGAGCCTGCACGCTCCGCAGTGCGGCCTCGAGCTCGTCGGAGGTGCGGCAGACGAACACGCCCTTCCCGGCCGCCAGCCCGTCCGCCTTGACGACGCACGGCGTCCGCGCGACGGACAATGCCTCCGCCGTCGGAACGCCGGCCGCGCGCAGCACCTCCTTCGCGTACGACTTCGAACCTTCGATCCGCGCCGCCGCCGCGCTCGGCCCGAACACGGCGATGCCGTTCCGGCGGAGCTCGTCGGCGACGCCGGCGACCAGCGGCCCTTCGGGCCCGATGACCGCCAGTTCCGTGCCGAGCGTGTTGGCGAGACCGAGGAGGCCGTCGCCGTCGTCCGCGCGGACCGGGTGGCACACCCCGAGCGATGCGATTCCCGGATTCCCCGGGGCGGCGTGCAGCTCGGTGAGACTCGGGCTCTGCGCGAGCCGCCACGCGAGCGCATGCTCGCGCGCACCCGCCCCGACGAGCAGCACGTTCATCGGCCGATCCTACTCGGGGCGGTTCTCGCGTTCTCTGGCCCGGCGACGCTCCTCGTCCTGGAGCCGCCAGAGCTTCTCGTCGGGGTCGTCGCGCTTGCCGCGCAGCACGTACCAGGCCAGCACCGACGCGATCGTCAGGGGGACCACTGCGGAGAGAATCAGCACGACCTCGAGCGCGGTGTTGCCGGAGTTCGCGAGCACGAGGCTCAGGCGAGCACGCGCTCCCGTGCCGCGCCCACGCCGACGAGCTCGACCGGGATCCCGAGGTCGCCGGCCACGAACTCGACGTACGCGCACGCCGCCGCCGGCAGATCGCGCACGGTTGTCGCGTCGTCGAGCGGCTGCCGCCATCCGGGAAGCACCTGCCACACCGGCTCGGCATGGTGGAAGTCGGACTGGTGGGCCGGGAAGTCGCGGGTCTCGCGGCCGTCGGGAAGCCGGTAGGCGACACACACGGGCAGCTCGTCGAAGGCGGAGAGCACGTCGAGCTTCGTCAAGGCGAGCGCGGTCATCCCGTTCAGCCTGACGGCATACCGCAGCGCCACGAGGTCGAGCCACCCGCAGCGCCGCTCGCGCCCGGTGACCGTCCCGTACTCGCCGCCGAGCTCCCGCAGCCGGCCCTGGTCGGCGCCCGCGATCTCGGACGGGAACGGGCCCTCGCCGACGCGCGTGACGTAGGCCTTCGACACGCCGAGGACGCGGTCGATCCGGGTCGGCCCGATGCCGATCCCGGTCGGGGCGCCGGACGCGATCGGATTGGAGGAGGTGACGAACGGATAGGTGCCGTGGTCGAGGTCGAGCAGCGTCGCCTGGGCGCCCTCGAACAGGACGTGCTTGCCGTTGCGGAGCGCCTCGTCGACGAGCAGCGACACGTCGCCGACGTACGGCGCGAGGCGCTCGGCGAGCGCCGACGTGCGCTCCCAGACCTCTTCCAGGTCGAAGGGCTCGACCTCGTACACCTTCGACAGCCACACGTTCTTCTCCGCGAGCGCAACCTCGAGCTTCTGGCGCAGGATCTTCGCGTCGAGGACGTCCTGGACGCGGATGCCGATCCGCGAGGCCTTGTCGGCGTAGGCCGGCCCGATGCCGCGTCGCGTGGTTCCGATCTGCAGCGAGCCCAGCCGGCGCTCGGACGCCTGATCGATCGCGACGTGCCACGGCATGATCAGGTGCGCGTTGCCGGACACGACCACCACCGAGGTGTCGATGCCGCGCGCCGCCAGCTCGTCGAGCTCGTCGATCAGCACCTGGGGGTCGACCACGCACCCGGCGCCGATCACGGACGTCTTGCCGGAGATGACGCCGCTCGGCGTCTGCCTGATCTTGAACGTCTCGCCGTCGACGATGATCGTGTGCCCGGCGTTCGGGCCGCCCTGGTAGCGGCAGACGATGTCCGAGCCCTGCGCGAGCAGGTCGACGATCTTGCCCTTGCCCTCGTCGCCCCACTGCGCGCCCACGACGACGGTCGACGGCACGGCGTTGAGTCTAGAGGCCGGGACTACGTGAGCTGGAGCTGCCGCTCGTCCCGGTGCGCGAGCGCTGGCGGCTGCTCGCCGCGCCGCAGGACGATCTGATGTCCTGCGGCGCAGCGAACCACGCCGAGCGCGGTGTCCCGATCGACGCTGCCGCGGACGCTCGCGGCCTGGAGGGCGTCGGAGAACAACGCGCCACTACGCCGAGCAGCCTCGAGGCACGGCTCGCAGAGGCATGAGTACGCGGTCGCAGAGGGGGAGAGCCAGACCGTCGTCATCATGCCGCCGCTGCCAGGTCGGCGAACTTGGCGTAGCGTTTCTGGAAGGCAAGCTTCTCGATGCCGGTCGCGCCGTTTCTGTGCTTCGCGAGGATCAGCTCGGCGACGCCGGCGGACTCGGTTTCCTCGGGGTTGTAGTACTCGTCGCGGTACACGAACATCACGAGGTCGGCGTCCTGCTCGATGGAGCCGGACTCGCGCAGGTCGGAGAGGATCGGGCGCTTGTCGTGCCGCTGCTCGACGGCACGGGAGAGCTGGGAGAGCGCGACGATCGGGACGTCGAGATCGCGTGCGAGCACCTTCAGCGCACGCGAGATCTGCGACACCTCCTGTACGCGATTCTCCACCGTCGTGCCGCTCGTCATCAGCTGCAGGTAGTCGACGATCACGAGCGACAGCTCCGGCTCGCGCATCTTCAGCCGCCGCAGCTTCGAGCGGATCTCCATCATCGTGATCGAGCCCGTGTCGTCGACGTAGATCGGGGCCTTCGCGAGCTTGTCGCACGCGCTCGTCAACCGGGGCCAGTCGTCGGCGGCGAGCTTCCCGGTGCGCAGCCGCTGCGACTCGACCTTCCCCTCCGAGCACATCAGCCGCTGCGTGACCTCGGCCTTGGACATCTCGAGCGTGAACAGCGCAACGGGCTTCTCGTGGCGGACGGCGACGTTCGCGGCCATGCACAGGGCGAGCGCCGACTTGCCCATCGACGGCCGCGCCGCGACGATCACGAGGTTGCCCGGCTGGAACCCGGACGTCAGCCGGTCGACGTCGCGGAAGCCCGACGGGGTCCCGGTGATGTCCGTGCCCGCTTCGTAGAGCTTGGTGATCGTCTCGAACGAGTCCTTGAGCAGCTCGTCGATGTGCGCGAACTCGCTCGAGACGCGCTGCTGCGAGAGGTCGAAGACGATCTGCTCCGCTCGGTCGACGAGCTCGATCGTCTCGCCGGGCCGGTCGAAGCCGAGCCGCGCGATGTCGTTGCCGGCGCGGATCAGGCCGCGCAGCGTCGACATCTCGCTCACGATGCGGGCGTAGTGCGCGGCGTTCGACGCCGCAGGGACGAGCGCCGCGAGCTCGTGCACGCGCTCGGGCCCGCCGACGCCGGCCAGGGCGCCGGTCCGGTCGAGCTCGTCGACGACCGTGATCGCGTCGACCGGCTCGCCCTTCGCGTAGAGCGCGATGATCGACCGGTAGATCAGCCCGTGGCTCTCGCGGTAGAAGTCCCCCGCCGAGAGGCTGGTGGACTCCGTGACCGCCCCGATCGCCAGCGGCGAGAGCATCATCGCGCCGAGCACCGACTCCTCGGCATCCAGGTTCTGCGGCGGGACCGGGGCGGTCGCGAGTGCCTGGGCAGGCATTGCCATGTGGCGCCTAGTCAAGCCCTCTCCGCCGTCGTTCTCAACGGTGTGCAAAACCCCGTTCACACTCCTCTAACAAGTTCACGTGCAGGGATTATAGAACACACGTTCGCAATGCCAAGTGGATCAAAAGGTCGCTCCGAGCGCGGACTTTCGAGCCTGTTCCACAGGCCGTGGACGGCCCTGTGGAACATGCGTGCGTGACGATTCGTTAACGAACTGTCCACAGGCGGGTGGAGAGCCTGTGGAAAACCGCTACTCGGCCGGCTCGGCCTCGGCCTCGAGCTCCAGTTCGGGCGACTCGAGCGCTTCGGCCACGGCGACCACGGGCTCGTCCTCCTCGGCCACCGCCACTTCGGCCACCGCGGCCTCGGCCATCGCGTGCTCGTCGGCTGCGGCCTCGTCGGCGGCGCGGGCGGCTTCGGCCTCGGCCGCCTCGAGCGCGGCGAGCTCCTCCTCGGTCGGCAGCTCCTGGCCCTCCGGTGCGACGGCCAGGTGCAGCTCGGCGGTCACGCCGGCGAACAGCTCCAGCGGGACCGTGTAGCGCCCGATCCGCTTGATCGTCTCCATCTGCAGCTTGCGCCGGTCGATGCGGATCTTCTCCTGCTCCCAGAGCCGGTCGGCGACATTCGTCGCGGTCACCGAGCCGAAGAGCGAGCCCGTCGGGCCTGCGTTGACGTCGAAGCGGAACTCGACCGCGCCGATGCGGTCGGCGATCGCCTTCGCCTCGTCGGCCGTCTTCGCCTCGTGCCGCGCGCGCTGCGCGTCGCGCTTCTCGAGCTCGCGGATCAGCGCCGGCGTGGCGGTCTCGGCGAGACCGCGCGGCAGCAGGAAGTTGCGTGCGTAGCCGCGTGCGACGTTGACGACGTCGCCGCGGAGACCGAGCGAGTCGACGTCCTGCTTGAGGATCACCTCCACGGCGTCCTCCTACCGGTCCCCGACGTACGGGAGCAGGGCGATCTCGCGTGCACGCTTCACGGCGACCGCGACCTGGCGCTGGTGCCGGCGGCAGGCGCCGCTGATCCGGCGCGAGCGGATCTTGCCGCGCTCCGACACGTAGCGGCGAAGCTCGTTCACGTTCTTGTAGTCGATCTCGTCGACCTTCGTCTTGCAGAAGAAGCACGACTTGCGGCGTCCGCCCCCGGTGGGAGCGCCGCGCTTCGGCCTGCTGGTGCGTTCGGACTTCGGTGCTGCCACGCTCGTCTCCTTAGAACGGAATGTCGTCGTCGGCGGACTGGAAGTCGGCGTCGGCGGCGCTCTGCGCGCCGGCCCCGGCGGGCACGAACTGGTTGCCGCCGCCCTCGCCGCCCGCCTCGCCGCGGCCGCCCAGGAACTGCACGGTGTCGGCGATCACCTCGACCGCCTGGCGCTTCGTTCCGTCCTGTGCGTCCCACTCGCGCCACTCGAGGCGCCCGTCGATCGCGACCGGGCGGCCCTTCGCGAGGTACTGCGCGCAGTTCTCGCCCTGCTGGCCCCACACGGTGATGTCGAAGTAGTTCGGCTTCTCGGTCCACTGCCCGGTCGCGCCATCCTTGCGGCGCGTGTTCACGGCGATCCGCAGTCCGCAGACCGAGGTGCCCGACGGGGTGTGCCGCAGCTCCGGGTCGCGGGTCAGGTTGCCGACCAGGACGACGC
>Ga0335079_10010257_pt1 | contig 10667 bp, 9 predicted proteins | sample Lox_Sample_33_FD_206719 | JGI IMG/M metagenome (GOLD analysis project Ga0335079, IMG submission 206719) | Soil microbial communities from Loxahatchee National Wildlife Refuge, Florida, United States - Lox_Sample_3.3 | ecosystem: Environmental > Terrestrial > Soil > Wetlands | place: USA: Florida... | reverse complement strand
CTGCCAGATTCACAGCGGGTTGAATCTGTATTGGCGAAGCTTGCGGGGTCACGGGCGATGCGCTGGAATTGTCAGACTGCATCGCCGCACTCGATCCCGGCAGAAGATTCCCTTCCGGGCGCTCCACAAATTTTGAAGCCGCGTCCACTGAGCGGGCCGGCGGATCAACCTGAGCTACATCTTTCTTGGGTGTAAAGGCCGGCTCAACAAACTGAAAATTGCTGGCCGAGTTGTTAACGGGTGGTTGGCTCACAGCGGCCTGGACTGGTGCCGGTGCCGCCGGGCTTGGAACCGACTTCTGTGCCTCAGCCGCCGGTTGGGCAGCGCCGGTATCTAGTTTCAATACGATCTTATTGCCGGCCTCGGGCAGCAACTCGTATTTGCAAAGGCGGTCCAGATCGACCACCACGCGCGTGGTCTTTTCCGAGTCGGTGCCAATGCGCACACTGGCGACGCCGCTGCTGCCTACGCGAATCCGGTTCAGCGCAGACGCCTGCACAGTGTTGGGGAGATCGACCACGATGCGCGCCGGCGAAGAGAGCGTCTCCACCTTGGGCGTAATCGTGCCCTTGGCAGTGATCTCTATGCTGATGCCGCCATCGCCGCGCGACACGCCGACTTTTTCAAGCGCGGCATAACCGTTTACCTGCGCGCTCGCGGTTTGCGCTCCAGCCATTAACACAATGGCCAGCAGCGCTGAAATTGTTCCCAGAAATTGCTTTCGCATTTCGTGTCTCCCCGCCTGATTGCTCAAAAATGATCTGCTCATTGCTTTAGTTCTCTTGCAAATTTCACCCGGCCTACACCGCTGGCCGTGTAATTGTCTTGGTGACGTCCCGCGTCAGCGTCTTGCCCAGCTTGTCGTGGAACGTCTCTTTAAACACAATCGAATCTCCGGTGATCTTCTCTACATAACCGTCGAAGACCGGATCGTTCTCCCGCAGGAAATAAGCCTTGTCCACTGAATTCGTGACCACGGCAATCATCCCCGCTTCCGATTTCACGACGCCTTTGAGATTGACCTGATCAATCGTCAGGCAGCGTTTTCCGGAGCTGCATCCCGAACCTGTGCTTCCAATCGCCACCACCGGACTCACAAACGGATCACGGCCCTCAAAATGAAGATCTTTGGCGACCGCCACCGTGCTGTTGTCAGCTGCCGGCTTGTTTTCCTGGACGGACGCTTCCGATTTCGGAGCTGCAACCGCAGCCACTACCGGCTTGGGGCTGGCCACCTTGGGCTCACTTTTCGCCATGGCCCTGACTCTCACCCGCCGCGACTGGGCCGCCTTCGCCGTCTCGACTTTCACCTGCGGATGCACGGCAATCTTTGTCCCGGCTCTTGGCTGCACCGCAACCACTGCTGGTTTCGCAGAATTAGGTGCATGGTGCACAGAAACCGCTACTACAGGCTTCGAATGCATTTGGTGACCTACGGCGACTTTCGCCGGGCCACTCGCGGCTTTCACGGCCACGGCCTGTGCCGGATGCGCTTGCGGCATAGCATGCGCCGGAATTACAACCGGCTTTGCCGGAGCTTTCTTCACAGCTATGGTCGCCGGCTTCGCCGAAGCTTTTTTTACGGCTACCGTCGTCGGCTTCGCCGAGGCGCTCTTTACCGCTATCGTTCCCGGTTTCGCAGAAAAAGGACCTGATTTCGCGGTCGAAGAAGCATGTGTTTTCGCCGTGCTGTGGGTGCTCTTATTCGCAGTCACCACCGGCTTATGCGTGGCCGAGATGCTGCTCTTGGCCGCAGCGGCCGGTTTTGCAGCTTTCGCCGGCGTCGCAGTTTTTGAAACCTGCGTCTTCGCGGACTGCACACTCACGGCTGCCGGCTTGGTAGCAGGCTGGGCTGACGATGGCGTCGCAGGTGTCTGCGCCAACGAAGCTGCCGATAACAGAATGACTATCCCCAGGTTCCGAATCATTAGATCCTGCCTTTGGCCGACGATTGCGCCGCCGCTTGATTGTCATGGCTAAAGAACGTGGTCGCCGTGCAGGTCGCAATTACGGTCTCGCCCGGCGCGTATTGGTACACGTGCCTGGCCTTGACGTCGCTGCCCTTCTTTGTGTTCGCAACCTGCAAGTTGGAAACATTGACAATCCGCTCCAACTTGGAGACGTTGTCGAAAAATTTCATCATCGAGTAGTAAGACCCATCGAGTTCGATATCGAAGGGAACTTCGGTGTAAAACTCTCTCGACGACGTCGGATCTGCCGTATAGCGGCGGAGTTCGATGCCCGCCTTCATCGCTTCGGCGTCCAGCATCTTGATAAACCCGTCGATGTCCTTGTCATCCGGCACAATGCGCTTCTCGATTTCCATCTGCTGCTCGAGGCTCGCCAACTGACGATTGATTTCCGCCAGCCGGTTCTGATACGGCGCGAGTTCGCGATTTTCCCGCAGCTTGGCATCGAGCGCAGTTTGCGCGGTCGCATTGGCGTCGCGCTGCGTCTTGAAGTACGTGTAGTAAAGCCCGGCGGTGATCAGCCCCGCGAGTCCCAGAACCAACGCCCACTGCTTTATGCCCGACATTTCGCTGAAATTCATGGCCATTGTCCTTAAGACTTGCTCCGGTCGATTTGGCAGGTCAGTTCGAACTGAAATGCCTGCATGTCTTTCACGCTCTCGTCCTGGTACGTCTCTTTGATCTCGATGTCCGAGAAATACCCCGTCTTCTGCAGGTTGGCGATCAAATTCGCCACTGCATCGGTACTGAGTGCCATCCCCTGGATCGAAATGCTCGCTCCCTGGTCCTTCATTGTGCTCAGCCAGACGGCTTCGGTGTTATTGACCGTTTCTCCGATGGTGTTCAGCAAATTCACCGGTCCGGTCTGGTTCTTGCGCAACTGGTCAATCACATCCACGCGGTGCTTGTATGCGTCGGCCTCTCTTTGCCGCTGCATGTAAATGTTCTTTACGCTGGCCAGCTTTTGGTTTTCCGCCACCGCCGCTTTCATTTTGGCCGCGATGCTCTGCGCCTCATTGTCCAGCCGGTAGTAATACACGCCGTTCACCACGGCCAGCAGAATCACCGCGACAATGATCTTTAATGCCGGCGAGCCAACTTCGCCGAGTTCCATCGCCGGCGCCGCCACTGCCGCCCGCGACCTTTTACTTTTCGGTTTGGGTATCCCCAGCAGATTGATTCGGATCATAGTTCTTCAAAACTCCTCAGAGCCAAGCCAACCGCAACTGCCAGCTGGCCGGCGTTGCCCTCGATCAACTCCGTTCCCAACCCGCTCGCCGGAGGCGAAATCTTCTGAAATGGATTCAGAATTTCCACCGGCATCGAGAACTCCTGCCGCAGCGCTTCCAGCAATCCCGGAACTTTCGATGAACCGCCTGCGACCAGAATCTTTTCAATGTGCTCGCCCGCCGCACTGGCGCGGAAGAAATCAAACGTCTTCTGAATTTCGAGCACGATGATCTCCGTCACCTGCTGCAGAATCGGCGTCTTCGCGTCTTCGCTGACCGTCCCGACTTTCTTGCCCAGCTTCAGCGCCTCGGCGTCATCGAAGTTCAAATCCAGTTCCTTCTGCAGCGAGTCCGTGTACTGATGCCCACCCACACTCACGTCGCGGGGGAACAACGGCGTCGTTCCCTTCACGATGTTGATGTTCATTACGCTTGCGCCAAGGTTGAGCAGCGCGACAACCTGGTTCGGCGAGGGCTCGTAGTTGTACTCGTAGCAGTTCTGCAGGGCCAACGCGTCTATGTCCACGATAGCCGGGGTCTTTCCCGCCATCGAGAGTACGTTGGTGTAGTTCAGAATCTTGTCCTTCTTGACCGCAACCAGCAGCACATCCATCTGCGGCTGGCCTTCATCCTCGGAGAGGATCTGGTAGTCCAGATTCACGTCGGCCAAATCGAACGGAATATGCTGCGCGGCTTCCTTCTGGATCGTCTCCGCCAGCTCCGCATCGCTGATCGATGGCAGCGAAATCTTTTTCACGATGACCGAGTGCCCGCTGACCGCAGTAGCCACGCTCTTGGTCTTGATGCCGGCGTCCGTGAATAACTTCGCAATCGCAGTCGACACCGTGCCCGAATCGACGATCATCGAGTCCACGACGATATCCGGCGCCAGATGTTCCACTCCCAGGTGCGCCACTTCAATTCCGCCGCGGCTCTTTTTCAGTTCGACCGCCTTAATGCTCGACGAACCTACATCCAGCCCAACGATCGATTTCGACCCCAATCCAAACATGTGTCCACCTTTAGGTGGCAGCCTGCGCGGCTGCCTTCGCCTTCTTGGTTCTCGCCTCTGACTCGCTGGACTTCTCTTCCATCCACTGGTCCAGCTTTGATTTCTTAAAACGCCACCGGTTCCCCAGCTTGAATGCCGGAATCTTCTGCTCGTTGACGTACTTGTAGAGCGTGTCCGGGCTGACGCCGAGGTATTGCGACGCCTGGCGAATATTCATCACTTCGCGCGAATCTGCCATAGTGTTCCTTGTCCACAGAGGCCGTCCGAGCATGCCTACCTATGCCCGACGTTATTGGGAGAGAATCCGCTCACAACTCACTTCAAGCGGATTTAGGTGGACTGAGCATATATCAACCCCGAAACTGGCGAGGTCAGGGCAGAATTCCGTGTTTTTCCGGTTTTTTTACCCTTTTTCTGGAAATTACTTTCGGTGTAGTTGCAGAGGGTGTTTATGGGTTGTGGTCTATGTGGGCTAAATATCTATATGTGGTATTTAGGGCGAGTACTTTAGCGATATACCCATCGAGACATAACCGAAGTACAACAGACGGTACTAAGGTGAGTGTACGGTATAAGCTGCCTCTTTCACGCGACTTAGTGCCGCGATTCCGGGCTGGTAACTGAGAATCCAGAGCTTCGTACGGGTAATAACCGTCTTTGTCGCGCGCGGAGATTTGAACTCCAATTCTGTTGTAAGATGTGCAGCTTCATTTCTCCGAGGTGACTCATGTCCCGATACTTACTCGCATTCGTATTTCTTCTCGCCTATCTGCCCCTTGGCGCCCAAACCGATAACGCGAAGCAACTCTTCGACGGCAAAGACCTGACCGGCTGGAAGCATGTCGGCCCGGGCTATATGACCGTCGAGGACGGCCTGATTCGCACCCACGGCGGCATGGGCCTGCTCTATTGGACCGGAGGCAAACTCGGAGACTGCACGATTCACGTCGTTTACAAAATGCGCGATCACAACGACAACTCAGGGGTATTTATTCGAATCCCCATCGAGCCGCGCGAAGAATGGATGCCGGTGCATTACGGATATGAAGTCCAAATCGACAACGTCGCGCCCGGAGAAGACGAGCATCACATCACCGGAACTCTTTACTCTTTAACTGAACCTCTCGCGCGTCCCGGCAAGCCTGGCCCCGAATGGAACACCATGGACATCACGCTCGATGGCCCGCGAACGATCGTGTTCGTGAATGGTGTGAAGGTAACCGATTACACTGAAGGCGATCCGGTCCCACCGCGCAAATTCAGCTTTGAGCCTCAGCGCGGGCCGCGGCCGAACGAAGGCTATATCGGCCTGCAGAACCACAGCAATGACGATATCGTGTTCTTCAAGGAAGTAAGCGTAAAAATGCTCGCCAAGTAGTCTTCTTACGAAATAGCCCTCTTACATTGAAGATGTCGAGATTACCTTCGTGGACCTTCGTGTCCTTCGTGGTTTCATTCTTCAGACTGGAATTTGCAACAAGGCTAATGGCGACCAACGCCCTTTTACCTGGAAGATGTCGAGATTTCCTTCGTGGGCCTTCGTGTCCTTCGTGGTTTCCTTCTTCAGACTGGAATTTGCAACAAGGCTGATGGCGACCAACGGCCTTTTACCTGGAACATGTCGAGATTTCCTTCGGGCCTCGCAACCTCTTACATTGAAGATGTCGAGATTTCCTTCGTGGGCCTTCGCGTCCTTCGTGGTTTCATTCTTCAGGCTGGAATTTGCAACAAGGCTAATGGCGACCAACGCCCTTTTACCTGGAAAATGTCGAGATTTCCTTCGTGGGTCTTCGTGTCCTTTGTGGTTTCATTCTTCAGGCTGGAATCTGCAACAAGGCTTAATGACCAACACTAGCGCTGAGGCGTAACCGAAGTAGGATCGGGCAGGTCGGTGCCTTGCGCTTGAGTCTTCGCCGTACGCCCGTCCGCGGCCGTGAACTGGTAATCTCCGTAATCAATTGTTAGCGTGGCAACGCCGCCCATGCGAATGTGACTCACGGATTGGTTATGAGCAATAAACCAGAAATTCCCAATTTTCTCCCATTGTGATTGGATCTCGGTGTCCTTGATCCAAAATGAAGGCGACTTGGAAGGCGCGCCTTCCATCTTCACTACCGCAAAATCATTGGCGTTGACCCAGATTTTCCCGTTATAGAGAAGCTCGTCCGGTTGGCGAGCCTTCACCGCGAGCACGTAGCAGGGTGTCCCATCGGGAGTCTTGTCCGTGCCAATCAGTTCAAAGTTGTAGTTTTCCGGATTCAACTGCAGACTCTTCTTGCTCGCATATCCGCGCTGCTCGCTCTGCAGCAGCTTCATCAGAATTCCGTTCAGCAGCAGTTTGCTGCCGCTCTCCGAAATTACCGTAAAATTGCGGTTGTTGGGCGCACTGTAAGTCGCCAAAACCTCCATGCTTGCCTGGCGCCCGCCCAGGAATCCGTGATACTGCAGGTGATACCAGCGTTTGCCCTGGAATCCGCTCAACTCTGCCCATCGCTGGGCGTTGTCCTTAGTGATTTTTTCGACGATTGCATTCACCGATAAATTCAAAGAGCTCTGGGCTGGCGGTTCGATGGGTCGGGCGTTGCGCGCCACCAAATACTGAGAGATTTCTTTCCCCGTGACCACCGTGGCCGAGTCATCGCGACCCTGCGAACTCTGCGCGAAAACAGTACCCGCGCAGAAGACGACCAGTACTAAAAATCGTGCTGCGGCAGGCGTCCACGTCCGTCCATCCATCAGGACAGCACTCAAGCCCCCGAAGGACTTCTGGCTCGATCTATAGCGGAGAAAGCTCATCTTCTCGCTCTCGGCTCGGCTCTTCGGGATAGTGGTCCCGTGCGAACCGCTTTTCCAGATACTTCCGCGCCAGATCTTTCCCGCCTAGCCCGAATGCGAGCGCCAGGCCAAACACTAGTGCCCCGAAGGCCAGCCCAAATGCGATGAGAACCGTGCGCGATCCGATGCCTACGACTTCGAAAGTCATCGAAAGCACGAAAAGAATCATCATGGTTCGCAGCGTCTGGCTAATGAGCCGGGGAGAAGGCAAGTCGGCATTCACCGCACTCAACAACGCAGCCCGCGAAAAGAAAGTGGCCGCCAGTAATCCAAAAAACAAAATAAAAAATGCCGCCACCAGCCGGGGAAGAAATGCAAACAGGCTTGAAATGTTCTCACCCAGCCACGGCACCGGCAGAACGCTGATGCCGACCAGGATGAATCCCAGCCACGCTACCCAAAAGACGACCCGAGCCAGCATTTCGGCCGGAGTCGGAAGCGCCGCTCTGCGCAGCAACTGCGCCGCGCCGGTGTGCTCTGACAATTTGTCGAAGCGTGCGATGCGCAGCACGCTTCTCACAATCACTCGCAACACGAAAGCGATGACCCAGCCGACCAGGACGAGCACCAGCATTTCCAGAAATCTGGGGACGAAGCGGGCGAACCCGGTCACGATCTCATTCATCACCCTCGTCAGTTCTCCTAGAAAGCTTTGCCACATAAGCTCACCTCCTGCCGTCCCACATCTCTAACAGGCGCGGTTTTTCTCTTTCGAATGCCTGGCACAATCCTTCGATATTCCGCTCCATTTCCTCCGCCGAAGCTTCTCGGTTGTCGCTCAAGAACGTATACGCTCTGCCTCGAAACAACGGAACCATCGCCTGCACAATATGGTCCCGTCCGATCACCGCCTTGTGATATGCAATCGCGAATTCATAAACCGTCCGCGCCCACAACTCTGCCGAGTAAGCAAACCTCTCTTCCGGCGATTCTGCAAGTGTCCGGAGTTCATCATGCGTCGAAGTTGTCAGGATCGACAAGAACACCGGGTCCAGTTCTTTCACTCCGAACGTAAACATGTCGTACAAGCGTTTGCGATTCAGCCGCGATGGTTCGAGGCTGATCGCCGCTTCGCAACCGGAGCAAGGCGCCGGCACCAATTCCGGCTGTGAATGCCAAATCGACGAGTAGGCGTCCAGAGAAGTGAACAGAGTTCCTGCGGTTTCCCGCATCGCCCCTACCAGATCAGATGGCGCATCCTCGCGCCGGGTTTTGGGCCCCAGAAACGATTGCGCCAGTCTGAACTTTCCGATCGCCGCCCAAAGTGTCATCCACAACTCTGTACCCCTCCGGCCTTGTTCCTGGTTCCAGATGTCTTGCGCCAGAAACTGGCTGCCCAGCTCACCTGAAAAAGCAAAATCAGTCGGGTAGGGCTCGCGAACCGAGAACCCATAGAGTACCTTCGCCATGGGAAATACAAGATTGCGGATGAGCAACCCGTCGAACTTGTGCCGGCGATAAACCGGCAACACCAGGTCCTTGCCGTCGCGGAACACGGGCCGAAGCAGGCGTTCGATCCACTCCGGCTCTAATGTGGTCGATTCCGGCGAAACCATCGCGCACGCGCGAGCCTGGAGCAGATCGCTCGCAGCAAGAATCGTGTGCATGGCGATACCATTCGCCGGGCCATTTTCGTATTGCGTGCTGATGCTGTGCAACGTTCGTAGCGCGTGCACGTCGCTGGTCGCGCTCAGGTCGCTGATCGCAGCCGCACACACCAGGTCCTGCGTCCCGTCGCGCGACCCCCCATCTGCGTTGATGATGACCGAACGCTCACGGGGAAAGTACTTCAATAATCCTGCGCGGACCGCCTGAACCACTTGCCCTACGCTGCGCGCGTCGTTATAGGTGGGAACGCCGACAACGATGTCCACTTCGCCCACATTCATCAGCTCGCGGACAAAACCGTCGGAAAGTATGCTCTCTTCAGGCAAGATAGCTCCAGGCAACGAGCGGCGAGCAATGAGCAGCGAGCAAACCGTTTAACCTTGTTCGCTCACAGCTCATCACTCACTGCTCACGGCTAAATCCTTCTCAATCTAAACCAATAAAATTCATAGGGCCCGAGCGTCAGCAGATACGGCAAATCCCCGATCCGCGGAAAAATATTTCGCCCGAACATCTCCACCAGAATGTTCCCCTTGTACTGTTTCAAATCCAGTTCCACCGGCTGGGCTTTGCTCGAAAGATTGTTGACCGCCAAAATTGTTTCATTTCCCAGCTTACGCATATATGCGAGCACGCGATGGTTCGCTGGATAGAGAAATTGAATCGATCCTCGTCCCAGCGTAGGCGTTGCTTTGCGCACCCGAATCAGTCGCTTCATCCACGAAAGCAGCGAGTGGTCGAAGCGCTTCTGCGATTGCACATTGATCGCCTGAAATCCGTACACAGGATTCAACATTAACGGCGAGTACAGCGCTTCGGGATCGGCGGGGGAAAACCCTCCGTTCCAGCTTCCATCCCATTGCATGGGAGTGCGCACGCCGTGGCGATCGCCGAGATTCACATTGTCGCCCATGCCGATCTCGTCGCCGTAATAGATGATGGGAGTACCCGGCAGGGACATCAGCAGCCCGTTCATCAACTCGATCTTGCGCCGGTCGTTGTCGAGCAGCGGCGCCAGCCGGCGGCGAATTCCCAGGTTCAACCGCATGGCCTTATCTTTCGCGTACTCGTCGTACATGTAGTCGCGTTCCATGTCGGTGACCATTTCAAGCGTGAGCTCGTCATGGTTGCGTAGAAACAGGCACCACTGGCAGCCTTCAGGGATCTCCGGCGTCTGCTTCAGGATTTCTGTTATTGGCTTGCGGTCTTCGAGCTTCAGCGCCATGAACATCCGCGGCATCAGCGGGAAGTGAAACGCCATGTGGAACTCGTCACCGTTGCCGAAGTACGCTCGCAGATCGGTAGGCCACTGGTTGGCTTCCGCCAGCAACATGCGCCCGGGAAATTCTTTGTCCAGACGAGCCCGTAATTCCTTGATGATGTGGTGCGTTTCCGGAAGGTTCTCGCAGTTGGTGCCTTCGCGCTCGACCAGGTACGGAACCGCATCAAGCCGGAAGGCATCCACTCCCATTTCCGCCCAGAACTTCATGATCTGCCACATCTCCTCAAAAACCTGAGGATTGTCGTAGTTCAAGTCCGGCTGATGACTGAAAAAACGATGCCAATAATACTGCTTCGAAACCGGGTCCCACGCCCAGTTTGAAAGTTCCGTGTCCAAAAAAATGATGCGTGTGCCTTTGTACCTGGTATCGGAATCGCTCCACACGTACCAATCACGCTTGGGATTATTTCTCGAGCTGCGCGACTCCTGAAACCAGGGATGCTGGTCGGAGGTGTGGTTCATCACCATCTCAATGATCACGCGAATTCCGCGCTGGTGGGCCGCTTCCAGGAATGCTTTGAAATCATCCAGCGTGCCGTAGGTTGGATTGACGGAGCGGTAGTCGGAAATATCGTAGCCGTCATCGCGAAGAGGCGACGGGAAAAACGGCATGAGCCAGATCACCGTGACCCCAAGCTCCTGCAGATAATCCAACTTCTGTGCCAGTCCGCGAAAATCCCCGTTGCCATCGCCGCTGCTGTCGTAAAAAGCACGGACGTGCACCTGATAAA
>Ga0335079_10010256_pt1 | contig 10667 bp, 8 predicted proteins | sample Lox_Sample_33_FD_206719 | JGI IMG/M metagenome (GOLD analysis project Ga0335079, IMG submission 206719) | Soil microbial communities from Loxahatchee National Wildlife Refuge, Florida, United States - Lox_Sample_3.3 | ecosystem: Environmental > Terrestrial > Soil > Wetlands | place: USA: Florida... | reverse complement strand
CGTCGGGCCGAATGTGCAGATCTTTGGCGCGAGCAAGATCGGGAGTGGCGTGCGCATCGAAGGAACCGCGTGGCTATCGAATGTCATCATTGGCGATCGATGTCATCTGAAGCTGGGGGTACGCGCCGAGGATTGCCGCATCGGCGACGATTCGGAAATCGGGCCGTTTGCGCATCTGCGCGCCGGCACCGAGCTTCTCGGCCACAATCGGATCGGCAACTTCGTCGAGACCAAGAAGGCACGGCTCGGCGTCGGCAGCAAGGCCAGTCATCTAAGCTACCTCGGCGATGCCGTGATCGGCGCGGGAACCAACATCGGATGCGGGGTCATCACGGTGAACTATGACGGCTACGACAAATTCGTCACCGAAATCGGCGACCATTGTATGGTCGGATGCGACACCCAACTGGTCGCGCCGGTGAAGGTAGGCAACGATGTTTATGTAGCCTCGGGCACTACCATCGTGCGCGAGGTCGCGGATGGCGCGCTAGTCCTATCGCATCATCCGCAAGGCGAGAAGGTCGGATGGACCGGCGAGTTTCACAAGCGTCATGAGGGGCGGCGTCCGTGGTGGGTAGAGAAGGGATAGCGCGGTAGGATTCGCTTGCCCGATTCGAAAATATCAGCGTCGGGAACGTTCATACGTCTCCCTCTGCATTTGCGGCAGATTGGCGAAAAGAAACACCGCGCGGGATGGCCATTCGTAGTGGAGAGGCTTGGCAAGTTTCATCGTCCTGAGGGCATACTATTCGATGACTTCATCGAGCGTAGCTTTCAGACGCCGAAAGAGCGTCAAACCTGGCGCGAGCCCTGGATTGGGGTTTTTCATCATCCACCCAATTTACCGGACTGGCTCGATCCAGCCGCCCCGATTAAGACGATAATTGCTACGGCTGAATTTCAGGAGAGCCTGCCCCATCTGCGCGGCGCCATCGCATTGAGCGAGCATCTTGGCGGATGGTTGCGCGGAGTGTTGCGATGTCCGGTGCTGGTGCGCAAGCATCCGACCGCCATTCCCGATGTCATGTTTTCGCTCGAGCGATGGGAGGGGCAAAGCATGCGGCGTATCATTCAGGTCGGATGGTATGCGCGAAATCATCGCGCGATCTACCAGGTTGAGGTTCCCCAAGGATTCCGAAAGATTCACCTATTACCCGACAAACCATGGGTACGACGCGCGATCGGACGGTCCGACGAGTTTTCTCCTTATCGAGAACACAAGTGGATAGGCGAGGTGGACGTCATGGGCGAGGCTAACAATTCGCAGTATGACTACCTCATGGCTACCAGTGTGGTGCTGAATCAGTACTGGGATGTATCAGCCAGCAATACGGTGATCGAGGCGATAGCCCGCAACACACCGATGCTGGTCAACCGGCATCCCGCGCTCATCGAATATTTGGGCGCGAATTACCCGCTGTTTTTCGATGAATTACGCGATGTGCGTGCAATGCTGGAAAGTCCTGATCTTATCCGACAAGGATGGAAATACCTTATGGAAATGGATAAGAGCTGGTTATCGGTAGATCGCTTCGCCGACGATGTGATCGCTTTTGTGCGAAGCTTGTCGGAACAAGAAATGAGTTACTGATTGTCTATTCTTCTGGATTTGGTCTCGTGAGTTCTGCAAGACCTCTTATTAGTGCGGTAATTCCCAGCTATAACCATAGCGCGTCTCTAGGTCATGCCATTGAGTCCATTTTGAAGCAGGAACGGTGCGGTGACCAATTCGAGATCGAGGTCATCGTAGTCGATGATGCGTCTACTGATGCGACAGGCGAAGTCGTAAGCCGCTATTCTCAGGTTCGATATCTAAGACATCCTTGCCGCGGAGGTGTAGCCGCGGCGATGAATACCGGCATTCGCGCAAGCAATGGCCAATATGTTTCCATCCTGGGAGCCGATGACACCTGGCTTCCGCATAAGCTGCGCGTGCAGGTTCCTTTGATCGAGGCGCATCCCGAGGTCGGTGTTGTCTATAGCCAGGCGATTCGCCGCCGCGGTAACGTGGAGGAATTGTTTCCTGTTCCTTCACGGGCGCCTTCGGGATGGGTGCTCGATGCGATGCTGACCTATAGCTTTGCGGGTCACTACTCCGCGTTGTTGGTGCGTCGTGAAGCCTTCGAGGTGGCGGGATACTTCGATGAGACTCTGATCAGCTATGAAGACTACGACATGTCGTTGCGCCTTGCGTTTCGTTTTCAGTTTTTGTTCGAGCCCGGCCCGGTAACCATCTACAACCTCTCTACCAATGGTTTGTGGCTATCGCGCGCTGCTAGCGGCGGAGCATCCAGAGATTACGGACGCGCGATCGAAAAAGCTTTGCAAATGCTCGCCGGTTCAGACCGATATGCAAAGTTTGCGGAGCAGGCTCCGATTCGGATCGCGCTGCAAGCCATGGCGCCCTTCGTAGTAGCCGGTGACCTTTCAAGAGGATGGACTGCGTTGCTCGCGGCGCTACGTGAGCATCCGAATTGTGGACGCCTTCAATGGGCGCGCTCCTACATAAGTTGGATTGTACGGAAAAGACTTGCCGAAGCAGAATCGCCCGTGAAAGAAGCACGGAAAATGTGCGCCAGCATCAAAAACATCTCCGCTAATCTTGGCGATAGAGAGCGCGACGATCTTCGTTCAATAATGGCTGATATCTGGATGAATGTTCTCAAGTTCGATGCAGCGCGTAGCCGGATCTCTGCGATAGGAAGCGCCTCAGCGGCGATGCAAGTTCTTTCATACTCCCCAATCGAACGCAGAACCATCGCGCGCGTAGGTCGAATGCTGCTGAAACGCTGAGCCCGAGCCTAATCTAAATCTACGCGGTCAGCTGGCGCGCGAGCAGTTCGGCGAGGCGCTCGGCGGGCGCTTTGCGCAGCTCCGGCGTCATGAAGCCGCTCGCCGCCGCATGGCCACCGCCGCCGAATTGCTCCGCGAGCTTTGACAGATCGACATCGCTGTCCGGGCTCCGCCTTAGACTCACGCCCTGGCTGCGCAGGTCGAACAGCGCGACGATGGTGCGCGTGGTGTTCTCATAAAGATGCGCCGCGACCTCGCTCGAGTAGCCGAAGCAACATGCGCTGCGCAGCGTGATGCCGCCGTCGAGTGGACGCTCGACCAGCGTCGCATCCGCGAGGTCCATGCTGCGCTTCATCGCGTCCTGTCCGGCCTTGAGCGCCTCGCGTAAACGCCGCGACATCTTTGGTTCTCGCAGCTTGATGATCTCGCGGTAAGCCGGGATGCCGCCCATCGTTTGTACAGCAAGCGCCCAATCCGGCGATTCCGGAATCTGATGAATCCAGCGATCGTGATCGTCGGCAATTTCCGCGAAGCGCCGGAAGCTCTCGAAGTTGCGCCGCTTCTCCTCCGATGCAAGTTCATTTTCGCGCTCGCGGAGAAAATCGAAGGTCAGCATCGCGGCGGAAAATCGCTCCGACAGCATCTTGCCCGCAAACGGCACCTTGAACTCATCGGCATCGGCGCGCGACACTGCGGTGCGATGGTGATCGACCCAGAAGATGCGCGCGCCGCTATCAGCGAGTGTTTTCAGATGCGCGGCGGTTTTCGCCTGCGTCCACGAGAGATCCGTAATCCAGATTTCGTCGCCGCCGGATTTGTCGCGCAGCCGCAGTGCCTGGATCGCGCGGTCGCTCTCGTTGTTGCCGGGCAGATTGGTGAGCACGCGCTCGCCGTCGTAGAAGCGCGCGATTGCCGCCGCCGCCATCACGCCGTCGAGGCATGAGGGGCCGTGGCTGATGATCTGGATGGTGCGGGTTTTCGCCATGAGGCATCGATTGTAACGGAAGCAGCACCTGACATCACTCCGCGCGCGGGTGGATTTGCGATGCGGTCGCAGGCAGCCAATTTGCTCAGCGCCTCGCGTTTCGTCCTCGCGATCGCGTGGGTCACCGCGTTCGAGGCCGGCGATCGCGACGCGCTGCTGCTCGGCGCCATCGCGATCGCGGGCGCGATTTCGGATCTGCTCGACGGTCGCGTAGCACGCCGCATGAAGGTCGCGAGCGGCGCAGGACGCTGGCTGGATGCGATCGCGGATATCGGCTTCGTCTTGACGGCGCTCACCTGCGAGGCATTCGCGCGGGCAATCCCATTCTACATTCCAATGCTGATCGCGATCTCATTCTCGCAGTACGCGATCGATTCGATGCTGCTAAGCGGGGCGCCGATCAAGAGCCGGCTGGGGCACTTCGGCGGCATCATCAACTACGCGCTGGTAATCGTGCTCGCCGCAGCGCCCTCGACGGTCAACATCGTGCGTGCGATCTGCCCACTGCTTGCGGCCTTCTATATATCCGCAATCGGCGAGCGCGCGATCGGTTACTTCCGCCCGAGCTAGTGTTTCCCGTAGTCGAGCGGGACGCCTTTGCGTTGCGACAAAATGTAGGCCTCCATCGCGCGCAGCCGCTCGTCGTTCGGATCCATCGTCTTGCCCTTGACCGGATTCTCGATGCACCACTCGATCATGTCGCGCAGTAGCGCCACGCGCTGCAACTGGACCTGGTACTTCGGATAGGTCTCGGGATGCGTGTTGGCAGCATCGGGATGGCACATATCGCAGCTGATGCCGATGGTGCTGCCGAGCTTGTTGGCGTCGTGGAAGACTTCCTTGCCTTCCTGGATGAAGCGATCGGTTTCGGCCTGCCAGATCTTGCTGTCGCGCTGCGTGAAGCTCGCGTAGGTATCGCCCTGCTGCACCGCACCCTGCTTACGACCTGGCCCGCCGATGATCGGATTGCGCGGTGTCGGCGCAGGTGTCGGTGTCATCGTCACAGTGCGAGTGGCGGTCATGGTGCGCGTAGGAGTAGCCGTGCGCGTTCGCGTCGGAGTTGCGGTACGGGTCGCCGTTACCGTGCGCGTAGGCGTGGCCGTGCGAGTCCGCGTGGGGGTGGCGGTATGAGTCGGCGTCACGGTGCGGGTCGGTCTGGGCGTTCGAGTCGGCTTCGCGGTCGGCGAAGCCGCCTGAGTCATACTCGCCGGTGCCGTTGCAGTCATCGCGGCTGCTGCCCTTGATGGCGCATGCGTAGGTACAGCCATCGGCGAAGGAGCCGGTGTCATGCTCGCGGTTGGCTTCGGCGCTGCGGTCGCGGTCGCGGGCACCGCGGTTGGAACCGGCGTGCGAGGCCTGGGCCGATGCGTAGGACGCTCGGTCGGCGCCGCGGTTGGAACCTCGATCGCTGTGTATTGCGCTGCGGGCGGCTGCACTGTCTCCATCACGCCCGGGACTGGAAAAGTCGGGATGGGGGCTCTGGGAGCCGGAGTAGCTTCCGAGGAGTTGGTCTCATCGGACCATTCGCCGGCACCGCCTTGCGGCTCGCCCTGCACCATCTCCCAATGCTGGTCTGGATGCTGGCGCGCCCAGTCTGCCATCAGCGCCCGTGTGACTGCGAGCGCCTGCTCGCGGCTCATGGTCTGACCGGGCTTCAGCCCCTTGATTTCCATCTTGGTTTTGCCATCGCACAACTCGACGACGACATCGCCGCTCTTGCTCGCGCGCGCATCATGAGTCGGCAACTGCTGCGCGAGAGCATCGGAGTTGAGGATCGATTGGAGACGCCTGCCGGCGGGCGTGTTGCGATTCGCCGCGAGGTAGACGACCGCGCTTATCGAGGATGCCGCGATCAGAACCGTCAGGATTTTCTTATGAGGCTTCATCGTTCCGATGTGCGAATGCTCACCGCTCCTCTTCGATCCTCATCAATAGCTCGCGAATTGGGGCACGGGCGGCTTGTCGCGCGCGCCGCGCGAGGTCAGGTAAGTCGAGCTCACCGTGACCGGATTGCGATCCCACAAGTTGTAGATAGCGTCTGCGAGGCCCTCCGGATTCACATAGAACTGTCCGTCGCCGAGGCCGTCGAATTGATCGAATGGATCGGCGCGATTCATCTGCACCGTCAGTTCCGGCAGTCCGTGCGGCGCGTAGGGCCACGGCCACGCGGTCGAGAGCATCCCGTAAAAACTGATGTTGTGAATCTGGTTGAACAACATCTGATGCGTATGGCCGTGGATGACGGTGACCTTGCTGAAGTTGCGCAGGATGGCCTGCACTTGGTCGGCATCCTCGGTCCAAAAGTTCCATGGGCGGTAGTACTTGTAGAGCGGCGAATGCGAGAAGATCAGCAGCGGTGTCGAATGCGAGACCTTCGCGAGGTCGTCTTCCATCCACGCCATCTGATCCTCGCCGACCATGAAGCGCGATTGCGTGCCATTATCGAGGCCCGCGACGGTTTGCATCCGCTGCTCGGGCGTCATCTTGAGCGGCGTCCAGAAATCCTTCTCGTGCACGCTCATCAGCACCATCACGTGCACGCCCTTCCAGTCGAATGAGTAATTGGGCGGACCGAAGAGGTCCTGCCATGCCTCGCCCATGTCGTAGAACCAGTCGTGCTCGCCGACCATCATCTTAACCGGCGCCTTGAGTTCATCGAGGATCTGCTTGCCCAGCTCGAGTTCCTTGCGCCGTCCGAGCTGCGCGAGGTCGCCGCCGAAGAGCACGAAGTCCGGCTGCGGATCGAGAGCATTGACGTCCTCGACCGCCTTCACCGCGGCGCGTACGAAGCGCTGGTTGAGCGTGCGTTCATAGAGATGCGAGTCGGAGATGTAGGCGAAGCTGAACGGGCGCTTTCCTTCCGCGCCGGTTTTCGAATAGCCCTTGTCGGTCGCGGCATCGGCCATCGTGATGAGCTGGAACGAATGCGGCGCTAGGAGACCTTTGGCCGCCACCGCACCCATCGTCGCGCCAAGCACTTTGAGGAAGCCGCGGCGATCGAGGCCGCGCAATCCGCGCAGCGCTTTCTCGCGCTCCTCCATGTACTTCGTTTCAACGCTCTTATGCCGCACCGCCATCGCGCGAACCTCGTCTTAGGAAAATACCAACTGCGCCGGCTCGATTCTCATTCGTTCCCGAGCTGCGCCGGATCTTCTTTCATTTGATCCATGTCAGGACCAATGTCGCCGAAGGGCCCCGACAGAGATTGATCGATGCGGCCCTTGGTGCCCATCGCGGCGTCCACATCGCGCTGAGGACGATCGGTCTTGGAGCGCGCGAGCTGCGCCGCGTATTCGTGCTCCGCCGCATCCGCATAGCGGGGGCTGGTGAGCGACTTGAGGAAGGCGACCAGATCGTCGATCTGTTGTTCGGATAATCCGAGTGGAACGATGCCGCCGTCAAGATAGGGATTCTGCACGCCGCCCTTGTTGTAATGATCGATGGTGTCCCACAGCGTCGCCTGCGAGCCATCGTGGAAGTAGGGTTCGGTCACGAGCAGATTGCGCAGCCCCATGGTGCGGAACGCGCCGATGTCATGCGGCTCCCGCGTCACCAGGAAGCGACCAAGCTCGCTCAAGTCGGATTGAATCGCGAGCTGATCGATCTGCTCGCGTCCGCCACCCTGCGCTACGATAGCCAAGCCCTTGTGCGCGAGATCGACGAAGTCCTTGTTGTGGGCCGACACGCCGATGTTATGGAAACGATTGTCGGTGAACAGCGGCTGCACCGCGCTCACTCCATGACAAGACATGCAGCGTCCCTTGCCGTTGAAGATCGACCATCCGCGCTTTTGCTGATCGGTGAGCGCCTTCTCGTCGCCTTCCATGAATTTGTCAAAGGGCGCATCGAAGGCGACCTGTGTCCTTTCATAGGAGGCGATCGCCTTCGCCATGTCGTTGTAGTTCGGCGGGTGCCCGAAGATTTCCATGAACGCCTTCTGGTACTCGGGTGCGGCTAGCAGGCGCTCAACCACCGTCTTCTCATCCGGCATGCCGAGTTCGATCGGATTTAGAATCGGGCGTTTCGATTGCTCTTCGAGGGTCGGCTCGCGGCCGTCCCAGAACTGCAGGATGTTGAAGGTCGCGTTGATGATGGTCGGCGCGTTGCGCTTGCCGAACTGGTTGTGAATTCCCATCGAGGTGGGAAGCTGATCGGTGAATCCTTTTTCCGGATCGTGACAGGTCGAGCAGCTTTCCTTCTCATCCTGGGATAGCCGGCGATCGAAGAACAGCGCGCGCCCGAGTCCGATCTTCTCCGGCGGACGTTCGAGGTTGTCCGCCGGCAATACCCATCTGTACAAATCGTGCGGAAATCCCGCCTGTTTGGCGGGCTCGGGATCGGCCATCGCACCGCCATCGGTCGCGCCGAGCCCAAGCGGCGTCGCACTCGCGGCGGCTTCAGCGTGAGCCGTCGAAGCAGCGGCGCCCGGGGAGGACGGTGTAGCCGGAGACTTCGATGCGGCTGGACTCGACGCGCTTTGTGGGCTGGCCTTTTGCGACGATGTCTGCGCCAGCGTCACTACCGACGACGCAAGCCCTAGAGATGTGAGGAACAGGATCCGGGCCACGTATTTCGGACGCATCTTAACCCCGCACCCCAGCGGTCAGGAGCCGTAAGCGTACCAGCTACGGTCTGGGAGCAAAATGCGGTACGCAGCGGGGCTATGTCAAGCGTAGGTCGATTGAAACACAAACGACAAAGAGGGCCGGGGCGAGGGCGCCGCCACCTATTATCCCCGGCCGCACACCAATGATTCCGGTTCTCACCCGCGTCGTTTGCTCGTCTGCTGCCGGGCGAATCGGCGCAACCACCGCCTAACGCGCCAAGTAGTATAGTACCAGCCAATTCAGCCTGCTCGGATTTCTTCCGCTCGCTCCCAAGCCATTGAGCCAAGTCAGCTTGAAACCATCGGAGAAATTGACCGGCATCCACCAAGGCCAGAAACGATATACCTCAAACTTGAGCGGTGTGCTGACAGTTGGTGGCGCCAGCAAAGTCAAGCCATACCGGTCCTGCATCATAGGCGCAACCTCGCCCGCCCATCCGTTTGCTGAACCGAAACAATCCTCGGTTCCGGAACATACAACGCCGGACGCTGTCGTCTCTCCGTTGATATAGCCTTGCAGGTAGCCCTCTTCCGGAGCTGCTGAATTGTTATCCCCACCAGTGAAATTCATTATTACTCCGAGGAGTGCGCCGGCATGGCCGCTCCCCAGGTTGAGTAACGTCATCTCTGCGGATGGATTCACGCTATCCGTACGGGGGTACGAGGGGTTAGTAGCGACTAATAAATGAGCCCGTCCGTCCCAGCGACTAGCGGGGAAAGAGTTCGCCCTCCAGTCGACGTTGGTCCACCAGTTTTCCGGGTGCGATGCATCGTTGTTATCGAGTTCGACGACTATGTTCCTCGCCCAAGGGATTGGTAAGCCACCGAAGGTGTGGAAGCGCTGGCCGCCGCCATTTGTAACGCCCTGCGAGATAAACATCGAGTGATACGGAGGCCCGTTGCCGCCTCTGGGCGCAACATCGCGGCCTGCGGTAAGGTCATCCAGCCGAATATGATTGACGCTAGGCGTCGCCTCGCCATCGCGCCAAATGCTAATGGTGTCCTGAGCGCGAGAGCCGTCGCCAGCGGAGATCAGGTGAAGGAGATCTATGTATCCGGGACTGGCTCCATAGGCGAATATTTGAGCACCCATGGTAGGCAATGCCGTTCCAGTGCTACCTGCGCGCGGCATTGCTTTCGTAAAGCACGTAGTCGAACCGAGCTGATCCATCTCCTCATGCTGCGCTTCTGGAACATAGGACGCGTAACTGTTTAACCCCGCTTCGTTGTTGCTGTTTGTGGAAAAGGTCGCGCTTGGATCAATGACGATATTCCATCCCGTAGGAACACCGAAGGGCCACGCTCTATAAGTGCCATTGAAATCATCTCGGAAGCAACTGATAGCCAGATTGTTAGCACTCGTTGTTGTTATAGCTGCCGCAGACGCAGCGCTATTCGTACCCGTGGTATTGCTGGAGGGAGAAGAGCTGGGCGTGGCGTTGTTTCGAGTTTCGAACAGGATGTATCTGGCGTAGGCTTGGGCGCTTGCGGTGAACACATAACTTGGCGAGGCGCCTTCGCTGCTCGCTGTATGATAAAATACTTGGCAATCGTTATTCGTCGTTACCACTGACCATCCATTTGGTGGTCTCCACGTTACTGTTGTCGTTCGAAGAGTGTTGCACAGCCATAGCCACAATCCTTCGCCGGTGACGGCGCTAGGCAGGCCCACTACGGTAGCTACGTTACCGCTCCCTCCGCTCATGATCGGAGTTCCCCATCTAACTGCATCTGGGGCAGGAATACTTGCGCCGGAAGGTGCGATCGCGAATTGCGTAGCCTGCCACAGATTCCACTTATTTGCGTTGAAGTAGCCGCCTTTTATCATCGTGGAATGAGATACGCCTTCGCCCGGAGACGAGTATGGAGATGGGCCGTTCGCGCCCTGCATCCGTGGGATCGGTAAGCCGCTCTCAGTATGCGCGGGGGACAGAGCCCGGCTGGGCACCGCCGTTTGCGCGCGAGCCTTGACCCCGATCGCGAGCAGGATCGCGCAGATGATTCCCACCAAGACCAAGCGCGTTCGCAGCATGTGCTTCGCCTGGCCGATTCCGTCCGCGGTTCGATCGGGATTAGCGAAAACGGCCCGACTCTGGCGTAGAACTGGACGCCGAGATGGCCGGTTGTCATCTAATATGTCGATGCGAATTTAATCCCCCGCAATCGAACGGTCAGGACCCGTGAGTATATTAGCTACGAGATGGGACAAAATGGGGTACGCAGCGGGGCTATGTCAAGCGTAGGTCGATTGAAACACAAACGACAAAGAGGGCCGGGGCGAGG
>Ga0335079_10010255_pt1 | contig 10669 bp, 8 predicted proteins | sample Lox_Sample_33_FD_206719 | JGI IMG/M metagenome (GOLD analysis project Ga0335079, IMG submission 206719) | Soil microbial communities from Loxahatchee National Wildlife Refuge, Florida, United States - Lox_Sample_3.3 | ecosystem: Environmental > Terrestrial > Soil > Wetlands | place: USA: Florida... | reverse complement strand
GACGGCATCCCCGTGGCCGATTGGCTCAAGGGAAAGACTCAATCCGGCAACGTGAGCAGCCAGTGTGCCGATGCATTCCGCTGCCAGCTTGAAAACGATCAGGGCGTACCGATTAGCCAACAAAGCTACCTCGGCCTGCTTGCCGCCGTCGCCGGTGGCGCAATGCGGACACTGAACCCACAGGACCTCACCCCGTCGGAGTACTTCACGGAAACCGAGGTTTTTCGCTGCGAAAGCGGCAATCATTCTCTTGCGGAAATCCTCGCGCAAGAAATCCGTAGTCACGGCGGGGTAATTAAGACAGGGGTGAGGGTAACTTCAGTCACGCTAGCCGGCGGAGCTGCAAGCATCGATTGGACCGATGTCGCCACGAGCGGGAATGACAGCGCCTCGGTTGATTGGGTAGTGCTAGCAACCCCGCCCCCGACGTGGGCACAGATGCTTCCGCGTGCTCTTGCCGGTATTGCATCGAACGTCCAGACCGGTAAGGCTGTGAAGTTCCTTGCCGAGGTCAACGATCGGTTCTGGCTAAGACGCAATCTGGCACCGAGCGCTACAATCGACGGGTTCGGTGTCGTCTGGGAGGGCACCGACAATCAGAACCTGCCGCCAGGCGCCCGGCCGGAAATCTCCGTGTTTGCGGGCTCCGCGGACGCACAGCAGGCTGCGTCACACTGGAATCCGGACTCTTATTTCAGCCAGCAACTGGAGGCAATTTATCCGGGCTTTTCGGCCAACTGCAAGTCGATGCGGTTCGTGAACTGGCTTACCCGGGCGGGCGTCAACTGCGGCTACAGCTGCCCGGGCGTAAATCAAGTTACTACCTTAGGCGACTCCCTGCGACGAGCGCACGGTAGACTCGTGTTTGCGGGTGAGCATACATCCCCTGCTTTCTTCGGGTACATGGAGGGCGCCCTAGAATCCGCAGAACACGCCGCTGACCTCATCATTGGCGCGTCGTCCAGCGGCGGACGCCCCTAGGAAAGTTGTCATTTCTCCTGCGTAGGTTTTCTGTTAGCTTAGGCCCGCTCCGTGGCGTGCAGGCCTCAGGGAACCCGCCCTGCCGGGATCGACAGCGTCCCTCGGGCGCAAACAGCACATGTGCACAGACGGCCGCCGGGTTCCACAAAGGGACGCCTGGCAGCGGCCTGCGTGTTTCCGGAGGCATAGGACATGCCGAAATTTGACCTCATCGTGATTGGTTCCGGCCCGGGCGGGCAGCGCGCTGCCATCCAGGCAGCCAAAGCCGGAAAGCACGTCGCCGTCATCGAGAAGCGCACGGCCCTCGGCGGCGTCTGCATCAACACCGGCACCATCCCCAGCAAGACCATGCGCGAAGCCGTCCTGCACCTCTCCGGCCTGCATGTGCAGAATTTTTACGGCATGGACTATCGCGTAAAAGAAAACATCACCATGCAGGACCTGCTCTTCCGCGTGCAGCGCGTGATCGAAAACGAGGTCAGCGTCACGCACTCGCAGCTCCAGCGCAATGGCGTCGAGGTGATTCACGGCACAGCCAGCTTCGTCGGCCCGAAGACCGTGCGCGTCGCGGGCCTCAACGGCTACGGCGAGATGGAAGCCGACCACGTCGTGATCGCCGTCGGCACCAAGCCCGCCGAATCGGAAAAGGTTCCCTTCAACCAGCGCAACATCATCAACAGCGATCAGATCCTCGCCCTGCACCAGATTCCCAAGTCCATGATCATCGTCGGCGGCGGCGTGATCGGCGCGGAGTACTGCTGCATGTTTGCAGTGCTGGGCGTGCGCGTCACCCTGGTGGAAAAGCGTTCGCGCCTGCTCGACTTTGCCGACGGTGAAATGGTCGAGGCGCTCTGCTATCACCTGCGCGACCGCCGCGTCACGCTGCGCCTGAACGAGGGCGTCAGCAGCGTCGAGGAAACGCCCGACGGCAAAGTCGTCGCCTGGCTCGACAGCAAGAAGAAGCTCGTCGCCGACGCCTTGCTCTACGCTGTCGGCCGCCAGGGCAACGTCGACGAGCTGAACCTGGCCGCCGCAGGCATCGAAGCCGATTCGCGCGGCCGCATCGCCGTCGACAAGGACTACCGCACCAAGACCGAGCACATCTTTGCGGTCGGCGACGTCATCGGCTTCCCTTCCCTCGCCTCCGTCTCCATGGAGCAGGGCCGCATTGCCGCCGCGCGCGCCTTCCACATTCCCGCCGAATCCGATCCCGCCAACTATCCCTACGGCATCTACACGATTCCGGAAATCTCCTTCGTCGGAAAAACCGAAGAGCAGCTCACCACCGAAGACGTACCCTACGAAATCGGCGTCGCCTACTTCCGCGAGATGGCTCGCGGCCAGATCAGCGGCGACACCGCCGGCCGCCTGAAAATCATCTTCCACCGCGAAACGAAGGAGCTGCTCGGCGTGCACATCATCGGCGACGGCGCTTCCGAGCTCCTGCACATCGGCCAGGCTGTCTTCGCACTCAAGGGCACCGTCGATTATTTCGTGAACACCGTCTTCAACTACCCGACGCTCGCCGAGTGCTACAAGGCCGCAGCGTTCAACGGTCTGAATCGCCTCGGCTAGCCGGTCGCGACAGACCGGCTTTACCGTAGGGGCACTTCCACACTATAGAATGAATGGCGGGTTCTTTCCCTTTACTCTGCCTCGCTCGCCCGATGGTGGCCGGTAGCCGATCGCCACTCGCTGCGCGGGCAACCTGTGTATAATGAGTGGCCGTCGAATAGCAGTTGAACCTTCTTGCCAGGCGCCTCTAGCTGTCTCGCGCTGGACATCCCGGAGGGGGAATTGATAGAGGTCGAAGGACTGACCAAGCAGTATGGCGCTGTCCGCGCCGTGGACCAAATCAGCTTCCGAGTCGAAAAGGGTGAAATCCTCGGTTTTCTAGGCCCCAACGGCGCCGGGAAAACCACCACGATGCGCATTCTCACCGGCTTCTTGCCGTCCACGAGCGGCACGGCGCGTGTGGCCGGCTTCGACGTCTTCGAAAAATCGCTCGAAGTGCGCAAGCGCATCGGCTACCTGCCGGAAAGCCCCCCGATTTATCCGGAACTCTCCGTCCAATCCTATCTGGAGACCGTCGCACGGCTGAAGCACGTGCCATCGGCTCGCCGCAAGGAGCGGGTGGACGCCTCGATGGAGATGGTGCACATCTCCGACAAGCGCCACCAGATCATCAAGAGGCTGTCGCGCGGATACAAGCAGCGCGTCGGCCTGGCCCAGGCCCTGGTGCACGACCCGGAAGTCATCATTCTCGACGAGCCGACCGTGGGCCTCGACCCCAAACAGATCATCGAGGTCCGCAACCTGATCAAGGGCCTTGCGGGCAATCACACCATCATTCTTTCTACGCACATCCTGCCCGAAGTCAGCATGACCTGCGACCGCGTGGTGATCATCAGCGGCGGCCGCATCGTCGCCAACATGCCGGTCAACCAGGCGGGACGCGACCGCGGCGTCGAATCCATCGCCGTAGAAGTGAAGCCCGCTTCCTCTGGCGCGGACGGCTTGCGCGCGCTCCTCGCCCGCATCCCGGGCGTGAAGCAGGTGACGCTCGATCCTCCCGACGCGGGCGGCCACGTGCAGGCCAGGATCGAATGCGAACCCGGCCGCGACCTGCGCCCGAAAATCGCCGCCGACATCGTGGGCCAGGGACACGAACTCTCCGAGCTGCGCGCCGCGCGCGTCTCGCTCGAAGACATCTTCCTGCGCGTCACCACGCAGGAGGCGCACGCCCCCGACGTCGCGGAAGCCGCTGCCGCGCAGGATTCTCAGGCTACGGGAGACAAGGGATGAAGGGGATCTACGCCGTCTTCCGCAAGGAAATGAGCCAGTACTTCGTCTCGCCCATCGGCTACGTGGCCACGGGCACCTTCCTTTTCCTCGCCGGCGTATTCTTCCAGCTCTATCTGGGAGAGGCCAGTGAATACGCCATGCGCGCCGCCATGCAGGCCATGCAGTACGGCCAGCCGTTTGAAATGGACGTGACCGGAGAAACCATGCGCGGCTTCTTCGGTGTGGCCGGCACGCTCCTGCTCTTCATCATGCCCATGCTCACCATGGGCTCCTACGCGGAAGAGCGCCGCCGCGGCACCATGGAACTGCTGATGACCTCGCCGCTCACCGACCTGGAGATCGTGCTGGGCAAGTTCCTGGGCGCGTTCGCTCTCTTCCTGATCATGCTGCTGCCCACCGTTCTTCAGATGGTCATCCTGTTCAAGGCCAGCGACCCGGTTCCGCCCTGGCGGCTGATGTTCTGCGGCTACCTGGGCCTGATGCTGCTCGGCGCCGCTTTTCTCGCTCTGGGCCAGTTCGTCTCGTCCCTCACGGAGAATCAGGTGGTCGCGGGAGTCTGGACGTTCGTCGCCTCGCTGCTGCTGTGGATCATGAATGGCGTCGTGCGCGGCGGCAGCGGCGGCAACTTCATGGCCGTTGCGCAATACCTCTCGATCCTGAAACACCTTGACGACTTCTTCCGCGGCGTCATCGACAGCACCAACCTGATTTACTACGGCAGCTTGATCCTGCTCGGCATCGTGCTCACGCTGCGTTCCATCGACTCGATGCGCTGGAGGAGGGCGTAATGAACCGCCAGACCCTCTTCTCGACGGCTGCCTGGTTCGGCGGAGCGTTCGCCCTCGCGGGCCTGATTCGCTACGCCATGCACAACGAGCTGACCAACCCCGACAAGGGCATCCTCGGCACCGGCTGCTTCCTGCTGCTGCTTGCCCTGATCGGAAACTTCAAGCAGGTCGTCGCTTTTTTCACTTCGCGCGGCGGCCGCATGGGCACCAACTCCGTGGTGATGGTGCTGGCCGTGCTGGCCATCCTCGGCGCCCTCAACTTCGTCGGCTACCGCCACTCCAAGCGCTGGGACCTCACGCCCGAACAGCTCTACACGCTTTCCGACGAAACCAAGAAAGTTCTCGGCGGGCTGAAGCAGGACGTGCGCGTCATCCATTTCGACAAGCCCTCCGGCAACGACCAGCTCGGCGAAACCGTCGGCGAGTACCGCAAGCTTTCCCCGCGCGTCAGCTATCAGTTTGTCGATCCGCAGGACCGCCCGGACGTCGCCCGCCAGTACGCCGTCAAGCGCATGGGCGAGGTCGTGGTCTCCAACGGCGTCCGCACCGAGCACTTGAAGGACACCAACGAACAGGCGCTCACCAGCGCCATCCTGAAGGTGACGCAGGAACGCCAGAAAGTCGTCTGCTTCACCGCCGGCCACGGCGAAAAGAGCCTTAGCAGCAACGACGGCGAAGGCTACAGCTCGGCACAAAGGGCCCTGGAAACCGACAACTACACCGTCAAGCCCATCAACCTCGAGGAGCTGAAGCAGGCTCCGGCCGAATGCGACGTGATCGTCGTCGCCGGCCCCAAGACCGGATTCTTTCCCGATGAGACGGGCGCTCTCGAAAAATACATGGCCGCCGGCGGCAAGATGCTCGTCCTGATCGATCCCGGCACCGACCCCAAGCTCGCCTCGCTGCTTTCCTCGTGGAATATCGCGCCGGGCAACGACCTCGCGCTCGACGTGAGCGGCGCGGGCCAGCTCTTCGGACTCGGCGCGGCCGTGCCTGTTGTCGCTCGCTACGGCGCGCACCCCATTACCGAAGCGCTCGAGGGACGCATGACGTTCTTCCCGCTCGCGCGCACCGTCGGCGCTGTCGACAAGAAGAACACGCAGAGCGTGCTCACCGACCTGCTGCAGACCTCCGACCGCAGCTTCGCCAAGAACAACTGGGACGCCAAGCAGAAGGAGTTGCGTTACGACGAAGCCAAGGACAGCCGCGGCCCCCTCACCCTCGGCGTCGCCGAAGAGCGCAAGTCGGAATCCAAATCCGCCCGCATGGTCGTCATCGGCAACTCTTCTTTCGCCGCCAACGCCTATCTCACCCTGCAGAGCAACGGCGACCTCTTCGACAACGCGGTCAACTGGCTCGCGCAGGATGAGAGCTTGATCTCCATCCGGCCGAAACCGCACACCAACCGCCGGCTTACCATGACGCTCGCGCAGGAGCGCCTGTTCTCCTGGTTCTCCTGGGCCATCCTGCCGGGCGCCGTGCTGTTCGTGGGCGTCGCGGTCTGGTGGAAGCGGCGCTGATTCCACCGTGCCTCACGCGCCGCGCAGGATGAAGCTGCAACCATGAAGAAGACCACGCTCGTCGTTCTCGCCCTGGCCATAGCGCTAGGCGGCTACGTTTATTACTCCGAGTTCCGCAATGTTAAGGAGAAGCCCGCCGAAGACGCTCCGAAGCCTTTGTTCACCTTTTCGATCGACGACGTTGCCTCCATGCGCGTCACCCGCCCCGGCGAGGCCGCGCCGCTGGTTCTGGAAAGCAGCGCCGACGGCTGGAAGCTCACCTCGCCCGTCGCCACGCGAGCGGATCGCTTCGCCGCGGAATCGGCCGTCAACTCTGTCGTGCATGCCTCGTCAAGCCGCAGCCTGCCCGCCGACCCCGCAAAGATGAAGGAATTCGGCCTCGATCCTCCGGCCGCCAGCGTGGAAATCAGGACCAAGAACGGACAGACGCAGAAGCTCAATCTCGGCGGCAAGGACTTCTCCGACCAGAACGTCTATGCGCGCGCCGACGGCGCCAAGGACGTCCTGCTCGTCCCCGATTCGGTCTTCACCGGCGTCACGCGCCCCCTGGGCGAGATCCGCGACCGCGCCATCCTGCAGCTCGCTTCGTGGTCCCTCACCGAAATGGACACGCGCACGGCCAAGGCAAAGTTCCGCATCGAAAAGAAGGGCGAGTACTGGGACATGACGGACCCGCGCACCGCGCCCGCAGACGGCGACGACGCGGAAAACCTGAAGAATGCCCTGTCTGCCGAGCGCTTTGCCGACGTCGTCGAAGAACAGGCGCTCGCTTCGGCCCTGGGCAAGTACGGCCTCTCGTCACCCGAACTGACCGTCCACGTGCGCAACGAACAAGGCGGCGAAGCCACGCTCCAGGTGGGCAAGAAGGACGGCACAAAGTACTTCGCCCGCGACGCCGCGCGCCCCATGGTCTTTCACATCGAAGAGGCGTTCGCCAAGAAGTTCATGGACCTGACCTACGCCAGCTTGCGCTCCAAGCGCGTGCTGCGCGCCAAGGCCGACGACTTCACCGGCTACACCGTGCGCAACGAAAAGACCACTCTCAAGGTCGCGCTCTCCAAGGACGGCAAGTGGATGGTCGAGGAGCCCGCAGACCGCAAAGGCAAGGAAGTTGCCGTCACGCGGATGCTCGACCCGTTGACGAACACGCGCGCCGCCGAGGTCCTGGACCCGCCGCCCGCGAATATCGCCGCCAAGCTGGCCAAGCCGGCGGTGGACCTCACGTTCACAGGCAAGGACGGCGTGGTAACCACCGTCGCCATCAGCGCGAAGGACGGCGACGCCGTGTACGTGCGCTCCAGCCGCTATCCCGCCATTTTCAGATTCGACGGCGGTTTCCTGCTTCAGTTTGGGTTTTCCGCGGAAGAAATCGCGCCCTGACGCTGCGGCAGGACGCCTTCGAGGCTGTCGGGGGCGCGCTGCGTCAAGCCGGGCTAGGCGATCCGCGCCTGGCGCTGCCCTGACGCCGCGGCGGCGCTTGCCGTCTGCGACTCCAGGATCCACACCTTCGCGCTGACCGGTGAAATGTAGAAGTAGATCTTGAGGTTCGAGTCTCCGACCGTGTAAAAGTTCGGCCGGTGTGCGTCTGGAGTCGCGTCCACGCCCGCCGCAAGCATCTCCCGCAGCCGGTCGAGTACCGTTCGCGGAGTCGGCGCCATCGCGTCCACGCTGATCGGACCGTGAAGTTGGATGCGCGTCATGGTCATCGTTCCCATCTGACTTGGATTACATTCGGCCACGGCCAGGGTTCCCATTTTTTCTCTCCACCCGTGTTTTCTCTACAATGCTATAGACGCACCGAGCCGCCAAAAAGTTCGTCAAGTTTTGTTCAAAATGGTTAACGTCGTGTAACCTTTGCGCGCCTCCGTGCATCTTGTCTTGTATAGCGCGTGGTTTGTCGGGCCTGGGAGGTGTGTGCCCGCGGCGGCTTCGTGGCGGGCGTGCACTGCGGCTCGTTGTCACTTCGAATACGTCCCTTCCTGAGCAGATGCGGGATTTTCTCTGTTAGCGCGCGGGCACTGTTGGTATTCTGTCCATCCCTGCCGCATACGGCGCGCCGCCAAGCTGCCGCCGGACGGCTCGGATTCGGGGAGCCAAGCGCGGGCGGGCCAGGAGAGCCCGCCGTCTTGCGCGGCCTCAGCCGCCCGGCGCACCGCCGGGCATCACCAGAGGAGAGTGCAGATCATGGCAAAGGTTGCAGCAAAGGGAAGAAGAGGAAAGAGCCGCCTGGGAAAAGACAAGCGCCGCAAGCACCACCACTGGCAGGTCACCGTCTTCTACAAGGACGGTGAAAAGTTCGCGCGCGTCTACATCGACCGGGCCAAGGCCGAAGGCTTTGCGGACCGCCAGAAGCGCTCGCCGGTCGTTAAGAGCGCGCGTATCACCGAGATCAATTGAAGCAACTCCAGCGGCGCCGCACGCGCCGGCCCCTTCGCGGCGCGGACAATCCCCGCCGGAAGCGCCGTGCGCGGCTTGTACCCGTGGCGAAAGCCGTGCTATAAAAGTGAAGCCTTCCTCGGGAAGCGCAAAAGCGACCGTAGTTTAACGGTAGAACGATACCTTGCCAAGGTATAGGCGTGGGTTCAATTCCCATCGGTCGCTCCATGTGCTCGTTTCGACCGCATTTTCTTCGATTCCAGCACGCGGACAGTGAACACCTGCGAGCCCGTAATACCTGACCCCGCAGCGAATCACGAGGAAACACAAGAGGAATCATGACGGAAGCTACCGAAACCTGCCGGCGCCACCTGGACCTGGAAATCCCCGGCCCCGAAGTCGAGAAGACCACTGAGCGCGTCGCCCGCGACCTTGCGCGCGTCGCCCGCGTCCCCGGCTTTCGCCCCGGAAAGGCGCCCGTCTCCCTGATCCGCCGCCGCTTCACCGAGGAGATCAAGGGAGAGGTGCTGGAAAAGCTCGTGCCGCAGTACCTGGAAAAGGCCGTGACCGAGCAGAAGTTCTCCATCGTCACCCGCCCGCAGCTCGATCAGGTGGACTGGGTCGAAGGCGGGGGCGTGAAGTTCCGCGCCACCTTCGAAGTGCTGCCCGAATTCGATTTGGGCGATTACAAGAACCTGACCGTCGAGCTTCCTTCCATGGATTTGACCGACGCCGACGTGGACCGCGCCCTCCAGCAGATGCGCGACCGCGCCGCGACCTACGCGCCGATCGAGGGCCGGCCCGCCCAGGACGGCGATTATGCCGTCTTGAAGGTGCTGGGCATCCCCAAGGACGGCGGCCCGCCCATTCAGGCCGACGACGTGATGTGCCACCTGGGTGGTGATGAAACCGTGGCCGCCTTCAACGAAAACCTGCGAGGCGCACAGGTTGGCGACGAACGGAATTTCGATGCCGTGTATCCCGAGGAATTCCCCGACGCGCGGCTCAAGGGCAAAACCATCTCCTACACCGTCAATATCACCGGCCTGAAGGAGAAGAAGCTCCCCGCGCTGGACGACGCCTTCGCCAAGGACGTCAGCCAGGCCGCCACCCTCGAAGAGCTTCGCAAGCAGCTGCGCGAGCAGATGGAGAAGGCTCGCGACCGCCGGCGCGACGAGATGGTCCGCGGAAAGATCATCGGCGAGCTCGTCAAGCGCCACAGCTTCCCTGTTCCCGAGGCGCTCGTCGAACAGCAGATGGACGCGCGCCTGCGCAACCTGGTCCGCGCCCTGGCGTCACAGGGCACCGATCCGCGCGGCGTCAACGTGGACTGGGCCGCCCTTCGCGCCCGCCAGCGCGACCCCGCCGTCGACGAAGTGAAGACGGAAATCCTGCTCGACCGCATCGCCTCCGCCGAAAAAATCGAGGTGAGTGACGAAGAGCTCGACAAGGAAATCGCGCACGCCGCCGAACACAGCGGAGAATCCGCTCAGGCGCTCCGCGCTCGCTTGACAAAGGAAGGGTCGCTGGATACGATGAAGTCGAAGCTGCAGAATGAGAAAACTCTCGAGTGGCTTCAGCGCGCCGCCCGGATTGAAACCGCCTCCAAGTAAGAATGGGGTTCGGGGTCCGGCCTCACGGGGATCATCTGAAATTCAAAAACATGGGTTTTACGAACGATAACGTTCCGCACGCAACCACTCTCGTGCCCATGGTGGTCGAACAGACCAACCGCGGCGAGCGCGCCTACGACATCTATTCCCGCCTGCTGAAAGACAACATCATCTTCATCGGCACGCCGATTGATGACCACGTCGCGAACCTCGTCACCGCGCAGCTTCTGTTCCTTGAAGCGGAAGACCCGGACAAAGACATTTCGCTCTACATCAATTCGCCGGGCGGCTCCATTACCGCGGGCATGGCCATTTACGACACGATGCAGTTCGTGCGCCCGGATGTGGTGACGATTTGCGTGGGACAGGCTGCTTCCATCGCTTCCGTGCTGCTCTGCGCCGGGGCGCCCAAGAAGCGCTTCACCCTGCCGAATTCCCGCATCCTCATCCACCAGCCGTGGATGAGCGGCCTTTCCGGCCAGGCCACGGACATCGACATTCATGCCAAGGAAATCCTGCGCATGCGCGCGGTGATCAACAAGCTGTACGTCAAGCACACCGGGCAGCCGCTCGACAAGCTGGAGAA
>Ga0335079_10010254_pt1 | contig 10669 bp, 9 predicted proteins | sample Lox_Sample_33_FD_206719 | JGI IMG/M metagenome (GOLD analysis project Ga0335079, IMG submission 206719) | Soil microbial communities from Loxahatchee National Wildlife Refuge, Florida, United States - Lox_Sample_3.3 | ecosystem: Environmental > Terrestrial > Soil > Wetlands | place: USA: Florida... | reverse complement strand
TATGCTAACCTCGGTTTTACGGAATTTCCATAATGTTTATTCGCGACCCTGAATATATATATGTAAAATCATACCTAAATACCTGCTTATAGATGTACCATAATATATTTATCGTTATAATACAGGTTAATATTCTGATAAAATTATGTTTTTGATTAAACTATATGATCGTGCCATCGGTTGGATAATATCCATGCACTGCAATATCAACCGTTGAAGAGTGCCGGTTCAGATGAACATATAGCGATTGGTCAACCATTGCAATATTCCAGGTTGACAAGCATCTCCCCCTGTGTTAATGAAAAATACGGAGGAGATCCCATGCGAACTGCTATTGCAACCATCGCCGACCTTATCTTGAGCGGCGTCAATATAACCTCTGTTGAGGCGCTGATGCTCACTGAAATCAAGGGTTCCGACCTCTTTTTCCTCTTTGCCGAGGCAAACCGCATCAAGAAACATTTTCTCGGCGATAAGGTCTTTCTCTGTTCCATAGTCAATGCCAAGTCTGGGCGCTGTCCTGAGAACTGTGCATTCTGCGCCCAGTCTGCCCATCACAAGACCGCTGCGCCGGTTTTTCCCCTGCTGGACGAAGAAGAGTTGTTCGTCCGCGCCAGGGAGGCGGAGGTGAACGGCTCCACCTGCTACGGCATTATCACGAGCGGCACCGGAATCGCAGAAGGAGAAGAATTGGAACGTATTTGCCGGGCAGTGCGCCGGATCAGGAAGGAAATCTCAATTACGCCATCATGCTCCTTGGGGATCATCACCGAGGAAACGGCTTTGGCCCTGAAAGAGGCGGGTGTTGAAACCTATCATCACAACCTGGAGACGGCGCGTTCTTTTTTTCCGAATATCTGCACCACCCATGACTACGATGATGATGTCGGGACGGTTCGGGTCGCAAAGCGGGTGGGTATGCGGGTCTGCGGCGGCGGTATTTTCGGCCTGGGCGAATCTGCGGCGCATCGGGTGGAACTGGCGCTGACACTGCGGGAATTGGACGTCGACTCGATCCCCATCAATTTTCTAAACCCCATTACTGGGACACGTCTAGAGGGGGCCGATTTCATTACCCCCCTCGACTGCCTGGCGAGCATTGCTATCTTCCGCTTCATCCTGCCGGAAAAAAGAATATCGGTCTGCGGTGGCAGGGAAAAGAACCTGCGCGACCTCCAGTCCTGGATATTTCTTGCCGGGGCCAGCGGCACAATGATCGGCAATTACCTCACCACCACTGGGCGCCCACCAGAGCAGGACTGGCAGATGCTAAAGGACCTGGGGCTGGAAAATGCAACCTGCCGCAAATAATCAATGAAAGGGAAATTGTCTTCTGAAGGGTAATTACAGTGACAGGAAAAGGTATCTTTATCACCGGCACTGACACCGGGGTGGGCAAGACCATAGCTGCTGCGGCCCTTGCCCGGCTCCTTCATGAGCGAGGGGTGAAAGTGGGGGTGATGAAACCGGTAACGAGCGGCTGTTGCGAGAAGCACGGCCGTCTTGTTTCCGAAGACGCGGAACTTCTTGCTTGGGGCGCTGGAGTTGATTCTGTTGACGCCGGGGTCGCTCCCTACCTCCTGCGGGAGTCGATCGCACCTGTGGAAGCGGCCGGTCGCGAAGGTGTGCGAATCGAATTCCAGTACATCGGTGAGGCATTTTCGCGGCTCGCCTCTTGCTTCGATTTCGTGATCGTGGAAGGCGCGGGGGGACTCATGGTCCCTCTGGATGGTGAGCTTCTCATCGCCGATCTGGTCATTCACCTTTCTCTCCCCCTTCTTGTCATCGTCCGGCCGAATCTCGGCACCGTCAACCAGACGCTTCTCACCTGCTTCGCAGCGAGGCAACTGGGGATCGCCGTAAGCGGAGTGATTATCAACAACTACCCGGAACAGCCGGGTATTGCCGAACAAACCGCCCCGCTCTTGATCGCTTCGCTTGCCGGGTCGCCACTCCTGGGTATCTTCCCTCATCTGGAGGGAGACGACCAACGGAAGATCGTGACGGAGCTCGCTGCAAGACTTTCCGATGATCCGACGACAAAAATCCTGCTGCAGAAAATCGGGGCCATAGATTAAAGGAGTTGTTGCTGTGGACACAGATACTCTGAGAGAATACGATAAACTCTACGTCTGGCACCCTTTCACCCAGATGCGGGAATGGGAGGTGGATGCCCCCCTCGTCATTGTCCGCGGCGAAGGATCATGGCTCATCGACTCGGAGGGGAACCGCTGGCTGGACGGTGTCGCCTCAATCTGGACCAACGTCCATGGACATTGCCGCAGGGAGATAAACGATGCGGTCAAGGCGCAGGTGGACCGGCTGGAGCATTCGACCCAACTGGGACTTGCCAACGATCAGGCGGCACTGCTCGCCAAACGGCTCGTGGAGATCGCCCCGGCCGGTCTATGCAAAGTATTCTACTCCGACAACGGTTCCACTGCCATGGAGGTCGGCATCAAGATGGCCTTCCAGTACTGGCAACACCGGAATAAGCCAGAGAAAACCCGCTTTATCTCCTTCAAAAACGCCTACCACGGCGATACTGTCGGCTGCATGAGCGTCGGCGGTATCGACATCTACCACGAGGTATACCGCCCTCTCCTCTTTCCCGCCATCCAGGCCCCTTCACCTTACTGCTACCGCTGCACGCTCACCTCGGCGCGGGACAGTACGAAGTGCGGGCTCCTCTGTCTCGTCGAGCTGGAGCGGCTCATGGCTGAGCATACCGGGGAGCTGGCCGGACTCGTGATCGAGCCGCTCGTTCAGGGGGCCGGAGGGATGATCGTTCAGCCGGACGGGTTCGTCCGCCGGGTGCGTGAACTGTGCGACCGCTACGATATACTTATGATCGCCGACGAGGTGGCGGTCGGCTTCGGCCGCACAGGCCACATGTTCGCCTGCCAACGAGACGGTGTAACCCCAGACATTATGGCCCTCTCCAAGGGGATCACGGCGGGGTATCTGCCGCTTGCCGCAACACTCACCACGCAACGTATCTACGAAGCCTTTCTCGGGGAGTACAATGAGTTGAAGACCTTCTTCCACGGCCACACTTTCACCGGCAATCCCATTGCCTGCGCAGCCGCCCTGGCGAGTCTCGACATCTTTGCAGACGAACGGCTTCTCAACCTCCTCCCGCCAAAGATAACCTACCTGGAAAATCGCCTCCGGGATGTGTCGGGTCTCAAACACGTGGGTGACATCCGCCAGGCTGGAATGATCTGCGGCATAGAACTTGTAAAAGATAAGGAGACGGGCGAACCGTTTTCCTGGGAGGAAAGGATCGGCATCAAGGTCTGCCTGGAGGCGAGGAGGCACGGCCTGTTTCTCCGGCCACTCGGCAACGTGATCGTAGTTTTCCCTCCCCTTGCCATTTCCGGCGAAGAGTTGCGCATCCTCATGGATGGTGTTGAGGCCTCGATCCGCACGGTGACCGACTGACCGTGAAATAATCCATTCAGGTTTATAGGCTCAAGAGTAAAGGGGGTAAGGAAAAGATATTCCGGTCAGAATTTCCCGCCCAGCAGATCCGCATTTATGACATATCCGCTCTGACCCTTGGAATTTGTATCCTTGAATTCCGGTATGACGGTCGGGATGGTGAAATGCAGCTTCCCCTTATCAACCTCGGCCAGGGATTTGCTGGGTGGTGTGGCCAAGCCGATGGCCGCACCGATCAGAACACCGCCCGCGGTGCCGTACCCCATATAATCCAGGTGATTACCCATCCTCTTGGTAAAGGCCATCACTGCTGCTCCCACCAGAGTTCCGGCTACACCGCCGTAAAGAGCATCCTGAAAGGTCTCCTTGAAGGCGCTTTCCAGCGCTGAACAAGGCACTGCCCAGAACAATAGAACCATGGCCGACAAAACCGTCTGCACTTTCCGCTTGTAGTTTCTCATTAAGTGCTCCACCCCGCAAGTTTGTTATCCTCATTATTATAACAAAATTTGGGATAAATTTGCACGCATTTTCAGTAACATGTAACCACCTAAAATAACAGTAAAACATATGCCTTCAGAGGGTCTTTCTAAAATAATAATTACAGGTAAGATACATTTTTGGAGTGCTTTATATACGCGGATTTACCTGAGGTGTTTTTTCACCAACTGTAATTCGTCTTCCCTGCTCTGGACCAGATTGTTCAGTCGTGCATCGAGCACCATGTCGAGGATCTCCCGGAAGCGCGGCCCGGCCGGTACCCCCAGCTCCCGAAGATCCCTGCCGGTTATGATACAGTGGATGTTCTGCAACTGGGTGAAATAAAGCGAGATGAATTTTTTAACCTCCCCGCTGTCGGTCTTGGCCATCATATAAAGGAGGAGCTCCACCGGCAGTTCCTGCAGCCAGTGGTAGATATCGCTTCGTTTCACCCTGGCGCCGCGCACGGCGCTTCTCTGCATGATTTCGAGAACTTCCCCGGCCTTCTTGCGCATCTCGAAGAGCTTTTCCTTGTAATGCTCGTTAACGGCCAGCCTGTTGCATGTGACCATGAACTGGTCATCGGTGAGCGACTCGCATATGGCCAAAAAAAAGACCGCCCATTTCTCGCCGGGACGCTCCAGGAAAAGGAGTTCGAACCAGGAGACGATCTTTTTCGCCTCTTCAAGCACCTTGCGAGTCCCGGAGTTGAGCATTAGCTGGGGATTGATGAAGCGCAACAATCCCAGTTCGTTCATCCGTTCCACTGCCCGCAGGGGCTCTTTTTCCCGAAGTATATGGACCAGTTCGGCGAGGAGCCGCTTACCACCGAGTTTGTCCAGGAAATCCATTTTTACGGCATTCTTGATCAGGTTTTCGGTATGCTTGGCTATGCGGAAATCGAGTCTCTGTTCGAAGCGGATCGCCCGGAACACACGGGTTGGGTCCTCAACAAAAGAGAGATTATGGAGGACCCGGATCGACTTATCCTGGAGATCCCGCTGGCCGCCGTAATAGTCGATCAAGTGGCCGAATTCCGGGCTGTTGAGCTGGACGGCCAGGGTATTGATGGTAAAGTCGCGCCGGTATAGGTCCATCTTAAGCGAAGAGCGCTCCACAGTGGGGAGCGCGCCGGGTGAAGCGTAGTACTCAAGGCGCGTGCTCGCCACGTCGATCTTGAAGTCGTCGGGGAAGACGATAACGGCAGTGCCGAATTTGTCGTGGCTCTTGACGCGAAAGCCGAACTCGCGGGCGAATGTTTCGGCGAACAGGATGCCATTCCCCTCAACAGTGACGTCAATATCGTCATTCTCGATGCCGAGCAACAGGTCGCGGACAAACCCCCCAACCACATAGACCGGCAGATCCAGTTCCTTCCCAACCCTGCCGAGGTCGCGAAGAATTTGCACGACACGGGGAGAAAGCAGTTTGTTCATCATCCGCTCGACTTCCCGGCTGCGGACCGGCAGGTTGTCCCGGGCCAGGTCGTATAGTTCTTCGCCGCCGTACATGTAACGGAGAAGGTTGGTACGGGTAACGATTCCGACCAGATCGCCATGGTCGAACACCGGCATGAGCCGCCGGTCGTGGCCGACTATGTAATCCTGGATCTCGACTATGGGGGTATCCGGCGCGGCTTTCACGAATTCCGTGTGCATGTACTCGCTGACCGGCAGCTCCCCGAGGGCATGGTAGATGGCCTTTTCAACGATGTTACGGGAAATGATGCCGCACATGCGCCCTTCATCCATGACCGGCATGGCATTGACATTGTAGCGGGTCAGGAGATCACCTGCTTCGGCAATTGTGGTGGATGCGGGAAGGGTTTTGACCGGAGCCGACATGATATCTCTGGCCATACGTCGGGGGTTGACCCGGTTGCGCAGGGTCTGATCCAGCTTCGCCAGCACCTGCAGAAGGGTCAGTTCCTTGACGGTGGCCGAAGCGGCGGTGGCATGGCCACCGCCGCCGAAGTCGTGCATGATTTCGCCCGCGTTGACCTCGGGGATACGGCTACGGGCGACGATATAGACCCGGCTCCCCATGCCGACCACGATAAAAAGGGCCTGAAGGTTTTCGATGTCGCGCATCATGTGGGCCAGCACCGCAATGTCGCCGATGTAGTGGTCTACCGACGCATGGGCGATGGATACAGCCACACCTTTCAGGTCGGTGGTCTTTAGCGACTTCAAAAGGTCATTCAGGAGCGACACCTGTTCAGCTGTCAGTTCCTGGGTGATGAAATCGGCCACCGTATTGAGGTTGGCACCCCGCGAAAGCAACCAGGCAGCGGCCTGATAATCGTCCACCGTGGTGGAGGGGAAGATGAGACTGCCGGTGTCTTCGTAAACGCCCATCATCATGAGGGTTGCCTCGGTGGAATTCACTACGACCCCCCTGTCGCGCAGCATAAGGGTGAGGATGGCGGTGGATGAGCCGCAATCGCGGATCACCCCGCCGCTCGGGGTGATGTCGCCGGACGATTCCGGGTGGTGGTCATAGATATGGACCTCAAGCCCGGGTTTATTCAGGATTTCGGCAAACCGGCCGATACGCGACGAGTGCTGGCAGTCAACCAGGATCAGGCGGGTCACCCGGGAGAGATCCAGCTCTTTGAGGCGGGTAAAATTCAGGACATAACTGGTCGATTTCAGGAAGAAGTCGCGCATGCTCTTCTCCTGCGATCCGGCGAAGACCATAGCCGCGTCGGGGTAAAGCTTGCTGGCGGCGACCATCGCGCCGAGGCAGTCGAAGTCGGCGTTGACGTGAGTTGTAATGACATCCATGGGTTTAGGATACCGTAAGTGCAGCGTAAGCAACTACTTGCCTGTTATCACCAGTCACATCGCCACTGGTGGCATAGCTTACCAGCCTTGCCCGGCACGCCCCCAGCTTAAGGGCTGCCACCAGCATTACAGTTGCCGGGATAACCCCGCACATGGTGATCCCCTGGTCACGGCAGACCTGCAAGAGCCCTTCCGGATTCAGTGCCAGGATCTCCCTGAGCGCCTTATCGTCCTTGACACGGGCGGCTTTGGCGGATTCATAGTGGGTCATGTCGGAACTGGCTACGATCAGCACCTCACTGCCGTATTCCCCGATCGCCCCTGCAATGCCGCTCCCGAGCGCAGCGCATGAGGCATAATCGCCGAAGCCGAGACAGAGCGGCACGATGGTGACATCCGGCCTGACAAACTGGAGAAAGGGTATCTGCACTTCGAGAGAATGCTCGTAATGGTGGGCGGCAGTGTCTTCCTGGACAAGAGGGGCGTGCTTTATGACCAGCCCGGCCAGCCGGCTGTTGACGCTGACCGTGCCGATCGGGGTCAGCCATTCTCCTTCCGGATAGAGGGCCGCACGGGCGCCGATACCGTGATGGTTTGGTCCCAGGATAATGACACTCGACGGGACCGCCACCTGCCCGTAAACCCGCCCCGCAACACTCCCCGAATAGATGTATCCGGCATGGGGAGCGATTATGCCAAGTGCCTTCTCCGTTTTTTCCGCAGAGACGACGTAATTATCCAGCTCCGCGCGGAGTTCTTTTGCCTCTCCGCTGTAAAACTGCCCGGCCACAGCAGGCTGGCGCACCATATTCTCCTCCTAATCCACCCTCCCCTGTTCAGACAGCCCCGGCAGCGGCAGTTCCTCCTGCTGCTCGAGAAGATCGCGGGACGTCAGTTCCTGTACCTCTTTCAGGGTCGGCAGACTGGCCAGGTCCTTCAGGTTGAACGCCTCAAGGAACTCACGGCTCGTTCCATATATGAGCGGCCTGCCCGGGATGTCTTTTTTCCCAAGAATCCGAACCATTTTTTTCTCAAGTAATGTCTTCAGCACTCCGCCTGAATCCACCCCTCGCAGATACTCCACTTCGGCGCGTGTTATCGGTTGCCTGTAGGCGACTATGGCGAGTGTCTCCAGGGAGGAGTTGCTGAAGCGGAACGGGCGGCAGCGGTTGAGCCGCCGCAGATAATCGGCGTTTTCCGGCAGACTGCGCAACTGCCAGCCGCCGGCCACTTCCGCCAGATAAATCCCCCGTGTCATCTCCCCATATTCCGCGAGCAGTTCTGCAACCGCGGCGGATATTTCTTGCCGGTCATGTTCTTCAAGAATAGAACAGAGTCGGTCCAATGTCAAAGGGGTGTCAGCGACAAACAAAAGGCTCTCAACCACCGATTTAAGCGAAGTCACGGTCAAGGTCCTCCTCCGTAACCGCATCTGCAGCGGCATTCAGAAGCGTGGGAATGACCCAGATGGAGCCGAAACTCCCGGCCTGGGTAAGCCGCACCATGTTCAGCCGGCACAGCTCCAGAATGGCGAGAAATGTTATGATCACCTGTTCCCTGGTTGCGCTGCCGATGAACAGATTCTCAAAAACGGCCGCCTCCGTCCCCTGCAGAAGAAGAAGCAACTCGTTGATGCGGTCGGCGATACTTAAGCCTTCCGCTCCGACCTCGTGAAAAGTCTGTTCCGGTACGGTCGACAGTATCCTGCGGAATGCCTCGATCAGATCAAACAGCTCCACTTCGAGCGGTTCCAGCACCGGCTCGATTTCCGCAAGCTCTGGCGCCTTGAAGTCACGGATAAAGGTGTCCCTGCCGAGCAACTCCCGCTGGGCAAGAGAAACGGCGGCCTCCCTGTACTTCTGGTATTCAAGGAGCCTGCGCACCAGTTCGGCGCGGGGGTCTTCCCCTTCATCCTCGCCGGACTCCTCGTCAACGGGGAGCGGCAGAAGCATCCGCGATTTGATCTGGATAAGGGTTGAGGCCATGACCAGAAAATCGCCGGCGATGTCGAGGTTGAGTTCCTGCATTACATCGAGATAGTCGAGGTATTGGCGTGTAATGGCGGCGATGGGAATATTGTAGATATCGACTTCGTTCTTCTTGATCAGGTGAAGCAGGAGATCGAACGGCCCCTCGAAGGAGTCGGTCCTGATCGTATAGACGGTCTGGTAGCTGTCAGGGAAAAGTATGATGTCCGCTGGGGAAACGACTGTCAAACCGCTGCTCCTTTAATCAGGCTGAAGGCTGAAGGAAGAAAATGAGGTGGATAGGCCGAAGGTAATATCTATAAAGATTTCCTTTATCCTTCAGCCTAATCACCTGTTTTTAAAGCTTAATTGCCTTTCTGACTTCCTGCATGGTTTTGCCGGCCTCTGTGGCAGCCCGGCGGTTCCCTTCCGTGAGGACCTGCCCGACCAGTTCCGGCTGTGTCTCCAGTTCCCGGCGTCTTTCACGGAACGGTGCCAATTCGGCGACCACGTTCCGCGCCAGAATTTTTTTGCAATCCACGCAGCCGATCTCGGCGCCGCGACACTCGCTTACGATCCGGGCGCGTTCCTCTTCCGGGGTATAGAGGCGGTGAAGGGAGAAGGCCACGCATCGGTCCGGTTCGCCCGGATCGGTGCGGCGCGGGCGCTGCACGTCGGTCACCATCGACATGATCTTTTTCATCGTCTCTTCCGAGGTTTCGGAAAGAAAAATGGCGTTGCCGTACGACTTGCTCATCTTCCGGCCGTCAATGCCCAGGACCTTGGGATTCTCGGTCAAAAGGGCGGCAGGTTCGGGAAAGACCACGCCATACAGGTAATTGAAGCGCCGGGTGATCTCCCGGGTGATCTCCAGATGAGGCAGCTGATCATGACCGACCGGCACACGGCTCGCCTTGTAGACAATGATGTCCGAGGCCATCAGCACCGGATAACCGAGAAAACCGAATGTGGAAAGGTCCTTTGCCGAAAGGTTTTCACGCATCTCCTTATAGGTGGGGTTGCGTTCCAGCCAGGAAACGGGGGTGATCATGGAAAGGATCAGGTTCAGTTCGGCATGTTGCGGCACCCGGCTCTGCAGGAAGACGGTGCTCTTCTGCGGGTCGATACCGAAGGCGAGCCAGTCGAGCACCATTTCATAGGTATTCTCCACTATCCCTTCGGTGTTTTCATATTCGGTGGTCAGCGAGTGCCAGTCAGCGGCGAAAAAGAAACATTCAAACTCCTCCTGCAGCTTCTGCCAGTTGGCCAGAACACCGTGATAATGACCCAGATGAAGCTTGCCGGTGGGACGCATGCCGCTGACGATACGTTTGTTGTTCATGTAAATTCCCTTTTCATGTTATCTCGTTATTCGCTTGAAAGATCAGAATATACCCAATCTCTGCATGGAGGTGTTGTGAATAAGATACCACATCGCTTTCGACCCAATCAGCATATCTATTCCAAAAAAGACTGGTGGAAACAGGATATTTGAGAGGAAGCCCCGAAAGAATAATACTACCAGGAGTATCCCGATCATTCCGTACCGTTCAATCCCGGCGTATGCCACCGATTGTCGGTACGGCAGCAGCCCTACCATCACCCTGCCGCCGTCGAGAGGTGGTACCGGAATAAGGTTGAATATTCCCAGAATAAGATTGAAATAGACAGAAACAGCAAACATCATGATTATCGGATCAATGAAAATCTTGAGCACGGGATTGGCAGGCACCATAAAGGTGATTGCAACAAGGCCGTTTAGGGCCAAGGCGGAGACGGTGGCAAGGATGAAGTTAGTAAGAGGCCCGGCGGCGGCGACCCAGATCATGTCCCGCTTTGGGTTTCTCAGGTTATTGAAGTTGACCGGCACCGGTTTTGCCCAACCGATATGGATGATAAAGATCGCGAGGGTGCCGATGAGGTCAAGATGCTTGAGCGGGTTGAGAGTGAGGCGGCCCATGAGGCGGGCAGTCTTGTCCCCCAGATTATCGG
>Ga0335079_10010250_pt1 | contig 10671 bp, 6 predicted proteins | sample Lox_Sample_33_FD_206719 | JGI IMG/M metagenome (GOLD analysis project Ga0335079, IMG submission 206719) | Soil microbial communities from Loxahatchee National Wildlife Refuge, Florida, United States - Lox_Sample_3.3 | ecosystem: Environmental > Terrestrial > Soil > Wetlands | place: USA: Florida... | reverse complement strand
TCGGCCTGCCACACGACCTCGCGGCGGCGGCGCTCCAGTCGGTCGCCGAGGCGGCGCTGCCCCGGGGGCGCTCGCGCGACTGGCACAACGCGCTCATGGACTACGGTTCGCTCGTGCTCACCTCGCGCGCCACGGGGATCGCCCCGCGCACCCGTCAGACTCCCTTCGCCGGCTCGCCGCGGCAGCGCCGGGCGCGCCTGCTGCGGGCTCTGGTCGAGCGCGGCCCGTTGACAAGGGCCGAGGCCGCCGCGGCGCTCGGCATCTCCGAGGCGGCGTGCAGGGCGGTGATCGCGAGCCTCGTGCGCGACGGCCTCGCCGTAGCCGACGAGACCACGCTGGCGGTGCGCGGCGACTGAGCCGCGCCCGGCGGCGGCGGGGCGCGGCCGACAGCTACGGGCAACGGTGCGCGACGGACGAGCCGCGGATACGATGCCCGCCGTGGAGTACGACGTCGAGATCGAGCGCATCCCCGAGCAGGTCTGCGCCTGCCTGGGTGGCCGCGGGCCGGTCGCCGAGCTGCGCACCCGGGCCGCGCGTCTGGATGCCGTGCTGGAGAGCGCCGGCGCGGCCGGCGCGGGGCCGCTCATGGCGCGCTTCTTCGACGGCGACGACTACGACCCGGCCGACACCGACTACGAGGTCTGCCGCGCGCTCGTGCCCGACGCCGAGGGTCGTACGCCCGATCGCGTGGGCGAGCTGGCCACGGTGCTGATCCCCGCCCATCACGCCATGGTCGTGCGTCACCGCGGCCCGTACGGCGGTCTGGGTGCCGCCCACGACGCCGTGAACGCCGAGCTCGAAGCGGTGGGTTACCGCCGCGCGGGCCCGGTCGCCGAGGTGTTCCTCGAGGGTCCCGCTCCCGGCCGCGCGCCGGCCGACTACCTGACCGAGGTCCGGTACCCCTTCGCGCGGTAGCCACGCCGCCGGCTCCGATCAGCCGACCGGCGGCCGCCGCGGTCGCCGCGGTCGCCCCGCAGGGTCGCGTCTGCGGCCATCGCCCTCTGGCCGGGCGATTGCCGCCCTACTTGACGGCGAGCGGGATGGTGACGGTGTGCAGCGCCGCGCCGTTCTCGGCCGACGCGTCCCAGACGGTGAGCTTGCCGCTCGAGGCGCCGGCCGGCAGGGCGACGTTGAAGGCGAAGGTCCCACGCGTGCCGCTGCCCGAGGTCGCCATCACGGTGAGCGTCTTGTGGAACGAGCCGACGACCACCCGGGCCCGGAACGTGGCTTCGAAGACGTCGGCCGTACCCGATACCCGCAGCGTGCCGCCCACCGTGTCGAAGGGGGCGGGGTCGTCGACGAAGATCGGTGGCGTGACCGACTCGTAGCCCGCGCGCACCTGCGGGTGTGTCAGATCGATGCCCGTGGCGCCGAAGCTCGTCACGGCCGCGCCGTCGATCCTGAAGAGCACACCCTTGGCGACCGCCGGGAACTGCGTGAGCGTGTACACGACCTGCGCGAGCCGTGCCGTCATCGCGCCCTTCGTGCCGGCCGCACCGAAGGCGCTCGAGAGGTCGACCGTCGCCACGCCGCCGGCGATCGTCACGCCGTGCAAGGTCGTGCCGGTCGGGATGTCGGTCGACATGCCGATGGCGCGGTCGCGCGCTGTCGGCCCGGCCACCAGAGCGGTCATGGCGGCGGTGGCGACGGCCTTGGTCTGCGGCACCGCGCGCCGCGCCGTGGCCACGAAGGGTGCGTGCACGGGCTGCGCGCCACCGATGGGGCGCAGGAGGTAGACCTTGACGGCGGTGGTCGCCGCAGTCGAGGGCGCCGTGCTGGTCGACGGGGAGGCCGCGGGTGACGCGCTCGTAGAGGGCGTGATCGTCACAGTCGCCGTCGGCTGCGGCGTCGCGCCGCCGCAGGCGGCCAGCGCGGCGGCCACAGCGACGAGCGCCGCGACGGCCGACAACGGCCGCCCGCCGCGAGACAAGGCATGGAATCGCGCGCGTAGTCCCGACGTTCTCACTTCGACCCCCGTCTTCGGACGCGCTTGCGTCGCGCGCCGGCCGACCTTACGTCCGGAACATCGTGAGCAGGAAGGCCAGGTCGCCCCGTGCCCGGACGGCGTGCCTGAGCTCCGCAGGCATGTAGTAGAGCATTCCCGGCCGGGCGGCGTGCTCCTTCCCGGCCAGCTCCACGCTGCCCTCGCCGGCCAGGATCTGGATGCTGGCCGGCACGCTGGCCGTGTGCTCGGAGAGCTCCTGCCCCGCGCTCAGCGTGAAGAGGATGATCTTGTGGTGGTCGTTCTCGACCAGGCTCCTGCTGACGATCGCGTCGCGCGCGAACTCAGGCGTTCGCAGGTCGGCCACCACCGTTTCCGTGTCCGTCATCGCACTCATGCCTTTCTGCGGCGCCGCTCGCCTGCGACGCGCCGCTCGCTGCTGCCGCTCATGAGCATACGTCGCGCCCACCGCGCGACAGGCAAAAGTGGGCGACGAGGAGGATGACGGAGGCCACGCGACAGATGTGTGCCGGCGGCAGGAACGCAGGCGGCGTCAGACCGCGGCGTCCTCGCCGAAACAGGCGGGGAACTGCCGGACCGGCTTCTTGCGGCGCTGGTAGGTGCGCGCCAGCTCGAGGAAGATGCCGATGTCGCGCTCCATGTCGCTCTGCGTGCCGTCGAAGTAGAAGGTGCGGATCGGCAGGCCGTCGAGATCGCGGCTCACGGCCGGATAGATGGCCTCGGTGACGATGCCGTTCATGCAGGTGAACGGGCTGATGTCGATGATGCCGTCGACGCCCTTGCCCTGCAGGTAGATCGACGTGCCGGTGCTGATCACCATCTCGCCGAGCGCACCGTCGTAGGGCAGGTACTCCCAGGCGCGATCGAGCACGGCGCGCACGGAGTGCTCCTCTTCGTAACCGGCGAAGTCGTCGGCGAACGGGCCGAGCAGAGCGTTCTGGTCGCGATGCATGACGGCGGCTTTGAGCACCCGGACAAAGGCCTCGCGCGACCGGCCGCGACCTTCGTCGATGAGCCGGCGCCGGTGCTCGTCGTCGGTGTACCACACCCATTCGCCGATGCCGGCCAGCCAGCACTCGCCGCCCTGCTCTTCGACCATGCGCACCACGTCGGCGTTGGCGAACTGGTTGAGGCGGCAGAAGATCTCGCCCACGACGCCGATCAGGGGGCGCGACCGGTCGTAGCGCGCCGGCACGGCGCGGAACCGGTCGCGCGCGGCCGTGAGGGCGGTCACCGTCGCGCGCAGGCGTTCGCGGTCGGAGACCTCGCGAAGAGCCAGAGCCCGTCCGACGTCGCGCAGTGCATCGAGATAGACCCTGTCGGTGGCACCCCGTTCGAGCTCGTAGGGTCTCGTGCGCAGCAGCATCTTCATGAGCGCGTCGTTGGCGAGGACGGCGCGCCACGCCGTGCGGATGAGCGCGCGCGAGTACTGTCCGATCGACGAGTAGCCGTCGTTGGAGGTGATGGTGATGACGGGCACGTCGGTGTAGCCCAGATCGTCGAGCGTGCGCCGGATGAGATGACGGTACTGGCCGAAGCGGCACGGGCCGTTGGCCTCGGGCATGAGGAACGCGACCTTGTCGCGACCGAGGTCGTCGATCATGCGCAGGAAGTCGCCCACGGTGATCTTCTGCGGATAGCACTCCTCGCCCGACGTGACCGTGCCGCCCAGCTGCATGCTGCGGGCGTCGGAGTGGGTCGTGGGCCAGCAGTCGAAACCGATCGACCGGATCGCCGCGGCGAGCAGATAGGAGCCGCCGTAGGGCATGTGCGGCAGGAACAGGGTGCGCCCCTCGAGGTCGAAGTCGCGCACGGCCTGCAGCACGCGCGGGTCGGTCGGCGGCGCCGGCGGCTCGCCGCGCCCATCGCCGGTCACCACGAGAGAACCGTACTCGACCACGCCGCCGCCTACGCCTCGACCGTGGCGCCCGAGAGCTCGCCGGCCGCCGCGAGCGGCACGCCGGCCAGATCGTCGTCGCCGCCCTGTGACCACCAGCGCAGGAAGCCCTTGCTGTCGAGGTAGGCCTCGCAGCGGGTCATGGCGCCGGCGTCGTTCTGGTGCTCGTCGAACTGCAACGTGAGGAACGGCTTGCCCGAGGCCGCTCTGATGTAGTGCTTGATGTACGAGTCGGGGCCGCACTTGAAGTTCGTCAGGTAGATGATGTGCAGCCGCTCGCGCGTGCCGACGAAGGCCCCGGCCTGCAGGATCTTGCGGCCGTAGTTCCAGTACATGTTGGGCACCACGTGGCGCACGTCGATGCCCTTCAGCGGCAAGAAGTCCATGGGGATGACGTTCACGCCGTAGAAGGTGCGCAGCTTGCGCGGGATGTCCATGTTCACGCCCTTGTCGTACATGTTGTACGGGCGTCCGATGACCACGATGCCGAGCTCGCCCGATGCCTCGAGGTCGGCGAGGGCCGCGGCGCCGGCGGCGGCGATCTGCTCGCGGAAGGTCTGCTGCGCGGCCTCGCCTGCCCTGTAGGCGGCACGCACCCGCTCGTCGGTCAGACCGAGCTGCCGGCTCATCGGCGCGACGTCGGCGACGAACTTGGAGATGCCGAGTCGGAACCGCACCCGCGGCACCAGGATGCGATCGGCGAACTGCTCGAGGCGCGGCGCGCGGCGCAGGACGAACGGGAGGGTCTGCCCCCACGGACAGGCGTGCGAGTTGGTGTCGGGAAACTCGGTCTCCTCGTTCAGCACGTTGGGCATGAAGATGAAGTCGGCGCCGTCGTGAGCGAGCGCCTCGGCGTGCCCGTGGGCCACCCGGATGGGGAAGCAGGGCTCGGCCACCGTGATGTCGACGCCCGCCTCGCGGATGCCCTTGTCGGTCTCGCGCGACAGGACCGGCCGGCAGCCGAGCTCGGCCCAGAAGGTCGCCCAGAAGGGCAGCCGGTCGAAGGTGTACATGGTCCGCGGGATGCCGATCGTCGTCTGCGCGCCCGCCGCTTCGGCGCGCGCCACGGCCACCTCGTAGGGCTCGAGGAGGAACCGTTCGCGCAGCGCCACGAGGTCGGCGATCACGGGCTGTTTGTCGACCTTCGCCCGCTTGCGGTAACGGTCGGAGCACTTGTCGCCCCAGTAGGTCTTCTCGCCCTCGATCGTGAACTGGCGGATGTCACACTCGTTGGAACAGTGTTTGCAGACGAAATCCTTGACGGTGTAGTCGACCGCCGAGAGGTCCCAGCCGCGGAAGGTGGTGACCTCGCCGGTGCGGCCCATGCGCTCGCGCGCCAGCAGCGCCATGCCGATCGCCCCCATGACCCCGTTGTGGGGCGGCACGATGATCTCCTTGCCCAGGATCTGGGCGAAGGCGGCCGCCACGGCGTCGTTGTAGGCGGTGCCGCCCTGGAAGAAGATGCAGTCGCCGATCTTGCGCTCGCGCACGAGGCGGTTCAGGTAGTTGTAGGCGATCGAGTAGGCCAGACCGGCCACGAGGTCCTTGCGCGAGGCGCCACGCGACTGGTAGCTCATGACGTCGCGCTCCATGAAGACGGTGCAGCGCTCGCCCAGGCGGATCGGTGCCGCCGACTGCAGGGCGAGGTCGGCGAACTCACCGACGATGTCGATGCCGAGCTTCTCGGCCTGCTCCTCGAGGAACGAGCCCGTGCCGGCGGCGCAGGCCTCGTTCATGGCGAAGTCGACGACGATGCCGTCCTGCATGGAGATGAACTTGGAGTCCTGACCGCCGATCTCGAAGATGGTGTCGACCTGGCGTGCGATGCTGCGGCTGATGAAGTCGGCGCCGGTCTTGTGAGCGGTGATCTCGTCGGTGATGAGGTCGGCGCCGCAGAGCTCGCCGACGAGCTCACGGCCCGAGCCGGTCGTGCCCAGACCCAGCACGCGGATACGGTCGCCGATCTCGTCGCGGATCTCGGCGAGGCCGGCGTCGACGACTTCGACCGGACGCGCCTGGGTCTTGGTGTAGATCGCCTTGACGACCTCGCCGGCCTGGTCGAGCACGACCAGGTTCGTCGACACCGAACCGACGTCGATGCCCAGATAAACGTCGATGACCGCGCCGTCGGGCGGGAACTCGTAGGGTCGCGCAAGGTCGCGCAGCAGAAGGACACGCTCGGTCGAGAGCGGCTCGGCCGTGGGAAACACGGGAGCCGGCAGTCGGGTCGGGTCGAGCACGACGCCGCTCTCGGCCGCGCCGCCTGAGTCGCCGGCGGCGAGGTCGGCCTCGATCAGGCCGGCGCCCACGGCGCCCATCCAGGCGTAGAGGTCGGGCACGAAGAGCTGCCCGTCGTTCAGGCCGAAGGCGTCGCGCACGGCCTGCACCGCGCCCTCGTTGGCGGCCACACCGCCGATGAAGGCCACGGGCGGCTCGATGATCTTGCCCTTGGTGATCGTGCCCTTGAAGTTGCGGATGACGGCATCGCACAGGCCCTTGAGCACCTCGGGCGGCTGGTAGCCCTTCTGCTGGGCATGGATCATGTCGGACTTGGCGAAGACGCTGCAGCGCCCGGCGATGTTGGCCGCCCGCCCGGCGGCGATCACGATGCCGCCGACGTCCTCGATCTCGTACAGCAGGCGGCTGGCCTGCTGGTCCATGAACGATCCGGTGCCGGCCGCGCAGTCGCCGTTGGTCTGATAGTCGGCGATGCCGGTGCGGCCCGTCGTGCCGTCGGTGTCGAGGCGCAGGAACTTGGAGGTCTCGCCGCCCATCTCGAAGACCGTGACGACGTCGGAGTGCAGCCCCGAAAGGCCGCGGGCGATGGCCTTGAACTCGTTCTCGTAGGTCGCCTGCAGCGCCTGGCTGATCAGGCGTCCGCCGGAGCCGGTGACGCGCACACCGCGCACGGCGTCGGCCGGCAGCACCGCGAAGAGCTCGTCGAGCAGCGCCGCGGTGGCCTCGCTCGGGCTGCCTTTGATGCGCCGGTATCGCGTGGCGAGCACCGGGCGGGCACCGGCCCGGGCGAGACCGGACGGAGGAACGTGGAAGAGGTCGGGAGCCTGGGCGGCGCCGCGAGCCAGGAGGTCGAGTTCGTCAGCGTCGCCGACCAGTGCGGCCTTGAGGCTGATGCAGCCGATGTCTATGCCCAGAAACGCCATACCGGATTGGTTCGGACCTCCCGCGGGGCTCGTATGAAAGCCCCGTGTAGGGTAGCTGGCGAAGCTGCATCCCGCAAGCTTCGTGTGACCGGTGCAAAGGAGACTAACTTCATCCGCATTAATGGTCAACCGTTCCCCGCTCCGGAGCCGCCGCCCTCGCGGCGCGGTCGTGTACCGGCGGCCCGGCCGACGTCACCCGCAAGGCCGTCTCAGCGCCTTCCCGGCGCGAGGCCCGCCGGCTAGCGTCTCCTCTGCCCCTGGCACTCGTCGGCTCTCTGTGGCCGGCGCGACGCCTGCGACCAACACCGATCCGGAGGAGCCGTGGAGACCCAACCGCCCCTGACCAATACCGAACGGCGCGACGACGTGCTCTTCCTCGTGCAGCGCTACGAGGCCGGCGAGCACGGCTCCGCCGGCCTGCTCGACGACGACGAGAAGCGACGCTTTCTCTCGGGCGACACGCACACCCAGCATCGCCTCTTCTACCGCCTGTTGTGCTACGGCGCCCTGGCCGCCCAGCCGGCGCCCGAAGCCCTCGTACGCGCCGACTGGCAGCGGTTGCGCGCCGCCGGCCTGCCCGACGACATCTTCGACCGGCGCTTCGATATCGAGCGCTTCGCCGCGGCCGCGCCGGTGGCGCGCACCGACAGCAAGGGGCGAGTCATCGACTTTGTCCGCCTCTCCGAGACGCGCGACGTCTGGGCGCGCCTCCTGCCCTGGCCGGCCGAGCCGTCCACGGTCGTCGACGTCCTCTACGCCTGCTCCGGCGGCGCCCTCAAGTCGCGGGCGTTCTGGGTGGTGCGCGAGATGATCCGCGCCGGCCTGTGGCAGCCGGCCGGCCTCGACCGCTTCGCCTGCGTGCCCGACGGCCGCGTGCGCAAGCGCACGGCTCGCATCGGGCTCGTCGACTGCGACGAGAAGGCCGACGCCATCGACGACATGAAGGCCGTCTCGGCCGGCCTGTTCGCGGCCCTCGGGCTGGGCGGCAACGGCTCGCGCTCCCACTACGACCTGCCGGTGTCGGCGGCCGAGCAGCGCTGCGAGATCTGCGACCGCCAGCGCATGGCCGAGTGCCCCATGCCCCACTGCCGGCACCGCCGCTCCGTGCTGGGCGCGGACTGACCAGAGAGCGGGTCCGGGTCGCGTGTCGTACGAACGCGCGGGAACGGGTGTGGTGCCGTATGAACGCACGCGGGGCCGCGGGGCGACGATCGGGCGCCCCGCGGCCCCGTGCTTCCCTGCGTAAGCTCAGGTTACCCTGACGACGAACGTCGCCGGCGTCGCCTGCGCGTTGCCGGCCAGATCGGTGGCCGTCAGACGGACGGTGTAGGTGCCGCGCCTCTTGGGCTTGAACGACCAGCCATGGGTGGTCGCGGTCTTCACGGTCGCCGACGACGACGCGGCCCTGACGCCGCTCGCCGTGGTGGCGACGATGGCGACCAGCGCCCGCGGGCTCAGCGCGTCGCCCACACGGTAGCTTGCATGCACCGTCTTGCCGAGCTTGACCCTGAGCGGCGCGCCACGCCAGGCGGCAGTGGGCGGGGCCGTGTCGACGTGCCAGGCGAGCGCCAGGGCGACGGTGCCGACCGCGTTGGCCGCCGACAGCGTGCAACGGTACGTGCCGTCGGTCACCGCGACGCCAGTCGTGTCCAGGCCGTCCCAGCGCCAGCGGTGCGCGCCGCTCGGCAGGCTGCCGAGCGCGACACGTCGCACCACTGTGCCGCCCGGGGTCGCGATGGTCACGCTCACGCGAGCGCTGCGGGTGGTGCGAAACGTGAGCAGGCCGGTGTCGCGCACGCCGTCCCCGTTGGGCGAGATCCAGATGGGCGCCAGGCGCGGGTGGCCCAGCGTGTCGTCGACCGTCACCGGCACACTCGCCGTGGAGCGGTTGCCGGCGGCGTCGGTGGCGCTCAGCACGACCTGATAGACCCCGTCGGGCGCAGCCGCGAGCGTGCCGCCCGTGCTCACCTTGCCGTCCCAGACGAGGCGCCTGCTTCCGGCGGCCTCGGTGACGGCCGCCACGGTGCGCACGATCGTCCCCTTGGCGTCGCGCACGGTCAGGCCGACGCCGCTCGTCTCGCTCAGGCTGAAACCGAGAGCGACACTGTCCGCAAGACGGTCGCCGTTCGGGCTGATCACCCTCGGAGAGGCGCTGAGGCCGGTCATCTGCGGACTCACGGTGTCGATACGCACCGCGACCGTCGCCGGGCGGGCCGTGCCGTTGACATCACTTGCCGCGAAACTCGCAACGTAGACGCCGTCGGGCACGCGCTTGCCGGCGGCATCGCGTCCGTTCCACACAGCGCTCGCCGCCGTGCCCGTGCTCGAGAACCTGGCGACGACGGCGCCGGACGTGTCGCTCAAGGTGATCGTCCAGGCGTCGGTGCTCGACAGGCCGGCGTGCAGCCGCACCGTGTCGAGCGCGCCGTCGCCGTTGGGGCTGAAGGCCGCCGGCGTGGCCGCCGGAGAGTAGATCTTCGGATCGCCGATGCCGGCGATGGCCGCGCGGATGCTCGGCAGCATGCCGAACAGCACGGTGCCGGGGCAGTCGGTGTAGTTGACCTGGCGGTGGCCGGAAACGACCGGCAGGCTCACCCACTGCCCGGCGCGGTACTTCTGGGTGGTCTGGCAGAGCGCGCGAGCGGTGCCCAACGGGTTCAGATGGGAGAGATCGAGCTTCCATGCGAGCAGACGCTCGAGTGACGAGAGCGCCGCCTTGGAGGGAGCGACGCTGTCGAACGTGCCGATGATCGAGACGCCGGTGCTCATGCTGTTGAATCCCAGCACCTGGGCGCCGATCACGGCCTTCCCAACGCCGCCGTAGCGGCCCTCGTAGATGGTGCCGAAGCGATCGATCAGGAAGTTGTAGCCGATGTCGCGCCAGCCGTTGACCCTCGTGTGGTAGTAGTAGATGCCGCGCACGAGCGCGGGCGCCTGCGAGCGACTGTACGTGTTGCCGTTGACCGTGTGGTGGACGAAGGCGCACCGCACCTCGCCGTAGAACGGGCCGCCGGAACGCAGCGACTCGTCGGCGCCCCACCCCGCGCGCGACACGATCGTGGGCTCGGCCGGCGGGCCGGGGGGCGGTGTGACCGACGACCCAAAGGCCGTCGAGGCCGAACCGTCCGCGTCGGCCGGCTGGGTCGCCGCGACGGGCGTGCTCGCGTCGGCCGGCTGGCTCGCCGCGACGGGCGTTCTCGTGTCGGCAGGCTGGGTCGTCTCCGTGGGCGTGCTCGTGTCGGCAGGCGGGATCGCTGCGGCGGACACGCTCGTGTCGGCCGGCGTGCCCACTTCGGCCTGCACGCAGGCAAAGCGTACGTCGCCGACCGGTGCGCCGCCGGCGTCGCCGGTCTCGTATTGCACGTAGCGTGCGGGTCCGACCCAGACCGGCTCGGTCACGAGGTCGGCCTTGCTCAGCACGCTGCCACTGGGTCCGCTCCCAGTGTCGGCCCTGACCGAGAACCACGGCGTCCAGCTCAGCCGGTCGCGGCTCACCCGCACCCGGAACACGACGTCGCGCGCCCCCGCCGGCGTCGACCGGAAGAGGATGCCGAGCATGTCGAACGACGATCCGGTGTCGATCGTCACGGCCGGGCGCCCGTCGGGCCCCGTGCCCTCGGGCAGCAGGCTCCCAAGACGCCGGCCCAGAC
>Ga0335079_10010247_pt1 | contig 10672 bp, 8 predicted proteins | sample Lox_Sample_33_FD_206719 | JGI IMG/M metagenome (GOLD analysis project Ga0335079, IMG submission 206719) | Soil microbial communities from Loxahatchee National Wildlife Refuge, Florida, United States - Lox_Sample_3.3 | ecosystem: Environmental > Terrestrial > Soil > Wetlands | place: USA: Florida... | reverse complement strand
GCCGATGTACATTAACTCGTCCCCTTCAAATACGCCCAGGACGAGGGCGCCAAAATATTTTCTGCCTCTTGCCGGTTCTGTGAATCCTGCAATCACGCCCTCCTGCGTGATCCTCGTCTTCACTTTCAGCCACTGCCGGCTCCTTTTGCCCATTTCATAGACACTCTGAGAATGTTTGGCGATAATGCCTTCTAGTCCCTTTTCCTTGACTACCGTGTAAAAGGAGACGCCTTCTTTCCTTACGTGCTCGCTGAATCTTATTTTTGGGCTGGACGGAAGAATTTTTTTCAAGAGTTCTTTCCTCCTGACTAGGGGGAGGTCCGTCAAATCATGTCCCCGAAAGGATAGGAGATCGAAAACGTAATAGAGCAAATGACCGCTTCCGGAGTTTTGGTAGTGCTGCAGCATCTGAAAATCAGGGCGGCCCTCATCATCCACGACGACAATCTCGCCGTCCAGCACAGCGTCAAATCCGAATTCCCGAAGCGACTCAGCAATGGGAGAAAACTTTTTATTAAACGAGATCCCGTTCCGGGAATAAAGCGAAACAGTCCCTTCCCGGATTTCGGCAATAGCCCGGTATCCGTCCCATTTCACCTCAAAGGTCCAATCCGCATGATCAAAGGGTTCCTTGACCAAAGTCGCGAGCATCGGTCTTACAGCCTCTGGCATCGTTTTGATTGGCGCATCAATCAGGTCTTCAGTCTCCATTGCTTCGTGAAGTCGGATCTGGCTTACTTTTTTTTGTCTGAAAGATTTCGGCAATCTGGCTTCGAGCATCTCCTCCAGGGTTTTATGGGACACGACAGAACGGTTATCCTTAAGGATGTTCCCTCTGGTCGCATTTCGATCTTTTTTCTTCAAGAGAAGCCACGACTTTCCGCCCTTTCCCGTTTTTACCAGGGCGAATTCACCGTGAAGCTTTTCCCCTTCGAGGACAAACTTCATATTCCCTTTTCTTAAACCGTCCAGCAGAAGTTTCTCGCTTTCGTCCTCATCTTGTGTGGAGGGGTGATGATAAAAGCCCCTGTCCCAGATAATAACGCTTCCCGCGCCGTAATTGCCATCCGGGATAACGCCCTCAAACTCCTTATAATCAAGCGGGTGGTCTTCAACCATAACCGCCATCCTTTTTAAGGAGGGGTCCAGCGAAGGCCCCTTCGGCACAGCCCAACTCTTCAGCACCCCGTCCATCTCCAGCCTAAGATCATAATGCAGGGCCCGGGCCGCGTGCTTATGGACAACAAACATTAGACGGGCCCCCTCGTGGCCATGACCCGGTTTCGGTTCGGGCGTTTTCTCGAATTCCCGCTTCGATACGTATTCCTTTAATTCCATGGCGTTATCTCTTCGGGGCCGCAGCTCAGCATCCCCAAGAAAACCTTATCGTGATGGCGCACATGATGCTAAAAATTAAGAGATTCGACACATTCAATAATGCACGATTTTCTTCGCAACCTTTTCATCTTGGCGGTTCAAAGGTTTTGGTACCGTCTGCCTCGACTTCATGGCAACAGTCGGTGCTTGCCAAGGGTCAGAGTACATATTCCGTCATAGATGAGGCAACTTTTGTTCTTTTACTAGCACCTCTTGAAAAATGTCACCTTTGTTTTCGGTTCTGCTCAAGGCTTCCGAATGTATGATCTGCAGCCTTCCCGGGTCACCAAGCCTGGCCAGATTTTCCAGTTCTCCCCATTCAAGCGGAAACGAAACGAATGGTTTTTTGTTGGCACGCAGGGAATACACACAGACCATCGTCTTCGAAGCGTCATTCTGGGACCAGTTGATAAAGACCCTCGCTTTCCGCTCTTGCTTGGCCATTTTTGCAGTTACCAAATCGGGATAATGTTTCTTCATGATTTCTGCCACGACTTTTGAAAATGTCTTCGTATCATCAAAGGTCGTCTCTCTGCGGTTCAGGGGTACAAATACATGGAGTCCTTTTTGGCCTGAGGTTTTTACGTAGCTCGCTAGCCCCATTTGGGATAGCAGGTCCCGAAGTATCAGTGCCACCCTTGCGCAATCGAGAATGCTTGCATCATCGCCGGGATCCAGGTCGAAAACCATGGAATCGGGCGTCTGAGGCGATGCGATCCTGGCCAGAGGCACATGGAGTTCAAGAGACGCGAGATTTTCCACCCATATCAGCGTTTCCAGATCGTTGACCAGACAGGCTGTCATCCACTTTCCGTCATCCTGAGGGATCTCCGCCGTTTTAATCCAGACCGGACGGTGTTCGGGACACCGCTTCTCGAAAAAGAAATCCTTTTCGACTCCTTCGGGATATCGCTTGAGGGTCAATGCCCGGTCCTTCAAATGAGGCAGAAGGAACGGCGCGATTCCGCTGTAGTATTCCAAAATCTGTGCCTTCGTGAAACCATAGGAGGGATAGAGGACCTTTTCTAGGTTCGATAAAGGGAGCCTCCTCCCTGCCATCTCAACGAATGTTCGGTTCACCGGTTCTCCTTCAATTTCCGCATGCTCTCCTCCAGCGCGGCGACCAGATCAGCTGGACCTCCCTCTCCTTCCTCCTCCACCGCAGGAGCCTCCACCGGAGTTTTTTCTTTCGCCTTCGCCGCCAGGAAATCCATGAGCCTTTTTTTGCGCCAGTCCGCATATTTTCCCGGGTTGAAGTCTTCTGTCATTTGCTCAATGCTTTTTTTCATCCGGCTTTCTTCTTCTGCCTCGATCTTGCCTTTCTTCAGTGAATTGTCTTCATCGGGAAGTATTCCATCGCTGTAATGAAGTGTCGTCAGTACCAGCGCTCCCTCCCTGCTTGTGACCGCTACCAGATACTCACGTTCAGCCAGCACGAATTTTGCCAGTCCGGCTTTGTTTGTCCGGCGCATCACCTCGACCAGCAGCTGATACGCTTTTTCGCCCCCTTTCGAAGGAATGAGATAGTACGGATGATCATAATAGATTGGATCCACTTCCTTCATATCGATGAACTCAACGATCTCGATCGTCCGACTCCGTTCCGGGGACACGGATTCCAACTCCTCGTCCGTCATCAGAATGAACTTGTCGGGAACGATCTCGTATCCCCTGATGATCTCATCCGGGGGTACTATAGTTTTCTCTTCCGGACAAAACATTCTTCGCGACAGGCGAGAGTAATCCTTGCTATGGAGCAGGTGAAAAGAGATATGGCCGGGCTCGATGGCCTTGACCACCTGCACCGGAATTGCCACCAGGCTGAAACTGATCGTTCCGCTCCATATTCCCTGATGAGCCATTTCTATCCTCCTAACCCGGACGAGCCAGAACAAAAACATTATCTCTATCCAATTGCAAAGATTCTAAAGAAAATCTAGTAAGTTTAGAACTAGGTAAAATATATTCTGTTCTGATATCCATCACGTTCTTAGCGCTTTCGTCGTATATACTTTTCCCCTTTCGGGTGGAATTCTATTCCTCAGTTACTGGCCCTCAGGCGACTTTTTTCAGGCTCGCTTCAAGGACATGGAGCAGATCGTCCGATTCCGTAGGTTTCAAGCGCCTCGGAGCCATAACCGCAATTTTCTCTCCACGGGCTTTTTTCTCAATCATATCCTGCAGCTTCTTTTGATGTTCATTTTCAAATTTCTGCGGCTCAAAAGGAGCGGTCAACTGATTGATCAAATCGCTCCCGATCTTCAGTTCTTTTTCCGACAAGGGAACGTTCAGCAGTCCAAGGGATTCCACCGGGACCAATTCGTCGGCATAGCGCAGAGTATTCAGGCGAAGAACCTTCCCGTTCGACTGCAAGGCACCCAGATAGGATCGTTTTCTCATGGTCCAGGTACAGATGCCTTCCACATCCAGCTCCTTCAAAACCTTGACGAGCGCATCATATCCTTTTCCCTGAATACGCGCCGTATCCGGCTCCAGGTAGTAGACGCGATCGAGAAAGATAGCATCGATCTGAGCGGTTTTGACGAATTCGTGGACCTCGATCATCCGGCTGCTTTCGGGATCCATCTGTTCGAGTTCCTCCGGATCGATTATGATATATTTGCCATCCTCCACTTCAAATCCTTTGAACTGTTCTTCCGAAGGCACCGCTCTTTTTTCATACGCACAGATCATCTGTTGATGCAATTTCACCTGATCGCGCTTGTGAAGAAGGTGAAACTGAATTCGTTCTTCCCTGACTGCGTTATGCAGCTTCACGGGCACGTCCGTATCCCCAAAATGGATGTATCCTTTCCAGAGCGTTCCTCCAGGCATTTAAAATCCTCCACGATCCTTTTAAAGCCCCCCCCGACTAGCGAGTGCTCTCGAAGCCAAAAATGGATAGTTTAAGTCCTATTTAAAGGTTAGCACCGGCTTACGCGGGTGTCAACGATACACGTTAGAACACATAGTGATTTTTGATACGAAGGTTGCAAAAAGGAGGGCCAGTGAAGGCACCAATGCTGAAGTTTCGCACGCGATGTCCACTATAACAGCTATCGCATCGCCCGGGACCCGACAGTCGTGTTCTGGGGTTTCCCTGTCGCATTTTCCATCTCATCGCCGGCTCACGGTCGCCTTGTCTGATTCGTGGTCTCTCAGACCATAATTGCTGTATAATAATACCAGACATCTCATCCACATCGGGAAGCGACACTATGTCCTGATATAATCGCAGAGAATAATGCAAAGTTGTTTGTTCTGTTGAAACAAAAAAAAGGACGTGCGTATCGCAAGACTTGCCAGCTTGACTCTCATCAGTTTTGAGAAAGCACAGATCATTGTTCGGTAGTTTAAAAAGTTCCATGAGAACCGGAGATGCAGGCATGAAATTAGAGTGGGCACAAAGTGGAGGATTATCAAGAACCTTCTTGTCCCCCTTAAATTAAGATGTTCTCTTGGTTTTCTGTGGTTAGATTTTGGCATTCAGCATTGTTCAACAGGGAGGCAGATATGGTTGAAGACTGGTTGGCAAACGCATACAAGGATATGTCTCGTCGGCAGTTTCTTGCCCGAATGCACGCCGCAGGTATAAACCTGGCAGGTTTTGCCCTAGCCTCTAACTCGGTTGCAGGAGAAGTTATTGCAACTTCCGATCAAGGACTCATAACGGCTGATGGCAAAGTAATGTCCGAAGCATTTCAAGTTCCCCTTTACGAGGCGCGCCCCTCGTCTACCAGGAAATATCCAGTTCTGCTCGTAATCCCTGAAATATTCGGGATGCATGAACATATTAAAGATGTCACGCGCCGATTTGCCAAAGAGGGCTTTCTCAGCATCACCTTCGAGCCCTATGCGCGGGAAGGCGGCGTTTTGCATCTGCCCGATATGCCGTCAGTTTGGAAGATTGTCGACTCAGTTCCAGATAAGAGAGTCATGGCGGATTTAGACGCACTCGCTGCGTATGCCAAACGGCACACGGCTGCTCAACCCGACCGGATCGGCGTCACGGGATTCTGTCGCGGCGGTATGTACACGCTCTTGTATTCTGCACACAACCGTGAACTCAAGGCCGCGGTCGCGTGGTACGGCCAGATCAAACCGGAAAAGAAACCGGGCATACGTACGACAGGACCCCTCGATGTCGCAGCGCATATCAAAACGCCCCTTCTCGGCCTGTACGGCGGGGAGGATATGGGGATTCCCGTAGCTGATGTCAAGGAACTGGAAGCCGCTGTCAAGGCAAGCGGAGGAACGGCGGACTTCGTCATTTATGCCGGTGCACCGCATGCATTCTTTGCGGACTACCGGCCCAGCTATCGTTCTGATGCAGCAAAAGACGCATGGAACCGCTGCCTTGCGTGGTTTAATAAGTACCTCAAAAAGTAGCAACGTTCCTTTTCGTAGAGATGATAAGCCCATAGGATCGGGGTCCTTTTGACATTTGTCGTCGGCAACGCTGAAATAGCAACATAGTATGACAGAGCGCGGATCGTGACATCGCTATACGCTGTAGTAAAAAAGGAGTACAAGATGAAAAATCAAAGTGATGGTGTTCTCATCGGCTCAGTGGTTGGGGCATTGCTGACAGCAACGCTGATCGCCATCTTTTATGCGGGATGGAGGCTGGGGGACCTGCCCTTCGTCCCCTTTGATGTTTTCGACTGGACGACCCGCATACTGCCGGGAGCAGTCATCGAATTTGTCATCAGCGGCATGGTGGCTGCCATCCGCGGGCTGCACCTGGGCCCCACATCTGTCGTAGCCAAGATCATTGAACAGGCGATGGGGATTGTGGGCTTATTCATCACAGGCGTCGTTGCCGGCGGCGTTCTCTTCGGCGTGCTGCGTGCACTGAGCGGCCGATACGCCTACGTGTCTGGTCTTTTCCTCGGATTCATGGCCGCCATTCCCGCCGTGCTCATCAGTTCCTTTCTCGGCAAGACAGCCGTCGCCTCGCCGGTAGTCAGCGCGCTCTGGATCCTGTTCGTCTTTGCCTCCTGGGGGATGGCATTCGGCTGGGTTTACCGTCAGCTATCCGTTGTCAGCGCACCCTCTGAAAAAGGTTGGGATATTCAATCCTCCGTCCAGCGGGTTAACCGGCGTCAATTTCTGATTCGTCTTGCGGGGTACACGGCTACCATCACGGTCTCCGGGGCAGTGGTGGGTCTCCTGTCGGAGCGCCACAGCCGGATGAAACAGGAGAGCCTGATGCCCTGGTCCGCAACGCACGTCCTGCCGAACGCCGGCGCTGCTGTCAAGCCCGCTCCCGGCACGCGGCCCGAATACACTCCCCTGGAGCGGCACTACCGCATTGACATCAACACGACCCCGCCGAAGATAGATGGCATAATGTGGCGGCTCAAGATCGGAGGCCTTGTCGAAAAGCCCTTGTCCTTCACGCTGGACGACCTCCAGCGCTATGAACCCATGCACCAGTTCATCACGCTGTCCTGCATCTCCAACCCAGTGGGCGGCGATCTTATCGGAACGACCCGCTGGACCGGCATCAGCCTGAAGAGATTCCTTCCTGAACTCGGCATGAAGCCCAACGCAACCCATCTGAAGATCAGTTCGGCTGACGGGTTCTGGGAAACCCTGGCCTTGGAGACGATCATGGCCGACGAGCGTGTGATGCTGACTTACGCCTGGGACGGGGTGCCGCTCCATGACGACCATGGCTTTCCACTGCGAGTCTACATTCCGGACGTACATGGGATGAAGCAGCCCAAATGGATCGAGTCCATCGAGGCAATAGACCATTGGGAACCGGGCTACTGGGTGGTCCGCGGCTGGGACAAGGTCGCAAAGATGAAGGCAACGTCCGTGATAGACACCATCGCCGTCGACATGACCATCATCAGCGCTGATCAGCGGAAACTGGTGCCCATCGGCGGCATTGCCCACGCGGGTGCCCGCGGGATCTCGAAGGTCGAAGTGAGGGTCGATAATGGCCCCTGGCAGGCGGCCGCGATCAGAACCCCTCTGTCGCAATTGACGTGGGTGATTTGGCGCTATGACTGGCCGTTCCAGCCGGGCAAACACACTTTCACGGTGCGCTGTTATGACGGGAGCAACACTCCGCAGATCATTCTACCGATGCCGCCTGCTCCCAGCGGCGCATCCGGACTCTTCAGCAAGAGCCAGAAATTCTGATGTCTCCGGGAATCTTTAGGAACCATAAGCGGCTTTTAAACAAGCACCTGGAGGAACGGGACACTCATTCCAGCGACGAGATGAGGGTTTGCGTCTTCAACTTTAACCGTCGTCGGACCTGAGCCTTGCTATTTCCATCTAAAGTTACGGACCGTATTTAAACTAGACTCAGTTGCAGCTTTGCAGGTGAATTTTAACAGCTTGTTAAGGTTTGACAATACCCCAGTGAACGGGAGGAATGATCACATGGACATGGCGATTAAGACCAGGTTCGTCGAGTCATGGAATCGGTATTTCAGTGGCGTTGAGCTTCCCATCTCGTTTTATTACACCAACGCGGAAGATGCCGCGGAACGGGTGTCTACTCCTGCAGCACACATGTGCATGATCGGAGTGCTCGCCAGGGTGAGAAAGGGCGTATCGCTCAGCTTCGACGTCGATTCGATCGGCTGCGGCGGGGGCAAGCGTTACACCGGCTTTACCCGGGACATCAACCCTACGTTCGAGTATTTCCTTTCCTGCGGCATTCCCGGCAAGCTCGAAGGCGAGCGATACAAAAAGTCCCCTGAGCTCGTCAAAGAGATGTTGAAGATCGTCCCGCAGTTCAAAGCCCCTGCGCGCTTTATCGTTTTCAAGCGCTTCGACATGCTTGAGCAACCCGACGATCCCGATGTTGTAATCTTCTTTGCGACCCCTGATATTCTTTCCGGCCTCTTCACCCTAGCCAACTACGACGAAGCCGAACCGAACGGTGTCTTCTGTCCCTTCTCCGCAGGCTGCGGGTCGATCGTGCAGTATCCCTATCTCGAAAAAGCCTCCTCCCGCCCCAGGGCCGTCATCGGCATGTTCGACGTGTCTGCCCGGCCCTACGTCCCCAAAGAAACACTGACCTTCGCCGTGCCGATGAATAAGTTCATTCGCATAGTTCATAACATGGAGGAAAGTTTTTTGATTACGCGGTCGTGGGAGAAGGTGAAAAAGAGGCTGGGGTAAAAAATAAAAATATATCCAACATCACCTATGAAGTGAAGATATTGGCATCCTTTTGTGCACTTGCCAACTTCAAGTCATGGCTCACATATACCGCATTGTTTCTAGGACACATTCCATCACGACATTACCCGCGGCAACCAGCGCTAGAAAATATTAAAGCTCCCTGCAGCAACATAAAGGTTTGCATAGATATCCGCAGGGAGCTCGATTCTTAAGGTCTTAATATCATTCTTTTCGCTAGCTACGCTCAATCCAGAAATCGGAGACACCACGGATCATCAGAAACATTTCCAGCTGCCCCTCTTCGGTTGCTACGTTCCCTCAGTTTCTGGTTTGGTCGTTCTATGCAGCGGGTGAGTGCGACGGCCTTCCCGGCTTCGGCCCCGAACCGGATGGCCGCGAGCGCTTGAGAAGCTTCCGCTTTCGCTTCTGCGCTTCCAGCTGCTTATTCTTTTTTTTCACCGAGGGCTTTTCGTAATGACGCCGCTTCTTCATTTCCCCGAATAGCCCGTCCAGTTGGAGCTTCTTCTTCAAATCCCGCAGGGCCTTTTCGATGTTCTGGGACTGGACCCTTACCTCCACGATCTTCCTCCACCACCGCCACCGTATCCGCCGCGACCACCCCTACCGCCACCAGACCCCGATCGCTCAGTCCTGGGCTTGGCCTCGTTCACCGTGATCGTCCGGTCCATGAATGATGTGCCGTTCAGTGCAGCGATTGCCTTGTCCGCGTCCTCGTCCGTCGCCATCTCCACGAAACCGAACCCCTTGGACCTGCCGCTCGTCTGATCGACAATCAGTGTGGCAGACAGGACCTCGCCGATCTTCGAGAATGCCTCCCGCAGATCCTCCTCGTGGGTGTTATACGACAAATTTCCCACATACAATTTCTTCGCCATGATTCCTCCTTGTGTGACTTCAAGTTCACGCTGACGGACTTTGCCGCACAGCGCGTTACGTCTTCTCCGCGGTCACGCGTTCCCAAAATGAGGGCGCAGACGCGCGTGGGTGTCTGCAAAACCGCATCGTTCGCCACCCATGCATGCAGTCGCTTTTTTACGTAGGAAAAGGTGAGAGCAGGAAGAGTCAGTGATCGATGGTGAGGTGCGGACGACATCCCGTTCCGTAAAACGAGAAGGTCTTGCCCCGTTGATGGTTTATATGATTATTATACCGCTTTTTCCGTCAGTTGCAAGGTTTTTTCGAGAACCCCAAGAACTATTTTCGGGTATTAGCATAGCGAAGCGGGAGTCGTTCGTGTCGTAAAGCGCCGCAAGACAGTCTATTTAGGCCACCTGCTGATACGGTGGTAACGCTGTCCGAAGGGTCTTCCCTGGCCGCCATCAAGCAACTAACTCCTTTCATCCTATTAAGAAGGATGCCCGGGATGTACCTTAGTGGTGCATAAACTCCGTTTCTTCGCGCCAACTGCAATGTTTGAAAGGAAGGACCATTTCGTCCTCTTTCTGAAAGATGTAGAAATGGACGTGCGTGCCGATCCACTGGTCCGGGCCGGCCACGCACTTCCATCGTACCCGCTTCGGAGGTGTCATCTCCAAAACTTCAAAATCGGAGCCACCTGTCTCGAAGTGAAATTGTATAACATTCCGGCCTTGGATTCTCTTTTAACCTTTTCCGTCCCAGCCCTTCCCTCGTCGCCACGGCTTTATAGACCTGCTTAGGGCTGATATTTCCCATCCCTATTCTATTGAACTATGTTCGGCACCCGAAACCTTCTTTACTACAACATCGCCACACTTTCATGCAGATATAGGATGTGGTCTCACAGGCTGTGGTATATTTAAATCTCTCTGCGAGATATCGCTGTTGCTCTACATTAAGTCGCAACTAGGTACAACTTCTTTCAAATTGATTGATAACAATCAACAATTTGTTTAATTAATTAGAAAATATCACGTGAAATGTGGTTATCAAGGTAGGCTCTCTTATTATGTGATCATAGAATGTACAAACAAGATGAATCACGCATCCAGTTTTAATCGGTGAACAGGAAAAAGTGCTAAAATGTGTACATAATAGTCTACGTGCTCAAATGAAATGCTGCGATTAAACCCTATTCTGGGTAAACTTCAGGTAGAAGAAGGGACTGTTGTATCTACTTCATTCGCCGGTATGAGAGTCATCA
>Ga0335079_10010244_pt1 | contig 10672 bp, 11 predicted proteins | sample Lox_Sample_33_FD_206719 | JGI IMG/M metagenome (GOLD analysis project Ga0335079, IMG submission 206719) | Soil microbial communities from Loxahatchee National Wildlife Refuge, Florida, United States - Lox_Sample_3.3 | ecosystem: Environmental > Terrestrial > Soil > Wetlands | place: USA... | reverse complement strand
GTCGTACCAACTCCACCGGAGGGGTTTGCTACCTGGGACGATTTCGATCGCACGCTGCCGCCTGAGGATCAGGGTTCATGGTTCGCATGCATTGATCCCTCAGGTGTGGGCCCGCGGCTGTACTTCCAGCGCGTTCCCGAAGGCAAGGTCGTCAAGAACCGGCTGCATCTTGACGTGCGGGTCGGCACCGGGCTCGTGGGTGAAGAGCGCCTGGCCGCGCTTGAGGCCGAATGCGCACGACTGGTCCCACTCGGCGCGGTACGCGTGCGGCTATTGCTTGCCGATGACAACAACGAGTCGTGCCTCGTGATGCAGGACATCGAGGGCAACGAGTTCTGTCTCGACTGAGTGGCCGCAGACGTGGCACCTTCGCGAGTCGACTGGTGCCGCGGCGAGGTAACTGGTGGCCAGTGTCCCTGCGCGCACAGCTGGATCTTCGGTGCGCAGCCCCTCATGCTCCGTAATGTCTCTGCTGGCATCGCTCGCGTGTGTGTGCTGTGGTGGCCTGGTGGATGCCGTAGAGATCGCCCGGCGCTTCGGTCTTGGCGAAGCCGCGAGGCTGTCGGACGGGCCGGTGGCGCGGGGAAAGCAGGGACTTGTGTGGCAGCTGGACACGGCAGACGGCCGTTGGGCAGTGAAGGTCCCCTTCGACCCGTGCGGTGAGGACGAGGTGCGCTGGGCGGCCGCGTTCCAGGAGGCGGCCTGCGCCACCGGCGTCCCGGCGCCGCAGATCCGGCGCACCACCGAGGGATGCGTGTTTACGGCGCTGGAAGGCACGCAGGCCAGGGTGTACGAGTGGGTCGACCTGCGTGACCCCGATCCCCGGCTGGACCCCGCCCGGGTAGGCGCGGTCGTGGCCGCCATTCATCGCGTGTCGGTCACCGACCCCAGCCCTTTGGATCCGTGGTATCACGCACCGATTGGCGCCGAGCGCTGGGACCAGCTGGCCGAGCAGCTTCTTGAGGCGGGAGCGCCGTTCGCTCACCGGCTGGCCGGTCTGCGGGATGAGCTGGTCGCGCTAGAGTCCTGGATCGAGCCTCCGCAGACGCTTCAGACCTGTCACCGCGACCTGTGGGCCGACAACGTCTTGCCGACAGCGGATGGCGGAGTGTGCGTCATCGACTGGGAGAACAGCGGCCCGGCTGACCCGAGCCAGGAACTCGGGTGCGTCCTCTTTGAGTTCGGCCGCGCCGACCCCGGCCGGGCCCGCGCGCTGGTGGAGGCCTACCAAGAGGCCGGTGGGCCAGCAACAGTGGATCGGCGCGGGCACTTCTCGATGCTTATCGCGCAGCTAGGGCACATTACCGAAACCGCCGCCACCGACTGGATAGAACCCAATCCCCGTTCGCCGGAGCGTAGGGACTCCGCCGCGTGGATCAGCGAGGTTCTCGACGAGCCGCACACTCGTGAGCTACTTGAAACCATCTTGGCAGCGGCGAGTGAGGCCGCGGCACCACATCAGCGACCAGGGATCTGAACCATGCCTTGAGGTTGTGGTTAATCGCCCCACAACCGCGCGCCGATCGCCTAATACGCTTTGCACGGCATCGGCTACCTGCTTTCGGAAGGACTCGCCACTGTCATGTCCGAGCTGGATACGTCCTCAGGTACGGCGACCGCCAAGAGCCCGCCGGGCACCGGCAGCGTCACCGACGCCGGCCTGCTGGCCGCTCAGTTGTTCAACCAGACCTGGCGGCTGCTGGAGCAGGAGGGCCGGACCAGGGACGACGACGACCAGATGATCCACACCGCGCACGCCTCCCGCTACCACTGGAGCCAGGTTCCCACCGCGACCCCGGCGCACCTGGCCCGCGGCGAATGGCTGATCTCTCGTGTCTACGCGGTGCTCGGGCGGTCCGAGCCCGCGCTGTACCACGCCCGCCGGGTTCTCGATCTGTGCCAGGACAACGGTATTGGCGGCTTCGACCTTGCCTTTGCCTACGAGGCGCTGGCCCGTGCCAACGCGGTCGCCGGGGACACCGGCCGGGCCCGGGAGCACACCGACCAGGCCCTGGCCGCCGCCGAAGACGTCGCCGACGACGAGGACCGCGACCTGGTCCTGGCCGACCTGGAAACCATTCCCGGCCAGCCACGGTACTGGTAGCCGCTCACTGCCCGGCACCCGATGCCCGCTCGCGGTGATCCTTGCCCGTGGCAGGCTGGTGGCATGACGTAGCAGGCCGGGCCACCGCAGGGGGGACAGATGACAGCCACCGCCGAACAGATCAGCCGGCTGCTCCATGAGGCTGGCGAGACACACCATCGCGTGTTCCGGATTGTCGACGGCGCCGACGATGACTGGGCCAGCTGGTACTCAGACTGGCTGATCAACCTCTCCGAACTGGCCGCGCTGCTAGGCACCAAGCCTGTCCGCAGTGAGCTGACCTATCTGCTCGTCAGCCTCGGCAAGGACTACACCGCCGGCCAGCCCAGCGAACCGTGGGAAACCTACTACGCCCAGCGGATCATCGATCACTTCAGTTCCTCCGAACACTGAACTCGCCGCACGGTAACCGCTGAGACCCTTACCGGGGAACGCACACTTCTGCCGCGGTGATGGCCTTTCATGTCGCCGGGCGGAGTGTGTGGACGATCCAGATGTTGGGTTCCCAGTACTCGCCCAGATCGCGTTCGCGGTCGATGTGGACGGTCGCCAGGCCTGCCGGGAAGACATAGTCGCCGGTCTCGGGGAACCGCATCTGCGTCCATGATTCCCACTCCCCGACGGTGCCGGTGATGTGCAGCGAACGTGGGATCACCGGGCCGATCCGGGCGCCCAGCACGGTGTGCACCCGGACCCAGGGATCGAACGGGGACCCGTCGGGGCGGGTCCAGCGGGCGTAGTGTTCGAGCGGGATGGTGGGATAGCGGTCCTTGAGGCTGGGGCGCACAGGCGCGATCAGGTGGCTCAGCCCCGCTTGCCGCGCCAGGCCGGACATCGCCTGCAAGACCACGCCGGACAGGTGCCTGCCGCGGTAGCGTGCCGGGATCTTAGCGGCCAGCGCGCACACACAATCCGGCTGGCCGCCGGCGGCGCGCAGCTGAAAGCCGCCCGCGATAGCCACATCGATGCCCGGTCCCAGGGCGGCATCGCGGCCGTCCCAGGCGACCGGAACGGTGTTACCCTCGGCCAGCACCCCACCGGTGACGGGATCACACAGCAGGAACTGCCACTCAGGGAAGACGTCGTAGAGCTGTTCCCAGTAGTGGTTGATGGTCTGGCCGTGAAGGTTGTACTCGGGCCAGATGCCGGCGAACAGCTCGCCGGCGTCCTCCCACAGTTCCGGCCGCTCGCTGTAGCGCACAATCTGCGGGCCCACACCGCCAGTATCGGCTTCTGGACCTGTTCCAGCGATCGCATTTCACCACCGAATTCCCGCTTCAGCCCAACCCGCAACCCGCACTCTCATAGCCGCGGACCGTCAGATCTACCGATGAGCGGGCACCCTCGCCGCGAGGGACCTGGCTGTCGCTCCCTTGGGCTATCAGCGGTGATCCCAGGGTCACTATCCAGACCCGGGTGGTCAGACCGCCGCCAGGGCAAATCTTGCGCTAGCGTGGCGGGTCTGCTTCGATCAGACAGCCGGGTCGTACAAGAGCTCCCGTACCTCTTGCGCGCAGCGGCACGCGGCGGCGAACTTGGCAGCCCACTCCAGCGCCTCCTCGCGTGAGGACACGTCGACGATCGCGAACCCGCCGATGACCTCCTTGGTCTCCGGATACGGCCCGTCGGTAACCGTCCCGTCGGTGGCCACGATGCTCGCCTTCTGGCTTTCCAGCCCGGCGCCGAAAACCCACACGCCTGCATCCTGGGCCTCCTTGACCACCCGGTGCGCGGCATCGGCCACGTCGGGCAGATCCTCCTCGGAGAAGGTCATCGCGCCGTCATCGAACGAGATCAGGTACTGAGTCATCCCATTCCTCCTGGTCCCGGCGGCCTCCTGCGGCCGCCTCTCACCTGCTCTACGAACACCTCGCTCCGGATCCGACAGACGGCCGGCAGAAATTCTCACCAGGCCTCCATCATTGGCCCCCGCGGGCGTCATGTGCCCCCGTTCGCGCAGATCATCAGCGCTGCCACCGGCTACGAGTAGTCCAGCCAGACCCATCTGCCGCGATGCCCGCACAGGCACTACCCCAGCTGGTCGCGGCGGCGGGTCAGGTAGGCCGTCTCGGCGGTGTTGCCGGCCAGCGCGATGGCCCGGTCGTACGCCGCCCGCGACTCCTCGCTGCGGCCCAGCCGGCGCAGGATGTCGGCTCGGGCCACGAAGTAGGCGTGATAGTCGGCCAACTCATCCTGGAGACCGTCGACGATCCCCAGCGCGACGTCCGGGCCGTCGAGTTCCGCGATCGCAACGGCTCGATTGAGGGCGACGATCGGCGACGGGTCGAGACGGAAGAGCTGATCGTAGAGGGCCACGACCTGCGACCAGTCGGTGTCGCGAACATCGCGGGCCCAGGTGTGCACGGCGTTGATCGCGGCCAGGATCTGGTAGCGGCCCGGGGCCTGGCCTGTGGCCAGGCGCTCCCTTACCAGCCGATGGCCCTCGGCGACCAGCGCGGCGTCCCAGGCCCCACGGTCCTGCTCGTCGAGAGTGACCAGCTCGCCGTTCGCCGAGACCCGCGCGGTGCGACGGGCCTCGGCGAGGAGCATCAGCGCCAGCAGCCCCGCCACCTCACCGTCCTCTGGCATCAGGGCACGGAGCAGTCGCGCGAGGCGGATGGCCTCGGCGGTCAGGTCGTGACGCACAGGGTCGGTGTCGGGGCCGCTCGCCAGGTAGCCCTCGTTGAAGACCAGATAGAGGACGGCGAGCACGCCGGAGACCCGGCCCGGCAGGTCATCCGCGGACGGCACCCGGTAGGGGATACGAGCCGCCTTGATCTTCGCCTTCGCGCGGGTGATCCGTTGTCCCATGGTGGCTTCCTGCACCAGGAAGGCACGGGCGATCTCCGGCACGGTCAGACCGCCGACCATGCGGAGCGTCAGCGCTACGCGGGCCTCCGGGGCGAGCGCCGGGTGGCAGCAGGTGAAGATCAGCCGAAGCCGCTCGTCATCGACGGCACCCAAGGAGCCGGGCTGGTCGTCGTCGTAGATCATCTGCGCCTGCTTCTGCTTGTCGTCACGCTTGTTCTCGCGCCGGATCCGGTCGAGGGCCTTGCGGCGGGCGGTCGTGGTCAGCCAGCCACCCGGGTTGGGCGGGACGCCATCGGCGGGCCACCGCTCGACGGCGGTCGCGAAGGCCTCGGCGGCGGCCTCCTCGGCGACGTCGAGATCGCCGAGTTGCCTGGTCAGGGTGGCGACCACCCGGGCCCACTCCTCGTGATGGGCCTGGGTGATCGCCTCACCGACGTCGACCGGGCTCACAGGAACGGCCGCACCTCCACCCGGCGGTTGCAGGCCTTCGAACCCGCGGCTGCCAGCTTCAGCGCCACGTCGAGGTCGGGAGCCTCGATGATCCAGAAGCCGGAGAGCCACTCCTTCGTCTCCACGAAAGGGCCATCGGTGAACATCGGTTCAGTGCCCCTTCCGTCGATGACCGTGGCCGTGCTGGGCGCCCCGAGGCCGCCCGCGAAGACCCAGTAGCCGTCGGCCCGAAGCCCTTCGTTGAAGACGTGGATGTCGGCCATCTCGTCCGGGGTGCCGGAGTTGGACGTGTCGTCGATCACGGAAACCAGGTACTGCATGCGGATCATCCTCCTGTGGTGCCGGACGCCCCTAGCAGGCGTGCGCTCATTCGTGCCACGAACGCCTGTGCCCCGATCCGACACCGCCGCGCGACCCTCTTTCAACGACCTTGTCGCACGGACGGGCGATGCCGCTACCGGGCTCACCGTCGACGGAGCCGTCGCGGCGCGGTTCGGGTCCACTGACCAGAGACGAACCCACTCTCATGCCGCGTTCAGCTCGTGGGAGTGATGGTGATCAGCTGGCTGCCCGGGATCGCAGTGAATCTCTCGCAGGGACCCGGCGGCGGCCTTATGGGCCGGGGTTCCAGGCGATCTCGAACAGATGCCCGTCGGGGTCGACGAAGTACCCCGAGTAAACGCCGAACGGGCGCATGTGCGCCGGCGCGGTCAGCGTGCCGCCGACGGCCTCGGCCTGGGCGAGCAGCCGGTCGACCTCCTCGCGGGACCCGGCGGGGATGCCCAGGCTGAACTCGGTGGAGCTGGGCGGCCCGGCGGGCAGGCTGGCGTCTTTGGCCAGGTTGGCGCGCTCATACAGCGCGAGCAGCAGGCCGCCGTCGAGGGTGAAGATGGCGATCGTGCCGTCGGCCCCGGTGACCTCGTCGTGGAACTCCTGCCCGACGATGCCCTCGGTCGGCCAGCCAAGGCCGTCGCGGTAGAAGGCGAGTGACCGGTCGAGGTCATCGACGGCGAGCGTGATGAAGAAGATCTTCGCGTCCATCTGCTGATCCTCTCAGGGGCATCAGGCTGGCGGGCGCGCCCGCCCGCGGGCCCGGGACCGGCCCGGCCCACCGGGACCCGCTATGCGCGATTCCCGGCGCATGGAGCGGCCGTTGTCTCTGTCACCGCTGGTGGCCTGCCCACAGCCAGGCGATGCTGCCGGTGGCCGGCCTGAGTTCTGTAAAGGGTGCTTGACATGCCGCTCGGGTAAAGGTACCTTTACATCATGCGGAACCGGGTCCGGGAGCAGCGCACACAGCGCGGGATGTCCCAAGCGGAGGTGGCGGCGGCGCTGGGCGTGTCGCGGCAGACGGTGATCTCGATCGAGAACGGCCGGTACCTGCCGTCCCTGCCGCTGGCCTTCCGGATCGCCCGGTACTTCGACCTGCCGGTTGACAAGATGTTCGACCCGGACCACGAGGAGGCCGACAGATGATGAGCTTCATTCGGCCGCGGCCGCGGCTGCGCAAGCCTGCATGGACCGTCCTGGCCGGAGCGGTGTTCGCCGCCGCGTGGGTCATCCGCGGCGGCCCGCAGTGGTGGCTGTTTGTGACCCTGGTCGCGGTGGCGACGGCCGGGCGGGCGTTCGCCTTCTACGCGTGGGCCGGGGAAGACGACGACGTGGGGGCGCTGGCCGGCTCCCGCGCCGATGAGCGGCAGAAGCAGCTCAGCCTGCGGTCGCGGGCCCTGGCCTTTAACCTCACCGCGCTGGCCGCCTTCGCCGGGCTGACCGCGGCGGTCGCGCTCCGCGCCAGCTGGTGGTGGCCGTTCGCGGTCACCCTCGGCACCCTGGGCCTGGGTTACCTGTTCGGCTTGTCGTCCTACGGCATCGCCGAGGAAGGCCCGGCCGATGACCCAGCAAGCGAGCGCCAGCCACCAGCCCCGGTCAGCCGGTAACCGCCACTGCCGACGCCAGGCCAGCAGAGCGCATGCCCGCTCCTGCCGCTGCCAGCGCGTTCCAATCCTTGAGTGCGGGCAGCGGGAGAGATTTATCCTGGCCGGGTGCTGGACCTGAGCAGCATCGATCTGGATGAGATCGCGAACGCGCTGGCCGACCAGACCGACTACGAACACCACTGGCTGATCAACCCGGACACCGGAGAGATCGCGTTCTGGACGGCCGACACCGGCATCGACGGCCAGACGCCGGTCGACCCCGACGAGCTGGACCTGGTCGTCATCGACCCACTGCCGTCCTGGGTCTGGTACCAGGACATGGCCGACTTCGCCGAGGGGATAACCGATGAACGTGCCGGGCGCAGGCTGGCACGCGCGATCCAGGGCAAGGGGGCCTTCCGCCGGTTCAAAGACGAGCTCCACGAGGAGCGTCCGGACCTGCTGCCAGCGTGGTACGCCTTCCGGGATGCCCGGGCCAGGCGCCGGGCCGTGCAATGGCTCGCTGATAACTCCCTCATCGACGACGGCTCTGCGGATCGGTTCCTGTCCGGGCACCCAGATCCCGCCCTGCCTTGAGCCTGCGGATGCCGTGACCGGCGCGCACTGCCGAAGAGCGAGCGCTGCTTCAGCGCATGCTTATGCGCTGATCCGCATGTTTACTCCCTGCCTTGAGGCAGACGGCATCTCGTGATCTTGGGCGGATCAGCGTCACGGCAGCGCGCGGATCGCCGAATAGGTATTCCCATTAGTTCTGTAGAGCTTCCTGATGTGGACGCTCAGAATATCTATTCTGGCTTTACTGCGGTTCGGAGAGTGGTGCTCGGGAGATCAAGCGACCGTCTCTCTGTTTGGCTGCCGGATGTGCGGGCACCGTGTGAGTAGCGCTCCACGTCCCGCATAGGTCAGCGGGTTGACCGCGGGCTGACTTATTCAATCGGCTGCCTGGCGACCGCTGGCGGCTCACGCCCGGCCAGCAGCCAGCCGCCGGCCGCAGCGACCAGCGGCAGCCCGGCCAGCAGGATGAGCACGTCGGCCAGTGGCACGTTGCCGAGCAGGGCGGACAGGCTGGCGTGGGCCCAGACCAGGCTGGCGGCCAGGGCGAAGGCCATGCCGAGTACCGCGCCGAGCAGGCCCAGCGTGGCGGCGGTCGCCGCGGTGATCGTCCGCCGGGTCGTGGGGCTGGCGCCGGCCGCGGTGAGGGTGCGCAGGTCCGGCGCGGTCTCGCTGCGGATCAGGCCGACGGACGCGGCCAGCACGCCGAGCGCGATCACGATGCCGAGCGCCGTGCCGACGCCAGCGATCTCGCCGAAATCCGTTCCGCCGGAGGCGGTCTCGAGCGGCGCCTGGTAGGCGAGTACGGCTCGCCGCGCGGCGCGGATCTGCGTGGCGGTGAGCGGGGCTGGTGCCTGGATCAGCCACCCGGACAGGTGGGTCTGCAGGTGGTGGGTGCGCACCGCGTACTCGGTGATCACCGTGTTCGGCGCGGACGTGCCGCCGGGCAGGCTGCTGACCGTCTGGATCGCGGGGTTGGCCAGGCAGTCGTTGCTCAGCGTGCAGGACGTTCCGTGGCTACCGCCGGGCCCGCTGCTATTGTCGGGCTCGCTTCCGTTGCCACGCCAGGTCATCTCCATGTGCGGCAGGCCTGCCAGCCCCGGCCGCGAGGTGAGGATGTCGGTGTGCGGATCGATCTGGCCGGCCTTGATCCCGTAGGTGGCGAGCAGCCGCGGGGTGGCCACGTACAGGCCGATGCCTTCACTGTGGGGCGGCGCACCCGCCTGGTTCAGCCCGGCGGCGAATTCCAGGGGCACCGCGGGCCGCGCATGCAGGCTGGCGGCGAGGCTGTTCAGCCGCCTGCCCAGGCTGGCCTCCTGGGCGCTGGTGAGCGGCATCATCATGCCAGGGGCCGGGCTCCGCCCGGCGGTGACGACGAGCTGGCTGCTGGACAGGTTGGGGCCGGCCGGGTTGAGCGGGTTGGCGGTCCGCTCGCTGCCGACGAGGCAGATCGCAGTGGCCAGGAACACGGCGAACGTGATCGCCGCCAGCGCGGCACCGGACCGGGCCCGGTAGCGGACCAGGTCACGTAGCGCGATCCGGATCGCGACCGGCAGCCGCGAGTGCGCGCCGGCGGCCAGCACGCTGATGGCCAGCGGGGCGAGCATGATGATGCCGGCGATGACGCCGACCAGGCCGCCCAGCAGGACCAGCAGGCCCCCCGGATTGGGCCCGTTGCCCCCGCCCGGAGGCCCGGCTTGGCCCCCGGCGAACGCCAGGCAGAAAAGGCCGAATGCGAACACGATGACGCCCGGCACGGCGGAGCGGTGCACCGCCCTCGGCGGCGCGGGGCGGCCGGACAGCGCGGCCACGACCGGCACCGCGGCCATGGTCCGAGCGGGGCGGCGGGAAGCCAGCACCGATGTCGCGACCGCGAACACGGCCCCGATGGCGAACGCCCACCACGGCAGGTTCGCCGCGTCGACCGCGTGGCCGGTGTCCTGCTGCAGCGTCGGCGCGTAAGCGAACCAGGCGGCGAGGCCGGCCGCCGCCCCGGCCAGCGCGGCCACCACGCCGACCATCAGGCCGCCCGCGATCATGACCAGCCGGAGATTGCGCTCGGTCGCGCCGATCGCGCTGAGCATGCCGAGGGCGCGGAGCCTGCGCTGGGCCATCACGGAGAAACTGGCGACCGACACCAGGCCGATGAACGCCAGCCCGAGTACCTCCACCACCAGGATGAGCGTGGCCTGCGGGAAGCCGCTCTCGTGCTCATTGGGAACGGCCAGTGCCGCCGCCGGCACACCGGGCAGCGTCACGTCGCCGTCGCTGGTCGCCAGCCGCGCCGCGGCCGCGCCGAGCAGCATGATCACCTGGCTCGGGTGCCTGACCTGGCCTGGGGCAACCAGGGCGAACTCGTCGGCCAGGTTGCTCGGGTCCGCCGCGATGCCGGTCACCCGCCAGGTCGTGCCGGCGGCCCGCCAGGTGCCGCCCACGTGCGCGCCGTACAGGGAAGCCACCTGGCTGGTCAGCGCGATCTGGCCGGGCCCGGCCGGGTATGCGCCGCTGACCAGGCTGAGCAGCGGGGCGTTGAAGTGCCCGTGCGGACTCTCGGCACGCAGCCGCACGGACTGCGTGGTGCCGGTGGCGATGTTCTGATTCTCGATGAGATCTGCCGGGCCCCAGCGGCGCTGGATGGCGGCGATGTCGGCGGCGAGGTTCGGGTCGGTGCCGGGCAGCGTGGCCTTCGCCGCTGCGGTGCCGTACGTGGGGTAGTTAGGGTTGGGGAGCTGCGCGTTCGTGACCACGCTGGCGCCCCAGATCGTTGCCGCGACCGCCACGGTGAGCATGCCGAGCACGAGTAGCTGCTGGCGCCATT
>Ga0335079_10010243_pt1 | contig 10673 bp, 8 predicted proteins | sample Lox_Sample_33_FD_206719 | JGI IMG/M metagenome (GOLD analysis project Ga0335079, IMG submission 206719) | Soil microbial communities from Loxahatchee National Wildlife Refuge, Florida, United States - Lox_Sample_3.3 | ecosystem: Environmental > Terrestrial > Soil > Wetlands | place: USA: Florida... | reverse complement strand
TTCTTTTCCCCCGCCGTGACGCGCAGCTTCAGGCGGTTCTGCGGCGGCGGCAGCGGACAGGTGGCGAACTCATTGAGCGCGCACGGCGGGTTGTAGGCCTTGTTGAAATCGACCGCGACGCTGTCGCCCTGCGGCATCGGGATATAGAGGAAGCGCCCCGCGCCGTAGGTCTCGTGCCCGCTGGTGCCGTCGGCGAACATGATGAAGAGCTCTGTGTCCCCGGGCTCCTCGAGCACGGTGTCGAGGCGCCACTCGTGGCCGTCCCTGGTGAACACCACCGCGCCCGGGGACTGCATCTCGACCTCCATGCCGAGGACGTTGATGATCTTCAGCCGCCGCTGCGCCGGGTAGCGCTCGAAGCGCGCGTTCATCACCCAGTCGGTGCTCACCGGGAAGTACTCGAGGCCGCGGAAGCTCGAGCGATGCGGGTTGTTCAGGTCGCGCACCCGCACGCCCAGGTTTCCGGCGCGCTCGATCACGTGCAAGCGCAGCGCGCCGCTCTCGAGCACCGTCGGATGGCCGCTGGTGTCCGGGGCGAGCTCGAGGGTGGTCACCGGCTGGCCGTCGTGCGTGATGCCGCTGCCCGCGCGGGCGGTGAAACGCACCCGCTGCCCCTCGAGCACGAAGGAGCCGGCATTGTCGGCGAGCGCGGGGTTATCGAGCATCAGGGCATTGCCGCTCGCACGACCGAAGCTGTTGTCGCCTGGCTTGAGCCAGAAGAGTCCCGTGAGGGTCAGCCAGCCGTTGTCGCTCACGAGGCTGTGGGCGCGCTCGGTGCGCCACGCATCGATCGTGGCACGCTCGGCCGCGAGCGCCGCGGCATCCGCGCCGCGCAGCGGCATGGCGGGCGCGAGGCCCGTCGAGAGGAGCATGGCGATGAGCGCGCCGTGGCGGCGGCGGGGTCCGGTCCCGGTGGTCATGGGGCCCATGATGCCATCACGGCTCGCGCCCGAGGATCTCCTCGCGGACGTCGGCGATCTCGCGGGCGCGCGAGGGCCGCGCGCCCTCGCACCGCTCGGCCCGCGGACAGCGGTTGCTGCGCGGACAGATGACGCGCGCCGGTACGCTGAGCGCATCCTCGATCCAGGCGATGTTCAGCACCTCGGTCAGCACCCCGAGCGATTGCGCCGCCTCCCTCGGTACGCGCGCTTCGCCGCGGCGATGCAGGCACTCGCGCAGGATCGCATCCACCGTGGCCGCGCTGTCGACGCCATTCGCCTCGAGCGCCGGAGCGAGGTCGACCCCCACCGACAGCACGTGGGGGTTCCCGGCCATGTCGCGCACGCGGATCGAGTGGCAGCAATAGAGGAGCGAGCGCTCGCCATCGCGCAGCACCGAGAGCTGCGAGCCTGACTCCCCGTGCTGCCCGTCGATCATGCGGAACACGGCCCAGTTCGGGCACGGATCGCTCACCTGCGCGAGGTTCCCCCAGGGGAGCGGAATGCCGTTGCCGCGGTACACCGCGCGCAGATAGCCGGGCGGATAGGCGTCGAAGAAATGCCAGTAGGGGTAGGGGGACACCTTGGTCATGCGCCGCATGATCACGGCGGGGGTCAGCTCGAGCTTCTCGCCGGCCTCCACCCGATGGCGCTCGCGCGCCAGGAAGCGGCGGAACGGCAGGCGCGGCGCGAGCAGGGCGCCGGCGAAGAAGCTGCACTCGAAGTCGCGCCAGGCATGCAGCACGTCCTGCGGCTCGAGGCCGCCGGCCGCCGCGCCCTCCGGGCTCCCGCCCATCTCCCCGCCGGTGGCGTGCGGGGATTTGAGCCCATCCCCGCCGTGCAGCACCTGGTGTGCGATGTGTGCCGCGAGGTCGAACTTGAGGCGCGCGGGATCTGACTGCAGTGCGCGGTTGGCGTACACGACCCCGGGTGCCTCGAAGAACGAGCGCACCATGCTGCGCACCTCGCGATCCTTGTCGCGCGCCAGCACCGGCTTTCTGTCGAACCAGCGGATCTCGAGCCCGTGGCGGCGGGCGAGGCGCATCAGGTCCTCCACCCCGAGCGGGAAGCGCCGCTCGCCGACCAGCTCCGCGGCGCGCTCGAGGTCCGGGAAGTCGTTGTGCGACATCTCCTGGTGCGAGCGGATCAGCAGGTGCGCGAACTGCCGGCCGCTGGTGCCGGTCTGTGCGAGCAGCTCGGGGATCGCCGTCTGCAGCAGGCTCCGCGAGAAGAGGAAGGCGGGCTCGAAGGGCATGCGGGCGGTGGCGGCGGCAGCCGCTCCGGGCGGGGAGGGCTCCGGCTCGGCGTTTTCATCGAGGAACCATGCGGGGCTGCGCTGGAACACCGCCGCCAGCAGCTCGAGGAGCGCCGCAGAGGGCATGCGCTTGCCGCTCTCGATCATGCTGAGGTAGGACACGGACGGCGCGATGTCGGCATTACGCTGGATACAGCGTGCCGACAGCTCCTCCAGCGTCAGCCCGTTGCGCTTGCGCAGGGCGCGCAGCTTGGTGCCGAGAAAGTGACCGCGGCGCACGAGCTCCGGCATATGTCATCCGCGCGGCGAGCGCGCCTCCTCCTGGATCTGTGAAATTAACAGTGTGAAGTTTCTGTAGTCAAATTCCCTTCCGGGGCATGTATGCTCTGCCTCATGCAGGCAAACGCCGAGGAGCGGGTCTACTCCCGCGAGCCGAACGGCCCCAGGGTCGAGATCCTGGGCGCGCCGGTCGAGCGCTCGGCGGAGGCGCTGACACCCCTCGCGCTGCAACTGCTCGCGAGCCTGCACCGCCGCTTCAACCCGCGGCGCCTCGAGCTGCTGAGCGCCCGCGCGCGGCGCCAGGAGGAGTTCGATGCGGGGGCGCTGCCGGACTTCCCCGCCGCTACCGCGGACCTGCGTGCCGCAGACTGGCGCGTGGCGCCCGTGCCCGCCGACCTCGCCGACCGGCGTGTGGAGATCACCGGTCCCGTCGACCGCAAGATGATCATCAACGCGCTGAATGCCCCGGTGCGCGCTTTCATGGCGGACTTCGAGGACGCGTGCACGCCGACCTGGGAGAACCTGATCCGCGGCCAGGTGAACCTCGCGGACGCCGTACGGCGCACCATCAGCTACGAGGATGCCGGCACCGGGCGCGTCTACCGGCTCGCGGAGCGCACCGCGACGCTCATCGTGCGCCCGCGCGGCTGGCATCTGCCCGAGAAACATGTGCGCGTCAACGGCGAGCTGGTCTCGGGGGCCCTGTTCGACTTCGCGCTGTATCTGGCCAATAACCACGCGGCGCTCGCGGCCAGCGGCACCGGTCCCTACTTCTACCTGCCGAAGATCGAGAGCCACCTCGAGGCGCGGCTGTGGAACGACGTGTTCCTCGCCGCCCAGGATGCGCTCGGGCTCGCGCGCGGCACCATCAAGGCGACGGTGCTCATCGAGACCATCCTCGCCGCTTTCGAGATGGACGAGATTCTCTACGAGCTGCGCGAGCACTCCGCGGGGCTCAACTGCGGGCGCTGGGACTACATCTTCAGCTTCATCAAGAAATTCCGGAACCGGCCGGAGTTCCTGCTGCCGGACCGCGCCAGCGTCACCATGGAGCGGCACTTCCTGCGCTCCTACGTCGACCTGCTGATCCACACCTGCCACCGGCGCGGCGCCCACGCCATGGGCGGCATGGCCGCGCAGATCCCGATCCGCGACGACCGCGAAGCGAACGAAGCGGCGATGGCGCGGGTGCGCGCCGACAAGCTGCGCGAGGCGCGCGCCGGACACGACGGCACCTGGATCGCACATCCGGGGCTCGCGAGCGTGGCGCGCGAGCCCTTCGATGCCGTGATGCCGGGGCCAAATCAGCTGAGCGTGCTGCGCGATGAGGTACGGGTCACGGCACGCGATCTCCTCACGGTGCCCGAGGGCGCGGTCACCGAGGAGGGCCTGAGGGCCAACATCCGCGTCGGCGTGCAATACATCGAGTCGTGGCTGCGCGGCAACGGCTGCGTGCCGCTCTACCATCTCATGGAGGACGCCGCCACCGCCGAGATCTGCCGCGCGCAGCTGTGGCAATGCCTGCACCACGGCGCACGCACCAGCGACGGCGCCGCGGTCACGGTGGCGCGCTTCGACCGGTTGCTGAGTGCGGAGCTCGACCGCATCCACGGCGAGGTGGGCGCGGCACGCCTCACCCAGGGGGTATTCCCGAGCGCCGCGCGCCTCTTCGAGCAAATGATCAAGTCCGAGACCTTCGATGAGTTCCTGACGTTGCCGGCGTACGAGCTGCTCGGCTGAGAGCCCGAAGCGGCGAGGAGAGACGACCATCATGAGCGACAGCACCATCACCTCCCTGCCGCGATCCCTGCCCAGCGCGGAGGAGCTGCGCCGCGCGTGGCGCGACAGCCCGCGCTGGCGCGGCATCGAGCGCGGCTACGACGCCGCCGACGTGGTGCGTCTGCGCGGCACGATCGCGGTCGAGCATTCGATCGCGCGGCTCACGGCGGAGAAGCTGTGGCGGTACATGAGCGAGCGGCCGTTCGTCAATGCGCTCGGCGCGCTCACCGGTAACCAGGCGATGCAGCAGGTGCGCGCCGGGCTCGATGCCATCTATCTCTCGGGCTGGCAGGTGGCGGGCGATGCCAACCTTGCCGGCGAGATGTACCCCGATCAGTCGCTGTACCCGGCCGATTCGGTGCCGGCGGTCGTACGCCGGATCAACAACACGCTGCGCCGGGCGGACGAGATCCACCACGCCGAGGGCGATGACTCGATCGACTGGCTGAAGCCGATCGTCGCCGATGCCGAGGCGGGCTTCGGCGGCGTGCTGAACGCCTTCGAGCTCATGAAACAGATGATCGATGCGGGAGCGGCCGGCGTGCACTTCGAGGACCAGCTGTCCTCCGCCAAGAAGTGCGGCCACATGGGCGGCAAGGTGCTGGTGCCGACCCAGGAGGCGGTGGCGAAGCTCGTCGCCGCGAGGCTCGCGGCCGATGTCTGCAACGTGCCGACGGTGCTGATCGCGCGCACCGACGCCGAAGGCGCGACGCTGCTCACCTCGGATGTCGATGAGCGCGACCGGCCGTTCATCGATGCCGCGAAAGGCAGAACCGCCGAGGGTTTCTTCACCGCCAGGGCCGGCATGGCGGCGGCGATCGCCCGCGGCTGCGCGTACGCGCCGTACGCCGATCTGGTGTGGTGCGAGACCGCCAAGCCCGATCTCGAGGAGGCGCGCGAGTTCGCCGAAGGAGTGCACGCCCGATTCCCGGACAAGCTCCTCGCCTACAACTGCTCGCCGTCCTTCAACTGGAAGAAGAAGCTCGACGACGCGACCATCGCCAGGTTCCAGCGCGAGCTCGGCGCCATGGGCTATCGCTTCCAGTTCATCACGCTCGCCGGCTTCCACGCGCTCAACTACTCGATGTTCGACCTGGCGCGCGCCTACAAGGCGCAGCAGATGACCGCCTACGTGGCGCTGCAGCAGGCGGAGTTCGCCGCCGAGAGCAGCGGCTACACCGCGACCAAGCACCAGCGCGAGGTCGGCGCCGGCTACTTCGATGCCGTGACGCAGGTGGTGGCGGGCGGTAACTCCTCGATCACCGCCCTCAGCGGCAGCACCGAGGAGCAGCAGTTCGCGGCGCAGAAGAAGCCGCGGCTGGAGAAGGCGGTCTAGGCCAGCCGCAGAATGGCTGCGCCGCAGGCGATGATGCACGCCGAGATCAGCCGTCGTAGCCCGACGTGCTCCCTGAGCACGAGAGCGGCGATCAGGATACCGAAAAGTATGGACGTCTCTCGCAGGGCAGCGACCACTGCGACCGGTGCGACAGTCATCGCCCATAGTGCCAATCCGTAGGACGCAGTCGTTCCAACTCCGCCGGCAAGCCCGAGTCGCCAGTGGCGGCGAACATAGGGAAGAAACGTGGAGCTTCTTGCCGAGGCCGCCCAGACCGTGAGCGGAAGGCCGGTCAGTAGAAATACCCAGAGCGTGTAGGCTGCCGGCGCACCGGATCGCCGGACTCCCACCCCATCTATCAAAGTGTAGCCTGCGATAACCAGGGCGTTAAGAAGCGCCAGGTATATGCCTTTGCGATCGTTGACTTTGTGACTCAGCGCGATGCTAAGGATGCCAAGAGAAATTCCAATAATACCGGCCCAGGCGGCGGGCGATAACACATCCCCCATTTGAAACACGCTCACGAGCGCAACAATGAGTGGCGCGGTTCCCCGCATCAGCGGGTACGTTTGGCTCATGTCGGCGATTTCATAGGTGCGTGCGACGAGTAGAAAATAGATTATCTGGAAGACTGCGGACGCAGCAGCGTAGGGCCAGCTCGCGGGAGCTGGGGCCGTCAAGAACGGAAGCACCGCCGCGGACAGCCCGGACGCAGACGCGGTCACCACTATCGTGGTCAGAAACTTGTCACCTGCTGATTTCACGATGGCATTCCAGCTCGCGTGCAGCAAGGCGGCCGACATGACTATTGCAAAGACGATCAATGGCATGGGGTAGTGAGAGTCACAAGGTGGTCAGATGCGACTTAGCTGCTGTGAATACCACGCGCTTTCCTCATTTGCGGCGGGCGTCGGTTCGTCGCGCCCATCGAACCCATCGTCGTCAGTTGCGAAACGATACAGCGGGCCCCTGCATCGAAGGAAACAGAGACAAGGAGTCTTGCCCACACAGCAGGAGACCACTATGAGAGCTTTGGCCTGTTTCCCTCCCGTGCGTAACCTCATGGCGACGCTGGCATGCAGCGCGCTTGCCTCGGGCTTGAGCGCAGTAGCCGCCGCTGCCGACAGCCCTCCCGCCCCGACCGCGATCGTGAAATACGGGGATCTCAACCTGTCTACCGCCGAGGGTGCGACGCAGCTCTACGGACGCATCCGCTCGGCAGCGATACACGTGTGCTCATCGTTTGACCGCCCGCTCGACCTCAACTCGCAGGCGCTCAAGGCAGATTGCATCGGGCAAGCGATAGCTAACGGGGTGGCTGCGCTCAAGGAGCCGGCGCTCTTCAGGGTGTACAAGGCAAACGGTGGCACGCCGTTGCCGAGGACCTGAGCACTCGCCGGCGACGCTGCGGCCTACTTGGCCGTCGGCATGATGAATTCCGGGCCCTTCGGGGTCGATTCCGGCCAGCGCTCCATGATCGACTTCTGGCGCGTGTAGAAGCGCACCGCCTCTTCGCCGTAGGCGTGGGTGTCGCCGAAGATGCTGCCGCGCCAGCCGCCGAAGCCGTGCCACGCCATCGGCACCGGGATCGGCACGTTGATGCCGACCATCCCCACCTGGATGCGGCGCCCGAACTCGCGCGCCACGTGGCCGTCGCGCGTGTAGCAGGCGACGCCGTTGGCGAAGGGGTGGGAGTTCACGAGCTCGACGGCGGCGCCGAAGTCCGGCACGCGCACGCAGCACAGCACCGGGCCGAAGATCTCCTCCTGGTAGATGCGCATCGCGGGCGTCACGCGGTCGAAGAGCGTCGGTCCCAGCCAGAAGCCGCGCTCGTGGCCGGTGATGGTGAATGGCTTGCCCGCGCCATCGACGCGCCCGTCGACCACGAGCTCGGCCCCGGCCGCCGCGCCATCGGCGATGTAGCCGCGGATGCGCTCGAGAGCAGCGGCGTTGATGAGCGGACCCATCTCCGCATCCGCCTGCATGCCGTCGGCTACCTTGAGCTGCCTGGCGCGCGCGGCGAGCTGCGGCATCACTTTGTCGGCCACCTCACCGACCAGTACCGCGACCGAGATCGCCATGCAGCGCTCGCCCGCCGAGCCGTAGGCGGCGCCGATCAGCGCATCGACCGTCTGTTCGAGGTCGGCGTCCGGCATCACCACCATGTGATTCTTGGCGCCGCCGAGCGCCTGCACGCGCTTGGCGTGCTGCGCGCCGCGCTGGTAGATCGAGTGGGCGATCGGCGTCGAGCCGACGAAGCTCACCGCCCTGACGTCCGGATCCCTGAGCAGCGCATCCACCGCCTGGCCATCGCCCTGCACGACGTTGAACACGCCCGCCGGCAGGCCGGCCTCGGCGAGCAGCCGCGCGAGCATCACCGACGCCGACGGGTCGCGCTCGCTCGGCTTCAGCACGAAGGCGTTGCCGCAGGCGATGGCGAGCGGAAACATCCAGCACGGCACCATGCACGGGAAGTTGAATGGTGTGACGCCCGCCACCACCCCGAGCGGCTGGCGCAGCGTCCAGTTGTCGATCCCGGTCGATACCTGGTCGGTGAAGTCGCCCTTGAGGAGCTGCGGGATGCCGCAGGCGAACTCGACGATCTCGATGCCGCGCGTGACCTCGCCCTGGGCATCCGCGAACACCTTGCCGTGCTCGGCGGTGATGAGCGCGGCGAGCGCATCGCGATCGCGGTTGAGGAGCGTGAGGAATTTCGCCAGCACGCGCGCGCGGCGCACCGGCGGGGTATCGGCCCAGGCGCCCCAGGCGCTGCGCGCGCTCGCCACCGCCGCGCGCACTTCCTCAGGCGTCGCGAGTGCCACGCGGCGCGCGATCCGGCCGGTCGCCGGATTGAACACATCGAGCAGCGGCCCGGTGCCGCGCACGGCGTGTCCGCCGATCCAGTGGGGAATGGTGTCGAGCGCGGCGGCGTCGCCGGCGGTGCGGGGAGCGATGGTGGAGACGGCCATGCCGCCGATCATAGACCACGCGGGGCCGGGCCCGCATACTGCCCGCCGCATGGCAACCGAGGCGCTGTTTCCGACGCTGGTGTATACCGCCCGGCTGCGCTCGCGCGGGCTGCAAGCGCTCAACGCCCGGCTGCTGCGCGAGTGCCGGCAGCTGCGCGCCGACGATACCGCCGGGAGGCGCTGGTCGGCCCACAACTACCCCGGCGGCTACACCTCTTACGGCTCGGTGAATCGGATGCACGAGCTGTCGCCGAGCTTCGCCAGGCTTGCGCGCGCGCTCGAGCCGCACGTGGCGCGCTTCGCGCGCACGCTCGGGTTCGATCTCACCGGCCGCGCGCTCGCCATGACCGACTGCTGGGTGAACATCATGGGGCGCGGCGCGAGCCACGGGCTGCACCTGCATCCGCTCTCGACCCTGAGCGGCACCTACTACGTCGCGACGCCGCGCGACGCGGCGGGCCTGAAGCTCGAGGATCCGCGGCTCGAGCGCTACATGGCCGCTCCGCCGCGCCGCACGCGCCTGCGACGTGCGCGCCGCCCGTGGGTCACTTTGGCGGCACGCAGCGGCCGGCTGATACTGTTCGAGAGCTGGTTGCGCCACGAGGTGCCGCCCAACGGCGCGGCCGCCGAGCGCGTCAGCATCAGTTTCAACTACAGCTGGTTCTGATGTGCGCCGCGCCGGCCGTGGCGCGTCAACCCCGCCCGGCAGGGCGCGTTGCAACGGGCGAGGGCGCTCGAGCGTGCGCTGCGCCGCAAAATTCAGGCACCGTTCAGCAGCGGCCGTACAAGGTCCCTCCTGAGGAGGCAACACATGCGCAAGCTCATCCGCGGTCTCATCGCTCCCCTGCTGCTCGCATCGCTGCCGCTCGTCTCTCAGGCCGGCATCTTCGTCTCGGTGACCATCGCGCCGCCGGTGTTGCCGGTGTACGAGCAGCCGCCGATCCCGGGCCCGGGCTATATCTGGACGCCTGGGTACTGGGCATGGGATGGAAGCTACTACTGGGTGCCGGGCACCTGGGTGCTGGCGCCCGTTGGCCTCCTCTGGACGCCGGGCTACTGGGGCTGGTCGGGGGGCGTTTATCTGTGGCACGGCGGCTATTGGGGCCCGCACGTCGGCTTCTACGGCGGCGTCAACTACGGCTTCGGCTATGGCGGCGTCGGCTTCACCGGCGGCGAATGGCGCGGCGGGCAGATGTACTACAACCGCTCCGTCACCAACGTATCGGCGACCAACATCACCAACGTCTACAACACCACCGTGGTCAACAACACCACGGTGACTCACACGAGCTTCAACGGCGGCCCGGGCGGCATCGCGGCGCAGCCCAACGCCGCGGAGATCGCCGCCTCACACGAGCAGCACACGCCGCCCATCCAGGCGCAGAGCCAGCACCAGTCGATGGCGGCGCACGACAACACATTGCGCGCCTCGTTCAACGGCGGCCATCCCGCAATCGCCGCGACGCCCCGCCCCGCAGTCTTCAGGGGTGCCGGAGTCGTCGCGGCCCGCGGCGCCTCGCCGGCGGCCCGTCCCCGGGGAAACAGCTATTCCGCGCCGCACGCGGGCGGCAATGCCCGGAGCGCCAACCCGCGGGGCTATCCGCAGGCCGTGCATGCCGCGAGCGGCCGTCCCCAGGCTAACCCGCAGGGCGGTCACGCACCGGGCGGCTATCCGGCGCCCCAGCGTGCGCCGGCCGGCGGCGGTTACTCACCGCCGCACGGCGGCCCTGTTCCCGGAGCCGCAGCGCCACACGGTGGGCAGGGACGCGGCGCACCGCCGCCGCGCGGCAACGAGCGGCAGGAGCGGCCGCATGGCGAGGATCGGCCGCACTAACTGCGCGCCTTAAGCGCCCGGCAGCACGCGGCGCAGCCACGCCGCGATGTCGATGACTTCCTGCGGGCAGACGGCGTGCGGCATGGCATAGGTATGCCACTCGACGGCGTAGCCGGCAGCTTCGAGCCAGGCGCGTGCGTGCTCGCCGAGCAGCGGCACGACGATCGGATCCTGCAGGCCGTGCGCGAGGAAGATGGGGGTGGACTGGTTCACTGCCGCCCGCTCGCTCGCGAAGCGCTCCGCGAGCAGCATGTAGCACGACAGCCCCATGATCCCGGCGAGC
>Ga0335079_10010242_pt1 | contig 10674 bp, 8 predicted proteins | sample Lox_Sample_33_FD_206719 | JGI IMG/M metagenome (GOLD analysis project Ga0335079, IMG submission 206719) | Soil microbial communities from Loxahatchee National Wildlife Refuge, Florida, United States - Lox_Sample_3.3 | ecosystem: Environmental > Terrestrial > Soil > Wetlands | place: USA: Florida... | reverse complement strand
GGTCACGCCGCGCTGCGCGGCGAGGTTCTCGCGCGCCGCGCGCAGCGTCGCCTGCGCCCCGGCGACCGTGGGGTTGGCGCGCAGCGCCTCCGCGACGAGCTCGTCGAGCTCGCTCGAGCCGAACGCGCGCCACCAGTCGGGCGGCGCGTCGCGGCCGCCGAGGAAGCGCTGCACGTCGTCGCCGGGACCTGCGCTCGCGGTCCGCGGCTGCTCGCCCGGCACGTAGCGCTCGGTCGCCGGCGGCGGCGGGCGGTGGAAGTCCGGGCCCGCCGTGCACGCGGCGAGCACGAGGCCGCCGACGAGCGCCGCGCGCCTCACGGCGGCGCGACCGGCGCGCCGCCGGTCTCCTCGATGGTCGGCTCGCGCGTCGAGAAGCGCAGGATCAGCACCGGCAGCACCAGCAGGATCAGCGCCGGCGCGAGCAGCATGCCGCCGACGACGACGAGGGCGAGCGGCCGCTGCACCTGCGAGCCGATGCCGGTCGAGATTGCCGCCGGCGCGAGGCCGACGCCCGCGACGATGCAGGTCATCAAGACGGGCCGAAGCTGCGTGCGGCAGGTGTGCAGCATCGCCGAGACGCGGTCGAGGCCGGAGCCGAGGCTCAGGTTGTAGTACGACAGCACGATGATGCCGTCCATGGCCGCGATGCCGAAGAGCGCGACGAAGCCGATCGCCGCCGACACGCTGAACGCGGTCCCGGTCAGGAACAGCGCGAAGATGCCGCCGACGAGCGCCATCGGGATCACGCTCGCGGCGAGCAGCACCTCGCGGAAGCTGTTGAAGTTGAGGTACAGCAGCAGGCAGATCAGCACGATCGCGAGCGGCACCGCGAGCGCGAGCCGGCCGAGCGCCTCCTGCAGGTTCCCGAACTCGCCGACCCACTCGAGCCGGTAGCCCCCCGGCAGCGACACCTCCTCGTCGACGCGCCGCTCGGCCTCCAGCACCGCGCTGCCGAGGTCGCGGCCGCGGACGCTGAACTTGATCGGCACGTAGCGCTGCTGCTGCTCGCGGTAGATGAACGAGGCGCCGGAGACGAGGTGCACGTCGGCGACGTCGCCGAGCGCGACCTGCACGACGGCGCCGCCGCCCGTCGGGTCCGGCGCCGCGATCGGGATGCGCCTCAGCGCCTCGAGGCTCTGGCGGTACGGCGCCTGCAGCCGCACGACCATCGGGAAGTGCCGGTCGCTGCCGACCTCGTAGAGGTCGCCGGCGGACTGGCCGCCGATCGCGGCCCGCACCACCGCGTTGACGTCGCCCGGCATCAGCCCGTAGCGCGCGGCGCGCGTGCGGTCGACGTCGATGCGCACGGTCGGCTGGCCGAGCGAGCGCAGCACCGCAAGATCCGTGATGCCCGGCACCTCGGCGAGCACCTTGGCGATCTGGCCGGCGGTCTGCTCCAGCGTGTCGAGGTCGTTGCCGTAGATCTTCACCGAGTTCTCGCCCTTGACGCCCGAGGCCGCCTCCTCGACGTTGTCCTGGATGTACTGCGAGAAGTTGAACTCGACGCCGGGGAACTCCTCGCCGAGGCGCGCGGTCATCGCGTCGGTGAGCCGCCCCTTGTCGACGCCCGCCGGCCAGCGATCGGTCGGCTTCAGCGGTACGAAGAACTCGGCGTTGAAGAACCCGGTCGCGTCGGTGCCGTCGTCGGGCCGGCCGTGCTGCGAGACGACGGTCTCGACCTCCGGGTAGCTGCCGATCACGCGCCGCATCCGGTTGACGTAGCCGTTGCCCTCCTCGAGCGAGATCGCCGCCGGAAACGTCGCCCGGATCCACAGGTTCCCTTCCTCGAGCTTCGGCAGGAACTCGAGCCCGAGCGTGCGCGCCGCGATCAGCGCCGCGACCGCGATCAGCGCCGCGACGCCGATGACGAACACGCGGTTCGCGAGCGCGAAGCGGATCAGCGGCTCGTTGATCCGCCGCACCTGGCGCACCAGCCAGGTCTCGCGCTCCTCGACGTTGGAGCGCAGCAGCATCGCCGCGAGCCCGGGCGTCACCGTGAAGGTCGCCAGCAGGCCGCCGGCGATCGCGTAGCCGTAGGTCTTGGCCATCGGGCCGAAGATGTGGCCCTCGATGCCCGACAGCGTAAAGAGCGGCACGAAGCCGGCGATGATGATCGCCGCGGCGAAGAAGATCGAGCGGCTGACCTCGGCGGCGGCGTTGGCGATCGTCGCGAACTTGCCGCGAAAGCCCGACGGCGTGCGCATCGTGTGCAGCACCGACGGGTCGCCGCCGCGGCGCCGCGCCGCGGTCTCGACGAGGTGCCGGTAGATGTTCTCCATCATGATCACGGTCGCGTCGACCACGAGGCCGAAGTCGATCGCGCCGACCGACAGCAGGTTCGCCGACTCGCCGCGCAGCACCATCAGCGTGATCGCGAACGCGAGCGCGAACGGGATCGTCAGCGCGACGATCATCGCGGTGCGCAGGTTGCCGAGGAAGGCCCACTGCAGAAGGAAGATCAGCACGACGCCGGCGACCATGTTGTGCAGCACCGTGCGCGTCGTGACGCGGATCAGGTCGCTGCGGTCGTAGATGCGCTCGATGTGCACGCCCGGCGGCAGCAGCCCGCTCGCGTTGATGTGCGCGACCTCCTGCTGCACGCGCCTGATCGTCGGGCTCGACTCGGCGCCGCGGCGCATCAGCACGATGCCCTGCACGATGTCGTCCTCGTCGTCGAGCCCGGCGATGCCGAGCCGCGGCTGGTGGCCGACGCTGACCTCGGCGACGTCACCGACGTAGAGCGGCACGCCCCGGTTGCTCGCGAGCGGCGTGTGGCGCACGTCCTCGAGCGAGTGGATGAGCCCGATGCCGCGCACCACCGCGGCCTCCGGGCCGATGTTGATCGTCTGGCCGCCGACGTTGATGTTGGCGTTGGCGAGCGCCTGCAGCACCTGCGGCAGCCCGAGCCCGTAGCCGGCGAGCTTGCGCTGGTCGACCGCGACCTCGTAGGTCTTGGTCTTGCCGCCCCAGCTCGTGACGTCGATGACGCCGGGAACCGACTTGAAGCGCCGGTCGAGCACCCAGTCCTGCAGCGTCTTGAGGTCCGTGACCGAGTAGCCCTTGGGGCCCGCGACGCGGTAGCGGAACACCTCGCCGATCGGGCTGGTCGGCGAGATCGTCGGCTGCGCGCCGTTCTGCAGCGGCGGCAGCTGCGCGAGCCGGTTGATGACCCACTGCTCGGCCTGTTCGTAGCTGAAATCGTAGGTGAACTGCACCTTGACGTCCGACAGCCCGAACAGCGAGATCGTGCGGATCGCCTGCACGTGCGGGATCCCGGCCATCTGCACTTCGATCGGGATCGTGACGTAGCGCTCGATCTCCTCGGCCGACTGGCCGCTCGACTGCGTCACGATGTCGACGAGCGGCGGCACCGGGTCGGGGTAGGCCTCGATGTTGAGCGCCGCGAAGCAGGCCGCGCCCGCGAGCAGCACCAGCACCGCGAGCGCGGCCACCAGCACGCGCTGGCGCAGGGCGAACACGACCAGCGCGTTCATCGCTCAGTCGTGCCGGGCGGCGCGGTCGATGAACAGGCTGCCGCGCGTCACGACGCGCTCGCCGACCTTGAGGCCGGCGAGGATCTCGGCGAGCCCGTCGGCGACGCGGCCGACCCTGACCTCGCGCAGTCCGATCAGGTCGCCCTCGCCGACGACCCAGACGTGCGCGCGATCGCCCTCGTAGACCACCGCGGCCTCGGGAACGGCCGGCGCCGCGCCCGCGACGCTGGTGACGATCCTGAGGCTCGCGAGCATCTCGGGCTTGAGCGCGCCGTCGGCGTTGCCGAGCTCGGCGCGCACCGTCAGGCGGTGCGTCGCGGGATCCACCGCGGCGCCGACGTAGCTCAGGCGCGCGCTGAACACGCGCTCCGGCCACGCCGGCACGCGCACCTCGACCGCCTGCCCGCGGCGCACGTCGCGGGCATCGCTCTCGCGCACCTGGCCGACGGCCCAGACCTTCGAGGTGTCGGCGATCGTGTAGAGCGGCGTGCCGCCGCCCGCCTGGATGTACTGGCCCGGCCCCGCCTGGCGGTCGACGACGACGCCGGCGAGCGGCGCGCGCAGCGGCACGCGCGCATCGCCGCGGCCGCCCGCCTTCAGCGCCTCGACCTCGGCGGCACTCTTGCCGAGGATCGCGAGCCGGTTCTCGACCGCCGCGAGCGCCGCGAGCGCGGTGGCGCGGTCGGCCTCGGCCTGCTGCAGCTCCTGCTGCGAGGCGCCCTGCACCGCGAAGAGCGCCTGCTTGCGCTCCAGCGTCGCGCGCGTCAGGCGCTCCTGAGCCTGGGCCACGGCGAGATCGCTCTGCGCCTGCACGAACTCGCTGGCCTCGACCGTCGCGAGCGCGGCGCCGGCGGCGACCGTGTCGCCCTGCGCCGCGCCGAGCGCGACGATGCGCCCCGAGAACGGCGAGTAGACCGGCGTCGCGCGGTCCGCGTCGACCGCGATGCGCCCGTCGGCCACCTCGACGCTCGCGAAGGGATGCAGCGCGACGGCCTCGATCGTCAGCGTCTTCAGCTGCTGCGCGGTCGGCTTGAAGGTGTCGGGGGGCGGCGCCGCTACCCGCTCGTCGCCGGAACGGTGCGCGATCAGGTACCAGGCGAGGGCGATCAGCGCGAGCGCGAGCGCGGCGGCCGCGACGAGCCGCAGCTGCGTCGCGCGCGGCAGCGGCGCGAGCAGGTCCCGCGCGGGCGGCGTCGCGCTCATCGCGACCGGCCGGCGAACCGGGCGCGTCGGGGATGCAAGGTCTTGGGCACGCAGGCTCGCCGGGCGTAGGGTGGATGATCGGGCGGGAATCATCCGGCCTTTTCCTGTCGTTTTATTGACGGTCCGGGCCCGCGACCGTTCTTGACATCGTCCGCAGCGGACGCGACATCTCGTCACGGTGCGGCGTGTGGCGCATCATGCCGGCCGTTTGGCGGGAGGTGCGGTTGAGCCTGTATCGCGAGTCGACGGGTGCGGGGACGGACGTCGCGCTGCTGCACGGCTGGGGACTGCACGGCGGCGTGTTCGCCGCGCTCGCGAGCGCGCTTGCGAGCCGCCACCGCGTGCACGTGCTCGACCTGCCCGGCCACGGGCGCTCGCCGTGGGCCAAGGGCGCGGCCGACCTCGAGGGCCTGGCCCGGATCGTCGCCGAGCACCTGCCGGCCGAGTGCGCGCTGCTCGGCTGGTCGCTCGGCGGCATGGTGGCGGTGCGGCTCGCGACGCTCTTTCCCGGGCGCTTCCCGCGGCTCGTGCTGGTCGCGACCTCGCCGCTCGGCAGTCGGCGCCGCGACTGGCCGCACGGCCTCGACGAGCCGACGCTCGCGGGCCTCGCGAGGCGCCTCGGCCGCGACTGGCTCGCGACGATCCAGGACTTCGTGGCGCTCGAGGTGCGCGGCGAGGAGAACCCGCTCGCGACGCTGCGCACGCTGAAGCGCGAGCTGACGACGCACGGGGCGCCGAGCACCGCGGCGCTCGAGGCCGGGCTCGCGATCCTGCGCGGCACGGACCTGCGGCCGGAGCTTTCGCGGGTGCGGGCGCGCACGCTCGTGATCGGCGGCGAGTACGACCGGCTCGCGCCGCCGGCCGCGGTCGCGGCGCTCGCGGCCGGCATCGGGGGCGCGCGCCTGGAATCGATCGCGCGCGCCGCGCACGCGCCCTTCCTGTCGCACCGCGAGCGCGTCGAGGCGCTGCTCGACGAATGGCTCGCCCCGTGAGCCCCGCCGATCCGCTGCGCCTCGACCGGCTCGCGCTCAGCCGCCACTTCGAGCGCGCGAGCCGCACCTTCGATGCCCACGCGGTGCTCGCGAGCCGGGTGCGCGAGGAGCTCCTCTCGCGCCTCGATCTCGTCGCGTTCGTGCCGCGCATCGTGCTCGACCTCGGCTGCGGCACCGCTCACGCGGCGCGGGCATTGAAGCGCCGCTGGCCGAAGGCGCGCGTGCTCGCGCTCGACCGGTCGAGCGCGATGCTGGCGCGGGCGGCGGCGCAGAGCTCGTTCCTGCGGCGCTTCGAGCGCGCCTGCGCCGACGCGGTCGCGCTTCCGATCGCGAGCGGCGCGGTCGACCTCGTGTTCTCCTCGCTGATGCTGCCCGCGATCGATGCGCTCGACGCCGCGCTCGCCGAGGCGCGCCGGGTCCTGAGCGCGCGCGGCTACTTCACGTTCGCGACGCTCGGCCCCGACACGCTCAGGGAGCTGCGCGCCGCGTGGGCCGCGGCCGACGGCGGCGCGCACGTGCATCGCTTCCTCGACATGCACGACGTCGGCGATGCGCTGGTGCGCGCGGGCTTCGCGGACCCCGTCATGGACGTCGAGCGCGTGACGCTCACCTATCGCGACGTGCGCGCGCTGGTCGCCGACCTGCGGGCGGTCGGCGCGAGCAACGCGCTCGCCGAGCGGCGTCGGGCACTCACCGGCCGGCGACGCTGGGCGATCGTCGAGGCCAAGTACGCGCGCGACGCGGACGGGCGGCTGCCGGCGAGCTGCGAGGTCGTCTACGGCCAGGCGTGGTGCCCGGGCACGACGCCGCCCATCCGCTCGCGCCGCGGCGAGGTCGTCGTGCCGCTCGAGCGGCTGAGGCGGCGCTGAGCCGGGGCGCAAGTGGTTGGCCGTCATGAAGATTGTGGCGCGCTGGCACGTCACTGATCGCGCCGCGCGGGCGGCGCATCGCGCGCCGGGTCATCGGCCAGGCGGCCCCTGTTGCGGGCGCGCTCGTTCGGCGTTTTGAGCGCTCGCGCACACGCTGCGCGGGGACCGGCTAAAGACAGTTTTCTCCGAGACTTCCGGAGGTTACACTCCCGGCCCTTCGCAACGGCCCTGCCCGCGCGGGAAGCGTCCGGTCGTGCCGGAACCCCCGCCGGAGCGGGCTGCGGACGAGGCCCGCGCCGGCGACCACCGCCCGGCGCGTACAAGCAATGCCTGTGAGTGCACGGGCCGGGCAGACGGGAACACAGGCTTTATAGGGGCTGAGATGTTGAAACGCACAGTCGCCAGCGCGCTCGGCGGCCTGATGGCCACCGTACCGGCGTTCGCCTATGAGAGCAGCTACAACCTGCCGGTCGGCGTCACCGACATCTCGGCACGGGTGTTCTCGCTGCACATGATGATCTTCTGGGTCTGCGTCGTGATCGGCGTCGCGGTGTTCGCGGTGATGATCTATTCGATCGTGCGCTTCCGCAAATCCGCGGGCGCCGTGCCCGACAAGACGCTGACGCACTCGACGCAGGTCGAGGTCGTCTGGACGCTGATCCCGGCGCTGATCCTCGTCAGCATGGCGATCCCGGCGGCGCGCACGCTCGTCGAGATGGAGGACACGCGCAACTCCGAGCTCACCGTCAAGGTCACCGGCTACCAGTGGAAGTGGCAGTACGAGTACCTGGGCTCGGGCGTCGCGTTCTTCTCGACGCTGTCGACCGACTCCAACGAGGCGCGCCAGCTCAACTCCGGCGTCGACGTCACGAAGGTCAAGGACTACCTGCTGTCGGTCGACCACCCGCTCGTCGTGCCGGTCGACACCAAGGTGCGGCTGCTGGTGACCGGCAACGACGTGATCCACTCGTGGTGGGTGCCGGACTTCGCGGTCAAGAAGGACGCGATCCCGGGCTTCGTCAACGAGGCCTGGTTCAAGGCCAAGAAGGTCGGTCGCTACACCGGCCAGTGCGCCGAGCTCTGCGGCCGCGATCACGGGTTCATGCCGATCGTCGTCGAGGTGGTGTCGAAGGACGATTTCGCGAAGTGGCTCGCCGCGCGCCAGGAGGCCGCCAAGGCGCCGGCCGGCGCGCCGGCGGCGAGCGCCGCGCTTTAAGGATTCGACGGAGTTTTCGTACATGGCACACGCTGACACCCTCGCCCACGACGACCACCACGACGAGAAGCCGAGCGGCATCGGCCGCTGGATCTTCGCGACCAACCACAAGGACATCGGCACGATGTACCTCGTGTTCGCGTGCGCGATGTTCTTCCTCGGCGGCGCGATGGCGCTCTTGATCCGGCTCGAGCTGTTCAAGCCCGGCCTGCAGTTCTTCGACCCGACGTTCTACAACTCGCTGGTGACGACGCATGCGCTGGTGATGATCTTCGGCGCGGTGATGCCGGCCTTCGTCGGGCTCGCCAACTGGATGATCCCGCTGCAGATCGGCGCACCCGACATGGCGCTGCCGCGCATGAACAACTACAGCTTCTGGATCCTGCCGTTCGCGTTCACGCTGCTCTTGTCGTCGTTCTTCACCGCGGGCGGCGGCCCCGCCGGCGGCTGGACGCTGTATCCGCCCTTGTCGCTGCAGGCCGGCGACAGCTTCCCGCTGACGATCTTCGCGATCCACCTGATGGGCGCCTCGTCGATCATGGGCGCGATCAACGTGATCGTGACGATCATGAACATGCGCGCGCCGGGCATGACGCTCTTGAAGCTGCCGCTGTTCTGCTGGACCTGGCTGATCACCGCCTACCTGCTGATCGCGGTGATGCCGGTGCTCGCAGGCGCGGTCACGATGCTGCTCACCGACCACTTCTTCGGCACCAGCTTCTTCAACCCGGCCGGCGGCGGCGACCCGGTGATGTTCCAGCACATCTTCTGGTTCTTCGGCCACCCCGAGGTCTACATCCTGATCCTGCCGGCCTTCGGCGTCGTGTCGGAGATCATCCCGACGTTCTCCAGGAAGCCGCTCTTCGGCTACGACGCGATGGTCTACGCGACCGCCTCGATCGCGTTCCTGTCGTTCATCGTCTGGGCGCACCACATGTTCACGGTCGGCATGCCGCTCGCCGGCCAGATGTTCTTCATGATGAGCACGATGCTGATCGCGGTTCCGACCGGCGTGAAGGTGTTCAACTGGACGACGACGATGTGGCGCGGCTCGCTGTCGTTCGAGCCGCCGATGCTGTTCGCGCTCGCGTTCCTGTTCCTGTTCACGATCGGCGGGTTCTCGGGGCTGATGCTCGCGATCGCGCCGGCCGACTTCCAGTACCAGGACACCTACTTCGTCGTCGCGCACTTCCACTACGTGCTGGTGCCGGGCGCGGTGTTCGCGATCATCGCCGGCGTCTACTACTGGCTGCCGAAGTGGACCGGCCACATGTACGACATGGCGATCGCCAAGTGGCACTTCTGGCTGTCGGCGATCTCGGTCAACGTGCTGTTCTTCCCGCAGCACTTCCTCGGCCTCGCCGGCATGCCGCGGCGCATCCCCGACTACAACACGCAGTTCACCGACTGGAACATGGTGTCGTCGGTGGGCGGCTTCGTGTTCGGCTTCTCGCAGCTGCTGTTCCTGTGGTGCGTCCTCAAGTGCGTGCGCGGCGGCGCGACCGCGAGCCAGCAGGTGTGGGACGCCGAGCCGCACGGCCTCGAGTGGACGCTGCCGTCGCCGGCGCCGTACCACTCGTTCGAGACCGCGCCGGACGTGCACTGAGTCGCCCGTGATCGGCACGCCCGAGACCGAGGACCGCACGCGCCGCGCCCGTACGCGGCGGCTCGCGCTGATGCTCGCGACGCTGGCCGGCGCGATCTACGTGGGCTACATCGTGCTCGCGATCACGCGGGCGGGCCACTGACGATGGGCGCGCCTCGCCCGCACCGCGCGCTCGTCGGACGGCTGGTGCTGTTCACCGCCGGCAGCTTCGCGTTCGGCTTCGCGCTCGTGCCGCTCTACAGCGTGCTGTGCAAGGTCTGGGAGACCGGCAGCCGCTGGTACGGGACGCAGACGCCGGCGGCCGCCGTCGTCGAGCGCCCGGTCGCCGATCGGCTGGTCACGGTCGAGTTCGTCGCCAACGTGCCGCGCGCCGGCGACTGGGAGTTCAGGCCCAAGGTCGCGACGCTCAGGGTCCATCCCGGCAAGCTCTACGCCACCAGCTTCTACGCCCGCAACCTGACGGGCGCCGCGACGATCGCGCAGGCGGTGCCGTCGATCGCGCCGGGCTCGATGGCGCGCTACTTCCACAAGACCGAATGCTTCTGCTTCAGGCCGCAGAACTTCGCCGCCGGCGAAGGCCGCGACATGCCGCTCAGGTTCATCGTCGACGCCGACCTGCCGCCCGAGGTCGACCGCGTCACGCTCGCCTACTCGTTCTTCGACCTGCCGCAAGCGGCAGCCAACCGCTGACGTACCGTCCAGGAAACGCCATGGCCAACGCCCACTCCGCGCCCGACTCCGACAAGTACTACGTCCCGCACGGGAGCCCCTGGCCGTTCTTCGGCTCGATCGCGCTGTTCGTGCTGATGGCGGGCGCGGCGCTCACGCTCGAGCACGCCGGCGTCGGCCCGGTGATCCTGTCGGCCGGTCTGCTGCTGCTGTTCGCGCTCTTCTACTTCTGGTTCGGCACCGTGATCCGCGAGAGCGAGGCCGGGGCCTACAACCTGCACGTCGATCGCTCGTTCCGGATGGGCATGGCGTGGTTCATCTTCTCGGAGGTGATGTTCTTCGCGGCGTTCTTCGGTGCGCTCTTCTACGCGCGCCAGCTCGCGCTGCCGAGGCTCGCCGGGCAGACCGCGCAGTTCATGACGCACACGCTGCTGTGGGGCAACTTCGAGGGCGGCTGGCCGTCGAACGGCCCGGCGGCGCTCGGGCCGCGCAGCAACGGCAGCTTCGAGACGATCCCGGCGCTCGGGGTGCCGGCGATCAACACGATGATCCTGCTGACCTCCGGCGTCACGGTCACGATCGCGCACCATGCGCTGCGCGCCGGCAACCGCGCGCTCCTCAAGGT
>Ga0335079_10010241_pt1 | contig 10675 bp, 8 predicted proteins | sample Lox_Sample_33_FD_206719 | JGI IMG/M metagenome (GOLD analysis project Ga0335079, IMG submission 206719) | Soil microbial communities from Loxahatchee National Wildlife Refuge, Florida, United States - Lox_Sample_3.3 | ecosystem: Environmental > Terrestrial > Soil > Wetlands | place: USA: Florida... | reverse complement strand
GTGCCACGGGGAACAATATTGTGAGCTCCCTATCCAACGATTATCGCGGCCAACCTTTCCTGCGCCCCAATGTTTCGGGCAGTGCGGTCAGCCAAAGCCGGTCGGCCATGCTGAACACGTTTTTCGCGGGCTACACGTTTACCACGCCGCCCGCCAATGCCCCGTTCGGCAACGTGGGCCGCAATTCGTTCCGCGCTCCGAAATTCGATCAATGGGACTTTTCCGTTGACAAGAACTTCCGAATCCACGAAGGAATCCGTCTGCAGTTCCGGTCGGAGTTCTTCAACGTTCTGAACCACACGAATTTCGGGATACCGAATACGCAGACCACCAGTGCGGCATTCGGCACCATACGCTCGACCTACCCGTCGAGGCAGGGCCAGTTTGCCTTGAAGCTGCTATTCTGATCCACAGACGTGGCGCCGGCACTCCCGGTCGGAGCTGCTTGCGCCACGTCTCAACCCAATGACCCGCACGGAAATGTACCAGCGCCTGCGCGAGCACCAGGCGCCATGGGACGTCATCATCGTTGGCGGGGGCGCCACGGGCGCCGGCGCCGCCATCGATGCCGCCACTCGCGGCTACGACGTCATCCTGCTCGAACAGCACGACTTCGGCAAGGGTACCTCGAGCCGCAGCACCAAGCTGGTGCACGGAGGCGTCCGCTACCTGGAACAGGGGAATGTGTCGCTGGTGATGGAAGCCCTCAAAGAGCGCGGCCTCCTGCTCCAGAACGCACCCCATCTCGTGCGCAACCTGGGCTTCGTCGTGCCGAACTACGAATGGTGGGAAGCTCCGTTCTACGGAATCGGACTGAAGCTCTACAATCTCCTGGCCGGAAAGTATGGATTCGGAGCTTCCCGCATCCTCTCACAGGAAGAGACACTTCAACTGCTCCCCAATCTCCAGACAGAAGGCCTCCGCGGCGGCGTGATCTATTTCGATGGCCAGTTCGACGATTCCCGCCTGCTCATCAACCTGGTGGCCACGGCCTTCGAACAGGGAGCCACCCTCCTGAACTACGTGCAAGTCACCGGCGTCTCCCAGGATGAGGACGGCTTCGTGAACGGTGTTCAGGCGCGCGACCTCGAAACGTGTGAGGAATTCAGTATCGCGGGCAAGGTGGTGATCAACGCCACCGGCCCGTTCACCGACGGCTTGCGCCGAAAGGCCGACCCAGGCGTCGAGCCGATGATCGCTCCCAGCCAGGGCATCCACCTCGTCTTCGATCGCTCGTTCCTCGCCGGCGACAGCGCGATCATGGTCCCTCACACCAGCGACGGCCGTATCCTGTTCGCCATACCGTGGCACGGTCATACTGTCGTCGGCACCACCGACACGCCGATTCCCGAGGCTTCGCTCGAACCGGTCGCCCAGGAACAGGAAATCGACTTTATCCTGCAAACGGCGTCACTGTACCTCGCGAAAAAACCCACTCGCGACGACGTCCTCAGCGTCTTTGCAGGCATCCGCCCGCTGGTGCGCATGAAAGATTCCGGCAGCACCGCCTCTCTCTCGCGCGACCATACCATCCGCATCGAAAACTCCGGCATGATCACCATCTGCGGCGGAAAATGGACCACCTATCGTCACATGGCGGAGGATTGCGTCAACCAGGCCGCCACTCTGGCACGCCTCCCGGAACGGGAATGCGTCACCCGCCATCTGAACATCCACGGATTTCATGCCAACTCCGACCGGTTCGGCACGCTCCGTGCGTACGGCGCAGACGCTTCCTCCGTCCAGGCGCTGGCGGAAGAGAACGCTGCACTCGCTGAGACGCTCCACCCGTCGCTGCCCTACATCGCCGCGGAAGTCGTCTGGGCCGCGCGGCACGAGATGGCACGCACCGTGGAAGACGTTCTTGCCCGCCGTACTCGGGCACTGTTTCTGAATGCGCGTGCGGCCGTCGAAATGGCGCCCCTCGTGGCCGAACTGCTGGCCATCGAATTGGAGCGCGATGCGGCGTGGAAGGAGGCGCAGGTGGTAAGCTTTGACCAGACTGCTCGAAACTACATTCTGAACCCGGTCTAACCACGTGGATCACGCCGCACCTTTGCTGGAAGCGCGCAACATCTCGAAATCCTTCGGACCTGTAGGTGTCCTTCATGCCGTCAGCTTCGATGTTCGGCACGGCGAGGTGCACGCACTGGTGGGCGAGAACGGCGCCGGGAAATCCACCCTGATGAACATCGTCAGCGGCGTGGTTCAGCCCGATGCCGGCGAGTTGATCTTTGAGGGCCGTCCCGTCCGCTTCGAGGGACCCCGCGACGCCCAAGCGTTGGGCGTCGGATTCGTGCACCAGGAACTCGCGCTCGTTCCGCAGTTGAGCGTCGCGGAGAATGTTTTCCTCGGGCGTTATCCCGCAGCCCGCGGATTCGTGAACTACGGCGACATGCGCCGGCGGGCGCACGAGCTTTTGGCCGGACTCGGACACGATCTGGATCCCAAGAGGCCCGTCGCCGACCTCAGCCTGGCGGAGCGACAACTCGTGGAAATCGCGCGCGCGGTGGCGTTCGACTGCCGACTGATCATCATGGACGAGCCCACCGCGCCTTTGTCCGACCACGATGCGCAGGCTCTCTTCCGGTCGATGCGCCTGCTGCGGGACCGCGGCGTGGGCCTGATTTACATCTCTCATCGCCTCAAGGAGATCTTCGAGATCTCCGATCGTGTGACCGTGTTGCGCGACGGCCGCCACGTGCTCACCCAGCCAACCGCGGAAGTGACTCAGGACGAGATGGTGCGGGCCATGATCGGCCGGGAAATGGAGGCGCGCCTGCACACGGCGTCCACCGGGAGTGTGCGGCCCGGCGAGGCGCTTCGCATCGAAGGCGGCATCAATCTGTGCGTCCATCAGGGAGAGATCGTCGGCCTCGCGGGGCTTGCCGGGGCGGGGCGAACCAGGCTGCTGGAGTGGCTCTTCGGCGCCGCCGAGGCTCACCCTCGCTCGCAGTGCGGCGAGGCCCGCACCGTGTGGGTGAATGGGCAGCTCGCCAACCGGCGCTCGCCGCTGGACGCCGTACGCAATCGACTGGCGTTGGTTCCCGACGACCGAAAAAGCAAAGGCCTCGTCCTGGGCGCATCCGTGTTCCAGAACATCGCGCTCGCCGGCGGACACGGCCGGTTCTGGATCCGCCGCTCGCAGGAGGAGCAGGTCGCGCGACGATGGGCCACCACCCTGCGGATCAAAGCCGCCGGACTGAGCCAACCCGTTGTCCACCTGAGCGGCGGCAATCAGCAGAAAGTCGTGCTCGCCAAGTGGCTGGTTGCCGAAGCCCGCATCTTCCTTCTGGATGACCCGACGCGCGGCATTGACGTCGGGGCGAAAGCCGAGATCTACGATATGATTCGAAAGCTGGCCGGCGAGGGCGCGGCCGTATTGATGGCGTCTTCCGAACTCGAGGAACTGATGGGCGTGGCGGATCGGATCGTAGTTATGCACCGGGGGCGCATTGCGGGTGAATTACCGCGGGCGGAGGCCACGGAAGAGAAAATCATGCACCTGGCGACCGGAGGCGCCGATTGAGCACGACCGTTCAGCCCGCCGCCGGGAAGGATCGCGCCGGCCTGTCATTGGCCTCATTGCTGCGGAAGTTCGGTCCACTACTGGGCCTGCTGATTCTGTGCGGGGCGCTGGGTGCCGCTTCCGACCGCTTCCTCACGGCCGACAACCTGCTGAACGTCTGCCGTCAGTCCGCGGTGAATGCGCTCGTGTCCCTGGGACAGTTGGTGGTGATTGTCACCGCCGGAATCGATTTGTCCGTGGGCTCGATCCTGGGGCTCTGCTGCGTGCTGGTGGCGCTGTTGATGCACTCCGGCGTGCCGCCGCTCATCAGTGTCGTGGCGGCGCTGGCGCTCGGCCTGGTGCTTGGCGCGCTCAACGGAATTCTGCTCACCAAGCTGCACCTGCCCCATCCCTTCATTCCCACGCTCGGGATGATGAACGTGGCGCGCGGGCTGGCGCTCGTGATTTCGGGAGGCTTCCCGATCTCCGAGCTTCCCTCCAGCTTCCGGTTCTGGGGCGCCGGATCGCTCGGATGGATTCCCGCTCCTGTGATTCTGGTGGCGCTGTTCTCGGCGGCCTTCTACGTGTTTTTGAATCGCACGACGGTTGGCCGCGACATCTACGCCATCGGCGGCAATCCGCAGGCCGCGCGATTGTCCGGCATACCGGTGGACGCCCGCCTGATCCTGGTATACGCCCTCAGCGGTTTGACCGCGGCGGCCGGCGCCATCGTACTCGCAGGCCGCATGAACTCCGGATTCCCCCTCGCCGGGGTTGGCGGCGAACTGGATTCCATTGCCGCCGTAATCATCGGCGGCGCCAGCTTCCTCGGCGGTGTGGGCACCGTCAGCGGCACACTCGTCGGAGCGCTGATCATGGGAGTGCTGCGGAACGGGCTCAATCTGCTCAACGTCTCCGCCGCCTGGCAAACTGTGGTGATCGGAATTGTGATTGTCGCGGCGGTGTGGGTGGACATCGCCCGCCAGCGTGCCGCCGATAAAGGCGGCCGTTAAGGGAAAGGGACGAAAACGCAAGGATGACGACGTTACGAGTAGGGCTCATCGGCATAGGCAGGCTCGGCCGCATGTACGGCGAATACCTGGCCCGGCGGATTCCAGGCGTCGCCCTGGCGGCTGTTGCCGACCGTAAGGCGGACGCGGCGGAATCGTTCGCGGGCGAATTTGGAATCCCGAAATGGTACGCCAGCCATGAAGATTTGCTGGCCGATCCCGAGGTAGACGCGGTCGCCGTCATCACGTCCACCAGCACGCACAAGCAAGTGGTAATGGACGCGGCGAGGAGCGGCAAGGCGATCTTTTGCGAAAAACCGATTTCCCTGACGCTCGAGGACGCCCACGAAATGATCCGAGCCGTCGAGGCCGCGGGGGTCTTCTTTCAGATGGCCTTTCAACGTCGTTTCGACGCCGGCTACCTGGCGGCGAAGCGCAAACTCGAAGAAGGCGCGATCGGCGAGCCCGTAATGCTCACGTCGATCTCGCGCGACCCGTTCCCTCCGCCGCTCACCTTCTGCGATCCCAAAGTCAGCGGCGGGTTGATCGCCGACATGGGCGTGCACGACTTCGATGTGGCGCGCATGTACATGGGCGAAGTGAAGCGTGTGCACGCCATCGGCGGGACGCTGGCCTACCCCGAAATGAAGACGGTGGGCGATATCGACAATGCCGTGATCGACCTGATATTCCACAACGGCGCTCTGGGGGCGGTGCAATTGAGCCGCAACGCGGCGTGGGGGTACGACATTCGCGCCGAATTATGGGGAACCAAGGGATCGATCCAGATTGGATATTACCGGCAGACGCCCATCCTGATGATGACGCCGGCGGGAATCACACACGACGCGGTGCCCTATTTCATGGAACGCTTCGAAGATGCCTACCTGGCGCAGATCCGCAATTTCGCCGAGCATCTGCGGAAGGGCTTGCCGCCCTCCATTACGGGAACTGACGCCGTGGCCGCGTTGAAGATCAGTCTTGCCGCCAACCGTTCGCTGCGCGAATGCCGCCCCGTAGATCTGGAGGAAGAATTATGACACGCGATGTGGCGCAGGCATTCCTGCCTGTACCCATGGGCCCCGCCGGCTCACAAAAATCCATGAAAACCCGCCGGTCTTCGGGCGCGATGTGGCGCGGGCACTCGTGCCTGCCGCGCCCCGACTCATCGGGGCGCTTGTCGGGCGTGTACAGTGCCAGTGGCGGCGAAGGGGTTTTCGAGGCTGCCGCGCCGGCACTTCTGCCGCCGCATTTTGGCCGCTTACAATCCGGTGCTCGCCTCGCTTCCGACTCCGGAGACAGCCCGAAAAGCGGCGAGATGAGTCTCGTGCCGGCAAGCCCAGGCGCGGCAGCGTCGAAAATCCACCGCTTCGAGCGTAGAACAGGCGCCAATTCGGCACCTTACTTGAAGGCGACCGAAAAGCGTCGGCATGAGTGCCCACGCGGCAGACAGGAGTGTCTGCGCCACGTCACCACACTCGCCCTCGCCCTTCTTCTTACCTCTTGCGGCAGTACCAACTCCACCAAAACCACCGACATCGCGCTGGTCGCTAAGGCGCTCGACAGCGAATGGTGGCAGCGCGTCAAGACCGGCGCCGAGGAGGCAGCCAAAGCTGATCCTACCGTGCGTCTCGCAGTCCTGGCGCCTGAGCGTGAGGTGAACATCGACCAGCAGGTCTCTATCCTGGAAGACCAGATCACCAAGAAGGTTGCCGCCATGGCGGTAGCGCCCACCGGCACTTCCGAATTGATTCCCGTCCTCGAGCGCGCCCACAACAAGGCCATTCCGGTGGTCATCTTCGACACCGACATCAACTGGCCGTCCAAAATCAGTTTCGTGGGATCGGACAATCGCAAGGCCGGCCACCTTGCCGGGGAGTACATCGCAAAGCTTCTCGACGGGAAGGGCAAGGTGGCGGTGATCCGCGGCATCCTGGGCATCGCCACCCACGAGGATCGCCTCGCAGGCTTTCAGGCCGCGGTCCACGATTCACCCGGCATCGAGTGCGTCGCCGTGCAGCCGGCCAACAGCGAGCGCGCCTTGGGCATGTCCGTGATGGAAAACCTGGTGACCCGCTACCCCGATCTGCGCGCCGTCTTCGCCACCAACGACCAGATGGCGCTCGGAGCCGTAGAGGCCGTGGCAGCACGCAATCTTCTGGGCAAGGTCGCGATTGTGGGAGTGGACGCCACTCGCGAGGGCGTACGGGCGGTCGAAGCCGGACGTCTCTCCGCCGATGTCGCCATGTACCCCGAAATGCTCGGACGCCGCGCCGTGGAGACCGCGATCAAGGCCGCTCGGGGCGAGCCCGTCGATCAGCGGATTGACGTCGGCGAAGGTTTGGTCACCAAAGAAAACGCCGCCCAGTTCCTCAAGTAGTGCGCGCTCTACTTGCGAAGAGCCACAGCCTTGAGTTCGGCGGAAGGAAACGGAAAAGCCAGATAAGCTGCCACCGTGGGGGCGATATTGCGCAAGTCCAACTCCCCCAGAGCAAGCCCGCGCTCCACGTCGGGCCCTGCGATAAAAAACGAGGAAAGCAGCGCCCGGTGCGACGGCGAATTGCCATGCGTACCGCCTTTGGCCGCGCTCACCAGCGGGCCGAGTGTGTTGACGACCGAGAAGCCGGGTTGCATGTCCACCCAAAACGCGGCATGCGGATCCCCGCCCATCGACGCGATGGCCTTGCGATCCAGAATCCCCGCGATGCCGTTAGCCCGATCCGCGGACAGTTCGTGCAGCAGATGCTCCACCTTAGTGCGGGTCGCTTCGTCCTTGGGATCCTTCAGCATGATCGCGGCCGAGCCGCCATCCACTTTCGGAAACGCCTTCCAGTCCACCACCAGCGGGGCGCCGCGAAAGCCCGGGCCTTTCCCGAGCGTGACCAGCCCCTGGTCCGCGAAGGCTTTCATCAGATTCAGACTGTGATCGATCCCGGAAAAGCCGTGGTCGGAAACGATGCAGATAGCGTAGTCCGGCCAAGCCCCGCGCATCGCCTCCTCCAGTTGTCCCACCATCCGGTCGATCTGCTCGAGCGTGGCGTTCGATTCGGAACTGAAGGGCCCGCTGGCGTGCTGCAGATGGTCCAATGCGGCCAGGTGGACCGTCATGAGTTGCGGTTTGCCGTGCCGCAGAATCCAGGCGGCGTATCGTGTCCGGGCGAGGTCGCCCGGAATCGCGTCGTCGAGGTCTACGTTATAAGGACCGGCATCTTTCGCGATCTCCGCCACCAAGCCCGGCGTGCTGATCGCTCGCATCAACTTCAGGTCGTCGGGTGTCTTCTGCGCTCGCCAATACTCCGGCACGTTGTAGCGGATTCCTTTGGCGCCCACGCTCGCGGGCCACGAGACGCTGCCCACCGTCAGCCCGGCGTTGGAGGCACCTTCCCATATGGTGGGCACCGCGATATCTTCTGCATACCAATACCAGCCTTCGAAGTTCAGGCCTAGCGGGTCGAACACGATGTTGGTGTAGATTCCGTGCTTCGACGGCCACACTCCGGTGACGATGGTGGTATGGCTCGGGTAAGTAACGGTAGGCAGGACTCCCCGCACACCCGAGGCGTGCGCGCCGTCATTCAGAATGCGGCGCAAATGAGGAATCTTCAGCCCGTGCGCATCGGCTTGCAGGAGGTATTCCGGCTTGAGGCCGTCGATCGAGATCAGGAGAAGTGCATGCCCGGCGGCGAAGGCCGGCGCGCACGCGACCATAAGGGCGAGGATCAGAAAAATGCGGCAACGATGCATGTGGGTATCGTAACTCCCGGCACGCACGGAGGCACTCGAGGTGATCAATACTTTCGCGGAGTTCGCGATTGTTCGGCCAGTAGGGCAAACCCCGCCGGCGTGACCCTCACGATCGAGCGGCCGTCGCCATCCGGCGTCGCAACCAACCCGCGATCGTTGGCCTCTTCCCATACAGGCAACCTTGGGCACGATGTACGCCATGCGTCCATCGCTTCGTGGTAGGTCCTCTCGCGCGACGCGATCCACTCCAGCAGGTCAAGAATCAGGCTTTCCACTACATCGACGTCGCTCATGGAGGCCCCGGACCGGGGCGGTTATTTCTTCTTGCCGCCCAGCAATCCTTTCATCAAGCTGCCGGCCGTCTTGCTCTCCAACCCCTTCAGCTCCGTCGCGGCAACCGCTTTCATGTCCGGGCGAAAGACCGGGTCGGAGCAGGTGCCCTCGACCACAAACGGAATCGGCCGGTCGTTCATGGCTGCAGCCATACCACCCGTGTGAACAGCGGCGGTCATCTTGAATGCCAGCGCGTTTGCGGGGCTGACGGTCCCACCGCCGTTCATTTCTCCGATGGTCGGCACAATCAGCTTCACATCGCTCGCAGTCATGCCCTCAGGCGCCACCCGCAGGTTGGCACTCAGCGTCTGGATCTCGGTATCGGCCGCTCCCTGAATGCCAGCCAGTTTCTCGATTACCGACATCTTCTTCCCCAAGTCGAATCCCTTGAGCCGGGCATGGTCGAAGGACAGAGAACCGCTGGTGATCAGGCGATTCGCGGGGCCCTGCAGATCGAAGCGCGCGTTGGCGGTGCCGCCCTCGAGCGAGGAACCCGCGGGCAGCACCACGCCCATCGCGGGCAGCATCGCGGCGAGTTCCGGGATGGGCATTCCCCCACCGGAAAGCGCCATCTTCAGCACGGTGTCATCGCCCTCACGCGAATAAGTGCCGGTCAAGTGCGCGACAGCCTGGCCGATGTGAATGTCTCCGCGGCTCACCGTCCCGGACTGCTTGCGAAGGTCGTGCTGTACAGCGAAATCCAACTCCACCAGGCGGCTTGTGGGTGCTCCCTGCCTGGCCAGTTGCAGTTTCTCGGCTTTCACCTTCCCCGTCGCGGAAATCACGCTGCCCTTGGATTCGCCGCTCCCTTCGAATGAAACCAGACCGCGGATGCCCAGCGACGAGCCCGCCACATTGAGTTGCGTGATGTTCAGACTAGCCTGGACGGGAGTCTCGGCGGCATCGGATGGATTGATAGGCCCTGCTTTCCCCTTCAAGTCGATGCTCCCTCCGCTCCCCACTTTCATCGAGACGATGAACGGAAAAACCGACGTATTGGAGAAGTCCCGTACCTCGGCGTTCAAGTCCTCGAGGACGACTGGCGGCTGTTGCGTAGATCTCCGGCCCACCGAAAGGCGCCCTCCGGTGATCTTGATCAGCTTGATGGAAAGCTGGAGCGGACTCTTCTCGACAGGCGGCCCCTGCGTTTCGGCTGGCGGCGTGCTGCCTGTTCCCGCAGCTTGGACCGCCTGACCATTCGACCCGGACGGCGCACCCAGCTTGGAGAAATTCCAGTCTCCCGAAGGCGCCTGTACCAGAATGATGTCGGGTCGGTCGATCGTGAGGCCGGTTACGTTCAGCTTGTGCGAGAAGATCAAAGGCCGGAGTTCAATCTCCAGATTCATGGAGTTCGCGCGGACGAAGGGAGTGCGGTTGAAGATCGGATCGTCCGCCACCGAGAGGTCGTTCGCCGAGACCGACCCGGAGAACAGATCGAGGCTCATCACTCCGACCTTGACTGCCCTGCCGAGCGCCTTGGACAGATCGGCTTCGAGCATCGGCCGGAAACTGTTGGGATCGATCCAGAACGGCGCGCTCAGCAACCCAACCAGCAGCAGCGCCACGCCGATCGCAGCCCATTTCAGATTTCGTTTCATCTCACCCTATTGCTTCTTCAAAAAGTATACGTAGTCGTTGAGGCCAAATGTGGTGGTGGTGAGATCGACGAAGTGCCAATCCACTTCGTTGGCGCAACCTGTCTGGACTGTCTTCCACGATGAACCCGAAAATCCCAACTGGTTGGCGATCTTCAGCGGATTCACCTTGGGGTCGTTCCGGTGCATCTCATCAAACGCGCCCTGAAACAGGCCTTCCGCCGGAACTGTCACGACTTTAGACTTCGGCCCTCTGCACGCTACCTGTCGCGGGCCGGTAATTTCACCCGGCTTGAAGACCACAGTCTGGCCCACCAGGAACTTCATCTCCTCCGGGTCGGCTTTCCGCCCCTTCTCGACCCAGGGAGCCTCCACCGCCGACGCGATCTTCCAGGTGCCGAGATAAAAAGGCTCGGCGGCCTGCAATTGGAAAGCAGAAACAAGTATGAACGCAAATATCGTGCAAAGGACGCAGGTTCTCAACT
>Ga0335079_10010240_pt1 | contig 10675 bp, 11 predicted proteins | sample Lox_Sample_33_FD_206719 | JGI IMG/M metagenome (GOLD analysis project Ga0335079, IMG submission 206719) | Soil microbial communities from Loxahatchee National Wildlife Refuge, Florida, United States - Lox_Sample_3.3 | ecosystem: Environmental > Terrestrial > Soil > Wetlands | place: USA... | reverse complement strand
ATGGAACATCGGCGTGTGCGTCTGGTCGCTGTCGCTGCGGTAGGTGCGGCCCGGGCAGATCACGCGGATCGGCGGCTTCTGGCTCAACATGGTCCGCACCTGCACCGGCGAGGTGTGCGTGCGCAGCAAGAGCCGCGAGCCGTCGGGTTTCGGCGGGAAATAGAACGTGTCGTGCATCTCCCGCGCCGGATGGCCTTCGGGGAAATTCAGCTTGGTGAAGTTGTAGTCGTCGGTCTCGATGTCGGGACCTTCCGCCACCGCGAAACCCATGTCGGCGAAGATGGCGGTGAGTTCGTCGGTCACCTGGCTGATCGGATGCACGCGGCCGAGTTCGGCCGGCGCCTCGCGTACCGGCAGCGTGACGTCGACCGTTTCGCTGTTGAGCCGCGCATCAAGCGCGGCGCCGGCAAGCGCCTCCTTGCGCGCAGCGATCGCCGCGGTGACGCGATCCTTCAGCCCATTGATCGCCGGGCCTTGCAGCTTGCGCTCGTCCGGCGTCATCGCGCCGAGCGTCTTCAGCAGCGCCGTGACCTGCCCGCTCTTGCCGAGCGCCGCGACGCGCACGGCTTCCAGCCCCGCTTCATCCGTGGCCGAAGCGATGGCGGCGAGCAGATCGGACTCGAGCTTTCCGATGTCAGTCATCAATAGCCCCGGATGTCATCGTCCGCGCAGGCGGACGATCCAGCAACCCCGGCATTTCGATTTCTAACGTCGGCGGTTACTGGATGCTCGCTTTCGCGGGCATAACACCTTGTGGTTACGCCGGCAGCGCGGCCTTGGCCTTTTCCACGATCGCCTGGAACGCCGTCGGCTCGCTGATGGCGAGATCGGACAAAACCTTGCGGTCGACCATCAGCCCGGCCTTGGAAAGGCCGGCAATGAATTTCGAGTAGTTCAGTCCGAACGGCCGCACCGCGGCGTTCAGGCGCTGGATCCACAGCGCGCGGAAGGTGCGCTTGCGCCGCTTGCGGTCGCGGAAGGCGTATTGGTTGGCCTTCTCCACCGCCTGTTTGGCGACGCGGATGGTGTTCTTGCGGCGGCCGTAATAGCCCTTGGCGGCCTTGTAGACTTTCTTGTGCTTGGCGTGGGCGGTGACGCCACGTTTGACGCGGGCCATGACAAATCTCCTTGCAAATCTTTCAGCGATGACGGGGACAAGGGCCGCGTGGTCGCGGCCTTAAGAATACGATCAGCCGTTGGGCAAAAAGTATTTCTTGATGTTGTCGCCGTCGGTCTTGAACAGCACCTTGGTGCCGCGATGTTCGCGGATCTGCTTGGTGGTCCGCTTGATCATGCCGTGGCGCTTGCCGGACTGCTGGAATTTCACCTTGCCGGTCGCGGTGATCTTGAAGCGCTTTTTGGCGCCCGATTTGGTCTTCAACTTGGGCATTTGGCTCTCCTGGTCGGCACGCGGGCGCGAAGGCCCGCTCGGCCGGAAATGCTCGAAAGAACTTGTCTTTGAGCAGGCGCTCGGAATTGAGCTTTAAATCGCCGCCACGGCAGCCCTGACTGGCCGGGCGACGAGAGGGCGGCGTTATGGCAGAGGCCGCCGCGCCTTGCAACCGCGCCGAGGCGCCGCGTTAACGAAGCATTTCCCATCGGTTTGCTATCAGCCCCCCTCAATCAGGGGGGTCGATATGTCCCGTTTATCGAATTTGGCGTTGTTTTTGGCCCTGTCGGCCGCTGTGGTGGCGAGTACCTTGCCGCGCACCGCCGTGGCCGCGGTCCGTGACGGTATCTGGAGCGTGCTCGTCATCACCGAAAAGGGCGAGTGCGACCGCGGCTACCGCTACGAGGTGAAAGTGGCCAAAGGCCATATCACCTACAACGGCGATTTGGGCATCAACCTTGCCGGTACCGTGGCCTCGGACGGCGCGACCAAGGTCAGCATCCAGGCCGGCGAAAAGGGCGCCAGCGGCACCGGCCATCTGTCGGAACGTAGCGGTGCCGGCGTTTGGCATGGCATCGGCGCGGCCGGCAGCTGCGCCGGCCGTTGGGAGGCGGAGCTGAAGTAAAATCATCTGTCATTCCGGCCGAGCCGCCTTGGCGGCGAGAGCCGGAATCCATAACCCCCGGTCTGTGACTATGGATTCCGGGTTCGCGGACTAACGCCCGCGCCCCGGAATGACGATAAAAAAACTTAACGCGGCGCCAGCAGCATCACCATCTGGCGGCCTTCGAAACGCGGCTCCGATTCGATCTTGGCGACCGGCGCGGTGTCTTCCTTGACGCGGTTGAGCAGCTTGTAGCCAAGCTCCTGGTGCGCCATTTCGCGGCCGCGGAAGCGCAGGGTGATCTTCACCTTGTCGCCTTCCTCGAAGAAGCGCTTCATCGAGCGCATCTTCACATCGTAGTCGTGATCGTCGATCATCGGCCGGAGCTTGATCTCCTTGATCTCGACGACTTTCTGTTTTTTGCGGGCCTCGGCGGCTTTTTTCTGCGCCTGGAATTTGTATTTGCCGTAATCCAGGATCTTGCAGACCGGCGGGGCGGTATTGGGGGAAATCTCCACCAGGTCGAGCCCGGCGGCTTCCGCCATGCTCATGGCGGTTTGAAAATCGACGACGCCTTTGTTGTCGCCGTTGCTATCGATCAGCTGTACCTCTCGGGCGCGGATCTCCTCGTTGATGCGCGGGCCATCCTTCTGGGCGGGCAGCGCGGACTTCATCGGACGACGAATGGCTTTTTTCTCCTCAAGCTGTTGCCACAAGCCGTGGCGCATCGCACGGCCACGGACCATGAAAGATTGGTAGAAACGGCGAATAAGTCAACGTCGTTCCGCGACGAGCGCCAAATGAAATGAGCGGAACCGCGCCCAAATCGTTCAAATTGCTCCCATTTTATTGCAATCGCGGCATCGCCGCCGGATTTTTATCGCGCCCGGTTATCTCCTCATAAAATCGCAGCGTCTCGCGGGCAACCACCGGCAAGTCGAAATGGCCAAGTACCCAGTTGCGGCCGCGCGCGCCCATGGCGCGGCGAACCGGATCGGGCAATGAGAACAGCCGCAAAAGCGTCGCCGCCAGCGCGGCGTCGTCGCCCGAGTGGAAACGCAGGCCGGTGATGCGGCCTTCCGGCACCGCAGGCGGCGTGAGCACGATGTCCGGCCCCGCGCCCAGGTCGGAGACGACGACCGGCCGCGCCATGGCCTGTGCCTCGATGACAGCGCGCTGCTGGCCTTCCGGCTGCACCGCCGCCGAAACGACGACGGTAGCGGCCGCGTAAGCGGCCGGCATATCCGAGACCGGCGCCGCCATGCGGATCACGTCCATGGTTCCGGTCGACAGCACTAGATCCCAAAGCTCGCCGGTGTAATGGGTGCGGCCGCGGTCTTCGCCGACGAAGACGCACAAGAAATTCTTCAGCCCCATTTCCTTCAAGCGCTTGGCCGCCTTCACCACCACATGATGGCCCTTGCGCCGCACGATGCGCCCGACGATGAGGATCACCTTGGTGTCGCGCTTGATGTCCCAGGCGTGCCGCAGCGCCTCGACGCGCTCCGGTGCAACCTCGGCCGGATCGAAGCGCTCGAAGTCAATGCCGGTCGGCACCACCGCGATGCGGTCCCACGGGATGCCGTAGCGGTCGTTGATCAGTTGCGCGATCTGCTCGCTCACCGCGAGCACGCGATCGCCGCGCGCCATGACGCCGTTGTACAGGTGCTTGAAGATGTTCTGGTCGCGAAAGCCCTTGTACCAGCTGGTGACGAAAGGAATGCCGCGCAGGCGCGCGGCCAGCAGCGCGCTCCAGGCGGCGGTGCGGCCGAGCGCATGGATCACGTCGCATTTTCGCTCGCGCGCGATGCGGTTGAGCACGACGGCGTTGCGCAAGATGCGCAGCGGGTTGATGCTGGCGAGATCAAGCGGCACGAATTCGCCGCCCGCCGCCGTTACGTCGACGACCAGCCGGCCCGCCTGCGAGGCGACGATGGCGCGGTGACCGGCTTGGTTGAGAATGCGCACCAGGCCGAGCGCGCCGACATCGGCCGCACCGACGTCGAGCGTGGGCACCACGATCAGCACGGTGATAGGATTTTGCGCCGGCTGCGGCTGCGCGCCCGCAAGATCGACACGCGCGGCTGCGCGCTCCTCGACGGCCGGGATCACAGACGCGGTCGAACTCGACATTGCTTCATCACCTCGACTTCGTCGGCGTCAGGCGTCGCGGGCCAGAAACGACGTATAATCGCCGCGCATGGCTTCGGCAACGCTTTGGCCCCTTGCCTAAGGGGCCGGCTTGCGGCGAGAAGGAGCGGGGCCGGACACTCAGTCATTCCCGAATCCTGCCAAAACGCATGAGCGAAGCTCGCCTGACGACCCTGACAATCGAATCGCCGGCGCCGGCGCGGACCATTACCGTGCGCCTGCGCGAGGGCAAGAGCCCAAGTTCTGGACCAAGCGTCTTCTGGCTCGGCGGCTTCATGTCGGACATGAAGGGCACCAAGGCGCAGGCGCTCGACCAATGGGCCGAGCGCCAAGGCCGCGGCTGCCTGCGCTTCGACTATTCCGGACACGGCGAATCGGGCGGCGCCTTTACCGACGGCACCATCGGCCGCTGGCTTCAGGAAAGCCTCGCCGTCTATGCGCGCTTTGCGCAAGGCCCGCAGGTGATCGTCGGCTCGTCGATGGGCGGCTGGCTGGCGCTGCTGCTGGCGCGCGAACTGAAAAGGCGCAACGGTGGGCCGCCGATCGCCGGCATGGTGCTGATCGCGCCGGCGGTGGACTTCACCGAGGAGCTGATGTGGAAAAACTTCTCCGCCACGATCAAGCGCGAGATCGAGGACAAGGGCGTGTGGCTCAGGCCCTCGCAATATTCGGAAGGGCCCTATCCGATCACGAAGGGTTTGATCGAGGATGGCCGCCGGTATCTGCTGCTCGACGGGCTGATCGAGACCGGCTGCCCGGTGCACATCCTGCAGGGGGTGCGGGACCCCGACGTGCCGTGGCGGCACGCGGTCGAATTGGTGTCGCGCTTTGCCCGCGACGACGTGGTGCTCACGCTGATCAAGGACGGCGATCACCGCCTGTCGCGGCCGGAGGACATCGGGCGGCTGATCAACGCAGTGAAGGAATTCTAGGCGAGCGCGGCGGCCCACTCGTCTTGCACGCTGTCGTCGGAGTCCGATTTACGTAACGCCGCGAATTGTTCCCGCGGCAATAATCTCCCCAGCGCCCACACCGCGGCGCCGCGCACCAGCGGCGAAGCGTCGTCGAGCAGGCGTTTCGCTTCGACGTTCAGCGATGCGTCGCCGGAATTGCCGATGGCGATAAGCACATTGCGCACGAAGCGATCGCGGCCGGTGCGTTTGATCGCGGTTTTGGCAAAAACGCTACGAAATTGCGCGTCGTCGAGCCGCGCGAGCTCGGCCAATGCCGGCGCGCGCAGACCCTCACGCGCGGCAAGCTTGGCCTCGCGGCCTTGCACGGCAAACTTGTTCCACGGGCACACGGCGAGACAATCGTCGCAGCCATAGATGCGGTTGCCCATCAGCGGACGCAAATCGCGCGGGATCGGTCCCTTGTGCTCGATGGTCAGATACGAAATGCAGCGCCGCGCATCGAGCCGGTAGGGTTCGGGGAACGCCGCGGTCGGGCAGATATCGAGGCAGGCGCGGCAGCTGCCGCAATTGTCCGGCTCGGCTGCGTCGGCGAGCAGATCGAGCGTGGTGAAGATCGCGCCGAGAAAGAGCCATGAGCCGAATTGGCGCGAGACCAAATTCGTGTGCTTGCCCTGCCAACCGAGACCGGCGCTTGCGGCAAGCGGTTTCTCCATCACCGCGGCGGTATCGACGAAGACCTTCACGTCCCCGCCGGCATTGGCGACCAGCCAGCGCGCGATGTCTTTCAGCCGCGCCTTGATCAACTCGTGATAGTCGTCGCCCTTAGCATAGCTGGAAATCGCCGCGCGGTCCCCGCGCTTGAGGATCGCCAGCGGATCCTCGTCCGGCCCGTAATTCATGCCGAGCATGACGACCGAGCGCACGTCCGGCCACAGCGCCACGGGCGAGGCGCGCCGCTCCGCGGTCGTCGCCAGCCACAGCATGTCGCCATGCGCGCCGTCGGCGAGAAAACGTTCAAGGCGCACCTTTGCTTCAGGAACGGCGTCGGGCCTAGTAACGCCGGCGACGTCAAAGCCGCGTGTCTGCGCGTACGCGATGAGGGCGGCCTTAATGCGCGCGGGATCGCTCAAAAGTCGAGATTGGCGTAGGTCGGCGACGGCGGCAGTCCGGCCAGCGTGTCGGCGAGGATGGCGCGGAACGCCGGGCGCGACTTCACCCGCGCGTACCAGTTCTTGGCGGCTTCGTCTGCGGTCCACGGCACATCGCCCAAATAATCCGCAGCGGACAGATGCGCCGCCGCGGCAAGGTCGGCCAAGCTCAGCCGGTCGCCGGCGAGCCAATCGCGCGTGCGCACCAGCCAGCCGATATAGGCGAGATGATAGCGGATATTGTGGCGGGCGGCGCGCAGCGCCGCGGTGTCGGGCGGCCCGCCGCCCTGCCCTTCCGTCATATGCCGCTTGAACTCGCGCTCGGTGACCAGCGGGCCGCTCACCTCGTTATGGAATTTGTCGTTGAACCAGTTCGCCAGCCGGCGCACCTCGACCCGGTCCTCGACCGTCGCCGGCAGCAGGCGGTCGCCGCTGTGCCCCGCCGGCAGGGTCTCCTCGATATATTCGGCGATGATGCCGGCGCCGGGAACCGGCGGCTGGCCGTCCGCCACCAGCACCGGGATTTCGCCGGCCGGATTGAGCAGCAAAAACTCTTCCCGCCGCTCCCAGAACCGTTCCTCCACCAGCCGCGCCTCCAAGCCGTATTCGCCGAGGATCAGCCGCACATAGCGCGAGAGCGGGCAAAGCGTTTGATGAAACAGCGTCAGCATGGGTCCTGGAACTGGCCGGCCGCAATCACGGGCCGTCATGGCGGGAATCGGGGGAAGCACTATAGAAAACCGTCGTTTTGGAGCAATGAAAGCAGAGCAAATTGATGGCGATTACGACTTTTTTCGTTGCCGGAATGGCGGCATTGCGCCAAAAGCGCTGACCTTTCGGCGATTCCCCATCGCGGCTTGGACAAGCCGGCCCTCTGGAGCACGCCTCATGCCTCTTCACGCCTTGCAGGCGGCCGGTCTGATCTCGGCAAATATCGACATCGTCAAGGCGGCGGTGCTCGGCTTTGTTGAAGGCCTGACCGAATACTTGCCCGTTTCCTCGACCGGCCATCTGCTGCTGATGGAGCGCATTCTCGGCTGGGGCGACGATTCCTTCGGCAAGTCGTTCGCCGTCCTGATTCAGCTCGGCGCCATCCTGGCGCTGCTCAGTATTTATTTCGGCCGGTTGTGGAACTTGGCGCGCACCATGTTCACCGACTGGGCGGCGGCGCGCTTCGTCATCGGCGTGCTGCTCGCCTTTCTGCCGGCGGCGGTGATCGGCGCGCTCGCCTACCACATCATCAAGACCTATCTGTTCGACGTACGCGTCGTCTGTATCTCGCTCATCGTCGGCGGCTTCATTCTGCTGTTGATCGATCGCCTGAATCTGCAGCCGCGCTATCACGAGGCGACGGGCTTCACGCTGCCGATGTATTTCGTCATCGGGGTATGCCAGTGCTTCTCCATGGTTCCCGGCGTGTCGCGTGCCGGTGCGACCATCGTCAGCGCCATGCTCCTCGGCGCCGACCGACGCTCGGCGGCGGAGTTCTCGTTCTGGCTGGCGATGCCGACCATGGTCGGCGCCTTCGCCTTCGAGGCATTCAAAGATCGCGCCGAACTCGCGCACGCCAACCTCACGCTGATCGCGGTCGGCTTTGTCTGCTCGTTCATCTTCGGCTGGATCGTGGTGAAAACGTTCTTAGGGTACGTTCAGCACCATTCGTTCGCGCTGTTCGCCTGGTGGCGAATCCTCGTCGGCGCGATCGGGCTGGTCGCGATTTATTTTTTGTAAGCGCCGCTTTTTTCTCTATCGCGTGATCTGATCCGAAAACCGGTTGCCACTTTTCGGGATCACGCGACCCGGCTGTGGAACTGGCCGGTCTTGCGGAAGCGCCAGAGATAAGACGGCACGATCGCTTCGATCGATTCCGGCTGGATGCCGAGCCCTTGCAGCGTGCGGCCTTCCGCCTTGGCGGCTTCGGAAACCACATTGTCGCTGCGCAAGAGCTCGACTTGATCGGGCGTAAGCGGCGGCTTCGGCCAATATTGCAGCAGGGCCGCCTTGATCTTGGCGGCGAAGAAGGGAACCGGCACCAACAGCCGCTTGCGGCCGATGGTCCTCAGCATGAAGCGCATCAATTGCTCGAAGGTGAACACCTCCGGCCCGCCCAATTCATAGATCGTGCCGCCCTTGGTATTGCCGTCGACGGCTTGCGCGATGGCCTCGGCGACGTCGCCGACGAACACCGGCTGGAAGCGGGTCTCGCCGCCGCCGATCAGCGGCAGCGCCGGCGAGATGCGTGCGAGCGCCGCGAAGCGGTTGAAGAAATCGTCCTCCGGTCCGAACACGACCGACGGCCGCATGATCACCGCCTGCGGCTGCGCAGCGAGCACCAGCCGCTCGGCCTCGGCCTTGGTGCGCGCGTAGGCCGCGCGCGAGTGCTCGTCGGCGCCGATCGCCGACACATGCACCAAGCGGGCGCCGTGGGCGTTCGCCGCCAGCGCCACTTGTTCGGCGCCGTAGCTGTGGATGGCGTTGAAGCGCTGTTTTCCGCGCTCGAACAGCAGGCCGACCAGATTGATCAGCACGCTGGCGTCGCGCGCGGCGGCTTCCACCGACGGCGCATGCCGCAGATTGGCCTGCACGGCGTGGATCTGGCCGACGCGGCCGAGCGGTTGCAGGTGGCCGGCGAGATCGGGGCGGCGGACCGCGGCCCGGATCAGGTAGCCGCGGCGGGCGAGCGCCCGCACGACATGGCGGCCGAGGAACCCCGAGCCACCATAGACGGTGACGAGGGTTTCGGAATTGCTTTTGGCGGTCATTTCCGCGCTCATGCAAAGGGGTGAACGGCTGCGGGGATACAGGATCGGGAGCAGGCTGTACAGACCCGGACGGGAGTAGTGCCGGCCCCGAAAAGCCCTTCAATTGACAAGCCGAAACGGGCTCCGTACCTAGTCCCGACGAGCCCAGGTGGCGGAATTGGTAGACGCACTAGTTTCAGGTACTAGCGCCGCGAGGCGTGGAGGTTCGAGTCCTCTCCTGGGCACCAGAATTCCAAGCCGGGTTGCGCAATGACCATCCGCCTGCATCGCGGCGATCTGCCCGACCTCTCCGCCTACAAAGGCGCGGTCGCGATCGACACCGAGACGATGGGTCTCGACCCCAACCGCGACCGGCTCTGCGTCGTGCAGCTCTCGCCCGGCAACGGCAACGCCGACGTGGTGCAGATCGCGGCCGGCCAGCACAAGGCGCCCAATATCGAAAAGCTGCTCGCGGACGCGTCGATCCTCAAGATCTTCCATTACGCGCGCTTCGATCTCGGCATACTGGCGAAAGCCTTCGGCGTGATGGCCGGGCCGGTCTACTGCACCAAGATCGCGTCGCGGCTGGCGCGCACCTACACCGACAAGCACGGGCTCAAGGATCTGGCGCGCGAAGTGCTCGGCGTCGACCTGTCGAAGCAACAGCAATCGTCGGACTGGGGCGCCGAGGCGCTCAGCGACGCGCAGGTGGCTTATGCGGCGACCGACGTGCTGCACCTGCATGCGCTCAAGGAAAAGCTCGACGCCATGCTGGCGCGCGAGAACCGCAGCGAACTGGCGGCGGCCTGTTTCCGCTTCCTGCCCGACCGGGTGCGGCTCGATTTGTCCGGCTGGGCGGCCGAAGACATTTTCTCGCATTCGGTCTAAGCTATTGTCGTAAGAATAGTATTCGTTGAATCGCGGCTGCCGCGCAGGGGCCATATTCGCACGCCAGGTTGCGCCGCGGGGCATCAGGCGATTTCCGAACACGCAACGCAACGGAGCTAAATGCCGATCCTGGCATGAACCATGTGAGCACCGCCCGAACCGACTCGCAGAGCCCGCGCGCCTATTGGACCATGGGCCGCGGCGACAGCGACCGCGCGTTCCGCTCGGCGCGGCGGCACAGCCGCGTGGTGCGCATCCTGCGCATCGCCGTTCCGATGGGCGTGCTTGTGGGGTTCACCGGAATTTTCCTGACTGTCTATTTCAACCCGCTGCGCATGCTCACCAAGCTGCCGATTGACGTCAAAAATCTGGTGGTGGCCGGCACCAAGATCACCATGGAGAAGCCGCATTTGTCAGGCTTCACGCAAGATGCGCGCGCCTACGAACTGTCCGCCGACGCCGCCAAGCAGGATCTCGCGCAGCCGGACACGATCGAGCTGAGCAACCTGCACGCCAAGGTGCAGATGCAGGACAAGAGCATGGTCGAATTGTCCGCGGCGCTCGGGCGCTACGACAGCAAGGGCGAGACTCTGAAACTCAATAAGAACATCGTGCTCACCTCGTCGACCGGCTATCGCGGGCTGCTCAGCGAGGCCTTGGTCGATATCCGCACCAGCCACGTCGTGTCCAATCAGCCGGTCGAGGTCGATCTCCTGCAAGGCAAGCTCTTTGCCAACCGGCTGGAGATCGTCGACAACGGCGACCTCGTCCGCTTCGGCGGCGGCGTGAGCATGACCATGAAACTCGGCGACACCGCGAACTCGCAAGCCAAGGCCGGA
>Ga0335079_10010239_pt1 | contig 10676 bp, 9 predicted proteins | sample Lox_Sample_33_FD_206719 | JGI IMG/M metagenome (GOLD analysis project Ga0335079, IMG submission 206719) | Soil microbial communities from Loxahatchee National Wildlife Refuge, Florida, United States - Lox_Sample_3.3 | ecosystem: Environmental > Terrestrial > Soil > Wetlands | place: USA: Florida... | reverse complement strand
GCGCTGGAAGCCCTCGGCATCACGGTATACGTGATGTTCGGCCTTACCGAGATGAACTACATCGTCGGCAACTCGCATACGCTCTGGCCCGCGAAGCCGGGGTCGATGGGCCGGCCCTATCCCGGGCATCGCATCGCGGTCATCGACGATGCGGGCGACGAGTCTCCGGTCGGCACGGTCGGCGAAGTGGCGGTGCACAGGCTGGGCTCGGACGGCACGCCCGACCCGGTGTTCTTCCTCGAGTACTTCAGCAATCCCCAGGCCACCGCCGCGAAGTTCACCGGCGACTGGTGCCGAACCGGCGATCTCGCGAGGCGCGACGAGGACGGCTATCTCTGGTATCAGGGCCGCGCCGACGACATGTTCAAGGCGGCGGGCTATCGCATCGGGCCGTCCGAGATCGAGAATTGCCTGGTCAAGCATCCGGCCGTCGCCAACGCGGCGGTGGTTCCGAGCCCCGATGAGACGCGAGGCAACGTCGTCAAGGCGTTCATCGTGCTCGCCGCCGGGCATGCGCCCGCCGCCGCGCTCGAGGAGGACATCCAGCGTCACGTCCGGGAGTTCCTGGCGCCCTACGAGTACCCGAAGGAGATCGAATTCATCGACGCGCTGCCCATGACGACCACCGGCAAGGTCCAGCGACGCGTCCTGCGCGAGCGCGAGCGCCAACGCAAGCTAGGATCCGCATCCGGCAGGCACTGATGGCCAAGCTCTCGCTCACGCTTCTGCCCGATTCGATGGCCGTCTGCCGGCTCGATCCCGGTGCCCCGGTCCCCGCCTGGGCGCAGTCCGCGTCGTGGTGGTCGATGACGCGCACACCGGAAGAGTTCTCGGTCGTTTGCGCCGAGCGCTGCGTGCCGGACGGCGTGATCGCGAGCCGCGGGTGGCGGGCGTTCCGCTTCGCGGGGCCCTTGCCGCTCGACCAGACGGGCATCCTGGCCAGCGTGACGACGCCGCTCGCGGCGGCGCGGGTATCGGTATTCGCGCTGGCGACCTACGACACTGACTACGTCCTCGTGCCCGCGGTGCAGCGGACCATCGCGATCGAGGCGCTCGAGCGCGCCGGTCACAGCGTGGGAAGCGCGGGCTACTGAGCGAGCGAGCCGGCGGCGCGGGCTCCGGCGAACCGCTCTAGAAAGCGCCGGTGCGTGAGCACCCAGAAGACCGCGGGTGCGACCGTCGGCAGGATCAGCGATCCGAACTGATAGGCGAAGGCGATCACCTCGCGCTCGACCGCGCCGAAGCCCGCCTGCGCGGCGATCGATGCCGGCAGGCCGAAGACGATGTGCCTCAGGAATTCCGCGACGAGCCCGAACGTGACGCAGGGCGCGAGCGCGACGTAGCCCAGAGCGAGCGTGCGCAATGCGTGCGGCTGCCGCGCGGCCAGCGTCAGCGCCGCGAGCATGGGGAAGCCGAAGCTGTAGAGCAGCGTATTGAGATCGACCGACACCGCGCCGCCCGCGGGATGCTCCGTGGTCGCCGCCGCGCCGAGCGTGGACACGATGGTGACGAAGTAGCGATGCTGCTCGACGTCGCGCACGAGGCTGCCGAAGACGAGGCCGGTTACGCCGCGGGTCAGGAGCACGATCGGCCACGCGAAGATCGTCGCGGCCGCGTACCACACGAGGAACGCGGGCACGAGCCATCCCGCGACACGGAGCACGAAACGTCCGAGCGAGGGCTCTGTCGCCGAGTCGGTCACCGGGTCACGCGGGGACGGTCGACGGCGCGGCGCGCGGCAGCGTGCGAACCCAGAGTAGCCAGATGACGAGCACGTCCAGCATGATGAGCGCCTGCCAGACGTACTGATGGGCGAACTCGAAGGCCGGCTCGCTCCACTGCCCGAGGTAGAACAGGCTGATCACGCGGATCACGTTCAAGCCCTGGACGGCCACCACTCCGATCGCGATCCCGGCGAGCTTGCGCGGCCACGGCGCAGGAAAGGCGAGTATCGCCGCGATCAGCACGATCGTCGCTTCGACGCCGTTGCAGCCGGCCTCGATCGACACGGCGAAACCGTTGCGCAGGCTCTGCAGGATCTTGCCCTCGGCGAACACCTGGGTGTCGAAGAGCTTGACCAGGTCGGCGCTGACGGCGGCGAGCGTGTTGGTCCACGGCACAACGAACAAGTGCTGCGCCCAGGGCGTGAGCTCGGCGCCGAACATGAGCGCCTGCAGGATCAGGAAGCCGAGGAAGAAGCGAACCATGGCCGGGGTTCGGCGGCGCTCAGCCGACGCGGGACCTCGACAGCGGCGGGTTCAGGGCGAAGTAGCGCTTGATGCCAGAGCGCATCGACTCCGCGAGCTTGCGCTGCTGGCCCTCGTCCCGGAGCATCTGCTCTTCGTCGGGATTGGAGATGAACGCGGTCTCCACCAGGATCGACGGGATGTCCGGCGCCTTCAGGACGGCGAATCCGGCCTGCTCGACGGTCCCCTTGTGCAGGGCGTTCACGGCGCCGATGTCGTCGAGGACCGAGCGGCCGACGCGCAGGCTGTCGCTGATCTGCGCGGTCTGCGACAGATCGAGCAGCGTCCTCGCGAGCATCGGATCCTTGGCGTCGAGATTGACGCCGCCGATCAGGTCCGCCTCGTTTTCGTTCTGCGCGAGCCAGCGCGCGGCCGCGCTGGTGGCGCCGTGCTCGGAGAGCGCGAACACCGACGAGCCGCGGGCGCTCGGCGTGGTGAACGCGTCGGCGTGGATCGAGATGAAGAGATCCGCCTGCACGCGCCGCGCCTTCTGCACCCGCGTGGCGAGCGGAACGAAGTAGTCGTCGTCGCGCGTGAGCATCGCGCGCATGCCGGGCTCGGCGTCGAGCAGCGCCTTGAGCTTCTTCGCTATCTGCAGCGCGACGGTCTTCTCGCAGGTGCCGCGCCGGCCGATCGCCCCCGGATCCTCGCCGCCGTGTCCGGGATCGATCGCCACGATGATCGTCCGCCTCGGAGGGCGGCTCGGGCCCGCCTTCTCGGGCTCCGGCGGCGCAGGCTTCTCGTCGGGCGCCCGGGGCGGCGGTTCCGCGCCCACGCGCGCGCGGTCGCGCTCGGTCTCCTGAAGCAGGGCCATGAGCGGATCGGGAGGGGTCAGCGGGTACAGATCGAGAACGACGCGATGGCCGTATTCGCCGACCGGACTCAATCCGAACAGCTGCGGGTTCACCTGCGCCTTCAGGTCGAGCACGATGCGCACCACGCCGGGACGGAACTGCGCTACGCGAATCGACTGGATGTAGGGATCGTTCGGGTCCACGTGGAGCGGCAGGGCGAGGAGCTCCGCGTTCAGGTCGACCTTCTCCAGATCGAGGACGAGGCGCTCGGGATTCCTCATCGCCAGCAGCGTGTAGGCGACCGCAGTCGGCGATTCGACGATGAGCCGCGTGTACTCCTGCGCCGGCCACAGTCTCGCGGACGGAACGCCGGCCGCGCGCGCAAGCTCAGGGATCAGCCACAGCGCACCGGGCGCGAGCGCCCAGGTCAACAGGCGGCGCCGCTCGAGCTGGACTCGGGTCAGGCCATCGTGGCGGCGAATCGGGCGAGACAATCGTCACCCGCCTCGGACCGGGACAGAAGCTCCAGCGTGCGTCCCCGCTCGGTGTGCTGGAGCCTGGCGACGACATCGACGTCGCGCAAGCGTGCGCTCACGCGCTCGGGCCACTCGATCACCACCAGGGCATCGGGTCGAAAGTATTCGGCGAAACCCGCGCTGTCCCATTCCTCGAGGTCCTCGACACGATAAAAATCAAAATGATAAAAGTATAAGCTCGAAAATTGATAATGTTCAACCAGCGCGTAGCTCGGGCTCTTGACGGGCGCGCTCCAGCCGAGGCCGCGCAGCATGCCGCGCACGAGGGTCGTTTTCCCGGAGCCGAGCTCGCCGGAAAGCGTGACGATCATGCCGCCATGGAGCCCTTGCACGAGCGCCTTTCCCGCGAGCGCGGTGGCGTCGGGCTCGGCGAGGTAGCGACGCACCGATCCTATAATGATTCGCCCCTTTCCTTCGCGTCCGAGCTGATGTGACCCCTGAGGCGCCGGTGCCCGCCATCGATCCTGTCGCGCTCGCGCGGGACGTCCGCGCCTGGGGTCGCGAGCTCGGGTTCTCGAAGATCGGCATCGCCGACACGGAGCTGGCGGCCGAGGAAGCCCGGCTGCTCGCGTGGCTCGCCGCCGGGCGCCACGGCGAGATGGATTATATGGCACGGCATGGGACGCGCCGCTCGCGGCCCGCGGAGCTCGTGCCCGGAACGCTGCGCGTGATCAGCGCGCGCCTCGACTATCTGCCCTCGGCGCGCGACGCGCTGGCGGTGCTCGGCGATTCCACCAAGGCCTACGTCTCCCGCTACGCGCTCGGACGTGACTACCATCGCGTCCTGCGCAAGAAGCTGCAGCGGCTCGTCGAGCGCATCGCGGCGGCCGTCGGTGACTTCCGCCATCGCGTCTTCACCGACAGCGCGCCGGTGCTGGAAGTCGCGCTCGCCGCCAAGGCAGGCCTCGGCTGGCGCGGCAAGCACACGCTCCTCCTCTCCCGCGACGCGGGCTCGTTCTTCTTCCTGGGCGAGATCTACACCGACCTCCCGCTGCCGGTGGATGCGCCGGCGAGTGACCATTGCGGCACCTGCCGCGAGTGCATCGACGCCTGCCCCACCGGCGCGATCGTGGCGCCCTACGAGCTGGATGCGCGCCGCTGCATCTCCTATCTCACCATCGAGCTCAAGGGCAGCATTCCCGAAGCGCTCCGCCCCTTGATCGGCAACCGCGTCTACGGCTGCGATGACTGCCAGCTCGCCTGCCCGTGGAACAGGTTCGCCCAGCGCAGCGGCGAAGACGATTTCGCGGTTCGCAACGGTCTCGACGACGCGGAGCTCGTCGCGCTCTTCGCATGGACCGCGCAGGAATTCGAGTCCCGGCTGGAAGGCAGTGCGATCCGGCGCATCGGCTACGAGCGCTGGTTGCGCAACATCGCCGTCGGCCTCGGCAACGCGAAGCCGGAACGCGCGATCGTCGCCGCGCTGGAGCGCCGCTCGGACGATCCATCCGCGCTGGTGCGAGAGCACGTGGCCTGGGCGCTGCGGGCGCAGGCAAGCAAGAAGCCCGCAGCCCGGCGATGAGCGCAGCGATGCCGCGGGCCGGCGGTGAGCGTCGACTCTCCCGGGAATCGCCCTGCGCGCTCGCGCCGGCCTACCGGATGAGCTGGTTCATCGACACGATCGGCAGCATGACCGCCAGGACCAGCACGAGCACGATCCCGCCCATGAACACGATGAGCACCGGCTGGACGAGCGCGGCGAGCCACGCGAGCCGCCGCTCGACGTCCGCGTCCTGCTCGCGGGCCGCGCGATCGAGCATCGCCGGAAGCTGGCCGCTCGCCTCGCCGTTGGCGACCAGGTGGACGAGCAGCGCCGGAAAGACGCGCTGGCTGGCGAGAGCCCGGGCGAGCGATACGCCCTCGCGGACGCGCACGCTGGCTGCCTCGGCCGCGCGCCTGATGGGCCTCGCCCAGACCACATTCCCCGCGGTGTCGAGCGCACGCAGCAGCGGTGCGCCGCTGCCGATGAGGATCGCCAGAGTGCTCGCGAAGCGCGCCGTGTCCAGCCCGCGCAGGATGGCGCCGACCACCGGCGTGGCGAGCAGCAGCTCCTGCCACTTCTCGCGCCAGCGCTCGCGCCGCAGCGTCAGCGCGAACGCGATCGCGAGCGCCCCGAGAGCGGCCAGCCAGTACCAGCCGGTGGCGCGCACGAAGTCGCTGCTCGCGATGAGCGCACGGGTGAGCCACGGCAAGGTCTGGCGGGACTGCTGGTACACGGCGACGATCTGGGGAACGACGTAGAGCAGCAGCGTCGCGATGACGGCGAGCGCGACCAGCGTCACGAGCGCCGGATAGATCAGCGCCGCGGTGAACTTCTGGCGCAGCGCGTGCCGCGCCTCGAGGTAATCGGCCAGCCGCGAGAGAACGCCGCCGAGCTGCCCGCTCTCGGCGCCAACGGCGGCGAGACCGCGATAGAGCTGCGAAAACGTGCGCGGGAACCGCGACAGCGCGCCCGACAGCGGTTCGCCTGCCGCGACCTGCTCGCGGACCGCCGTCAGCACCCGCGCGGCGCCGGGATGGTCGGCCTGCTCGGCCACGGCGGCGAGCGCCTGGTCGAGCGGCATGCCCGAGGAGACCAGCGTGGAGAGCTGCCGCGTGGTGAGCGCGAGGATGCCGGGCGCCAGGCGGGTCGCGCCGGTGCGCGCATCCGGGCTCGCAGACATCGTGTCGACCGCGGTCGGAAACAGCCCCTGTCCGCGCAGCGCATCGCGCGCGGCCCTCGCCGATGTAGCGTCGAGAAGACCGCGGCGCGGACGCCCCGCGGCGTCGACGGCTTCGTACCGGAACGCCGGCATTCTCGCGCAGGAATCAGCGACTGAAGCCGCGCAAGGGCGCACGCAGCAGAAACTGGCTCGGCTTGGCGAGCATCAGGTTCGCCAGATCGTCCAGCGCCCGCGTGTCGAGCGCCGCCACTTCGAAATCGAGGATCACCGGCTCGAAGCGGTCGACGTTGCGCAGCGTGACGACCACCCGCCCGCTTTCGAAGTCCGGGTCGAAGCGCACCTCGCAGCGAAGCCCCGGCTTGAAGCGGATCACGTTGTAGGTCGCGCCCGTCTGCACGCTGGAGTCGGTGTCGCTCGTGAACTCGATGTGCGCCGAGGCGAGCGCCCGCTCGACCTCCGAGGAGCGGCGTATCGCCACCCGCAGCGGCAGCAGGGGCGGTCCGGCCAGGCTGTAGTAGACGACCACGTAGTCGTAGACATCGCGATCGAGCACCCGCTGCTTCCGGAACATCACCGAGGCCTTCTCCAGGTGGAGCCCCTCGTAGCGCACGATGTGCGGCAGCTCGAACGAGCGCTCGATCGGCGGAGAGATGATCTGCAGCAGCTTGCAGGCCTCGTCGAAGTACTGGAATACCGCGTGCATGCGCTGATCGATGCGGTCGACGACCTCGCGCGAGAGCTTGAGCTGCTGCACCCGCCTGGCGGCGACCGCATCGGCCTGGGCGCGCAGCTGCTCGAGCAGGAACGATCGCGGCGCGCGCGCCATCGTCAGCTTCCGTTTCCGCCCGAGCCGGTCACGCGCAGCAGCTCCGGCAGCGAGGTCGTCCCGTCGGCAAGCCAGCGGGCTCCGTCCATCGCCAGCGTGCGCAGACCCTTGGCCGCCGCAAGCTCCCGCAGCGCGGGCTCGCCGCTGCGATCGTGGATCGCGCGCCGTACGTCCTCGTCGACCAGCAGCAGCTCGCAGATCCCCGTGCGGCCCCGGTAGCCGGAGCGGGCGCAAGCCTCGCAGCCTTCGGCGCGCCAGAGCGTGCGCGTGCCTGCGAGGCCGAGGCCCTGCAGCACGCCCGCCTCGCCCGCCGTCGCCGCGACCGCCTCGCGGCACGCCGGACACAGGCAGCGCACCAGCCGCTGGGCGAGGACGCCGAGCAGGCTCGAGGCGAGGAGGTAGGGCTCGACGCCCATGTCCGCGAGCCGCGTCACGGCGCTCACCGCGTCGTTCGTGTGCAGCGTGGCGAGCACGAGATGGCCGGTGAGGCTCGCCTGCACCGCGATCTGCGCCGTCTCGAGGTCGCGGATCTCGCCGATCATGATGATGTCCGGGTCCTGACGCAGGATCGAGCGCAATGCGCGGGCGAAGGAAAGCTCGATCCTCGGGTTCACCTGCGTCTGCCCGACGCCGTCGAGGGCGAACTCGATCGGATCCTCGACCGTCATCACGTTGAGCGTGGCGCGGTCGAGCCGGGACATCGCCGCGTACAGCGTCGTCGTCTTGCCGGAGCCAGTGGGCCCCGTGACCAGCACGATCCCGTGCGGCTCCCGGATCAGCCGGTCGACCGCGGCGAGCGTCGTCTTGCTCATGCCGAGCGCCGCGAGATCGAGCCGCGCAGCGTCCTTGTCGAGCAGGCGCAGCACGACGCGCTCCCCGGGACCGGTCGGCAGCGTCGAGACGCGCACGTCGACGCTCTTGTCGCCGAGCTTGAGCGCCATGCGCCCATCCTGCGGCAGGCGCTTCTCCGCGATGTCGAGGCTCGCCATGACCTTCAGGCGCGATACGAGCGCGGCGTGCAGCGCCCTCGGCGGCTCGATAACGTCGGTGAGCACGCCGTCGACGCGAAAGCGCACGACGGAGCGGCCCTCGTAGGGCTCGAAGTGGACGTCGGACGCGCGCTCGCGCAGCGCCTGGAGCAGCAGCGCGTTGATCATGCGGATCACCGGCGCGTCGGATGTCGGGCCGAGCAGGTCTTCCGCCTTGGGTATGTCCTGCAGCAGCCGCGCGAGGTCGGTGTCGCGCGAGAAATCCTCGGTGAACTGCGCGACCGGCGAGGCCCGGTTGTAAGCGCTGGCGAGCTCGGCGGCGAAGCGCTCCGCGCTGACCGTGGTGGTCTTGAGCGGCCGCTGCAGCACGCGCTTCAGCTCGGCGATGCCCTCAAGCGAAGCGTCGCCGCGGACCAGGACCAGGACCCCCTCGCCGTCGTCGGCGAGCGCGAGGACGCCGTGCGTCCTCGCGAAGGCGTAGGGAATCCGCTGCGTCGGACCGGAAGCGGGCGATGCGTTCGAAGCGGAAGCGGGCGTCGCCATCGCGGGAGCGCTACGGCGTCTTGGGCTGCGTCCCGCCCTGCGCGTCCGTCGCGGGCGCGGGCATCGGCCGAGGCGGCAGCATCGGCACATCGGGTTGCGGCCACAGCGGCCGCTGGTCCGGCTTGAGCTTCTGCTGCTCGCCCAGGATATAGTCGTAGCGATCCGCGGTCACGGAGCTACTCGCCGTACCGGAACGAACGATGGTCGGCTTCAGAAACACCATCAGGTTGGTCTTGGTCCGCTGTCGATTGTCGTAGCGAAACAGCGTCCCGACGCCGGGAATGTCGCCGGCGACCGGGATCTTGTTCGAGTTGTCCGTGAAGCTGTCCTGGATGAGGCCGCCGAGGACGACGATCTGGCCGTCGTCGACGAGCACCGTCGACTCGAGCGAGCGCTTGTTGGTGATGATCCCAGCGGCGTTGGTCGTGTCCTCGACGCGGGAGACCTCCTCGTAAATGCCGAGCCTGATGCTGCCTCCCTCGGTGATCTGGGGCTTGACCGTCAGGATGAGCCCGACGTCCTTGCGCTCGATCGTCTGGAACGGAGTCACGGTCGACGTCGATCCGGTCTGCGCGTACTGCCCGGTGATGAACGGCACGTTTTCCGCGACGATGATCTTCGCCTGCTCGTTGTCGAGCGTGAGCAGGTTGGGCGTCGAGAGGATGTTAGTCTTCGCGTCGGTCTCCAGCGCGCGGGCGAGCAGCGCCAGGTTGGTGATGATCCCGATCCCCGGAATCGTGATCGACCCGCGAATGATGCCGAGGTTGAGTCCCTGCGCGAGGGATGTGAGGTTGGCCTGCGCGTCGAAGATGTTGGTGCCGGTTCCGCGCGTCCCGAAGTTGGTCCCGCCGGCGACCTGCGTCGAGTTGTTCTTGAAGGCGTTGGGATTGAGAAGATTCCACTGGATGCCGAACTCCGAGGCCTTGTCCGCGCTCACCTCGGCGATGAGCGCCTCGACGTAGACCTGCGCGCGGCGGATGTCGAGCTTCTCGACCACGGCGCGGATGTTGTTATAAATCGGCTCCGGTGCCATTACGATCAGCGCATTGTTGGCCGTATCCGCCTGGATCATCGCGCCGCCGGCGCTGAACGCGTTGGCGCCGCCCGGGCCTGCAGAGGCACTTGCCTGAGGCGTGGCGACCGGCATCCCGGCGGGCGTCGCCGGCGTCGACAGGGCGCTGCCGCTGAGCGAGGTCGCCGGCGCGAGCGACGGCGAGCTCTGCCCCGAACCGGTATCACCCCCGCCGGCGAGCAGCGCGCGCAGGGTCTGGGCGACCCGCGTGGCTTCGGCGTTCTTCAGATAGATGATGAAGATGTTGCCGCCTGCCCGGCCGGGCGTGTCGAGCTGCTCGATGAGCGCTCGCACCCGCGCGAGCCGCGCGGGGCTCTCGGCCCGCACCAGGATGCTGTTCGACCGCGGATCCGCGACCACCGATACGCGCTGCTGCGCGTCCGCGACCGCGCCCGGCGCACCCGCCGGCTCGGCGAGCAGACGGCCGACGATCTGCACCAGGTCCAGCGCCGATGCATTGCGCAGCGGAACCACGATGGGCTCGCCCGCCGGCGGAACGTCGAGCGAGGCGATGATCTGATCGATGCGCTTCAAGTTGTCGGCGTAGTCGGTGATCACCAGCGCGTTGCCCGTGGTCACCGCCGCGATGCTGTTGTTCGGCGTGATGAGCGGCCGGAGCACGTTGACGAGCTGAGCCGCGCTTTCGTTCTTCAGCGCGTACACCTCGGTCACCAGCCGGTCGCCGCCGCCCGCGACCGGACCGGCCGAAACCGGCGAGGCGTTCTGCTTCGCGTCGGCTTCCGGGACGATCTTGGTGATCCCGCCGGTCTCGATGGCCGCGTAGCCCTGGAGCCGCAACGCGGAGAGCAGCGTGGGATAGACCAGCGACGGCGGGATCGGGCGGGAGGAGACGATGTTGATCACACCCTTGACGCGGGGGTCGAGGACGAAGTTGCGGCCGGTCATCTCCGCCACCGCCTTGACCACGGCTTCGATGTCGGCGTTGACGAAGTTGAGGGTTACCGGCTCGTCGGCCGCCCAGGCGCGGCCAGTCAGCGCGAGGGTCA
>Ga0335079_10010237_pt1 | contig 10677 bp, 8 predicted proteins | sample Lox_Sample_33_FD_206719 | JGI IMG/M metagenome (GOLD analysis project Ga0335079, IMG submission 206719) | Soil microbial communities from Loxahatchee National Wildlife Refuge, Florida, United States - Lox_Sample_3.3 | ecosystem: Environmental > Terrestrial > Soil > Wetlands | place: USA: Florida... | reverse complement strand
TAGAGAAAAAAGGAACCTTGGCCTCGCCAGCTACAGCCTTCGATAGAAGTGTTTTACCTGTCCCCGGAGGTCCTACGAGGAGAACCCCCTTGGGAATTCGGCCTCCCAATTTGGTAAACTTTTCCGGATGCTGAAGGAATTCGACGATTTCCACAAGTTCCTCTTTTGCCTCTTCTACACCAGCAACGTCATTAAATGTTACCTTTATGTCACTCTCACCATAGATTTTTGCGCGTGATTTGCCGAAACTCATGAATTTTTCACCAGGTCCGCTCGTACCTACTTTTCGGAAGACAAAGCTCCAGATGAGCATAAGTACGACAAGAGGCAAAATCCAGATAAGTAGAAAATCACGCATCCAGCTGTCAGTGACTTCACCTCGATAGGCAAGACCGCTGGCATCCAATCGTTTGACGAGATCGCTGTCTTCAACGCGAACAACGGAGAATGGTTGTTCTTTTTCACCTGTCTTTTCGGCAATGCGAATACCTTTGATATGGTCATGCGTGATTACAAGATTCTTCACCTGCTTCTCAGCAAGAAGTGTCTTAAAGGTGCTGTAAGGCATATCCTCTGATGTCGGTTCAGAAAAAATCCTGAAAAGACTGATTAACATCAGAAATATTAGAAGGAAAAAAAACAGCTGTGGTCCCTGTTTCATTTAAAACCTCACAAACAACAAAGTCAGTCAAGAACTAGTCACAATTAGTAAAGTTTAAGCAAAAGATGATATTGAACGCCATCCTGATTTATCCCCAATTTAAATGGTTAATACGAAAGAGAGAAGATTTGCTAATATGGCTGACGTTGGGGGTCATAAAGCGGATCGCCCCATTGAGTCTGTGCGTCGGGGCGCTTCTGTTCTTTCGGCCAGAGCTTAAGCTCTTTAGATATAAGTACGGGATAATCGAACTCTGAGTCTCCAAGGGCTTTTAATTTAGTACCCTCCACGGTGGCCGCTACAGTAATTTCTCGGCCTGGGGCGTATGAGAGAAAGTCTAGATAGCGAGGGTAGAATATGAGATACTGCCCTCCCGTCCTGGTTGTGCGCATTGGTTTGCCCCAATAATCCAAAGATTTCTGGTCAACTGTGATTAAGACCCCCGATTTAACATTTGTTATCTGAGCTATTGTTCCTCCAAGGATGACAAGTCTCCCCTGATACAAATCAGGGTCTGATCGTAGCATCTCGAATGTAATAGTTTTATCAGCATTATCGACAATTTCCGGAGAAATTGCATATCTACAACCCTGCAATGATAGTATAAGACCGATTAGGACCATGAAACTATTCATAAGCGCCACTCCCCATCAAAAAAAATACGACTATGATTTTAAAAAGCCAACTCATTTTTTCATCGAACAGTGCCCGCACGTGACTCGCTTTCGCGCTCAATTTTCTTTTTAATCCCATCCGGTATGCTAAGTCCCGTGAGGTCATAATTTCCAAGTTCTCTTGCAAGCATGTTTATCTTCTCAGTGTTCTGAAGATATTTGTTGATAATAATGCGTCGAGTGTCTATGACTCTGCATGATCCGCCCTTCGATGTCTTAAGGTCTTCATACGACACCTTGATTGACAATGCTTTGGCTACATTTTCCAGATCCACAAGAGATATTTTCATAGCGAATATTTATGCCTTAAGTATAGCAGATTATCAGTATAAGATTTTAATTGTTCGCCTTTTAGTGGCAGGAGATGCATCTTGTGTTTAGACCGGTCACACCTTATTCTCAAGAGAGAATGAAAAACCCATTTTTTGTGAGAGAAGTGTCGGTTCATTAGGCATTAAAGACCTTGAATCTGCTCTTTCAGGGTTTTGACAGAAGTCTTCTAGGCCGATTATATTACAATATGTCTCGTTTCGTACTAATGCATATAAAATCAGCGAGCAGACCATGACACAAGTCTCTTCCGTTTTGCTTGTTGCGAGAGTCAATCTTAGACGAGGAAGTTAACAGATTGACAGCAAGTCACCCTAATCCACTTCTAGGGGCCTTATTCATGGGTCTGTGCATATTAGGTTTTGGCACGATGCATTGTTGGTTCCTCTTCCCTGTAAAGACACTGATCAAGCCTATTAATGCCGACCTACTATCACAGGCCTTGATCGCAAATGATTCTTAAATTATCACAAAGCAGTTCTTCAAGTCAACCATGAAAAGAGACACAAATAACAATTTTCTAAAAAAAGAAGTCAAAGTGAAAATTACTGAGGAATAATTTTTGCCACGCAGGACGAAGCATTCAATCTATATTGTACTTACAACGCTAAAATTTTAATTTTCTCTGTGTTCGCTGACAGAAGCTAGATAGTTACAGTGGGTAAGTTTACAGATCGTGCTTGTAGGGACACTAGTGCATGTACTACAATAAAAACATAAAAGGCAGGCAGATAGCACGAAATTTAAGCAAAAAAACTTTTGAAAATTTTACTTGCTATTTTATCTTAGACTGTATATACTTCCTCTCGAATTGAAAAACTACCTGCCCCGCGCAGTTAGAAATTTTAATTTAATCATCCTAAGGAGGTAAGTTTATGGCAAAAGCCATGACGAAGTCTCAGATTGCGGACCATATTGCGAAAAAGGCAGACATCAAGAAGAAGCTCGCAGTACAGATTTTAGAAGATATCGCTGCGTTGGCGTATAAGGAAGCAAAAAATGCATTCACACTACCTGGACTCGGCAAGCTCGTTCTTGTTCAGCGAAAGGCTCGTATGGGCAGGAATCCACAGACAGGAGAGGCCATTAAAATTCCAGCTAAAAAAGTCGTAAAGTTCCGTGTTGCAAAAGCCGCAAAAGAGTCAATCCTTGGCAAAAAATAGCTTTTAATGTGTACTTATACAGACTACACAAAAGGCATCCTGGTTTTAGGGATGCCTTTTGTATTTAATTGTCGTGAGCAAAGTAAAATGAAATTTATACGCACAACCGCATGGAAAATACCGCTGTTTTGGAAATGAGGATGGCTACTAAAATGTGATGCAGGTATTATATTATGATTCCGAAGCGTATTCTTGTTGCCATGAGTGGAGGAGTAGATAGTTCTACCACGGCAGCACTCCTTCTCAAACAGGGCATGAAAGTCGAAGGCGTTACTTTGAAATTAACGTCCGGATTGTGTTGTGACATCGGGTCGGCTCAGGAGATCTGTAAATCCCTTCGTATTCCACATCGTACGATTGATATGCGGGAGGACTTCTCGCAGAGTGTCATAGAGAATTTTATTTCCGAATATCGGCATGGACGAACACCAAACCCCTGCATTCGGTGTAACGAAATTATCAAGTTCGGCTTGCTTTTGAAGTACTCACGGATGAATAACTTTGATTTTGTTGCTACCGGACACTATGCTCGTATTGAATATGATCCCTTGTCATCCCGCTTTCTTCTTAAAAGAGGTATCGATCCAATCAAGGATCAGAGCTATTTCTTATATCGCTTGTCTCAGGAGCAGTTGCAATACACGCTCTTTCCACTCGGAGAGATGCAAAAGACAGACGTACGCTCGCTTGCAAAGGAGCTAGGTTTGCCTGATGCGGAACGACCGGAGAGTCAAGAGATCTGTTTTGTTCCGAATAATAATTATCGTGCTTTTTTTAAGGAACATGCGCCAGAGGCTCTCCAGCCGGGAGATCTTGTGCTCTCTGATGGTACGGTAGTTGGCAGACATGAAGGCGTTGCGTTTTTTACCATTGGGCAACGAAGAAAAGTCGGTTATGCTGCCGGCGAAAGGGTCTATGTTGTAAAGATAGATCCGGTAACTCGCAGGATTGTGCTTGGGAAAATATCTGAGCTACGTACCACTGAGATGGTGGTGTCAAATATTCACTTCATCGCATTTGATAAACTCTGGACCCGCATGAATATTACTGTGAAGATACGATATCGCACACCCTTTATCCCAGCGGTTATCGAACCACTCAGCACGAATAAGGTGCGGGTTATATTTAAAAAGGCTGTACTAGGAGTTTGCCCTGGTCAGGCAGCGGTATTTTATGAAGGAGATACTATTATTGGTGGAGGCATTATCGAAATCGAAAGGTAATAAATATATAAATTAAGTTCATGAGAAAGCATCTTTGCAGTTAGGCGTGCGTCGCCGTATGCCCAGAGTAAAGGTCATTATGAATGATATTTCACATTAGCATCGGGGAAGTCTCGGCTACAGAATAAGTAGCAAAATATGAATAACTCAAAAACATTTTCTCAATCGCAAACAGCTCCATCTCTCAAGATAGCATATGCAGTTATGCATCGGGGTTGTTATCCTGTATATCAATTGCCTCAGAATTCCGCACCACACCACTGTTGTCTTACGTATCGTTTGAAGGTAGGCAACAAACACATAGATTTGTAAAATGCAGATGCGGCAATTTAAACTATTAAAACAATTACTAATAGAAGCTGTTGACGGTCAAATAGCTGGACAAAATGCTCATTATGGGCTACTACCAAGACACCTCAGATTCTGAAAATTGAGACAATTGAGGCATGGATTCACACATGGGATTAAGCTGTTGACAATAGCTTTTCTATCATGCTAAAATTCAACGTTATTTCGGCATAGGATTCCGATGGCAGGGGAAAAAATACTCGATATTGATGATAGCCCGACAGTACAGCGGCTAATCGAAATGATCCTTACAACACAGGGGTATCAGGTTATCCTTGCGTCTGATGGCGAAGAAGGTGTTGCAAAGGCTCGCGCAGAGCGGCCTGCTGTAATTCTTGTGGACTTTGTAATGCCAAAGATGAATGGATTTCAGGTCTGCAAGGCTTTGAAGGAAGACCCCGATTTTAAAGAGACACCCATTATCCTCGTTACTTCTAAGGGAGATAAGGTCGGAAGTAAGTTTGTGGATGTTCTTGGTATAACTGAATACTTCACCAAACCATTCCAGCCCGAAGAACTGCTTGCTAAAATACGCGAAGTTATTGATAAAAAAGCGGAGATACCACCAAACCCCATCCATACGCACACTCCCAATCGCGATTTAAGCCCTCAACGCGAGTTGGCACTAGGGTCTGGCGTACAGGCTGCACAGGGAGTCATCGAGTCTATGGTTAGGAATATAGTAGAGCAGACATTCAACGACTTCATCAAAAACACTCTGCCGGAGATGATCCATCAGGAAATAGCCAAGACACTAAATGAGCAAGCGCCAGATATCCAGGGGAACCTTGCGAGCGTCCCAATCATGGAAGTAATGCAGATGCTCGGCCTTCAGCGGCAAACAGGGAAATTAGTTATCAGTAGTATTGGCAATGCTGTAGAAGTATATTTCAAAGATGGTTTCGTTGTCTTTGCATCATCGCACAGCGGTGGCGGGAATGTTTCCCCAATTGAAGAACTGCTAAAAAAATCCTGCAGGCTATCAGAAGATAGTCTTCGACACGTATTACAAATCGCTGAAATGACATCTCAACCCATTGACAACATCCTTGTGCAGGAAAAGTTGATTAGTACAAAAACCTTTGCAGATTGCCTCAGGCGTTGCACGGAGTCGGCAGTATATAAAATTATGACATGGAAGCAAGGGAACTATTACTTTAAACACGCAGCTGCACCAGTGTTTGCGAATGCGATTCAATTGAAAGTTGATGATTTACTGATGGAGGGGGCTCGTAGAGCAGATGAATGGAGCCTTATTCAACAGAAAATTCCAGATTTTAATATCGTGCTTGAGCCAATGATTGAGGACGTAGAAGAGCTCTCAATGCGCAGAATGAGTGAAGTTGACATGAGGGTTTTCTCCCTGGTAAATGGCCATCGTACGCTCCAAGAGATTATTGATCAGGCAGATTTGAGCGAGTTCGATGTTGCAAAAAGTATATTCATCCTGCTTTCCGTGAATCTAATTAAAAAAAAGCCATAATAAAACGCTCAAGTGCGAGGTTCGATTGATGCGCGAAGGGGAAATAAAACGAAATCTTGACAGAACCAAAGAAATGTGTTAATTTTTAGTATCCTGTAAATAGTCGAAAAGGAGATTGGAATGGCCAAAATACTCATAGCCGATGACAGTGTTGCAGAACTTCAAATATTTCAGCAGGCACTTCAAGCTACGGGCCATACTATAGTGACAGTATTGGATGGAGAGGCGGCTGAAGCGAAGATAAAAGCTGAAAAAATTGACCTGATTATTTTGGATGTAATAATGCCCAAAAAAAATGGTTTTCAGGTCTGTAGAGATATCAAAAGCAATGAGCAGTATAAGAAAATTCCAATCATTATGGTCACGTCCAAGGATCAGGAAAGTGACAAATTTTGGGGGATGAAACAGGGAGCGGATGAGTATTTGACAAAACCGTTCAAGCCGGAAGATTTGATTAAAGCGGTCAAAAAATATATCTAATCCCTGAAAGGGGGGCTGTTTGGCCGAGACTGACAGTGATGTCACCGTCGATGTAGAAGATGCGCAACCGGAAGAGGAAATACGGATTTGCCTCTTCAGCATAGGCGAGGACATGTATGCCATCCCAGTCACTCTACTGACGGAAATCATTATCCCTCAGAAAATTTTTCCTGTTCCGACCACTCCATCCTATGTGCGCGGCGTTATCAACCTGCGTGGAAACATTGTGCCGATTGTTGAAATAAGAGAAATGCTTTCCTTGGCACAACCAGCATCAACTGCAGGTCAGATTGCAATTATAAAATATAGCACGATCACAATTGGAATCGTTGTTGATAATGTTTACGAAATTACGTCCGTACCAGTTAGTAGTGTGCTGACGATACCTGCAGATTTTGGTGCGCAACCTGGCAGGAATCGCAGCCGGTTTTTTAAAGGGATTGTCCAGCGGGAGGCCGGCCTTGCAGCACTTCTGAATATTGAACGAATTCTTGAAGAGATTCTGTTGACATAATTGAACTAAAGCAACGCTCTTAGTCTTTTTTGGTATTTGATTCAGGATTCAGATATGAGGCCAATAAGTGTAAGTAAAATTGGTAGCCATCAGTAAACATGATACCTCGACCATGTAAGGAGTAAGGCTCATGAAAATGAAAATGTGGAATCCTTTTTACGGATGGAGCATCAGGACCAAAATCGTGACTCATATTATTTTTTTGGCAGCCATTTTTGGCAGTGGCATGCTAGCGTTTATATATCTACAAATACAGAATTCACTAAGAGATGATGTTGTTAACAGGATGATAATCGTGGCAGATGGATTAAGCGTTAAAGCTGCTGAACCCATGCAGGTAGAGGACGTTAACGCGCTCATGTCCCTCCAGAAAGAAGCGGCTAATCAGCCGGAAGTTGCATATACTTTTTTCAGAGATGCTAGGGGAAGGGTGATTTCGTCCACTTTTGAAGGAAACGCCTTGCCACCGGATCTACAGGGGATTAACATCCTGAAGCCGGGAAATGCCTATGGAACGCAACCCGTGGCTGTATCTGTTAAAGGCAGCCTTATTAACGTAATTGACATAGCTACTCCAATAGCGGGCGGTACTCTTGGTACGATGCATGTTGGGTTGAATGTATCAAAAATCAACGCACAAATAAGAGGTATTCTTATGAACATCTTAGGCCTTGGTGCTATGTCACTCATCGGCCTAACGATTTTAAGTGTATTTATGTCATCAGTCACGATCTCACCAGTAAAAAACCTAATTCGTGTCGCTGAGGCTGTGGGTCGTGGCGACTTGTCATCTAGAGTTGATGTGAGCACTGGCGATGAACTCGGCCAGTTAGGAACTACGCTTAACCAAACGATTGACAGGCTCAAGGGCCTAGTTCAATCAGAAACCGACCGTGATAAAATGCAGAATCAGGTAATTGGGCTTTTATCCGTCGTGAGTTCGGCCGCAGAGGGTGATCTCACCTCAAGGGCAGAAGTAACCGCTGACGCACTAGGATCTGTGGCAGATGCCTTTAATCTAATGATTACAGGTCTGACCTCACTCGTTACTCAAACAAGCGATGTTGCAGTAGAATTGCAACGTTCTGCGTCTGAAATTCTCCAATCATCTGAACGCATGCGGCTGGGTGCTTCGCAGCAGACGGCGCAAATTCGAAATGCTGCAGACGCTGTTAACACGATGTCGCAAACCACACAACGGATGTCTGAAAATGCTGAGGCTGCCACTCAAACGTCAGTCAAGGCGACACAGGCCGCAGTTAAAGGTGGAACAGCTGTGGCAGAGACGATCAAAGGTATGCAGCGTATCCGCGCAACGGTACAATCTACTGGAAAGAAAATTAAAGGTCTAGGAGAGCGTTCCCTGGAGATTGGCGCTATTATAGAGGTGATTAATGAAATTGCCACTCAGACAAACCTACTTGCCTTAAATGCTGCAATCGAGGCCGCTCGTGCTGGTGAACAAGGCAGGGGTTTTGCGGTAGTTGCTGATGAAGTCCGAAAGCTGGCTGAGCGTGCTGCCCGTTCAACAAAAGATATCACTGGGCTTATTAAAGGAATTCAGGTAGAAACGAGTGAAGCTGTGGCTGTCATGGAAGAAGGGACGCGGGAAGTGGAAGAAGGGACCAAACTAGCGGACCAGGCAGGTGCTGCGCTTCGCGAAATTGAGCAAATCGTGAAACAGACTGCGAGCCTGATGACGGATATTACGAGGGCAGCAGGAGACCAGGTCAAATCCACGGAGGGCGTGGTTCATACGATGGATAGTATCTCTCAGCTCACTCAGGAGACGACACAAGGCGTGCAAGAAACGGTGACTACCATCGGAAAACTCGCTGATCTTACTATGCGTCTTACAGAGGCAATCGGAAGATTTAAGATTAGCAAGGAACACGGCGCTCCGCTTCCCGATCTCGATTTAGCGAGTTATCCATCGGCAGCCGACAGCGTGACCACGAGTGATGAGGAAATAAAGCTCGGGCTCATTAAATAAAATAACAATATGGCTGGTTCGTCAGACAAATCAGGCATCATAGAATTTTTTCTGATCGAGGCTGGTGATCATCTCCAGAACTTGAACAAGGGACTCTTGTCCCTCGAAAAAAACCCAGCGGATACCGCTATGATAGATGAACTGTTCCGCGCAGCACACACTCTCAAAGGCTCTGCGGCCATGATGGGCTTTCAGGGTATCAGTGATGTGGCGCACAAGGCTGAGGATATGCTCGGCCAATTTCGTTCTGGGACCATCCCCATCTGCAAAGAATCCCTGAATTTTCTCTTCGACAGCGTGGATGCTGTAAAGCTCATGGTAGATAGCGTTGCGGTCAGTGAGCCTGAGGACACGCTAGTGGTTGAGAGCATTGCCAGGGCATACAAAGATGTTATCGGGAGCTTTCAGGCATCTGCGCCCCTATCAACTCAGAGCGATGAACTCAGTTCTTTGAAGGAAGACGATGTAGAATTGGCTTGGGAAAATAGCGTCAATATCGAAGAAGAATCCATTCCAGTAGAGCCTTTGGATGGAATGGAGAATGAGGCTGTATCTGCCCAGGCATCATTGGAAAGCAAACAATTCTTGGCAGCACCACGAGATGATAGCTCACTCAAACAGGAGCTTGAAGAAGCCAAAAAAACTGGCACTTTTGAAAAACGCAGCGTTGGGCGTCGCGTTACAGATACAGCAGAAGTAGAAAAACAATTTATTCGGGTCAGTATTGAGCGGCTTGATAATCTTATGAACCTTGTTGGAGAGATGATAGTCAGCCGTAACCGTCTTGCCCATCAGGTCGATTTTATAAAATTGCTTCGAGAGGAACTTTCCTTCAGCCAGAAACGGCTCTTGCATGAAATTAAGAAATTCGAAGAGAAGTATGAGTATACAATGAGCGTTGAGACGCCAAGTGCGAATCAGCCAATGGTTGATAACCCGAGTGATTTTCTCGAGCTGGAGTTTGATCGGTACGATGATTTCAATCTTCTATCGAGAAAGTTGGCGGAAATCACAAACGATACGAACGAAATCATGAACGAACTCGCAGGTTTTTTTGATTCCTTCGAGCTTGACACAGCAAGGATTTCCACCATTACGACAAATTTGCAGGATGAGATTACACTGGCCCGCATGGTCGAGATGGACAAGCTCTATCAAATGTTCCAGCGGCCTGTTCGGGATTTAGCACAAGAAGAAAATAAGCAGGTGAATGTCGTCGTCTCTGGTGGTGAGACCAAGATCGATAAAACAATATTCGAAATCATATCCGATCCGCTGATGCATATGATAAGAAATGCAGTGTCACATGGCATCGAACCGGCTGCTGAGCGTAAAGCTCTCGGCAAGGACCCGACGGGACTGTTGATAATGAAGGCCCGTCACGAAGGCAACAGTATAATCATTGAAATTGAGGACGACGGTCGTGGTATGGATCCCGCAATTCTCAGAAACACTGCCTTAGAGAAAGGTTTTTTGAGCAAAACAGAAGCTCAGGCCCTCACGGATTCGGAGGTCATAAACCTCATATTCCGTCCCGGCTTCTCTACCGCCACAAAAATAGGCAAGGTGTCTGGCAGGGGTGTCGGGATGGACGTTGTTTCTAGTCAACTGGTGAGGATTAATGGAAGAATCGAGATCAAAACGGAGAAAGGAGTTGGAACCAAATTCTTAATTAGACTGCAACTTACACTCACCATTGCGCAGGCCTTAATTGTTAAGCTCAAAGATCAGGAAATCGCTATACCCATGAATATGGTGGAAGAGACCACACGATTTTCCTTTAGGGATATTCAGCGTGCTGCCGGAGA
>Ga0335079_10010236_pt1 | contig 10677 bp, 10 predicted proteins | sample Lox_Sample_33_FD_206719 | JGI IMG/M metagenome (GOLD analysis project Ga0335079, IMG submission 206719) | Soil microbial communities from Loxahatchee National Wildlife Refuge, Florida, United States - Lox_Sample_3.3 | ecosystem: Environmental > Terrestrial > Soil > Wetlands | place: USA... | reverse complement strand
AGGGATGGGTTGCGGCGCGGGGGTTGCCAAGACCTGCTTCAGGCGCTCGCGCAGCAGGGTGAGGCGCGTGACGATGAGATCGGCGCACTGCTCAGCCGTTTTGTTGATCCCATCGAGGGAACCGGTGGTTTTGAAAACCCCCGGCACCTCACCCGGGCCAAACCGGGCGTTTAGCAAGCGGAGGCGTTGCGCTTCATCGCGAGCGGGATCGATTTCGAATCGCAGCGCGCGGATGGCTCGCGCTTCCGCCTGGCACCAGGGCCGATCTCCGTATTCCTGCGAGAGATCGGCGATTACCAAGAGACTCTGGTCATGGTAAAAGCGCTGGAGAAGCACCTCCATGTCATCGCCGAGTATTTCCGCCTCGTACCACTCGTCGAAGAAAACGCGCTCTTTTCCAATCTTGGCGCCAACCAGGTCAGCGATGGCCCGCACCTTCTCGCGGTGCGGGCCCGCAAATGAAAACGCCACCTCAAAGCGGAAGCTTTCCCTAGGGTTTGTCATAGGGGTTCGTCTCCGGTTGCTACCCGCTTACTGGACTGTGATCAGGTTGCCTCGAGCGTCGTCAAATCCTCGACATTGGCCATCGCCGCCAGCGCCCGGGTGTAGCTGCGCAGGGACGGCTGCAATACGGTGAGGTCGGCCCAGAACTCATGACAGAGGTCTTGGTCTTTGAAGGCACCGGCTAAGGCGAGCCGGTGCCACTTGGCGGTGAAGGGGCGAATGATCTGGTTAAGCACGGGGATGGCAAGCTTGGCGAATTCGCCCGACCCCGACCCATGCCGCCTTAGGATTTCACGCGTCAGGGGGAAAATCGCATGTACGCTGTCGAGGGCAGCCTGCTCATCGCCATCTCCCGGCGCCAGGCACTGGGTGGTGATGCGGGTAAGCAACTCGACGTACAACTCCCAAGCGGCGGCACGGTCCGTGTCGCGAGGAGCGAACTCGCCCTCGAGGAAACCCAATTTGATTTTCAGGCTGGACAGGCCCCACTGCTCCAGAAAATCACGGCGCTTCATCAGGGTGAGAATACAACGAAGCCCCAGCAAAGTAAAGGCGCGTGAAAACCCATTGTTTGTCTACCCAGCTTGTGAAGTTGGTCCCCGAGGAAGAACCCGTCACGCGGGCGCCGCGACGGAGCGAAGGCGCGCCGGAAGGAAGTGGCCTTGGTGGCGTCGGCGAGCGATGAGGCGCGTTAGAATGTTGGCCGCGAAATTGCTACGTTTCCATCCACTTGGCCGGGCCGTCCCAGAGAAAGTAGGGGACACAAGGAGAAAGTTGGGCGGTAAAAGCGCTACCCGTAATACTGGAACTGCTTCCAGAACTCCGGCCAGCAATCCTTGTTATTGGCGTTTTGTAAGGAATTGTAAAGTGCACGACTACCGCGAGAGAGATGGATGCAGTGGCGATGCAAATGAAACCAACAATCACGAGCCGCATGCAATTGCCCTCCGGCCGGAGTAGTCTCGCCTCTAACTGCTGCGGGGCGGGCGGCTGCGGGGCCCGCGGAGAAACCACTCACCCGTCCCGGCTGGAGGGGACACCCTCTTCCCGCGGAACTGGGGCACACTTTTTATTCCGGTTTCGCATTTTCCTCCGCAAAACCGTGCTGGATGACTCTGGTCGGTTCGGTCATGGCGATGATGCTGTCCAAGTCGAAGTCCTTGTACAATTCGAGGCAAAACAGGTCGGCATAATCCTCGTACCTGACCGGTTTGTCCAGGAGATAGCTGAGACTGTGCATTCCTCCTTTTACAGCCGCCTCGGAGAACATTTGGGGCGCCAGCGCGGCTGCGATGACTGCCTCAAGCTGGCTCCGGATGCCGGTGCTCTCGATACGCACCGATGGCGCATGCCACCGCTCGCGCGACCAGTTGGTCAGGGCAATCAACTGCGCAGCCTCCATCCCCAGGGGACGATTCCCCGCTGCCGCCAGCATCTCAGGGAACAGGTACGCGGGGGCGTCGGGGGCAGCATCTCCCGTAAACACGAGGTCGAGCACCAGCACCTGCTCATTCCGCTCCAGGCGGTTGGCAACTTCCGGCAGGCGGTCCCACACCTCCGCCGCCGCGGCCTTCTTCCCCTTGTCATTAATCACGAGGGTGAGCGGCGCGCCCTCCGGCGTATGGATGTCTTTCAACCACACCCCAGTAGCGCTCAAGCCGTTGCTCAGCAGGAAGCGGTAAGAAACCGATTCCACGCCGTTATGCCTGGTGTTGGCCGCCAACCAAGCCTGCTGCACGTTCACAGGATGGTACCGCAGGACATCCTTGAGCTTGCTCCGCTGCGTCTCTTCCCACGCTGCCTTGGCGGCCGAATCGGCGGGAATGGTGGGGCGAGTTATCCCGGCTGCAAATTTCCTGGCCAGGCCTAGAATTGTCAAGTTGTCCTTAGGCAAGCCGCCGGCCAAATCGCTGTAGTTTTTTAGATAATTTCCCACCTCGATTTCCTGGTCGGAGGCCGGCAGGCCGAATGCCCTATCCAAAAATCGATAGGCCTGCTGACGGTCCTCGAGTTCGTAATTGTGGGCCGAGATTTCGATGCTCTCGTAGAATTGCAGTGCATCCTCCTTGCCGTACAACCGGTAGTAGGGACGCACCGCCTCGTAGATGAACGGCTTCACCAGGGCGGCGCGAAAACAGCAATCGTCTTCGGCATTGTTGATTTGCAGGGTCGGCCGCGGGGCGCGAATCGCGGTAAGGGTGGAGTAGTCCTGCCCGACGAGCAGGTCAGTGCCGTTTTGTTCGATGTCGCCTGCTTCGTCGATCGGGGCCAACATCAACCTTCCTTCCAGTGACGTATACCCCGCCACGGGAATCGAGACGTTCACCCTGTCATCCAGAGAACTGATAATGATCGTCTCCCATCCGCCCCCGGACAACCCGGTCACGGCGATGCGTTTTTGGTCGACATTGGGGTGCTGCCACAGATAGTCGAGGCCGCGGCGCATGGCAAAATAGAACAAGCCTTCCAGATTGGCTCCCACCAGGTCGAGGTGCCCGCCGAACCAATGGACGTTCTGTGGGTCATTGAGTTCCCCCATCCCGATCCACTCGGGATTTAACGCCAGCATGCCGCGCAGAGCCTGGTTTATACAGAGCTTCTGCTGGAATTCCTCCGCCTTGCCTGTCTCCCCGAAATGCCCCATTACATTCAGCACCGCTGGCACCTTGCCCTGAAGATTCTCGGGCTCGTAGAGGAGCGCCGTGGTAAAGAACCCCGGCACAATCTCATAGCGGAGCTTCCGCAACCGGTATCCTTTTCCCGATGGAATCATGCCCAGGTCCTCGAACCGTGGCGGAGAGTTGACCCACTCAGGGGGCCACCCGTGAAACACCACGTCATTGAGAACTCGCTTGCGGATGCGTTCTGCCTCCTTGGTCCAATTCTCCGGCGTCGTCAAGGGAGGGAGCTTGGGAACCTGCTGCATCAGGTACTGTTGCAGTTGGAAGGTGACGAGGGAACGCGACTGGAGATCTTTCTCCAAAATGGGCTTCACCTGGTCAGGGGCGCTTTGGGCCCGCACGAGGAGTGGAACGATCAGAACAACATGGGCAAGCAAATACCGGTGCTTCATGCTTCCTCCTGGATTTGGAAAATAGCAAGCATCTGCCAACGGATCGTCAGGTGCTATATTCGATATCCGCTACGCACTCAGCGATCTGGCCGAGGTACGCTCCGTCCACCCGGATATCCGCCGCCAACGCGACCCGCGGTTTGTTTCTGTCCCAGTCTTCAGGAACGGATACAGAACAGCCTGTAGAGCTGTCTTGCCCCGGAGGGATGGTCAATTCGAAGACTTCCGATGCGGCTTTCCAGCCCGGCGGCAGGACCAGTGCGGCTTCCAGATGCATGGGAGCCGAACGGTAATTGCGTACGTGCAAGGCGACGTCGCAGCTCGAGCCGGCCTTGATCCGGAGTTGGTACGGATAGAACCTGACCCAACTGGGATTCAGGCCGAAATTGCAATCGGGATCCGCGATGACGCTGAAGAAATACTTCTGTTGGTCCTCCAGCCGCCCCTTCAGGATCTCAAGATCGGCCTTGTTGCTGAGGAAGGGCTTGCCGTGCCCGGGCGCCACCACGTTCGGCTCATGCTCCAGGATGGTCCGGATCGATTTCACGTGGCTGTCGTTCTCCACCCAGTTGCGGAAGATCAGGTTGTGGCGCAGCAGGCTGTCAGGGCTTCCGGTGGGAAAAAAGGCGTCACCCGTAAAGGCCACGCGCGCGCCGTCGATGGTGACGAACATGGCCATTTGATATTCCGTATGGCCGGGCGAATGAAAGACCTGGAACTCGAATTCCTCCCATTTGAACGTCTCGCCGTTGCGGAACGAGCGGTCGATCTTGATGGGCTCGGCCAGGATGCATCCCAGGTTGTAGCCGCGAGGGTTCTGGAGAACGTCCACCATGTTCTCATAACACCACACCTTGGCGCCATGATGCCGGACCAAGTGGGGGAAACCGTTCAAATGGTCGTCGTGCATGTGGCTCGGCATGATGACGTCCACGGACTTGAGACCGAAGCGCGACTTCAACTCCGGAAGCGTGTGCTCGACAAAGCCCATGCGGTCATGCACCGGCGCGGGGGTGTTGTAAGAGGAGAAAAAGTTTCCGCTGGCGGAGCCGTAATCCACAAACAGGGCCTTGCCGCTATCGCTGATCAGCGCATAGGAACTGGAGGTGGTCTGGTAGGACGCCACCAGGTGGGGAGTGACGGCATACGGCTTGTTGTCCACGGTCAGGGCGCCCCCGCCGGAATATGCCGTGAACCACCCGCGCAGCTTTCCGATGAGGTCGGCTAATCCCTGTTCTGTTTGGTTGAAGGGATCGCCGTGGGAGGGGCAGATCAACTCCGGTCCCTGCTCCCGCATGCGGGTGAGCGCGAAGATGGCGCAGTCCACTCCATCGGTGCTCCCGTACTGGTATTGCAGCTCGTAGAGGTTCGCGACCTTCCCCGGAGAGTGAATCAGATCCCCCGAGAAGGCCACCTTCTTCCCATCGACCGCCCCAATCAGGCTCACCGAGCCCAGGGTGTGGCCCGGTGTGGGGTGTATCGCAAACGAGTAAGGCCCCCAGCGATAGGTATCGTAGTCGCGCAGTACGCCGCCGACGGGAATATTCCGCGTCACCGTAAAGAAATCGTTGCAGACATAGTACTGATGGAACACGCGGCGCGTCCGCCAGTAAGTCTCCGCGTCCTCGAAGAAGTGCCGCTCATGCTCGGGAACGAAGATGGGAATGCGCTCGGCAACGGCGCGGGCGTCCCCCTGGCATTGGTCGCGATGATGATGGGTGTGCAGCACGGCGTCGACTTTGCTCACCCCGATGTTTCCAAGCAGATTCAGGATGTGCCCGGAGCCAAAATCGATCAGGATGGTGCGGCTCCCGTCTCTGAGCGCGTAAACGTTGCAGGTATCACGCAGCAGGTAGAGATTGGGAGAGATCTGGATCAACCCTCCCGTGGGCGTAAAATGCACGGCGGAATCCGAATTTGCCGGTTCTGTTGCCTTACCCGTGGAAACCCCAGCCATTTCCACGGCCATCAGACCGGTTCCCGCGTTACGCAAAAAGTCGCGGCGGGTTACACCCGATTTCCTTGAGGTATTTCCCTTCTTCATCGTGTCCTCCTCAGTATGAAGATCCAGGGCCTCGCGATATTTCCCTTTTTCGGGTTTCTCGCGCTAAGACTACTCACATTTGTGCCGCTGTCAAGCCCCGGAGCCCGCGGAGAGGAAATTGAGGCCGCCATACACCGCCATATTGTGGAGCTTCGTCGTCCCGGCGGGGGCGAGGACACTTGCCCTGACAGGTTGAGGGCCGGTCATTTATGGGGAAAGTGCGAATCTTGAGGGTCTACTTCGCACTAGGCCGAACGCTTGTAGCCCTTGGTCCTTTGTCGCCGCGTTCCATTTCGAACTCTACCGGTTCGCCTTCCTTCAATCCATCAAAGTCCATTTGCTGAAGGATGCTGCGATGGAAGAAAACCTCCACGCCATCACTTGAACGAATAAACCCGAATCCGCGGTCGCGGATTACACGCTTGATTGTGCCCTGCATAGACACCTCGATTTGCTTAAGGGGCCCTCTGCGGCCAGTCGCTCAAGAATGCCAATGATGTCACCTCTCGCTCCGCTTGGGCCAAATGTACCAGCACACCGAGGGTTTGTAAAGGAATGAAATTAAGAAAAGAGAGTATGGACAGAATGTCAATGCACGAAAGGCAAAGCTAAAGGGGCTCCGCCTTCAGTGACTCTACCGCCGTGGCCAAGTCCTCAAAAATATCAAACACGGTGCTGAGGCGTGTGATCTGCAAGAGTTGCTGGACACCGCGGGGCAAATGAAGAAGCTTCAGATCTCCACCGGCATTGCGGGCCGAGGTGAAACCGGCCACCAGGGTCGAGAGTCCAACGCTATCAATGTAGGTGACCTCCCCCAAATTGAGGATAATTCTACGATGACCCAGATTCAGTAAATGCTTCAGCTTTGAGCGTACTGCTTCTGTTTCGGGCCCCAGGGTGATGCGCCCGCGCAAATCCACCACCATGACGTCGTCCACAACCTTCTCCACCATGTAAACGGGCATCCAGTTCCTTCCCTCTCCGCCGCCTTCACTTGGACTGGCCGCCGCCAGCGCGACAGATTGCCAGAGGCCAAAGCAATTCGTCGCGCATCCTATCATGAGCGTATGCGTTTTGCGAGAGACACCTGCACGAGACATCCGTGAGGGACGGAGCGATGGGTGAATTCCTTATTAGCGAATAGAGAACATCTGCCATGACATCGAGCCCAGGGGTGCGAAAAGGCCAAATCAGAGCGCAGGGATCAGCCACCCATTCGTACCCGGGCGATTATTCTTATAATTGACAATATTTGTCGATCGAAATCGGACAAAACGGCCAGGAAATGCCCCCATACTGCCTCTCCACGGCGTTCTTGAATTAAAGGGGGGAAAAAGTGCTCATTTTGAATGGGTAAGAGGTTGGGGAGAAGGCCCTATTTGAGGTTATTGGCGACCTAGTTGCATGATAGTCTGGGGCGAGAAGTGCCTCGGTCTTCCCTATGACCGCGGCAGAGCGAGGAGCGTTCAATGCATCGGAGTTCCAAGGGATTCTCCCTGATCGAGCTTTTAATCGTCGTGGCAATTATTCTAGTCATCGCTGCCATCGCCGTGCCCAACTTCCTGCGCTCACGGGTTGCAGCCAATCAGGCGTCGGCCGTCGCTTCTTTGCACACGCTGGGAATTGCCGAGGCCACCTACGCCTCCACCTTCGGACAGGGGTACAGCATCAACATGCTGTATCTCGCTTCCCCTTCGACGGCGGGCGCCAGCCCTACTTCCACTGCGGCAGGGTTGATTGACAGCGCCCTGGCCTCCGGGACGAAAAGCGGGTACAGCTTCGACTACTCGCCGGGCGCCGCCGACACCACGGGGCGCATCAACAACTTCAATTTCACCGCCGTCCCTATCACCAGTTCCACTGGAACCAACTATTACTATACCGACGAATCAGGGGTAATTCGGGTGAATGCCACCACCAACGCTGTCTCCACCGACTCGCCAGTGGGAGGATGAGCCTTTCGAGGATAACGTGCACCCTTGCTAGAGGGGAGCCTAAGGGCGCGGCCTTTTGCCGGGGCAAACCCGGTAGGGTCAGGGTTCCGTGGGTGGCAGCAGCAGCCAACGGTTCTTGTGCAGGAATTCACTGACAATATTAATGTCGCGGGCATCGCAGAGCAGCAAGCGGCAGAAGACATCGGCTGTGCCTACCTTGGGTTCAACCTTAGCCGCGTCGCGGAAGGCCTTCTGCGCATTCTTTTTGTTGCCAATCTGCCATAGCGCAATGGCTTGAAGCACCAGCATGGAGCCCGAATTCGGATCGGCATTGAGGGCAAGGGCGCACTCGGAGAGCGCGCTGTCGAAATCGCGCTGTTTCCAGTAAGCCAGGGCCATGATGCGATGTCCTTCCGGTCCATGCGGGTCCTCCGCGATCATCTTGGAAGCCAAGTCCGTGGCGTCCTGGACATCCTCCCTTCTTAACAGACCGGTCGCCAATTGCTCGCGCGCCCCTGGAAAGTCCGGATTGGCTTGCAGGACCTTCCGGAGAAGGTCCGTGGCGCGGACCGTTTCCCCAGCTTGGTTCAAAAGCACGGCGAGCTGGTATTGGCTTTGCCAGTCTTGAGAATTCAGGGTTACGGCTTTCTCCAGCAAGCCGCGCGCCTCCGCGTTCTTGCCTTCCGCCATGAGCTTCTGGGCAAGCGCGGCATAGGCAGGCCCCAGGTTCGGGGAGACTTGAATGGCGTGGCGTAAGGCCTCTTCCGCCTGGGGCAAGCGGCGTTGAAACATCCGCATTTGCCCCAGTGCAAAAAAGGCATCGCCATCCTGGGGATCAATCTTGATGGCAGTCTCATACTCCGCACCCGCTTTTTCTTCTTCTCCGTTGGCAAAATAGCAACGGCCCAGGGTAAGGTGCGCGAGCGCGCTGTCTGGAGCAATCCGCGCTGCCTCCTGAGCCTGCTGAAGCGCCTCGCGCGGCCGATTAGAATCAAGATAAAGAACGGCCAAGTTGACCCGCAACATGGAATCCTTGGGGTTGAGCGACAAGGATTTGTTGAATTCCAAGTCGGCGAGGTTTTGATAATCCGACGCCGTCAAGCCACCTTTCCTGCCGGGAATGGCCGCGCTCGGGTTGCTCAGCGTCCAAGCCACGGAGCCCAAAGCAAAGTGGGCGTCAGCGTCCGAGGGATTGAGTTGCGTGGCGGTTTGCAGCTCGCGGAAGGCCTCGGGCAGGCGCCCTTGCTCGCGCAGGGCCAAACCCAATCCGCGGTGTGCAGGTTCCACTTCCGGTTGAATTGCGATTGCCTGACGAAAGGCCATCTCCGCCCCCGTGGCGTCTTGCTGGCCCAACCGGTCGAATCCTTGCAAGATGAGGTCGGCCGCTTCTTTCGAGACCTGACCCGTCGCCATTGTGGTGCCGGCAGGTGTCTGGTTGTGAGCGTTGAGTGCCACGCAGCGTAAAGCCGGTGCAAGGCAAATAGCAGCAAGTAGCAGGGCACAGGTAAACGGCGCCTGGAATTTCGGTAAGGTGCCGGTTGAATGCACAGGTGACGGCATGGGATAGCGGGAAGCCACCGCTTTTTCACGAGTTATCATGAACATTGCGCATGGGGCGGCCTAATCTTCTTTTGGGGCCATTACCCGGCCTTCCTTGACCAGTCCCACTGCCTAATACTCTCTGTCTCTTAGGGAGCGCCGCGAACCTGCTGGGGATCGCGAATGACAATTTCCGCGTGTCCCTGGTAATCAACGATATCGCCTCTGATCTCGACCCGCCGGCCCTGCAATGATTGCAAGTCGCCAAACCTGGTGCTGTCGGAAGCAAAGACGACGCTCGTAAAGGGGCAGTTACGATAATCCGCGCAGAAATCCATGAACGTGTTCCCCGTGCGGGCAATATAGACGCGCTGCACCACACCGGAAACACAGCCCCTTTGCCCTATCAAGGAGGCGGCACTGCGAAAATCGACGCAAGCAGGCAGATTGCCCGATTGGAGCCCCGAAGGGCGGGAGGATGACCGCGGCGCAGGATTGGTCCCGCCACGTAGCGACCTCAGACTAATACGCGAGCCAATCCACATTCCCAGCCCGAACGCTAATGCGACCCCCGCTATGATGAGGATGGCTCTTGGCTTCATATCGCCGCGGCCGCCGGCGCTCCCGGAAATTCAAACCGCCCGGCCCCGGAGAGTATATATCAAATGGACCTCATGAACGCGGGCAATGCCCACGTGGGAAGCAGCAAGAGGGGCCAGGGCAGGAAAATTCGGGGCAAGGTCTTCCGTATTGCCCGGAAGAAACCTGGCGCGAAAACGGCGGGGGGCGATTTCCCCGCCGGTCTCGCCCCTCCGGAAATGATCATCGACGGGACAGCCTCAGTTCACACCGAATCCTACTGTCCAGCCTGGTACTGCCAGAAGGTTCGGGAGGGGGGGCTCGCCGTCGAACTGGCACTAACGGTGCTGGACAGCATGTCGGTTGAGACCGTGGTCGAAGGGAACCATGGGGGAGCAAAGTTGGTGCGCGCCTGGAATCGCCGGTCAAAGTAGATGTTCGAACTGCCGATGCTGACCCCGTGGGCCCGGTTTTCCATGCGTCCGCCAATATTGGTCCAGACTCCCACCGAGTTACCGGTAGCCATGTGCCCGATGTTGGTATTGGTGGTACCCGCTTGGGAGAGCATGCAAACGCTGGCATCCGTCTCAATATTTGCACCGTTGCTCGTGGGACTGAGGACAAAGTTCCCATTGGCCGTGAAAAGGCCCAGAACCTGGTTCATGTTCTGATTTTGCGGAATCAGATAGTCAGCCGGCTCGCCGTTGCAGCATGGCGGATTGCTGCCGGATATGATCTGATTCGCGCTGGTGGTCACGGGGTCCGCCGAATACAGAAGGTTGCCGGTCTGAGTGATGTCACCATTGGCGGTCAGGTTGACCATGCTGTTGTTCTGAATCGCCGCCCCCGAGGAAGGTCCGGTGACGCTCACATCGCCATTGACGTAAACCATCGTCGAGGCCTGGGGGGGGGTGTTCAGCAGGTTCTGGGGAACGCCACTCAGAACAAGGGTCGTGCCTCCACTGACTACCGTGGTAGTGTTCGCCACCGGGTCCACCGTGACC
>Ga0335079_10010233_pt1 | contig 10679 bp, 7 predicted proteins | sample Lox_Sample_33_FD_206719 | JGI IMG/M metagenome (GOLD analysis project Ga0335079, IMG submission 206719) | Soil microbial communities from Loxahatchee National Wildlife Refuge, Florida, United States - Lox_Sample_3.3 | ecosystem: Environmental > Terrestrial > Soil > Wetlands | place: USA: Florida... | reverse complement strand
GCCCGCCGACCTGAAGTTCGGCTGATCGTACTCCAGTGTGAAGAGAGACTCCCCGGCGACCTCCATCGAGAAGGCGATCGATGGGATGCCCGTGATGGCAGCCTCGAGGGCCGCCGCGACCGTGCCCGAAGCCAGTATGTCCTGGAATGTGTTGTTGTCGCCTATGTTTATCCCCGAGACCACCAGGTCAGGCCGCCTCGGAAGGATCTTGTTCACGCCAATCATGACGCAGTCTCCCGGGGACCCCGAAACTGCGTAGCACTCGAACGCGTCCCTGCGGACCTTGTTCACCCTCAGCGGCTTGTGGAATGTCATGCTGAGGGCGGTTGCGCTCTGGGGCTGCTCCGGGGCCACGATGATGGTCTCTGCGTGCCTTGCCGATGCCCTTGCAAGCTCGATGATGCCGTTGCTCTGGACGCTGTCGTCGTTCGTGACCAATACCAGCTTCTCGCTAGCCGACATTTCGTCTCGCCTTCGCGAGGGCTTCGTCTATAGACCTTCTGTCTTCAATCCCGTAGAACCTCGATAGAGCCCGGATGCCTGCCTCAACGGTATCTTCCGTGAGGATGACCTCGAGGATCAGGCGCTCGTCCTGGCTCAGGTGCATGAGCGCGAGGGCGGTCTCCAGCTCCTCCTGACTCTGGGCGGCCTCCTCTATCATCCTCCCGATCTTCTTTGCCTCTTCCTTCACCCTCCTTCTCAGAATCAGGACGTCGGCCGCCATCTGCTCCAGGTCTGAGGCCTGCTTCTGGGCGCGCCATCCCTCAGGCGGCTTCTCGACCAGCTTGGCCACCGTGAGGTTCCCTGCCGAGTAATCCTCAAGCGTCGATCCCTTGGCCGAGTACACCCTCCGCGCCTTTGGCGCGTTCGCGGTCACCTTCATCTCCTCTACAAGTCCAACGTTCTGAAGGCGCCTCAGGTGTCGGAGGACTCCCTGGACAGAGATGCCTGTCAGTGACGAGAGCTCGCCCAGGGTGCGGGGGCGCTGAGAAACTGCGTCTGCTATCTTCAGCCTCACCCTCGAAGACAGGACTTCGCCAAGCTGTTTCTCGTTCAACAGACAGCATGGAGGGGAATGGTTTATAAAAGGGTTACACATGACGCTAATTAACAGGTAGTTAATCAGATGAGTGAAGACAAGCGTAAGGAGCTGAGAGATGTGCTCGACGAGTTAGAGCACTACTTCGAGGGTTTCCAGAAGGAGATAGAAGACGCCGTCAAGAGCAACATCTTCGGCGGCGATCGGTCTGCGTGGCCCTTTGTCGCAGGTTTTTCCTTCAACATGGGGCCCGAAGGGAGGCCGTCCTTGCAGGTCTTCGGGAACAATCCGATTCGAGCCGACGGCTTCAGGTCTCCGATAAGCGAGCAGGTGGTCGATCAGAACAACGGGAACTTGCACATTCTTCTCGAGATGCCCGGAGTGGAGAAGGAGGACATCAACGTAGAAGCGACTGAGGATTCGGCCGTAATCAGGGCGGAGAACGGAGAGAAAAAGTACCGCGCCGAATTGCAACTCCAGGCGCAGGTGCGGCCGGAAAGCGGGAAGGCGGAATACAAAAACGGGATATTGGAGATTTCATTCTCATTGAAGGACAAGGCTAATAAGGGCTTCAGGCGAGTAAACGTTGCCTGAGAGTGGAGCAGGTATGAGCCAACAGCAAGTGCAACTGAAGGTCTTGGAGGCCTACACGCGCGACGTCGGCAGAGGGGTAGCGAGGATAGACTACGACGCTATGGACGCGCTTGACGCTTCTACGGGGGACGTCATAGAGATCAAGGGAAAAAGGAGGACCGTCGCAAAGTGTCTCCCGCTCTACCCGTCGGACGAAGGGCGAGGCATCGTCAGGATTGACGGTCTGATACGCAACAACGCAGGGGTTGCGATAGGGGACGTGGTCGTCGTCAAGAAGGTGAAGGCGCCCCCCGCGGAGAAGGTTGTCGTTGCGCCTCTCGAGGCGGTTCCGCCCATCGACGAGCGGTATCTCGCGGACGCCCTGGAGAGCGTCCCCGTCACCAAGGGAGACAACATAATGATACCGTACTTTGGCGGAAGGCTGACCTTCCAGGTGGTGGGAGTGAGCCCTGTAGCCGACGCAGCCCTCATCACCCAGCGAACGGTCTTTGTGATCTCCGAGAAGGGAGAGGCGCTGCGTGGCGTGCCCCAGGTCACCTACGAAGACATCGGCGGCCTGAAGGACGAAATCCAGAAGGTGAGGGAGATGATCGAGCTCCCGCTGAGGCACCCTGAAATCTTCGAGAAGCTCGGGGTGGAGGCGCCCAAGGGCATCCTCCTCTACGGTCCGCCGGGGACGGGCAAGACCTTGCTCGCAAAGGCAGTGGCTACGGAGAGCAACGCACACTTCATCCCGATCAGCGGCCCGGAGATAATGAGCAAGTTCTACGGGGAGAGCGAGGCGAGGCTCAGGGAGATATTCAAGGAGGCGAGGGAAAAGGCCCCGACGATCATATTCATCGACGAGATCGACTCGATCGCGCCCAAGAGGGAAGAGGTCACAGGCGAGGTCGAGCGCAGGGTCGTCAGTCAGCTGCTGTCTCTTATGGACGGACTGGAGGCTCGAGGCAAGGTAATAGTCATAGCCGCCACCAACAGGCCCAACGCCATCGACCCGGCGCTCAGGAGACCGGGGAGGTTCGACAGGGAGATCGAAATCAAGGTCCCGGCCAAGGGCGGAAGGCTCGAGATCCTGCAGATTCACACGAGACACATGCCGCTCGAGCAGAACGACGACAAGCACGGAGCAGCCGACAAGATAGTGGACCTTGAGAAACTGGCAAGCGTGACTCACGGGTTCGTAGGAGCAGACCTCGAGTACCTCTGCAAGGAGGCGGCCATGAAGACCCTCCGGAGGAACCTACCGGACATCAAGCTGGAAGAGGACAGGCTCAGCCCGGAGACGCTGGACAAGCTTATCGTGACCATGGCTGACTTCGAGGACGCTCTGAGAGACGTGATGCCTTCGGCGATGCGGGAAGTCTACCTCGAGACGCCCGACGTGAAGTGGGCCGAGATCGGAGGGCTGGAGGGCGTGAAGAAGGAGCTCCAGGAGGCCGTGGAGTGGCCGCTGAAGTATCCGGACCTCTACGACAAGATAGGCTACACCATGCCCAAAGGCATAATGCTCTACGGGCCGTCCGGCACAGGGAAGACCCTGCTGGCGAAGGCCGTGGCCACAGAGAGCGAAGCCAATTTCATCAGCGTGAGGGGCCCGGAGCTCCTCAGCAAGTGGGTAGGAGAGTCCGAGCGGGGCATCAGAGAGGTGTTCAGGCGCGCGAGGCAGGCATCTCCGTGCGTGATATTCTTCGACGAGGTCGACGCACTGGCGCCCACGAGAGGAATGGGGGGAGACAGCATGGTCACGGAGAGGGTCGTGAGCCAGCTTCTGACCGAACTGGACGGCGTCCAGAGCCTTCAGGGCGTCGTGGTTCTCGCGGCGACCAACAGGATAGACATAGTCGACCCTGCGCTGCTGAGGGCAGGGAGATTCGACAAGCTCATCCTGATCCCGCTTCCGGACAAGCCGGCCAGGAAGGAGATTCTGAAGATCCACACCAAGGGCGTGCCAGTAGCCAAGGACGTCGACCTGGACAGGGTCGTTGACATGACAGAAGGTTTCAGCGGCGCAGACATGGCCTCTCTGACCAACACCGCGGTCTCCATAGTCCTGCAGGGCTTCATCACGAAGTACCCCAAGCCCGAAGACGCGAAGAAGCACGTCGACGAGGCTGTGGTCCAGATGGAGCACTTCGCAGACGCCATCAAGAAGGTCAGGTCGTCGAGGGAGGGGAAGCCTATGGAGAAGGTCGCCGTTCCCTACTACAGATAGCGAAGCCTATTTACATCAAGAAAGCGGCCGGCTCCGACCGTTGGATCAGGCAAGCATCATAGGGCGAGGCACCTGGTTGGACAAGGTGGCCCAGGAAACCGTCGAGCGGGAGAAGAAGCTCGGCAGGGGCCTTTCTCTTGTCAGAGTGGAGAGCGGCCTCGGGGCATCCGGCCTCCCTCACATCGGCAGCGTGGGAGACGCCATACGTAGCTACGGAATCAAGCTCGCGCTGGAGACGCTGGGCTACAATTCGGAGCTCGTCGCCTACTCGGACGACTTCGACGGGCTCAGGAAAGTTCCCTCAGGGTTCCCAACTTGGCTGAAGGAGTACATATCCCACCCCGTTTCCAGGATACCCGACCCTTTCGACTGCCACCAGTCCTATGCAGGGCACGTGGGCTCGCTGCTCCGCGAGTCGCTCGACAGGCTCGGGATCCAGTACACCTTTCAGAGCGGCACCGAGGCCTACAGCTCGGGCAAACTCAACGACCAGATCAGGGCGATACTCTCCCATTCGAAGGCCATCGGGAAGAAGATCAACGAGCTCGTCGGCCAATCGAAGTACGAGGCAGCCCTCCCATACACGCCTGTCTGCAAGAACTGCGAGAGGATCTACGTCACCCAGGCGCTCTCGTTCAGCCCGAAGAACGACACCGTCCACTACAGGTGCGAGGGGACCAAGCTGGGGGAGAAGTTCGTGAAGGGGTGCGGCTACGAAGGCGACGTTAGAATCTCGGACGGCGAAGGCAAGCTGATGTGGAAGGTCGAGTTCGCTGCGCGCTGGGCGGCCTTTGACATACGCTTCGAAGCCTACGGGAAGGAGCTCACTGATTCGGTCAAGATCAACGACTGGGTGGCAGAGAAGGTCCTCAGCTACCCTCCTCCATACCACGCCAGGTACGAGCTCTTCCAGGACAAGTCGGGGCGCAAGATGTCGAAGTCAACCGGGAACCTCGTCACCCCCATAGAGTGGCTGCAGTACGCCTCTCCTGAGAGCCTCAGGCTGCTGATGTACAAGCGAATCGTCGGTGCACGGAACATCTCAGTGGAGGACGTCCCGATTTACATGGACGAGTTCGACGACCTCGAGGAGTCCTACTTCTCGAAGAGGAGGGACCCGAACCAGATGAAGGACGCAAGGCTGCGAGGGTTGTACGAATACACGATGTTGCTCCGTGTCCCGAAGTCCAAAGGGGTCCACGTCCCATACCGCCTCCTCGCCCAGCTCTCCTCTGTGGCGCCAGAAGGCTCACTGCATGATTTTGTTGCCAAGAGGCTCGTGAGTTACGGCATGGTCCCCGGGACGACGGAGGACCTTGCGAGGAGGATCGATTGGGCGTCGAAGTGGGCGGGGCGAGAGGGGAAGCGCTCAGTCGAGCTCCCCGAGATGGGCGAAGCCGCACGGAAGGCGGTGGGGGATTTTGCGAAGGCCCTCCCTCAGGCGAAGGACGCGGACGACGTTCAGAACGCCGCCTTCGAAGCGGCGAAGCGGAACGGCCTGAAGCCAGGCGAGTTCTTCCCGGTGGTCTACTCCATCCTCTTGGGTTCCGACCGTGGCCCGAGGTTGGGGCCCTACGTTGTCGATGCGGGGAAGGCCGAAGTGAGAAGGGCCCTCATCGAAGCAGTGGCGAGTTGATATCGACTCCGACCTTGGGGCCCGACAGAGGTGCGGGCCTCCGGCGCCGAGTCACCAAGTGCAGGCGTTGCCCCAGACTCATAGCCTACGCCAAGAAGGTGGCCGCGGAGAGACCTCCGAGGTTCGCTGAAAGCACTTTCTGGGGCAAGCCCGTTTCTGGATTTGGGGATCTAGACGGAAGGTTGCTTGTGATAGGCCTGGCCCCAGCTCGAACAGGAGGATTGCGCACAGGCAGGATATTCACGGGTGACGCGTCGAGCTCGTTCCTTGTGAATGCCCTGCATGAGGCGGGTTTCGCGAACCAGCCTAGTTCGGATTCGATCGACGACGGGCTCGTGTACCGGGACTGCTACATCACGGCCGCGGTGAAGTGCGCACCTCCCGGGGACAAGCCGAACCCCGACGAGTTCGCCAATTGCGCCCCATTCATGGATGAGGAGATCGCGCTCATGGGAAATCTGCAATCAGTCCTGGCCCTAGGCGCTTTCGCGTTCCGGGCGTACTCGGGGCACCTGACTCGAAGGGGAGTGAGCGTGCACGGACTGAAGTTTGCTCACGGGAAAGTCTACAGATTCCCGGGCGTGCCTTCCCTGTACGCGAGCTATCACCCGAGCCCACGTAACACGAACACGGGGAAGTTGACCTCCGCCATGTTGGCAGCGGTCCTGAGCAGAATCAAGCATGAGTTCGCAAAGTGAGCATATAAGCGGGTCCCGTCGACAGCCGCGTGGGCCCGTAGCCTAGTCTCAATTCGAGGGGAAACACGGATCAGGGCATCAGCCTGCGGAGCTGAGGGTCGAGGGTTCAAATCCCTCCGGGCCCGCCTTGGAATAGCTCAGAATGAACTCTGACAGGCGAAAAGGGGCTAATTCTAGCTATTTGGAGCCACTTTTCTGAGGCTACCTTTGGTGTCAGCAAGATTGAACCTGCGACAGATTGAGGGCCCGTTCTCACGAGTAGAACCTTACGCCCCTTGAGGCTATCCTCCGAAGCACGAAGGACGAGAGCGTCACCGCCCTACTTGTCCTGCAATCATTGCGAGTGCGGGAGCGGGATACTACGTCGGCTCTTCCGCGTGCGCACGGCCACACTGGTCTCAATTACAACTCTTGGCCCAACAGGGGTCCGTAACGATCATGAGAGTTGACCTCGGCCAAGAGAAGCTGACCGCAATTGGGGTTCGATTTGGCAAAAGATGAACTTCCTCTCGGTTGTGTACCGTGACTACTCTTAGGTCTGGAACAACAATGCCGCCTCCTCCCGACATTCCCTGTGAGTCTTTAAGAGACCCAATTAGCGCATATGTGACGGGAACTACAGCATGACGTCCCCAGTAGTTGCCGAGTGGGACACTCCCGAGGGATTATTACTGGTCAGAGAATTTCGGAGCAAGGTGTTCCATTGATGCTAAGAAAGAACGAGACTCTCCTCATCCCATTGGTCCTCTTACTTCTTGTTCCACTGGCCGACATTAACGTCGCTTCCGCTATTCCTCAGATGAATGGTGTGGTTTCGCCTATTGGAAAGACCATAGTGAAGACTCTCCCTACACCAACGGCAAGTACCAATGCTTCCGCTCTCCCCCTCTTGGAGCCCAACCTACAGACTAGCTCTGTGACAGACCAAGCTCCCACTGTTCGTGTAGTCTCGCTGAACTCTCCAGTCCCCAAACAAGGCAATCCACTTCCCTTAGCGGTCGGAGGATACACGGGAATCGTCGGCCTTGATGAGCAAACCTCCGGGGGCTATGCACCTCCCGATGTCCAGGTGGCCTCGGGGATTGAAACCATTGAAATGGTAAACGTAGCCGGGGAGATCTGGACTCAGGCAGGAACGCCTGTTGAGACCTTCTCGCTCACCTCTTTCTTCCTGATGGGGAATGATAGGGCAAGTGACCCAAAGGTCTTGTACGATTCGACTGATGGCAGGCTTTACGCCAGCATGTTAGATGTTACCACGGGAACCATACACTTAGCCGTCTCCTACTGCGCGGACCCCATGTGCTCGTGGACGGTGTACTCCATCTCGCCCAGCAGCACAGGTGCACTTCCTGACCAGCCGATCCTTGGATTGAGCAACGACAAGGTGATCTTGAGCGCGAACGACTTTGTGGGCAGCACTTCAATTGGAGCGGAGTTTTGGGTCTTGAACAAGGGCGACTTGGAGGCCGGGGCGAGCGTTCGCTACGCGGACTTCGGGCCGTATGCCTCTTTGTTCTCGGTCCACCCAGTCCAGACGATCAATACAACCCCTTTCTCGACAGCCTACATGGTCAGCGACGGCGACGGAGGGACAAGTCTCCTCCAGGTCTACGCCGTGACCGGGGTCCCGCCTGACCCTGTTTCTGTGACCACTTACTCGCTTTCGGTCGCTCCAATTGAGTTCCCGCCTGTTGGGGAGCAGCCGGGGACCAGCAGCACTGTAAACACGGGAGACTCTCGAGTCCTGAGTGCGGTTTTTGATACATATTTCAACGATATCTGGCTGTCCCTCAACGACGCATGCATCCTCCCGGGAGACTCTCAGGTACGTTCTTGTGGTCGTATAATCGAAGTTTCAACGAGTTCCATGACCGTAACCCAAGACTTCGACTTCGGCTCGCCTGCCGCCTATTTCTTCTACCCTGCAATCTGGCCCCAGGCAAACAACTTGGCTATCGTCTTCGGAGTTTCGTCTTCTGCGGTCTATCCTACGATGGGGGTGACCGGACAGGCATGGGGGGACCCACCCGACACTCTTGAGAACGCGATCTACTACTCGTTTTCGAATCCCGCGTCGGATACGACCGGAAGGTACGGGGATTACTTCGGAGCTTCTGTGTCGTATGGCAATCCCGTGCTCGTATGGCTCGCGGGCGAATATGGAACATCTGTCTCCTCGACCTACCAATGGGGGACCTTCCTCACAAGCGTGAGGGTCGTGCCTTCCCCAACCTCAACTCCACTGGTGACGGCAGTGATGGGCGGTACGGCAACCGATTTCAAGGTGGTTGTTTCGGCCCCGTCTACGAGCCCCTACGGTGTCGGTTCCATTACCTTCCAAGCGCCCTCGGGGTGGACCTTCGGTGGGACGCCCAATTGCGGGGCAATCCTCGATGAAGTGATATCCCGCTCATCGACCTCTGTAGACTGTGGGGGAGGGCTTCCAACTACCCTGTCTGACACTTTGGATCTTGGGACCATCAAAGGCCCGTCATCGCCAGCCTCGAACCCGGCTCCACAAGGGATTTTCACCACGATTATCTCCGACGACAGTGGGGCGCCGCCGTTCTCAGGCGGGACAATTTCCATCTATTCGGTCGCAGCGACGAATGTGGACGTTAGTCCCAGCTCGGCCACGAAGTACGTCGCCGGTTCTTTGCCCATCACGATAACAGCGTCGCTGAGTTCTGGTCAGAAAGGTGTTCCGATTGTCTTTGCGGTTTCTTCGACGGCCAATGGCGAGTCACTGACTCCGGCCTCGGCTCTCACTGGCAATACCGGGATGGCATCGACTAGTTTCGCCCCAAGCCAAGTTGTTGGAACAACCGACACAGTCAGTGCAAGCGTAGGGGTCGGGTCGGGTATCTCTGGTAGCTCGGGGTCAATAACCACAGCCACTGGTTCGACAGCCAAGACGAGTACTGTCGTGAGCCCCAACCCATCAGAGGTAGCCGTCGGGAGCAACATTGTGTTCAAGGCGAAGGTAAGAGATTCCTCGGGAAAGTCGCCGGGGGCTCCCACAGGGGCAGTTGCTTGGAGTGATGGAGATGTGGGCGGCTCGTTCTCGAGTTCATCCTGCATCCTTTCCTCAACAGGAGCCCAGGCGAGCGTGTGTACCACCGTCTACACGCCGCCCCAAATAGCAGCACCGATTACAATCACGGCCGCATACGCTGGCGACCAGGTTCATGCTGAAAGTTCGGGAAAGTCTTCTCTCACAGTTCTAAGGGCCAGCTCGACTAGTGTTAGTCCAGCCAAGACGTCTGAAACCATCGGGAACCTCTTGCCGGTTACATTTGTTGTGGCGGTGACAGACACGAGCATTGGAGAGACGTCAGCCCCGACGGGGAATGTGAAGTGGAACGACGGGGGTAAGGGTGGGACGTTCAGCAGTACTTCGTGTACTCTCTCGCCTACGAGTACGAGTTCGAGCACCTGTACGGTAACATACACTCCTTCGCCAACTGCACCTATAGGCAAGATAAGAGTCACTGCGTCGTACTCAGGAGACGGTTCCCACATGAAGAGTTCAGGGTCTGGGACAGTTAGAATATCCTAGCGGACTTAGGACTTAGGTGGGAGATTGGCGACCATGGGAACTGAATGGAAAAAGAATCCAATAGACTTCCTTTACCCAGTCTGCTTCAGAGTTGACGAGAAAATGGGAGGGTAGATTCGAACCATACGCATTAATCCGTCCATTCCCATAGGAGGTTGAACCCAATCAGAATGGAAACAAGTTACAATTTGGACTCATTATTGCACAGAAAACCGGTTGGGCCCCTCCGAACATTACGCTAGACTCACCGCTCGGCATGCAGGGTTCGAATCCCTCCTCTCTCCCTTTTGACAAGGTTCTGAGCCCGAGATTCAGACACGTGCTCAGGACGGGTCCCTCCGGGCCTGCTGAAAGCAAGCTCAGAATGAACTAGGTGGAGGGGGGCTAACCCCAGCTATTTGGGGCCATTTTTTCTGGGGGCACCTTTGTTAGTCCGCACATTCAACCTCCAAGATCTGAGGAGCCGTTCCTATAAGTGGAAGCAAGTCCAACCAAGTCGCATCGACCGCGACTTGACAGCGGGAACAATCCGCGCCGCCAACCATCGACTACATGGAATGTCAACTCACACGATCCGTCGATGTTCCGTTCCCCTCGCAGTCGTGCGCTCTAGCCCCATCAGGATCGCTTCTCACCAGAACCGTCCGCGGAAGAGTGACCAACCGTTAGACGGCGTCGTCGTTTTCTTCAAGCTGCTCTTCAGTGAGAGCTTCGTCGTACTCATGGTCGGCACCAAAGACATCGACCTCAGCGGCTTCTTCTGATGACGTCGCCAACAAATGACGAAGCGTTTGGTTAGATTTTAAGCACTTGCCTAGACCGATCTTGGCAACACCTGACCCAAACCAGTTAGTGCTTCTCCAGCTGGAGCTATCGCCACCCTGCATCACTGAGCTCCCGCACACTTCTCCAAGCCCACCAAGAGTCGGAGGGAGTCT
>Ga0335079_10010232_pt1 | contig 10679 bp, 12 predicted proteins | sample Lox_Sample_33_FD_206719 | JGI IMG/M metagenome (GOLD analysis project Ga0335079, IMG submission 206719) | Soil microbial communities from Loxahatchee National Wildlife Refuge, Florida, United States - Lox_Sample_3.3 | ecosystem: Environmental > Terrestrial > Soil > Wetlands | place: USA... | reverse complement strand
CCCGCGATGCGGTAAATGAGCGGCAGCGCGGAGTTCGAATTCTCCGCCACATAGCGCACCGAGAAGTCGTAGGTGATGAAGGCATAGAAGAGCGTGCCGACCGCGGTCAGCACCATCACGAACTGCCCCGCCACCGCCGGCACCGTCGCCGCCATCCAGCGCTCCTTGCGCAGCGCGGGACCGGCGATGCCGAAGAACGCCTGCAGGCCTGCGAGCAGCAGCGCGAGGATCAGAGCGAAGTGGCCGAGCTCGGGAAGCATGGTCGTCCTCTTACTGCGTCGCCTGCGGCGGGAGAGTCTTCGCCTCGTGGCGCTCGATCACGTCCTTGGAAATATTCGGCGGCATGTACTTCTCGTCGTGCTTGGCGAGCACCTCGTCGGCCTCGAACACACCGCGGCTGTCGAGGCGGCCGTGGGCGACGACGCCCTGGCCCTCGCGAAACAGATCGGGCAGCACACCGGTGTAGTTGACGGGGACGTCGTGCTCGAAATCAGTCACCACGAAATGAATCGTGAGGCTGCCGGGCTGACGCACGATGCTGCCCTTGGAAACCATGCCGCCCAGGCGAAAGCTCGCCTGCGCCGGCGCCTTGCCTGCAGCAATCTCGGTGGGATTGAAGAAGAAGGTGACGTTCTGTCGGAACGCCGACAGGGCCAGCCCCGCGGCGACGCCGACACCGGCAACGATGCCGATCACCAGCCACAAGCGGCGGCGGCGCGGAGTCATTCGTTCTCCTTTTGAATGGCGAGGCGGCGGCGCGCCTCGGCGCGGGCCTGCGCCAGTGCCCGCCGTGCCCAGTAGATGTTGAGCAGGAAGCACACCAGCACGATGCCGTAGGCCGGCCAGACGTACTGCGCGTACTTGCCCATGTGCAGGAATTCGCTCATGAGGCAAGCACCTCGCGGATCCAGGTCGCGGCGCGCTCGCGCCTGAGGATCTCACCGCGCAGGCGCGTGAGCAGCAGCGCGGCAAAATACAGCGTGCAGCCCAGGAACATCGCCAGGAGCGGAATGAGCATCACCGGGGCGATCGAGGGGGTACCGAGCTTCATCACCGAGGCAGGTTGATGCAAAGAGTTCCACCACACCACCGAGTAATGTATGAGTGGCACGTCGATGACACCAACGATCGCCAGGACGGCACTGGCGCGGTCGGCCCGCTGCACATCGTCGAACGACGCGCGCAGCCCGATATAGCCCAGATACAGAAACAGCAGCACGAGCTCGAACGTGAGCCGCGGGTCCCACACCCAGTAGGCGCCCCACATGGGCTTGCCCCACAGCATGCCGGTGGCGAGCGTCGCCGCTGTAAACGTCGCACCCAGCGTGGCACAACTGGCGGCCACGGCATGGGCCACCTTGATGCGCCAGATGAGGCCTACGGCGGCTGCGATGGCCATGGTCGTGTAGACCATGGTCGACATCCAGGCCGAGGGCGCGTGGATGAACAGCATGCGATAGCCCTCGCCCTGCTGGTAATCGGGCGGCGCCAGCACCAGCGCATCGAAAGTGGCGCCGATGAGAATGATGCCCGCCGACCACGCAAACCACGGCGTCAGCCGCTGCGCGAGGCGGTACACATAGGGCGGTGAGCCCAGGCGATGAAACCAGGTCCAGGCCATACGGGTCGGCTACTCCAGGCTGATGCGCACGGCGGCGGCCGCGGCCAGGGGTGCGAGAGTGACGCCGAGCACGGCCATCGCGGCCAGCAGCTCCAGCGCCGCGACATAGCTCTGCCCGGCAATCGCCAGCTGCGTCGCGCGCGCGCCGAAGATGAGAACCGGAACGGCGAGCGGCAGCACCAGCACGGACAGCAGCACGCCGCCGCGCTTGACACCCAGAGTGAGCGCGGCACCGATGGCGCCCACCAGACTCAAGGCGAAACTGCCGAGCGCAATGCCCGCCAGGATCCCCGGTGTCGCCTCCCAGGGCACACCGAGCGCGCCCGCGGCGAGCGGCGAGACCAGCGCGAGCGGCACGCCGGTGAGAAGCCAGTGTGTCGCGGTCTTGGCGAGGATGAGCCAGGTGAGTGACTGACCCGAGAGTGCGTACTGCTCGAGCGTGCCGTCCTGCGAGTCATCGCGGAACAGGAACTCGAGGGCGAGGAGCGCCGCCAGAAACGCCGCCACCCACAGCGCACCGGGTGCGATTTCGCGCAGCCGCGAGAGCTCCGCGGTGGTGGCGAGCGGAAACAGCGTGATCACGATCGCGAAGAAGGCGAGCGGCTGCACGATCTGCTCGCGATTACGGAAGGCGAGCTTCAGATCGCGCGCGACGACCAGACGCGCCGCATCGAGAGGCGAGCTCACGGCCGCAGGGGACAAGACGGCCGTCGCGAGCGCACTCATGCCGCGAGCTCCAGCCGGCGCAGCCGCTCCGCGCTCACCGGCAGCTCGTGATGCACGGCGGCGATGGCGATGCCGCCGGCCTTCACGTGCTCATCGATCAGTCGCGCCACGAGTTTCATGCCTTCGCTGTCCAGATTGGTGGTCGGTTCATCGAGCAGCCAGATCGAGGCCGAGGTCAAAAGGAGCCCTGCGAGTGCGACCCGGCGTTTCTGTCCGGCGGAGAGCGTTCTCACAGGCCGCTCGCTCAACGCCTCGGCGCCCGTCGCCTTCAGTGCCGCCGAGATCTGCTTTGCGTTCAATCGGAGGCGCACTCCGACCCAGAAATGCAGATTCTCGTGCGCGGTGAGATCGGCCTTGAGGGGCGGGTCATGCCCGACATAGATCAGCGCCTGATGAAAGGCGGGCAGATCCTCTCTCACATCCGCCCCGTGCCAGAAGATCCGTCCCTCCTCCAGGTGCAGCAGTCCACACAGCGCGCGCAGGAGGCTCGTCTTACCGGCGCCATTCAGTCCGGTCAGCTGCAGAAACTCTCCCTCGCGCACGGCGAGCGAGAGCCCCCGCAGCACATGGCGCTCGCCGCGCCACAAATGGAGATTTTCGGCCCGCAGACTGTGTTCGGACATGGCCCCTCGGAGGGCCGGTATTCTCGCAAATTCAGCGGCTTACCGCCATGCTTCGGGCTGTCTCGAAGTGGCGTCAGGGCACGGTCGTTCTGTCAATCAGTTGATGGGCGAGAAATCGGTCGCAGTGGCAAAGACCGATTCGACCTTGGCGACGATCTTGCCGTTGGCTTCGGAAGCCGCCATGACGCTCTTTACTTCCGGATCGTTGCGGAACTCATCCCAGTGCTTCTTTGCGGCCTCGCGGCTGGTGTGCGAGAGGATATAGATGAGAGTGTTGCCGGCGAGCGGCGGATCCTGCGGCAGCCAGTAGCCGACGCTCGTCATGTCGTGCTTCTTAAAGAGCGCCAGCACGTGGTCGCGGAAGCGCGCCTGCAGCGCATCGAGCTTGCCTTCATTGGTGGTGTAGGTGCGGATCTCGAACACCCTGGGGTTCGTTGCCGCATGCGCATCGCGCATGAACTGCAGACTGTTGCCGATGAGAACACCTGCGGCCAGGAAGCCGAGAGGAACAATCCAGCGACGTCCCGATTTGTGCGACATGTCGAGCCTCGTGAGTGTGACCAAGGATGCTGCGCGCGCGGTTGCGACGATAGCTCAATCGGGGCACCCGGCGCGTGAAACTTCGGCTGCGAGGTACAGCTCCGGTAGAATCCTCACGCGTTGCCCGGGTGGCGAAATCGGTAGACGCAAGGGACTTGAGCAATTGAGCACCCAGCGTGCGGAAACCTCTGGGTGAATGGGGTCAAAGTCGGTGGAACAGCAGCACGTTGAGGGTGGCTGCAATACCGAGCTAAGCCCCGGCGTTCGCGCCGGGGAAAGTGTAGAGACTTGACGGCCCCTGCCTAAGCCGCGGCGCGAGCTGCGGGATGGCAAAGGTAAAGTCCAGACCCCAAATGCATGCGCCTGCATGCAGCAGCGAAAGCTGTAGCGGGTACGAAAATCCCTTGGGGGAAACCCCGTGCCGGTTCGAGTCCGGCCCCGGGCAGGCAAGCGCAGTTCAGGCAGCGACGTGCACGGTGCTCGCTTGTGGTCCGAGCTCGCCCGGCTCTTCGGTGAAGCGCACGTCTAAACCCGTCTCGAGGTCCTCGAATTTCGCACCCAGCACGCTGTTGCGGTGAAAGTAGACGAGGTGTCCGTCCTCGGCTTCGATACGACCGAATCCCCGATCCGGATCGAGCTCACAGATTCGTCCGTGCGGTGGACCTGCATGGCTCTTCACGTCAAAGCGGCGCTTGCGCTCGTAATCCTCGATCTTGCGCCGCGCCGCACGAAACGCATCGCGTAGCGCGACATACGGATCCTCATGCGCCTGGCTCGCCGGGTGCGCGCGCCGAATCGCGATCTCCTCTCCGGGCAAGGTGATGTCGATGTGAAACTCAAACAACCCACCTTGCCTCTGGTGGTGTGGCACTGGCTCTACGATCACGTGACAGCGCGTAATGTGCTTACTGAACCTCTCAAGCTTCGCGGCCAATTCGCGAACGCGTGCCTCGATCGCGGCCGAGGGTTCCATCTGACGGAAAGTGATCTGTAGCGGCAATTGCATCGTCGTCTCCTCACGTGCCTATGCTCAGGCTGAGCGTTCACGGGGCTCGGCGGAATACGCGAATCTACATATTCAGCAACCGCATCGGTGGATTCCGCTATGGCGCACACGTCGGCTTTGGCCGAGCATGCGTTAACGATCATTTCCCCTGGACGTGCGCGTGGCACCGGCGTTGCAAGCAGCGTACTTCGACGAATGAATAGCGCGGCCAATCTCGCTGCAAACCCCGCACCCCAACAGGAGATCTCCGTTGAGGCGGTACTGCAAGTCGTCGCTACTTTGTGCGCTGAACTCCATCAGGGAGCCGCGGATCTGCAAGCGCTCAGTCTGAACAGCGACCTGGAGCGCGATCTGGGCTTGGACAGTCTCGGGCGAGTCGAACTTGGGCTGCGCTTGGAGAGTCGCTTCGGCGTGCCTCTACAGGACGCGGCCGTCGCGGCGGCTGAGACGGTCGCAGATCTGCTGCGTCTTCTCACGTCCCCCGCGATCGCCCGTGGCACTCGCCACAGCGCCACGGGGGCGCTAACCGCTCCACTTCTTGAGTCTCGTCCACGGCTTGGCGCCCCGAATACGGCGACGACTTTGATCGAGGTTCTGGCGTGGCATGCCGAGCAACACCCGAACGCGACTCATGCGGTGGTATTGGATGAAGCAGGAACACGGGTCGTAACCTACGCGCAGCTCCGGGACGGGGCGCAGCGCGTCGCCGGCGCGCTCCAGCAGGCCGGGGTGCAACCCCATTCAACCGTTGCACTGATGTTGCCCACCGGGGTTGAGTACCTGTACGCGTTTTTCGGCGCACTGCTCGCTGGCGCCGTTCCGGTGCCGATCTATCCGCCCACGCGGCCCTCGCAAATCGAAGAACACGTACACCGACATGCCGGCATCTTCATCAACGCTGAGGTGAGTGCGTTGATCACGGTCCCCGAGGCACACACAGTCGCGCACTTCTTGCAAGCGAGCTGTCCAAGCCTCAAGCACGTGTGGTCGGTCTCCGATCTGATGCAGAGCAAACGCCTTGAGCCGCTGCGCAGTCCGCCTTCGGGCGAATCGATCGCCATGCTGCAGTACACCTCCGGCAGCACCGGAGCTCCGAAAGGCGTCGTGCTCACGCACGCCAATCTCCTCGCCAACATTCGCGCAATCGGCAAGCTAATCAACGCCAGCGACTCAGATGTCTTCGTGAGTTGGCTGCCGCTGTATCACGACATGGGCCTGATCGGCGCCTGGCTCGGATCGCTGTACTTTGGCTGCCTGCTCGTCATCATGCCGCCCACGTCTTTCCTGGCGCGGCCGTTGCGCTGGCTGCAAGCCATCGATCGATATCGTGGCACACTGACGGCATCTCCGAATTTCGGCTACGCCCTGTGCGTACGACGACTCGCCGAACCGGATCTGACGGGTCTCGACTTGTCCTCGCTGCGAGTCGCGTTCAACGGTGCCGAGCCCGTGTATCCCGCGACCCTGGAGCGGTTTTCCGAGCGCTTTGCCCCTCACGGCTTTCACCCTGCGGCGATGATGCCCGTGTACGGTCTGGCCGAAGCGGCTGTAGGGCTGACGTTTCCGCCCATGGGTCGCGGTCCGATCGTGGATTGCGTCGATCGGGCTGAGATGACCGACAGAGGTCGAGCCGTATCCAGGCCGGAGGGCACGTTCAACGCGCTGCGATTCGTGTCGTGCGGTCGAGCGCTGCCTGGCTATCGGCTGCGTCTCGTTGATGAAACGGACTCAGAAGTGCCGGAACGAGTCGAAGGCGCCCTGCAGTTCGCCGGTCCCTCGGCGACCATGGGGTACTTTCACAATCCGCATGCGACCGCTCAGCTGCTGCGCGGTGAATGGCGCGACACGGGTGATCGCGCGTACATGGCGGCCGGTGAGCTCTATATCACGGGTCGAGTCAAAGACATCATCATCCGTCGCGGCCGACACCTGTATCCCGACGACATCGAAAACGCCATCGGGGACCTGGAAGGCGTACGCAAGGGCTGTGTAGTGGCTTTCGGCGCGAAGGAGCTGAGCACCGCCACTGAAAAACTGGTTGTGCTCGCGGAGACGCGACTGACCGATCCGGCAGCGCGCGCGCAGCTCAAAGCGCACATGAATGAACGCGTTGTCGCTTGCATCGGGGAGCCCGCCGACGAAGTCGTGCTCGCCCCTCTTCACGCTGTGCTCAAGACTTCAAGCGGGAAGTTGCGCCGCGCAGCCACTCGAGCCGCCTATGAGGACCACACCCTCGGACGTGTGCCCGCCAGGCCCGCGGTGCAGATGCTGCGCCTCACGATCGAAGGCGCGGTGGCGTGGCTGCGCCGCGCCCGAGCTGCAAGCGCGCGCGCGGCCTATGGTCTTTATGCATGGGCAGTGCTCCTGCTGATCGGCATACCTGCCCTCCTGCGGATCGCGCTCTGCCGGGAGCAGGCGCATGCGTGGCGCCTGAATCATCTCGCCGCCAGCTGGATAGTCCGTGTGTGGTGCATTCCGTTCTCCGCGAAGTGGGAGACCCCAGTCGTTCTGCCCATGCCGCATGTCATCGTGGCCAATCACTGCAGTTATGTGGACAGCATATTCGTGGCGGCGCTGCTCCCTGATCCACACGTCGTCGTGGCGAAGGCCGAGCTGCAGCGCATCCCGGTGCTGGCTGCCTATCTGCGCCGCTTGGGAATCGTCTTCGTCGAGCGCTCGCAGCACGCGGATCACGGCAAACGGCTGCTTGAAATGCAGCAGATGAAAGACGCGCTCGCCGCAGGAACTTCCGTAATCGTTTTCCCGGAAGGCACCTTCACGCATGATGCCGGGCTACGTGCCTTCCACCTCGGGGCGTTCGAGATCGCAGTGGCTTCCGGCGCGCCTGTCATTCCGATTGCCCTTCAGGGAACTCGCCGGGTTTTGCGCGATGGCCGCTGGCTGGCGCGCCGGCTCCCCGTTCAAGCTGTCGTTGGCGCACCCCTGCGGGCACCCGTCGGAATGGAAGCATTTCCCGCCGCTGTCTACTTGCGCGATGCGGCGCGTGCCCAGATCCTGCGTCACTGCGGCGAGGCAGAACTGCAATAGCTCGGCTCCGGGTACGGCAAACACTCTTAGATGAATTCTGAAGGAGCACTCTCATGAGCGAACACGTCTACAAGACCATCGAGATCACCGGTACATCCCGCAAGAGCGCTGATGACGCCATTCATGTCGGCATCGACAAGGCCGGGCAAAGCTTGCATAACCTGCGTTGGTTCAAGGTGATCGAAACGCGCGGGACTATCGCAAACGGCAAGATCGATCACTGGCAAGTCACCTTGCAAGTCAGCTTTACGCTCGACTAAGCCCTACCGCAGCGCTGCAGCTTCTCGCCGCAACTGCGGGCTATTCGCTCCACGTTCCCGCCCCGAGCGCGGGCCGCATATTCGCGCCTACCCCGCGCTGCGCGGTTTATGCACGTTGGCGACACATCACTTGGCGGCCAGATCTCGTGCCGCGGTACTGTCGACCACCAAATCCTCGCCCGGCAGACCTTCGAGTTCCGGAGCGCTCTCTTCATCCTCGCCTGTCTCTTCCATGGTCTCAGGCTCGAACGTAAAGACGGCGAGCGGCGCCGCCCAGTCCCTTCCCGTCATCTGCGTCTCCGAGTATCCGAGGTCGTCGACCTCGACATCATCGACCGGCCCCGTCCAGTCTTCCGGTGGCTGCGCCAACCCAAGCGGAAGTGTCTTCCAAGACTCCTCGTCGATTTCATCGATCTCGCCGTCGAAAGACTGAATCTCGATGGTGCGCGACTGCTCGTCGCAGCCAGTCACCTGAAATATCTCTCCCTTGTCCCAGCGCGAATACCACTGACCGATCCTTGCCGCACCTACACCCTTGTTCATACGTCGCCCTCTTCCTTACTAATCCAGGCAGCAAGGATCTGCCCGGACGCAGGAGAGGGGAATACGAGATAATGCGGATCTGCGGTGAGGTCCTTGCACCCAGCTGGCATGCGCAGCAGTGCCGCAGCCAACCTCAATGAAGCCCGGGGGTCAGACCGGTGGGTGGCACGGCCGCCCCGTAGAGGTGAAGTTCTCGGGCGCGTAACACTGAGGCGGCAATGTCGGAGTCGACTCTACCCAGCGAGTTCGAGCTGATCGCACGATACTTCGCGCCCCTCGCACGCGGCTATCCCGGCGCCTACGCGTTGCTCGACGATGCAGCGCTGATCAGCCCGGCATCCGGGAACGAGCTTGTGGTGAAGACCGACACGATCGTCGGCGGTGTCGATTTCCTCCCCGATACACCAGCCGATCTGATCGCGCGCAAGGCACTGCGTGTCAACCTCTCCGACCTTGCCGCCAAGGGCGCAGTCGCGCGCGCCTACCTGCTGAATCTTGTTCTGCCGGATACGATCGATGAGGCGTGGATAGCTGACTTCGCCGCCGGCCTTGCCAAGGACCAAGCCGAATACGGTGTGCATCTGATCGGTGGCGACACCAGTTCGACGTCCGGTCCGATCGTCATCGCGATCAGTGCCTTTGGGGAGACCCCGATCGGCCGGATCATCCGGCGCGGCGGGGCGCGACCCGACGACACCGTCTTCGTCACCGGCACGATCGGCGACGCCGCGCTCGGACTGTCTGTACTGCGTGCCGCTCTGCCGGCGCTGGATGCGCCCTCTCGAGCGTTTCTTGCGAATCGCCATCGCTTGCCGCAGCCGCGCGTCGCGCTGGGACCACAGCTGATCGGCATCGCGAGCTCTGGAATCGACATTTCGGACGGACTCGTAGCCGACCTGCGACATATCTGCGCAGTCTCCCGCCTCTCCGCAGTCATCGACGCAAGGCTTGTCCCGTTGTCACCTGCCGCCCGCGTGGCGATAAGCGAAGATCCCCAGCGCCTCGCGACCGCGCTGACCGGCGGCGATGACTACGAAATCCTGTTCACGGCACCTGGAGGGGCTGCTGCTCGGATCGCCGAACTATCGCGATCGACCGGCGTTGCGATTACGCCAATCGGCCGTATGCAGGTACCCACGCAGATCAATCACGCTCGCGTGACGGTGCTCGACGAAGGCGGTCAGCCGCTTCGTTTTGCCTCAGAGGGCTGGACCCATTTCGGTGGTCGTTGAAGAAGCGCTCGAGTGAGCGATCAGTGTCTGTGGCGAGCCTCGGGTCACATCCGCGCATACCCCACGGTCTGCGCGAACGTGACGAATTGCTGCTCCGGCAGTTTCAGCGCTTGGCCAAGCTTCAAGTAGTCGACTGCTCCCCGAAATACGCTCGCCAGCCCCTCAGACGCGCAGTACAGGTAAACGTTCTGTCCGATGAATGCGGTGTCCACCGACGCATAGAGCCGCCGGTCCTCATTAGAGAGCTCTGCCATACGCTCACCGTGCGCGATGTACACCAGATTAAGTGGCGCGACGCCGACGAAATCCTGCAACCCGGTCTGGGCGCGAAAGTCTCCCGGCAGATGCGGAATCAGCGCATGAGCCTTCGGCTCGTAGAGCCATACGCCATCGCGCAGTACGACGAGCACGTCGATGACCATGATGTGACGCCAATAGGGAGCCGTTCGGTCTCCGCTCGGACGATTGATACCAAATGCCGCCCACAGTAGATCCGACAGCAGCTCGATAGGCAGCGCGCGATCTGCGTACTCACGCGTTGAGTGCCGGAGCCTGAGCGCATCCATGAGCGGCATACCACCCTGTACGCGCGCTTTCGGCAGCTCAATCGTCTTCAGCGGCGCGTTCGGTGCGCTCGACACGCCCGCAACTGCGACACTCGCCAGAATCCCCCCGGTACCTTCGCGTCGCGTCATCATCGCTTGCTCCGCTGCTCCTGTCAGGGCTTGGGCATCGCGCAGCTAGCGTGCCGCGTAGCCTCGCCCCTCCAGGCAAGCGGCCTCGGCGCGCAGGTAATCCTGCCGCTGAGCAACGCTTGCCGTGGTCGCGCTATAACCCGATTGACTGCTGGCCCAAGCTCGGCACTCGCTCTTATCGGTGGCCTGCTGTGCCATGCTCTGGCCATTCCTGGGGTATGCATACAGCTCCCCTGCCCCCGGTGCGGCTTCGGACTGCACCGGAGGATTGAAGCCTTCCGGTGGCTGAACCTGTTCATAGGCGGCGCCATTCCAGATGTAATAATTGTTATCCGCGTAGTAATACGGCACCCCACCCCACCAATAGCTGGAGTAGTACCAAGGC
>Ga0335079_10010231_pt1 | contig 10681 bp, 9 predicted proteins | sample Lox_Sample_33_FD_206719 | JGI IMG/M metagenome (GOLD analysis project Ga0335079, IMG submission 206719) | Soil microbial communities from Loxahatchee National Wildlife Refuge, Florida, United States - Lox_Sample_3.3 | ecosystem: Environmental > Terrestrial > Soil > Wetlands | place: USA: Florida... | reverse complement strand
TATTTACTCACTGTTTGATGTTCCTGATTATTCTCCAAAGGGATGCATTCCAGATGCCATAATTGAAGCCTCTCATTCTCGATGCGAGGATTATCATGGATCTAGTGATGGAAAATAGTGCCCCTTCGATGAGCAATTCGAAGTACATGCTCGGATATCGGATTTTTCCCAATAGCACTAGTTTTCAGAGAATAACCTATATATCCTCCTCAATTTCAAACCTCGTAGTGAGCGTTCTCCTTCTGCCCTTACGTATCACCCCTGCATTTCGATGGCTGGGCGTCTTCGTTCCTCTTATTTTCGGGATCATGCTTTTTACTCCCAAAGATGCTTGGGCCGAAGCTGAACATATTCCTGTCATCATTAGGATCGCGGCCGAGCCTAATTTGCCCCTTGCCGAGGTCGATGACACGGGGAAAGCATCCGGTTTTGCTATTGACCTGATGAATTACATTGCGGCGAAGGAAGGGTGGCAAATCCAGTATACTAGTTGCTCGTGGCAGCGCTGTCTCTCCATGCTTGAGAATGGAGAGATAGACCTTCTAGCTCTCATGGGATACACTGCCGAGCGCGCAAAAAAATATGATTTTTCAAAACAGTCGTTGATTACAAACTGGGGCCGGGTTTTTGCACCTGTAAGCAAGCATTACGAGACTGTGTTTGATCTGAAAGGGCGAAGGATAGCTGGAGTCAAAAACGATATTCACCGGTTGGCGGCTGAGGATATTTTGCAGCGCTTCGATATCCCTGTAACATTTGTGGATGCCGAGAACTACCAGGAGGCGTTCCGCCTCGTGGCGATTCAAGCCGCCGATGTCGCAGTTACCCATCGCCTTTTCGGGCTCAAATATGATGAGATGTATGGCTTGGAGCCGACGTCAATAATTTTTAATCCGATAGAAGTGCGGACCGTAGCGCCTAAGGGAAAAAGCGTAGCCATTCTGGCTGCCATTGATTCAAACCTCATCATGATCAAGTCCGATCCGCATTCCATTTATTATGAATTGATGGATAAATGGATTGGCACAGGATTCAAAAATAAAATCCCTCAATGGATTTTCACTGCACTCATTGCTGCAATCATTATAGGGTTTCTTCTAATTTTATACAGTTACGTTTTAAGGAGAAAAGTAAAAGAGAGCACCCATGAGATAAGACTGCGTGAAGAGCGTTACCGCATTCTGTTCGAAGCCGAATCAGATGCTATCATCGTAGTCGACGTCGAGACCTTGCGACTTTTCGATGCCAACCAGGCAGCGGTAGATCTCTATGGGTTCAGCAAGCCGGAATTCCCCACAATGCAAGTTATCGACCTATCATGCGATCCTGCTTCAATGAGCTCCTCAATCAGGGACGGTTCGGGTAGTCTGCAAATTCCACTCATGCTCCATCGTAAAAAAAATGGGACAGTCTTTCCCGTAGAAATCACAGGACGGTTCTTCACTCTAGACAATAAACGTGCTCTCCTGGCCGCGATACGCGATATCACAGAGCGCAGACAGGCTGAAAAGGCGCTCTTGGAGAGCGAGACGCGGTTAAGGAGCCTCTCGGAATGCGCCTTCGATGGGGTCATGATCCATGATCAAGGCCTGATTCTCGATTGCAACCCCCAATTCGCCTACCTTTTCGGATATGACAGTCCCACCGAGTTAATTGGCCGTCAAGGTCCCGATCTATTGCTAACGCGGGCTTCGTGCGTTTTGGTCCGCAGCATTATCGCATCTGAAAAATCCTTATTAAAGCCGCTGGAGGTCACAGGTGTGCGCAAAGACGGTTCAACCTTTTCCGGTGAGACCCAATCGTGTAATTCTATTTATCATGGTCAGAAGGTCAGAGTCGTCTCGATGCGTGATATTAGCGAGCGTAAGACAGCCGAGCATGCACTCATAGAGAGTGAACAGCGTTTCCGCGATCTGGCTGAATCGCTTCCCCTTACAATCTTCGAAACAGATCAGCAGGGCAAAATTACCTATATTAACAAGGCAGGTCTCGATATGTATGGCCTCACACAGCAGAACATCGCAGCCGCCGATATGAACGTTCTACAGGCCATCTCCCCCGCTGATCATCTTAGTGCGAAGGAACATTTTTCTCGCCAGAGCAAGGGCGAACAGATTGGATTCAGGGAGTACGTGGGGATCCGCAGAGACGGGACGGAGTTCCCGTGCAACATTATTGTGAGCACGATTGTCAAGAACAGTACTGCGATTGGGATCCGCGGAATCATCAGTGATATCTCTGAGCGTAAGCGGGCAGAAGAACAGTTTCTGAAAGTACAGAAACTGGAGTCCATAGGTACACTTGCCGGCGGAATCGCCCACGATTTTAACAACCTACTGCAGGGTGTGTTTGGTTATATTTCTCTCGCGCGACTGAACGTGGATAAACAAGCCAACTGCCTCGCCGCACTCGAGCAGGCTGAGAAAGCACTCCATACATCTGTCAAGCTGACAAACCAGCTTTTAACCTTTTCAAAAGGTGGTAAACCGACAAAAAAGCGAATAGATATCCGCCCCGTAATCGAGAATGCGGCAAAGTTCGCCCTTGCCGGGTCACGCTCCAATTACCACATAGTTGCCGATGACGACTTGTGGCAAACAGAAGCAGATGAAGGCCAGATCGCTCAGGTAATCCAAAACATTATCTTAAACGCTGACCAGGCAATGCCGGAAGGTGGGTCAGTGGAAATCGCCGCACGTAACGTGCCGAGTCCTGGCACTAGCCTACCGCAGGGTATGATATCGGGGAAGTACATTCTAGTAGTCATCAAGGATAGCGGCATTGGCATACCGGAACGCTTCCTGAGCAAGATCTTCGACCCCTATTTCACAACCAAGGAAAAAGGGAGCGGTCTAGGCCTTGCTACCTCCTATGCAATCACAAAAAACCATAATGGACTCATCGATGTAAAATCTGAGGTGGGGAAGGGAACCTCCTTCTCCATCTATCTGCCAGCGATGGAATTAAAAAGGGATGATGGTCAATATAAACCGCAGCAGATGTCCGCAGGACGCATCGGCAGACTGCTTGTTATGGATGACGATAAGGTCATCCGTGACGTTGCCGGTCAATTGATAGGGTTCCTAGGCCACACGGTGGAATTTGCCGCCCACGGCAGGGAATTGCTTGAAAGGTACAAAGAGGCAAGGCAATCCGGAAAGCCATTCGATCTGGTCATATTGGATCTTACCATCCGCGGTGGCATGGGCGGTCTGGAGACATTCCAAAGGCTTTCGGAGTTTGACCCAGACGTGAAGGCTGTGGTATCTAGTGGATATTCTGAGGATGACGCCATTTCTCGTTTCCATGAGTACGGATTCAAGGCATTTCTCAAGAAACCCTACAATATTAACGATCTACAAGACATGCTGTCAAAGCTACTAACCCCTTAAAAAAGGGGAAACATCTACCGCTTAGTTGCCTTTCTAAGTAATCCGCCACGGTCAACTATCGTTGTGTAAAAATCTTTTTCACCTTCCCCCCCCATCAACTTACTCCTAGAGTAAGTTCATTGCACTACCGAATCCTGAGGGTTATGGTCATTTTCCCATGGCATTATGCCGGAGGAAGTAAGCTGCGTGCACAATTTTCCCCATGGCAACCGAAAAACGAACGGAATCCGGCAAGCAAAGCACGCCTGCAGACGCCCTGTTTCCAAGCATATCTGACGATTCTTCCTCATGCCTTCTCCAAATGTGCCTTGCTGTTCCATAGCCGTGCCTTCACCCGCAAACCTCCAACTTCGCAATTCTCAGGCCAATTATCCCTGTGATCTATACCAAAAAATGGCATGCACAAAGTATACATCAAATATACAATAAATCCATTCCCAAGATTGCTAAAAATAATGGTATAAACAAAAATATATAATTTCACGTTCTGTTCACTGCTTAATAGTTTCTCTTGAAGTTTTAACAGATGATATGGTAAAGTCATACGTACGAAACATCGTTAGCCAGCACATTAGGAAGTTCACGGACCGCAGAAGAAGCGTCTTGGACATCCTTATCGTAAAAGTGAGGAGCATGCATTCATGTATAATATCTTTCGAATCTCATTATTAGCTGCGTTGATGATCCTATCTGGAACAATGGCGCATTCAGTTTCTATGCAGGGGAAGCAGAAAGATGACCTCATATCGAAGACTGCCAGCAACGGTGCCAGCGCCATGGTACAGATCGAGCCGGCGTTTGCCGTCCACAGCGACAGTACAGCCGTGCTAATCATGGATTATCAGAACGATATTGTCAGCATGCTTCCTCCCGATGTCCAGACAGCATTACTGGAGCGGGCCAGCATAATACTGAAGGCAGCGCGTCAGGCACGCATCCCTATAGTCTATATCGTCGTCCGTTTTCGTGACGGATATCCGGAAATTAATGTTCGCAACAAGCTCTTCAGTGGCCTTAAGGATTCCAAACGACTTCGCGAAGGTACGCCTGGCGCTGAAATCCATGCCAAGGTGGCACCGAACCCGGGTGATATCGTAGTCACAAAGCGCCGAGTCGGAGCCTTTTCCACCACTGAACTGGAAACAATCTTGCGTGCACATGGCATCAACACCCTCGTGTTACTCGGCATCGCTACCAGCGGCGTGGTTCTCTCCACGGTACGCTGGGCTGCTGATATGGATTACTCGCTAGTCGTGATCTCGGATGCGTGCGCCGATCGTGATGCTGAAGTGGATCGCGTGTTAATGGATAAGGTCTTTCCCCGGCAGGCTACCGTGGTAACCACCCGGGAGTTCGTGACGGCTGTAGGGATGAAGACCCCCGAGTGATGATGGTAAAACAGGAAGATGCTGTGCGCAGAAAGGTATATCCTGCACCTATTTTATACTGTATAATAAAAAAGATTTTACTTGCTTAAAATCATTTGTGTGATGCAACCAGCTGTGCTGCCATCTGTCCTTTTGAAAGTTTGACACGGTGTTGCCGGATGAGCACCGGATGGATTGCTTCTTCATATTTCCTAAATGTAGATAAATAGTGTGTCCGCGTATCAGTTTTCTTGTATAAACCATAAATGAAGGGTGTCGGAACCATGATGGACAAAAGGCGATATACGAGATTTAAAGTTGACCTAATGGAAATAAACGGCAAAATGAGTCTCGCAGACAGCGTGAAAATCATCGACATCAGCTTTGGCGGCGTTGCCATTAAGGCTGACCGGAGGCTCAATATCGGTAAGGAGATCTTGCTTAAGCTCGGTGAAAAAGAGAGCAGCATCGATGTGCGGGGTATTGTCGTCCGTTCTGAGCTTACAGGTATAGAGGAAAGAGCCGATGGAGAAAAGGTCTTGCTGTACACGGCAGGTATCATGTTCAAGGATGGTCAGGGAGAGACAATCGCGGATTTTCTTAAATCGGTCGAACAACGTAAAAATATTGCAATACCCGTAACGGTTGACCGGAGGCTCAATGTCAGGTTCCGTATCACAACGTCTCAGCAAAACATCTTAAGCTATCCTGCACAGTTTAAGGTTATGGAACTCAGCATAAGCGGCATGCGCATCAAATCCGAGCAGCCCCTGAATATTGAAGACTTGATTCCCATGGAACTCTCGCTCAGTTCGGACAAACCTGTCACGTTTACCGGCCGAGTCGCATCGTGCCTCATGATTGACGACAGTGGGCAGTCGTACTATGAAATGGGAATTGAATTCAAGGATTTGACCGGTCAGGATACAACGCTCCTCAAAAAATTCATAGATTACCTGGCAACTACGAAGACTGACGCCCAAGGAGATGTCAAGACCGTGTGAACATAACTGAACATTGGCATGGGCAAAATGGCCCAGAAACCGCACTGACAACAAAGCTGGTATAAGGTGAAAGAGGGATCATGCCGGCGATGAGGATTCTTACGTTGTGACTATAGATTTTATCATAGGTCGCACGAATTTGCCTGCAAATCTGATTCAGCTAACGCTGCGGTTCCTACAACTCACACATGAAGCATTCGCGACTAAGTTCTGCTGTCTAATGACGTATAATAATACGCCGCATCAGACCCGCCACATCAGTTGGTGCTTCTTGACAGATCCTGCCGGTAAGCATCAGATCATCATTCTTCATCCAATCTTAAAACAACGCATCGAGATAGAAGCATTCTGAAATCCTTCATGAATGAAAATGAGAGGTTCATTTTTTTCCTGTAGAGCGATTGCATAGATCATTGGTAGATAATGATCAAGGGTAGGAACAGCAGACACTGCAGCTTTGCCCATGTTCTGATAATTGATTAGGTCCTGATGATTCCCACTCAGAAGATTCGACCTTACTTGCTCATCGAAATCTTGTGCCCATGCAAAAGGCACTGCGTTCATATCATCAAAGTCGATCATTGCGAGATTATGCACAATATTGCCACTCCCGATAACCAGTACCTCCTGCTGTCTCAGCTTTTTAAACTCTTTCGCCAAATCATAATGATACTGCAAGGGTTTCGGGTGCCATTCGTTATACGAATAGTCGAGGCTCATCTCGAACACGGGGATATCGGCATGGGGATACATGTGATGAAGGACCGCCCATGAGGCATGATCGAGCCCCCAGACGCTGTTGCAGCCAACACTCGTTTTCCGCACTGATTCTACGACAAGTCTTGCAGTTTCTGGAGACCCGGGACTCGCATAGCGTATGCTGTACAGTTCGCTCGGAAAGCCATAAAAATCGTGGATTGTCCGTGGACGGTCCATGCACGTGACACAGGTGCCTGAGGTAAGCCAATGAGCTGAAACAACCATGATGGCCTTGGGTCGGGGAATGCTCTTCCCGAGTGCTATCAAGCTTCTAGTGTAGCTATTGTTCATAATAATGTTCATTGGGGACCCGTGGCCAATAAAAAGGACAGGCATTTTCGCATGCATAAGAAACCTCCTGCCAAGTTACAATATACCAGATGATGAGGCAAATCAAGTCTGGTTTCCTCCAGGACTTCTCACGCTTGACAGCATGAGGGCCCACATGTTACTGTATCTTTTTATGCTGTCCTGTCAACCGCCATTTTTTCGAAAACTATGGTACCGATAATCGAAGTAAAAGAAGTGGTGAAAACCTTTCCCGGCGTCCGAGCTGTGGATGAGGTAAGCTTTGTCATCGAGCATGGCACCTGTTTCGGGCTGCTAGGACCCAATGGGGCCGGCAAGACGACACTTATCGAAATCATTGAGAATATCAAGCAGGCGGATTCTGGCTTCACACTCTATAAAGGCAGGCCAGTTGGCAATGCGTTCCGAAAGGATGCTGGCATTCAATTTCAAGTAACGTCGCTCCAGGAATTTCTGACGGTGAGAGAAACGCTGAATCTCTTCAGAAACCTTTATCCGCACGCCATGGACATGGATGAGATCATCCGTCTCTGCAGTCTTGAGGAATTTCTTGGCAGGGATGCGCGCAAGCTCTCGGGCGGACAACGTCAGCGGCTTCTCATGGCCCTCGCGCTGATCAATGATCCCGAGGTGCTATTTCTGGACGAACCTACAACAGGACTTGACCCCCAGTCGCGCAGGAACTTCTGGGAGCTCATCAGTCTTATCAAATTCCGCAAGAAAACTGTCATCTTAACAACGCACTATATGGATGAAGCATATACGCTCTGCGACAAGATCGCCATCATGGACCGGGGAAGAATCATTGCTCAAGGGACACCGGAACAGTTGCTCAAAGAACACTATGACAATACCGTGTTGCAACTCCCGGAAGAGGACGTGAACGGCAAACTGGAGGGTCTGGGGCTATGTACATTAAATCAGACTGGATGGTGTGAAATACAGACCCACGATGTGGATGGTACTATAAAAAAACTCCAGGAACGAGGTATTTCTCTTTCGCGGATGCATATGCGATCATGGAGCCTCGAAGACCTGTTTATTGCGCTCACAGGAAAGGATCTGAGGGGTTAATGGATGAAAGCCGGCTTCCCCAATTGTTCCCGTGACTATACAGCGTCAACCCATCGGTAGCGATTGCTTTGCACGCCGTCACTATACAACAAGGACTTAGTATGATTAGTATGAAACGATTTCTTGCCGTCCTACATGCCAGGAACATGGAGTTTATCCGCGATAGGTCATCTCTGGGCTGGAATATTTTTTTCCCGCTCCTATTGGTGCTGGCGTTCGCCGCCGTTTTCTCAGGTGAGCCCAAACCTCTCTTTAAGGTCGGGATCATAGGGAGCACGACCGGTATGAACCAGGCCGACAGCTACTTCTTTGCAATGAAATACGTTCAATTCATCCCTGTTGACAACCTGAACGGGGCAATCGACAAGGTCGAGCATTTTCAATTGGACATGCTGGTTGATCTGCGTAATGGAAAGCGTTACTGGATCAATGTCAATGCCCCGAATGGCTACCTGCTCGAGCGACTGCTCAACGGTGGGACGGGCAATCATTATACTCGACTCACAGTCCAAGGACGCGAGATTCGCTACGTGGATTGGGTCGTTCCCGGCATTCTGGCCATGAACATGATGTTCAGCTGCCTCTTTGGTGTAGGTTATGTGATCGTGCGGTATCGGAAAAATGGTTTTCTAAAGCGCTTGAAGGCTACCCCGCTCCGTCCCTTTGAATTTTTATTTGCACAAATGGTTTCACGTCTGCTGTTGATCCAAACAATCACTGCGGCCGTGTATGCGGGCTGTAATTACTTCATCCATTTTCAGATGCGTGGTTCGTACATAAACCTGCTTCTCATCTCCATACTTGGTGCCATCTGTCTTATCTCTCTCGGCTTGCTCGTAGCAGCACGGCTTTCGAGCGAAGAACTTGCCGGTGGCATTCTTAATTTGCTCACGTGGCCCATGATGCTCCTATCGGGTGTCTGGTTCTCGCTTGAGGGCACGAATCCTGTCATGCAGAAAATAGCCCAGTTCTTACCGCTTACACACCTCGTGGACGGTGCTCGGGCAATCATGACCGAGGGAGCTGGTTTTATCGATATTGCACCTCACATGGCGGCCCTGGCGGTCATGGCCGCGGTGTTTATTTCCATTGGCTCACTAATATTTCGATGGGAGTAGGTAGAGGAAACATGAGTTTTTTTATTCCGACCGATATGGCTTCAATCCTGCAAAAGCATGTTATGTTTCAGTAATAGTCTGAGATAATGAAAGACTGCGAAAGAGAGACAATCATGATAAACAAAGTAATACTTTGCGTAATCACATGGCTATTTTGTTTTTTCGGTCATTCAGCCTCAGAGGTTTCTGGATTTTCTATAATCGATCCATTGCCAACAGCTCGTGTGGAGGCCGGCAGCATAATCCGCGTTACTGTAGATACAGACAATCCGGATACACTTGCCGGCATTATGTTCACGGCATATGGAGACCGTGGGAGACTGTTGGGCGGCAATTTTGTGATACCACCACCATTTCAGTGGATCGTGCAGCTTCCTCCTGATTATATGGGCCCTGCTACTATTTATGCGACAGGAACAACATTAGGCCAGCAAATGGGGTCTTCACCCCAAGCAAAGATCACGCTTTATATAACTCTCCCATCAACAGTAACACTCCAGAGCATGACCCTGCATGAGGACCAAAAATTAATCATCATGCGACCCTATGCATCCCGCACACTGGCTGTGTTCGGCTTGTACAACGACGGCGTGGAAAGAAATATCACCGCCGGAAAAAGCGGTACAACGTATGCGAGCAGCAATAACACCGTGGCCGTTGTCGACGCAAATGGAACAATCACTGCTCGCAGTTCCGGTAAAGTACAAATCACGGCCAAGAATGGCAACAAAGAGGACACAGTATCTGTCGTGGTCCAACTAAAACCATAAGTGGCACTCCGCCATTCCTGCTTAGCGACCATACGCTGCTTACTGAAGAGCACATGTACCGCCTGCAGTAACGCAAGCGCGCCATGATTGGTTCATTACCATGCCTGCAAGAGCAACAGCTTGTAAACAAATGCAGCAATCCTAATCGGAGAGACAAATGAACATTACAATCCTGGATGATTACCACGATGCTATTAAAACGCTCAAATGCTTCCACAAGGTGGCTAATCATCGCGTAACTATCTGGAACGACCATGTAACAGATATAGACGCGCTCGCTGACCGACTTATGCATACGGAAGCGCTTGCATTGCTCCGTGAGCGTACGCCAGTTCATTCGAGGCTGCTCAATCGACTCGAAAAACTGCGGATCATTAGCCAGGTAGGAGTGTACCCTCATATAGACATCGATGCATGTACGCGAAAAGGAGTCATCGTGTCGTCCTATATCGGATCGGGTCAGCCTTCTTTTGCGACCGCAGAACTTACCTGGGGACTGATTATCGCTTCTCTGCGGTGGATCCCTCAGGAGATGTCCGCACTTAAAAACGGCAGGTGGCAAGTGTACCCTCTGGGAACCAGCCTGCGAGGGAAGACACTTGGCATTTTTGGCTATGGCAGGATTGGCAGCGTGATTGCTGGTTATGGAAGGGCGTTCGGCATGAAGGTATTGGTATGGGGACGTGAGACCACGCGTGCGAAGGCAAAAAATGATGGGTACTCCGTCGCTTCAAGCAAGGAATTTTTGTTTGAGGTCGCGGATGTGCTGTCGCTCCACGTGCGGCATGACGAAACGACCAGCGGCATCGTCACTGTAGCTGACCTCAGCCGAATGAAACCAACGGCCCTTCTCGTCAATACAAGCCGGTCCGGTCTAATCGTCCCAGG
>Ga0335079_10010230_pt1 | contig 10681 bp, 7 predicted proteins | sample Lox_Sample_33_FD_206719 | JGI IMG/M metagenome (GOLD analysis project Ga0335079, IMG submission 206719) | Soil microbial communities from Loxahatchee National Wildlife Refuge, Florida, United States - Lox_Sample_3.3 | ecosystem: Environmental > Terrestrial > Soil > Wetlands | place: USA: Florida... | reverse complement strand
CGCCGCCCTCCCCTTGCGGGCAATAACTCTGCAAGTCCTCCGGCACCCACGGCTCAACCCCCGACCGCTCCATGTTCATGAAGATCAGCCGCGCCGCATTCCAGATCTTGTTCGCGAATGCGCGCGCCGATTCCATCCGGTCTTCCGACAGCGCGATATCCGTGCCCGGCGCGGCCACCATCAGCAGCGCCATGCGCACCGCATCGGTCCCGTATTTCTCCGTCACCACCAGCGGGTCGATGGTGTTCCCCTTGGTCTTCGACATCTTCTGGCGCTCGGCATCGCGCACCAGGGCGTGAATGTATACCTGGCGAAAAGGCACCTTGCCCATGAACTCCATGCCGAACATGATCATGCGCGCATCCCAGAAGAACAGGATGTCGAAACCGTTGATCAGCAGCGACGTCGGATAAAACGTGCGCAGGTCTTCGGTATCATCCGGCCAGCCGAGCGTCGAGAACGGCCAAAGCCCGGAGCTAAACCACGTGTCCAGCACGTCCGGGTCCTGTTCGAGGCGCGTGCTGCCACAGCGGCAGCGGGTTGGATCCTCGCGGGAAACGATAATCTCGGAACAATCCTTGCAGTGCCACGCCGGGATGCGATGCCCCCACCACAACTGGCGCGAGATGCACCAGTCGCGGATATTGTCCATCCACTCGTGGTAGACCTTCGTCCAGTTGTCCGGAATGAAAACGATCTCGCCCGAATCCACCACGCGAATCGCTGCTTCTGCAAGCGGCTTGGTTTTGACGAACCATTGCGTGGAGATCAGCGGCTCCACGATGTCCTTGGTGCGCTCGCACCGGCCCACGTTCAACGTGTAGTCTTCAATTTTCTCGATCAGCCCGAGCTCTTCGAGATGCGCCACTACTTGCCGGCGAGCCTCAAAACGGTCGAAGCCCGCAAAACGGCCCGCTTCTTGCGTCATGTGGCCGCTCTCGTCGATGACCTTGATCCGCGGCAGGTTGTGCCGTTTGCCGGCTTCGAAGTCGTTGGGATCGTGCGCCGGCGTCACCTTCACCACGCCGGTGCCGAATTTCGGGTCCGCCAGTTCGTCGAGAATAATGGGAATCTCTCGGTCCATCAGCGGCAGTATGACGGTCTTGCCGTGCAGATCGAAGTACCGCGCGTCCTTCGGATTGATGGCCACCGCGGTATCGCCGAGCATCGTCTCCGGGCGCGTCGTCGCAACCACCAGATACCGGTCCGAACCCACCACAGGGTAACGGATGTACCACAAATGGCCGGGGTTCTCCTCGTGCTTGACTTCAAGATCCGAGAGCACGGTGTTGCAGGTGGGGCACCAGTTCACCATGTACTCGCCGCGATAGATCAGGCCGCGTTCCCACAGCCGCACGAACGCTTCGCGCACCGCGCGCGAGAGCCCGGGGTCCATGGTGAACCGCTCACGGCTCCAGTCGCAGCTCGCGCCCAGGCGCACCATCTGGCGCTTGATGGTGTCCCCGTATTGCTCTTTCCACTTCCAGGCGCGCTCCAGAAACTTTTCGCGTCCCAGCTCGCGCCGGCTGGTTCCCTCTTTTTCGATCTGGCGCTTCACCATCATCTCGGTGGAGATGCTGGCATGATCGGTCCCCGGCAGCCACAGCGTGTTGTCGCCGCGCATGCGGTGCCACCGGACGGTGCAGTCGATCTCGGTGTGCTCCAGCATGTGGCCGATGTGCAGCGAGCCGGTGACGTTGGGTGGCGGTATCACGAGCGAAAACACCCGCGCCGGGTTTTTCACGTCGGCATAGAAAATGCCTTCGTCGATCCACCACTGCGCCCAGTGCGGCTCGAACCGCTGCGGCTCGTAGACTTTCTCAAGTTGCATGGGGAAATTTCAATATAGCAGAGGGATCTTACAAAACGCCGCGAGCAGGCTTGGCCGGAGACTGGCACCACCGCTCCTAATCGAGACCCACAGAACTACCAGCCGGGGTAAAAGGGGACAGACGCATTTTCTGGAGTGTGTACGTGCGATAAATGCGTCTGTCCCCTTTTCGGTGTCCCCCTACATGCAGGGCTCGCAGCGGCCAAGGTCAAAACCGCGGTCCAAATACTGGTGAAACGAAGCTGTGTCTCCAGCCTGCGCAGTCGCTTGGGCCAGCAACGCGAGCGCGCGTAACCGGTCCAACGGTTTTTTTTCCGATTCGAGCACCCGTTTGGCTTGTTCCCCGATGGTTGCCATGCTGCTTGTATCCTTGGTGTCGTCGAGACTTCCTGCAACACCTTCGAGCGCACGCAAATGGGTGCTTGGGTCGGTGAGTTGGCCCGCCACTTGCAACGCCGCTCCGGGTCCTCGTCCAAGTGCGGCGTAGACTGTTCCAATCTGCTGCTGCCGCTGGAGAAAGCCTACAGTGGTTGCCGTTTGGTCCGAGTTCCCACTCACTGTGACCTGCTGAACCTCCCCGATGGACACGCCGGGCTGTCCGGCCTGGCGGAACAATGCCGGCCGGTCCTCAGCCAGCCGGTCCGCCCAATCGGGATCAAGCTCACTCACCAACGGCATGACTTGAAGCAGAAGCTGCTCGTTCCGGCTTGAGAGTTCTAATGTTCCCGCAGAGGTTTTCACGCGGGAGCGGTAGGTCTGTGGACCGATATCAACGTCGGGCTGGTTCAGCTTTCCAATCAAGGCTGTCAACGCCTCCCGCTTGGCAGCTGGCGGGAGTTTAGGCCAGAATTCCCTAACAAGCCTGAAGAAGTCCGGGTTTGCTGACGTGATATTCGGGTTCCCCTGTCTGTAAGCCAAGGATATCTGCGAGAACCATGCGAGGCCGGCCGGCTCATCCTCCTCCAAGAAATAGTGGAGCATCGGGGAGACTGCACGATAGAGGGGGATGCTGGGTTCAAGGCCAGTCCACAACCGCGCTGCAAACTGGCGCATGGGCCAAAGGGCGAGTTCGATGTTCTTAATGTCCCGACCGTGTCGCACCGTGACTACCGAGGCGGTTGCAGATGCACGAGAACTCCACGTCGTTAGCGAACGGCTCCTTCCGGGGAGGATACCATTCACGGAGACAATCTCATCGCCCCTCCGAATACCCGCCTCCTCAGCAGGAGATCCAGGAATCACGCTTTGCACCAGCAACGTTCCGCCGCGCTGCTCGACGAGCAATCCTGGGTTCAGGGTCGCGTCAAGTCCTGGCCCCACTGGGGCGGTGACGACGCAGTCTTTCTGGCAGGGCGCCTTGTTGCTCTGGCACTGATCCCCGCACGCAATAGGATCCGGAGATTCTCTCCAGCCTTCACTCCATGCGCTGAAATCGTGGCAGGTGACGCATGGTGTATTCTGCGCAAATTCATGGGTGCTACTGGCGATTAGAACTAAGAGCCAGAGACAAAAACCCTTGCTGACTCATGAAGTCGTTCCGTGCATGCGATGCCTCCATTGCATGCAAAAAAATCTTTCACCGAGCCTGGGTCGAGATTGCTCGATTCTCAAGCTGCTTAGAGCGCTGCTTCCATTAATTCAATTAATTCAATCTCTGTGCGAGATGGGTATAGCGGTTTCTTCTCCTACCGTCAAGCGAATTAGAAGGCAAACTGTCCTTAATGGCAGGTATTCATCCAAAAGGGCAAAATTCAAAAGGGAATTGGTGGCAGGGTGGAATTGGTGGGGTGCGATTGGTGGGGTATTGGTGGGGACAGCCCGCATGTTTTCAGGTTTCTGATAGCCCATCACAGAGCTAGTGTCGCCCATTCGATGCAAAGTCAGTCACCACCCTCGCGCTGCAGCCAGCCTGCGGGGAACAACCATTGGGGTCGGCTACAGCGATGACGTCAATAGGAACCTGGGAAGCCCGCCTGTTCAAAATGCCGCTGACCTTTCCACACGCCAGATCGGCGATTTACGCTCCCGAGCGGGCGCTGTCCGCCAGCGGCGTCAATCCGATGCCGCGCAGAATTTGGACAAAGCGCGGCTCCGCACGCAGCGAATCCAGCCGTGGCTCGGTGCCCATCCAGACCAGGAGGACGTCGTGCTGCTCGTACGCTTTCTCGATCGCATCGAGGGCCGCGGCCTTCTCGCCGATACCCGCATATGCCAGCGCCAGCCAGAATGGGGAAACGTGCTGCTGGCGCGATCGCTCCGTTACCCGCTCGATCAAAACGCGCGCTTCCTCCATCCGGCCGGCGCTGGCAAACACGTGCGCCAGCGCTGCTATGGTTGCGGGGTGTTCATTGGCGAGGACGCGAGCTTTCTCCAGCGCCGTTATCGCTTCGTCGTATCGGCCCTGCTGTTCGTAGATCTGCCCCAGCACGGATTGCGCTGGTGCGAACTGTGGCTCGAGATCGAGGGTACGTATTGCCTCCTCCAGCGCCCGCTGATAATCATCCGCCATGTACGCGTTATAGGCGGCCTCCATGCGGATCGGCAGGGAAAACGGGTCCAGTTCCAACCCGAGAGCAGTTTCGCGCCGCGACTCCTCCGGCCTGTTCAACGCCGCCAGGAACGACGCGTACATGCGGTGGCCGTTGGCGTAGTTCGGGTTCAGCTCGATCGCTCTTTTGAATTCACGTTCCGCGGCTGCCCAGTCCCAATCGTAGTTTTTGAAAATGCCTCCCAACGACGCATGGGCTTCCGGCAGAGCGTCATCAATCTCGATGGCGCGCCTGGCGGCTTCCTTGGCCTTGGGCATCACTTCGCTGCAGGGCGCCAGTCCCATGAACCCCAGCAAGCCGAGAGAGTCCGCGAGCCCGGTATACGCCAAGGCGTAATTCGGATCTCTCTGGATGGCGTTTTGAAAATACTCGATGGCCTTCCGCAGGCCCCCCTCCATGAGCCGGTTCAGGTGATACCGGCCTTTCAGGTAATCCTGGTAGGCGTCCGCGCTCTCGGTGTGCCGCTTGGTCAAGCGGCTTCGGTCTTCGCCCGTCAGGCGCACGCGCAGCTTTTCCGAAATCTCGCATGAAAGCTCTTCCTCGACCGCGAAAATCTCAGCCATCCGGCGGTTATACTGCTCGCCCCAAAGGTGCCAGCCGTTCTCTACGTCCACCAACTCGGCTCCCACCAGCAAAGCCTCGCCACGTTGCGTCACACGGCCGAGCAGCACCGCATCCACCCCGAGCTTGCGGCCCACGGATCGTGGATCGGCGGTTTTGTCTTTGTAGCGAAAGACGGTGCTTCGCGCCATCACGCGCAAGCCCGGGAGCCGCGACAGATCGTTGATGATGGTTTCGGTGATGCCGTCCGCCAGGTACTCGGTGCCTGGGTCCGTGTCGGCGTTTCCGAATGGCAGCACGGCTAACGAACCAATCGTCCGCGCCGGCACCGCCTGGGATGCGGCGCTACCCGCCGACGTGCTCACGGGCGCGATAAACCGGTAGCCCCGCCGTGCCAGGGTCTCCACGAATCGGGGGTTGCCCGGAGAATCACCCAGCGCGTGGCGCAGGCGCTTCATCGCGGCGTTCAGGCTCTGCTCGAAATTTACAAAGGTGTCCGCCGGCCAAAGTTCCCTCTGCAGCTCCTCGCGGCTGATCAGCTCTCCAGGCCGGTCGAGCAGCTTGATCAGGATCTGCACCGGCTGGCCTTCCAGACGAATCTTTCGTCCTTGCTTGCGCAACTCGCCGGAGCGGGCGTCGAACTCGAAGAGTCCGAAGCGGAAGGTGTGGGGTGGCGTCATTTTGGGCCCGATGCGGCTTCAATGAGTGTAACTCTGGCTCTTAGCGAATGTCACTTCTAACCGTAAGTTTCACGAAATCAGTGGATTTCCATGTCATGTCGATTTATTCGACGTTTCATCTCCCTTCTCCCTAAGTGGACCGTCTGATGGGGAGACTAGTGCTCATAACAAAAATGCATTAGTGAAGGAGAAGTAATGGAGTTACCGCAGACTGCTGCAACTTACGCCGAACGCTACCAGGATTCGCACCTGGTAGTGGATTTCGAACGGGAAACGGCTTATCTGGACGGCGCGCCCATGAAGCTTACCGCTAAGGCGTTCTCGCTACTGGCTTTCCTGGTGCGACACCCGGGCGAACTGGTCCCGCGCGAAGCTCTACTACGGCTGGTCTGGGGCTACGGCGATGAGATCCGAACCCGGACCCTGGACGTTCACATCCGGCGGCTCCGGAAAAGCTTCGGTAAATACGGAACTGTGTACGTCGAGACCATTTTCGGGGTGGGCTACCGGTTCCAGCCATGCCGCGCTCAGACCAAAGTCCAGGTTTCGGCGGCGTCATCTGTCCTGGACGTAGGCCCCTGGCGGTGGAAGATGGAGCAGAACCAGAACCCGGCGTACTGAGCCTAATAAGCGCCTTTTGGGAAAAGGACCGCGCGCACGGTTCGGGCCAGGATGTATAAGTCCAGCCAAAGCGACCAGTTGCGGATGTAATAGGTGTCAAGGGTCTCCTGGACTTTCAGGTCGCCGTCGGCGCGGTCGGAAACCTGCCAAAGCCCGGTCAGGCCGGGCTTGACGCGGGCGCGGAGCGTCCGGAAACGTTCGCTGAAGCCGTTCAAGTGGTAGCTGGGGAACGGGCGCGGGCCCACCAGGCTCATTTCGCCTTTGAGGACGCTCCATACCTGAGGCAATTCGTCGAGGCTGGTGCGGCGCAGGAATTTCCCAACGCCAGGGAGAATGCGCGGATCCTCGCGGAGCTTGAAACGGGCGGACCACTCGGCCCGAACTTCGGAAGACTCCGAGAGGGCTTGGGTGAGCAGCGCTTCGGCATCCGGGTGCATGGTGCGAATCTTGGGGATGCGGACGGGGTGGCCGTTCTCGCCTTCCCGCTCCTGGCTGTAGAACACTGAGCCCTGACTGGTGCACTTGATCCAGATGGCTGCCGCGGCGAGGATGGGCAGCGAGAGGATGCCGAGAACGAGCGCTCCTGCGATGTCGAGAGCGCGCTTGGTCCGGAGGTTGAGGTCATTCCGCCGCATCTCCAAACCCAGCGTGCCGCCGATGTCGCGCGGTGAAGCCCACAGGCTGGAGAGGCCGAGAGGATTGGGGATCAAAATCACGTGCTGGAAGGCAGCACGCCATTCATCGAGGGCCCGGACGAAGTCTTCGCCGGTGTGCTCCGGCATGACAACCAGTGCGTGGCGGACTCCTAACGTTCTTGCCAGCAGGGCACACTCAGCGTGGTTTCGCTGGTGACCATCGAAGCAGGCCACCGGTTTGAAACCCACCTCCGGCTGGTTGCGGAGACGCTCGATCAGCCTTTTCGCGGCTGGTCCAGCGCCGAGCACGATGACCGGGACGCCCCACCATGCCCTCGACGCAAAGACGTTGCGGGTGATCGAACGGACGAAGGGCACGGCCACGGCGGTCAGGAGGCCAGACAGGATCAGGCTTGTTGCATCAGATCCGCCACGCACTGCGAGGAGCGTGGATACGAGTACGGTGCCTAGGACAACACGCCGCAGCTCCTCGACGGCACTCAGGCCGGCTGAATACAACCCGAGGACGCCATATGCCAATACAAACAGTGCCAGGGAAACCGAGCCAGTCCGAAAAATCAGCACGCGCGCTACGAGAATCGCGAGAATGTCGGCGGCGAGGAGAACGCATGCGGTGATTCGTGGGCGTCCTCGCACGACAACGGCGGGCTGTGCAATTTTCGCCGGCCTCGCCGCCAGTTCCGAGAATGCTGTCTGCGCGCCCATCAGGCGGCCCTCTCCGGATTCCAGCCGAATTTGCGGAAGAAGCGGATGGCCCCGAGCACTTGTTCGCGGTTCGCGCGGCTGAAGGGGCGCCGCACGCCTTCGCGACGTTGCGAATGAATCGCCTTGGCGCCGGGCACGCGATACACACTCCAGCCCGCCTGGCGCATGCGAAAACACCAGTCCAAGTCTTCCCAATAAAGAAAGTAGTTTTCGTCGAGCCAGCCTACGGATTCGATGGCTGCGCGCCGAACCACCAACACTGCGCCAGTGACCCAGTCGACCTCGGCGGTGTCGATCGTCAGATAGCGGCGCACCGAGGGGCTCCGCCAGACTTCGTCTACCCGGAGCGCCCGAAGCGCCAGGGCGCCGGGAGTCGGGAACCGGCGGCAGTTGGGTTGCATCGTGCCGTCGTCGTTATAGAGTTGGGGAGCGGCGATGGCGGCTTGCGGGTGAGCGTCCATGAAAGCCACCAGACGGTCCAACAGGCCTGGGAGCGCAATCACGTCGGGGTTCAGCAACAGCGCGTAGCGGCCGCGGTTGAGCGCGCGCAGCCCGGCATTGGCGTTGGCGGCGAAGCCACGCCGTTTCTGGTTGGAGCGGATGGAGACTTGCGGATAGCGGGCGGCGACCCACTCCGCCGTGCCATCGGCGGGGGTGTTGTCGACGAGCGTCACTTCGAACGCCGCCTGGTCGGGCAGGGAAAACAGCGACGCGAAACACTTTTCGATCACCGGGCGGTGATTGTGGTTCACGATGACGACGGAAAGATCTACCGGCGTCACGCCGTTCTCAGACATGCGATGAATTCACGGGCAAAGTGCTCCAATTCAAAACGCCGAGAGAAAGACCGGACCGCGTTGATTCGCATCCGGAGACGCGCCGTATCCGGGATGCTTAGCCAGCGTTCGAACAGCGCCGTCGTTCCCTCCACATCCGGGGGTGCGGCGAGGCCCGCGCCGTCCGATTCGATTTCGCGCCAGATGTTCACCTGGTTGGAAATCAGCACGGGAACTCCGCAAGCCATGGCTTCCACGACGCTGATGCCGAAATTCTCGGTGTGCGAGGGCAGGGCCAGCACGTCGGCGGCGCACAAAGCGCCTTGCTTGACCGACCCGTACAGCGGACCGGTCCAGAGGATCCGGCTGCCCACAGCCAGCTGCAGGGCGAGACGCTCCAACTCGGCCCGCCAACCGCACTCATCGGGACCGGCCATCACAAGATGAAGAAGCGGATCGGCAGATGCCACGCGCGCGAAGGCGCGAATCAGCAGGTCGCAGCCTTTCTTGGGATGAATGCGGGCGAGAAACAAAGCCAGGCGCTTACCCGCGGCCTGGGGAAACGAATCGTAGAATTCCTGCTTGCGGGCCGCCAGGTCTCCTTCGGGCCGCGCAATCCCTAAACCCACCACGCGCTCGCGACACTTATATGGCCAGAACGTGCGTCGCGCCCGCAAGCGCTCTTCCTCGCACGTGAACAAGACGGCCTTGGCATCGCGGAGTATGTGGCGTTCCGCCGCCAGCCAGCATGCCGTTTTCTGAGCGTGTTTTGCCGGGAAGGCGCGCCGGAAGTAGGGATCGAGCATCCCGTGGGGGAAAACGAAGTACGGAACCTTGTGCCCGCGCAGCCCGCGCCAAACGCCGAGACTGGTATACCGCCAAAGGCCGTGAATCACAACGGCATCGTATTCAGGGGCGTGCTGTGCGATCCACTTATGGAGATATGGACTGTAAAGATACCTTGTACGGGCGGGGCCGGCGCAATGCACCGCGCCGGGCCACGCAGCGGTCCATTCGGCTTGGGGAGGACAAAGGGTAACCAGGTCAGCCGTGTGGCCCAGGCGGTGAAGCGCGATGGTCAGTTGCCGCGCTGCTTCCACGCTGCCGCCCAGGGCCGGATCCATATTCCCAACGCATTGGAGTATCTTCATTGGGTTTACGGAGCAGATACATGTCCTGCCTGCCGTTGCCGGTAGCGCCTTGCGGGCGGGACATGATGCAAGTGAAGGTTTCGGCCAGCCGGGTGCGGACGCAGGCTTCGGGATGATACACGCTGCAAAGATTGGTACCGGCCGCTTCGCTGTACCGTACCACCATGTTTCCCTGGCGATAGCGATTGCGCTCGGTCTGGTCCAATTTGGAGAAGAACTCGTCGCCTTGTGTCGTGATGAGGAGGTACCCGCCCGGCCGCAGGATTCTCCGTAACTCGGTCATCCATGGCTGTTGCAAATGTTCAGGTGTATGCGTGAAGACTGACAATGCATACGCAAACTCAAACATTCCATCGGCATAATCTAGCCGCGGCTCTAGGGTGTTTGACTGAAATTTTGCAAAGGGCAGGTTTTGGCGACACCATTCAATGAGTTTCGGATTGCAGTCGACGCCATGAAGGGAGGCGGAAGTGACTGCCGGCCATTGGCGGATGACGCGCCCGCAGCCGCAGCCGAAATCGAGGATGGACTGGAAATCACGGGCTGAGATGCCGGCGGCGTCCAACAGGACGCGGATGCTCTCAGCGGCTAAGCGACCGCCCTCGGTGTACCAGGCGGTGTCCGCCGAGCCGGTGACAAGAACGATGAACTTGGGAGCAGGGATGGGGAAGCCATCGGGCGACGGCGTGGAGCGGCTGAGCGCGAGACTACGCCACCATTCGCGCATACGGAAGACCGCCAGCGCCAGACCCAGGCGGCTCAGGAGTCTCTTGAGCCCGGCCGTCATCGGGCCCCGACGCGGCGCTGCTCGATATCGAGCACGCACAGGATGGCTGCCGCCAGCGCCACGTCCAAACGCGCGAGTCCGGCGAACGGGCTGAACAGCAGGTGCCAGATGGCGCGCAACAGGCAGAAGGCGAACAGCACGGAGAACATGTCGAGGTTTCGCCGGAAAACGCACCAGCCGAACCCGCGCACCAGTTTCCAACCTAAGTAGAAGAAGAACGCGGCGCCGAAGATGCCGGCTTCAAACCAGGCCTGAAGGATTTGGGAATGCGGCGAGAAGGTGGAGGTGTCGGTGGGCTGGCCGCTATAACGCATGCCGGTGCGCTCGGCGAAGATCGAGTCGTAACGGGAGTGGAGGTTGAAGT
>Ga0335079_10010229_pt1 | contig 10682 bp, 10 predicted proteins | sample Lox_Sample_33_FD_206719 | JGI IMG/M metagenome (GOLD analysis project Ga0335079, IMG submission 206719) | Soil microbial communities from Loxahatchee National Wildlife Refuge, Florida, United States - Lox_Sample_3.3 | ecosystem: Environmental > Terrestrial > Soil > Wetlands | place: USA... | reverse complement strand
CTGGTTGTCATTTTCGGCTTGCGCCACTCGCTGTTCATCAACCTCGGCATTTTTGCCGGGTTGATGTATGGCTTCACACCGGCCTCCGGTCTGTATTTTTATCCGTGGGACCTGCCAGGCACGCTGTTCTTCACGCTGGCGGTCCTGTTTTTTGCGCGCCGGCAAATGTTCCTGATGGCCCTGGCGACCTGCGCCGGGTGTTTCTTCAAGGAAACTGTCCTGGTTTGCGCTCTGCTGGTCCTGTTTGCCGGCCACTGGAAGTGGTGGAAGCGGGTGTTGATGTTCGTCGGCATCGTTGCGGTGTACGTGCTTGGGAAAAAACTTCTGTTGAGCCAATTGCATCTGCAGGTGGCCGCCTTTTCCATGAACAATGCGACGAGCCTGGTTGATTTGTTTCGACGAATGCTGCTGATTGGAAACGTCGAAACCTTCCTGACGCCGACGCTCAACCACGTCATTTTCGTCAATGCGGGAACCCTGCTGGCCATTCTGGTGCTGGGCTGGCGAAGACGGTTCCTGCCTTACATGGCGGTGATCGTCATCTATCTGGGGGGCCAGCTGACGTATGGCGGAATCAACGAATTCAGAATTTTTATGCAGATCCTGCCCTTGAGCCTGATGCTGATGAGCGAGCGGTGGCAGGAATCTTTCAGGTTGGGCACGGCCGAAGCGGCGTCGGCCTGGGCGTTGCGCGAAACGTTTCCGGTTCTAGTGCCACTGACGATTGTGCTGATCGGGTTGTCTACGGGCATCGCCGGTGGGCGTTATTACAGCATCTGTGAGAATCTCCGGGCCATCGGGGGCGCGCCGTCTGAACTGGGCAAGCGCAACATCGAACTCAAGGGGCACGTCAGCAATCTGCTGGTCGAGTATCAGGCCTTGCGCAACGAATACGTCAAGGATGAACTGGAACTGGCCAAGGTTTCGATTGATGCCCAGCGCCCGGTGGACGCGATCAATCACTACGAACGGGTCCTCGAACAGGACACGAATTCCGTGATCGCACTGAGCAGCCTCGCCTGGTTGCGGGCGACCGCTGCTGACCCGCAACTGCGCAAGAGCGATGAGGCGGTGCGCTTGGCCGAACGCGCCTGTCAACTCACGCAAAACCAGGACGCCGCTTTGATCGGAATCCTGGCGGCCGCCTATGCCGAAGCCGGACGCTTCAGCGATGCCGTTGTTCTGGCCGGAAAAGCCCACGAGCTTGCGGTGGCGCAGGGGCAAAAAGATGTCGCCGCCAGGACGGAACAGTTGCTCAAACTGTATCAATCCGGCCAGCCCTACCATCAAACAGCCAACCCCAGCCCATAGCGAATTCCCGGGCCGTAATCTTCCTGGCGCGTCCGGCAGGACTTGAACCTGCAACCTTCTGATCTGACGCAATCCCAGCCCGTACCTCCATGCCGCGCCATTAAAAAATCTTTCTTGCAAGATTCATTGAGAAAGCAGATATTGTAGATTGCTCCGGCAGGCGATTTCCTGCCAGACACGATTCACCTTATGAAACGTGCATCAAATTTCGGAAGAGGTTCACTATGAAAAAATCAATTGCACTTGGCCTTCTCGGTTTGGCCGCTGCGGCAGCACCTTCTTTTGGCCAAGGTTACATCTGGTTGGATAACTACAGTAGTGGGACAGACCCGATGCTTGCCTATTGGCCCGGGGTTCCAGCCAACGGTGTGAGCGGGGCACTCGGTTCGGGTGGGCTCAGTAGCGCTTGGACCGTTGGCTTTTATTGGGCGCCCGGCAACATCAGCATCGTCCAGGCGGGCGGCTGGGACATGCCCGATGCGACGTTGACCCTTGCGACGGGGCTTGGTTCCACGGCTCAAGTGGCAGGCTCAGCATTCGGCTGGCTCGGCTACTACGGTTCGCCTGTGCCTTTCGACAGCGGCTCAACGGCGAACACCACGCTGACGCTGGAAATTGTGGTCTATCCCACTTCTGCGGGCAGCTACGTTGACGCGCCGTTTCGTTATCACTCGTTTCCCTTCACTATGCCCACCGTTGCGTCTAACAGTCCTGCTCCGGTCTATACCGGTGATTATATGGGGCCGTTCATAGCGTTCCCGGTTTCTCCTGAACCTACGACTGTTGCTTTCGCCGCTTTAGGCGGTCTGGCGCTCTGGCTGATGCGCCGAAGGAAAGCCTGACGGCAGGTTGGTCCAATTCGATTTCCAAAAAACTGAAAGAATCAAATTCGGAAGCGGCTCAGTATCAAAAAATCAATCGTACTCGGTATTCTCGGTTTGGCCACTGCGGCGGTCACATCGTATGGCCAAGGGGTCATTTGGTTGGATACTGCCTTGGCAATTGCCTCCAGATTTTCGACGCTGATATTTGTCTCACCACGTTCCACCCGACGAATAAAAGTACGGTGAAGGTCGCATGCCAATTCACCAAGCTTTTCCTGTGACGTAATCTCACGCGCCTCGCGCATTTGACGCACGCGCTCGCCAATTAGTAATTTGATGCTTCTGTCAGCTGACTTGGGCACGGAACATTTGTATCAATTACGTCGTACCACTTTCGACAGCATATATATCGCACTCCTCGTGCAGGATTTGGCAGCAGAAGTCGCAGACATTACGTCCTCGGATTCTTCGACTAGAAAAATAATTGCGGACGACCATCGGCCAATGAACACTCGTGGCGATGAATTCAACTCTTGCCACCCGGATCGCCGCGGCGATGGGATTGAGCGCCGTGGCGCTGGGCGCGTTCGGTGCGCACGGGCTTAAAGATTTGCTCGCGCATAACAACACCGCCGGCATCTGGGAAAAGGCGGTGTTTTATCATTTCATCCACGCCGTCATGCTATTCGTGCTGGCGGACCGCAAACCGTTTCCGGCGTTGGCTTGGTGGAGCTTTCTCATCGGCATTTGTGTTTTCTCCAGCTCGCTTTACCTGCTGGCGGTCACCAACGCGCATTGGCTCGGCGCCATCACGCCCATCGGCGGCGTGAGTTTCATCGTTGGTTGGACGTGCCTCATTATTTCAGCCGGGCGGGGGAAGGCCGCAAAGTGAGCGTTGACCGTCTGCCGGCGGTCAAAGACCGCCGCTACAGCTCAACCGTCAGCCGAGCTTCACCGATTTGCCCGTTCGTGCCGCCTGATAAATCGCCATCATGATCCGCACGTCGCGCAAACCTTCCTCGCCGGGCACTTTCGTCGGCCGATTGTTGAGGATGCACTGCGCGAAGTTGTCCATCTCCACCGCGAATTGATTGACAGCGTCAAAGCGCAACTCCTTGCCATCACTGCGAAAGCCGCGGTTGCCCAGATAACTGAAGGCCGGGTTCATCCCAAATGAACCTTTGTCAGCATAAACGGTGAAATTGTTCAGGCCGGGAAATTTGTAGGTGGTGCTGCAACGGGCTAGGAGGCCGCTCGGGAATTTCATCTCCCAGGTGATGGATTCCTCAACGTCTTTGAACTTGACCGGATCGGTTTTAGTTTCCACGGCCGAGACGAGGATGGGTTCTTCGCCGGTGACGAAGCGCGCGGCTTGCAGCGCATAGATGCCGACGTCCATGAGCGGCCCGCCGCCGGCCAACGCGTGATTCAGCCGCCATTGGTTCGGATCACCGATCGCAAAGCCGAAGCCCGCCTCCATCATCCGCAAATCGCCGAACACTTTTTCGCGCGCGAGCCGGGCGCATTCCAGATGATGCGGCTCGAACTGGCAGCGATAACCGATGGCCAACTGGCGTCCGGCCTTTTTGCAGGCGTCAATCATGGCTTGGCATTGGGCGGTCGAAACTTCCATCGGCTTTTCGCACAAAACGTGCTTGCCGGCCCGTGCCGCTTTGATGGTGTGCTCGGCGTGGAGCGCATTCGGCGTGACGACATAGACGACATCGATGTCCGGGTTGTCGGCCATCCGCTCCATGGTGTCGTAATTGTAGATGTTCTTGTCGGGAATGCCGTATTGCGCCTTCCACTTTTCGGCTTTGGCGGGCGTACCGGTGACGATGGCGGCGAGGCGGCAGTTCGCCGTTTTTTGCAGCGCCGGCGCGAGCTGGCCCGTGCTCAAGTTGCCCAACCCGACGAGGGCGAACCCGAGTTTGCGTCCGGGTTCGGCCGCAAAGGTTTTGGTGACGAGACCGCCAAAGAACGGCGCGCCAGCGGCGGCCAGGGCGGTGGTTTTGATAAATCGACGGCGACTCGACAAATTTTTTGGCATGGCCTGCAAGAGTATGGATGAACGCGGACGGCATTTTAAGCAATACATTCGATAAGACAAGCTGCTAATTGCCGGCTGCGCACCGTCAGGGCGAGCCGCCCGGCCCATTCGGGCGGCTAAGTTGTAACATTTGGCTTTCTGGATTCGTATCAATCGTATTGAACCGTTTTCGGGTCTGCCGAGTCAAATAACCGCAAAGAAAGGAGAATTATGAAAAACCGATATGTAACTGGTGTCGTTGTATTGTCGCTTTGTTTAGGCGCCGCGGTGGCGCAAGCGCAGTATTATTATCAATTACCGGAAGGCGCCGGGCCTTTTTTTCGAATGGAAGTCGGTCCGTCCTTTTTCCAGAACGGCCACGTGAGCGAGCCGGATGCCTTGGCCCCCAGCCCCAATACGGTTAAATACCGGACCGGTCTGGCCGCCGACGCGGCCTTTGGCTATGCCTTCAATCAATATGCGGCCCTCGATTTTGAGCTGGGGTACGTCGGCGCGAAGATTGACAGCGTGCCGGGCTATTTCGCGAACAACACCTACGTTGACAACGTGCCGTTCCTCGCCAATTTCACACTGTCTTACCCCATTCCCCGCACCATCATGGTTCCCTATATCGGTATGGGCGTGGGTGGCGCGGACGTCATCTTGGATGCGGACAATTTTCAAAACGTTGCGTCGGGGGATGTCGTTGACGGCAAAGAGAACGATGTCGTGTTCGCGTGGCAGGCTTTTGCTGGAGTGCGATTCCGACTGGCCCGCGACCTGTCGTTGGGGATCGGGTACAAATTTCTCGCCACTGAAGATCCGTCGTTCACCTATCCGCCGGACAATTTTCACGTCAACTTTGATGGCGCCAGGACCCATTCCGTGATGGCGTCGCTCGAATGGAAATTCTGATGGCGCCCGCGCGCAATTAATCCTTGTCGCGGGGCGGCGACGCCACGGCGGTGTCGGCGGCCGATTGGGTGATGATGCGGGCGCCGCGTTTGTAGGCGAAATAGGAATAGGTCCATTGCAGTAACACGGCCAGCCGGTTGCGGAAGCCGATGAGAAAGATCAGGTGGACGAACAACCACGCGAGCCACGCCGGGTAGCCGGAAATCTTCAGGCGGCCAATATGCGCCACCGCGGCTGAACGGCCAATCGTCGCCATCGTTCCCTTGTCCCAATATTTGAATGGCGGGCGGGTGGCGAGCTTCGCCCCGGCGCTCAGTTCGGCTTCGATGACCCGTGCCACGTGGCGTCCCATTTGCATCGCTGCCGGGGAAACACCGGGAACAGGTTTGCCATCCTTGCCGGCCACGAATGCGGCATCGCCGATAACAAAGATTTCCGGATGGCCGGGCACGCTGAGGTCGGGATGTACCTTCACGCGACCGGCCTTGTCCAGTTCAGTCCCGAACCTTTGGGTGAGCGGTGTGGCGGAAACGCCGGCTGCCCAGATGATGTTCCCGGCGCAGAGAATTTCCCCGTTGGCCAACTCGACCGCGCCTTCGCGAATGTTTTTTACCTGCGTCGCCGCACGGACCTGAACGCCGAGGGTTTCGAGCTGGCGTTGAGCGCTGGCGGAAAGTCCAGGTGGATAGTTTGACAGCACGCGCGGCGCGGCTTCGATCAGGATGATTTTAGCCTGGGTGGGATCAATCCGCCGGAAATCGCGTTTCAGCACGGTCCGCGTCAGCTCGGCGAATGCGCCCGCCAGCTCCAAACCGGTCGGGCCACCGCCTACGATGATGATGGTCAGGAACCGGTCGCGTTTGGCGGGGTCCGTTTCATTTTCCGCCTCTTCGAAAGCGAGCAGAACGCGGCTGCGGATCCGTAACGCGTCGTCGAGCGTTTTCAAACCGGGGGCGAACGCTTCCCATTCGGGATGACCGAAGTAACCGGTCAAACCACCCGTGGCCAGCACAAGGTAGTCGTAATCGAGCGCGTTTTTTTCGAGAAACACTTTTTTGCGGGCGAGGTCGAAGTCCTCGGCCTGATCAAGCAGCACCGTGATGTCAGGACGATTGGACAGGATGGAGCGGATGGGTTGGGCAATTTCGGGCGCGGACAGGCCGCAAGTGGCCACCTGATAGAGCAACGGCTGAAACAGGTGATGATTCGTGCGGTCCACGAGCGTGATCAAAGCGTCCGGGCGCCGGAAACGCTTGCAGAACGTCAGGCCGCCGAAGCCCGCGCCAAGCACGACCACGCGAGAAGTTTTACCTCCAGCCACACTGACAATCTGAAGGAACCGGTGTGAAAATGCAAGGTTTGGGGCGGAATGGGCGGCGAAATCCGGTTGCGGAAGTCCGCACGATTTTTTCTGGCGCGACAACGCGGATCAATCCGCTCAGGCGTCGAGTTTGAGGTAGCCGATGGCGAGATCTTTCTCCAGCGCGACGACTGCGATCCACAGGATATAGGACAGATCCACGGCTGCCACCAGTTCGGGGTCGGGGTAGAACTCCAGGCAAAGCCAAGCCCGGAAGTTTTCCTCGGTGATCTGTCCGGTTTCCTGCAAATCTTCGCGCAGGGTTTCCAGGGTGACGGTGGTGTTTTCAGAAACGTCGAAACTGTGCGGGCGAGGACGATCCTCACGGGCCCGGCGCAGAAACTTCTTGAGTGAGCCGCCGGAAAGCTGAGGGATGATCCAGGGCGCCAACATCGCCTCGGCGGCGGCGAAGTCACCGGCCACGATGGCGGTGCCAAACGTTTTCGCGAAAGCGACTGTGGGCGAGTCGGGCTTCATGGCCGGCTCGCCGCCACCGCCGCATTGAATTGATCCATGAATTTGAGCAAGGAAACCAGGTCGCCTGGGCTGCCCTGCGGTGCTCCCTGAGCAGCGTTTTGGCCGACATGCGCGACGTGTTGTTCGTAGAGCGCGCGAACGTCGGCCAGTGTGTTACCGACATGTGACGACCGTTGCGGACGCGCTTTATCGGCGACGGGAAATGTCGCCGTGGAGACCCAGAACCCATCGTTGAGCAACGTGTAGAACATCCAGTGAATCAGATACTGTCCGGCGACGATTCCCAAAAAGGCCATGGTGGATCCGTCGCGCGCGCCGCCATAAGCGCGGAAGGCCTGAGTCTGATTCTGCGTGCTGTTCTGGAAATCGCCGAGATGCCGCAAACCCACGGCGGCCATCTCGGAGTCAATCAGACGGACCAGGTCCACGAAGCTCATGAAAGCGTCCCGGTCCAGTTTCCTGAACCGCGAGCAAATGGCTCCGCTCAGGGAGGTGGACGGGTCGCCGAAGTAGATCCGGTTGAAGTCGGTTTCGTAGTAGGTGGCGGTGGGAGTTTCCAACAGTGTTCGTACCCGTGGCGCGTAGTATTTTTCCCGCGCGGCCGCCATGCGTTGTTCCATCTGTTTGTGGTCGGCCACCAGGGCGGCGAGAAAGGTCTCGTCCAAAGCCTGGTTCGAGCGCAGATCCCAGGCGCCGTTCGCCATCCGGTGCCGCAACACAACCGCCGCCAGGTAGGGGCGCCGGTCTTCGCCAGCCAGATGAATCTCCACGCCGCGGGCTTCGATCTTATGCGCGTTGCGTTGGGCGGGATTGAGCTGGATGAAGGCGGCGCTTTTCAGCGCGAGCGCCACGAGCACCTGCGCCTCCGTTTCGTCGTGCGCCCAACGCGGGGAGGAACCATCCACTAAATCGAGGATCTCGATGGCCTGCTGGAGTTGAGACGCGCTGGCTACCGGAAAAGCGTGGGTGATCGTCCACACCCCGTTGTCCACATTTCCCTGGAGTCGAAATTGTCCCGCCTTGCGGCGCAACGGCACGAGCTTCGGGTCTTGTCCGGGCATCAGCCCGTGGCCGTTGTAGGTTGGGGTGTCGTCCGCACGCCCGGCTTCCTGGTCCTCGTCGTCCTCCTCTTCTTGTTGATAGGCATCCTGGCTGGCGGCCGAGAAAAGTTCCAGGCTGCCGGACGTTACCGGCGTCAGCGCGGCATTGAACTCACGGGTCCACTTCAAGGCATAGCGCGTATCACCAGGCGTCGCGTAGAGTGCGGAAGGTTTCTTACTTTTGGGTTTGAGGAGGCGTGCGCCAGCGCGGATTTCCTCATTACAAGCCCACGGTATGAGCCAAAGCGCCCCGGCACGAGATACGGGGATGGTTACTGAACCACCCTGGACGGCTTGGGGCGTCGTGTTGGACAAAGCCTGGGAAATCAGTTCGACGATTTTGTCAGGTCGTGGCTTGCTCATAGCTTATCCTGGAATTCGTTATCGAAACCCGGCAATGCGATTCGCCGGCGATGTAAATTGGCGGATTGACCTGGACCAGTAGGTTAACATCCATGCACGCAACGAATTCCAGTCTGAGCTTAACCCCCGCCGGCGTCAATCAGTGATGAATCGGGACTGGCATGCCAGACAACCCAAAGCACCCTGACCAAAAAAGCGAGCATCAGCACGGCCAGAAGACCGGCCGCAGCCAGGTAACTGGACCAACTCAGGCTCTTCGCCGGCGCAGGTTTCGGGAAATCCGGCGTGACGCCGGCGGCCAACATGCGGTCGTATAAATCCGGATGAATCCGGTGGGCGCGCCGCGGCAGGACTGCGGGCATGAGATTGGTTTGATACAAACGTTCCAGCGCCTTCGCATAAACGGCCGGCTCGACGAATTGATCTTTAACCGCGATCCGGTCGGCGCGCTTCTCCATGCGGCGTCCCAGGCGGAAGCCGACCAGCAGCAGAACCAGCACGGGCAGCGATAGCAACAGAATGCTGTCCGTCAGTCCGATAAGCGTGGCGACGGGTTTCAGAAAAATGAGCGGAAACAGGGACAAAGCGACGAGTGTGCGAACGAAAATCACCTTGCGGGATTCATTCAGATGACCGAGTTCATGGGCGCAGATTGCCTTGATTTCATCGTCCGGATGAGTCGCCAGCAATTTTGCGGTGAAGACCAGTTGCCGGGCCAGAGGCAAGGCCGCGGCGTTGCTCAGGTGAGTGGCGAGGACCCAGGTCGCCCGCACGGCCACCTGCATTTTTTGCGACATTTCCCGGACGAGCACCTGAAGGCTTTCCGGCGCCGGTTTGAGCAGCCGCAGCCACCGCAGTAACCGGATCCCGAGGCCGGACAGAAAGGCAACCTGCAAGAACAGAACCGTACCGGCGATAATCCAGGTAAGCAGGCCAAAATGCTCCGGCATCGCGAGGGCGCCAATCAAAATCACCAGCCAGAACCCGAGCACTAACAGTAGTGTCGCAAGCACCAGATGCAACCAGGATTTGAAGCGGGTTTCCGGAAAAAGCTCGCGGCTCATGGGATAACCACCCAACAAAGCCCCCAGCAGCGCGGGAACAGCAGTGACCAGAATATTCAGCGTCGGGTCCACCACCAGGCCAACGAAGACCATCGCGCCGGTAATAAGGCAGAGATTAGAGCGGGCCGCCTTGCGAGCCGGGTGGAGCAAACGTGCCCGCTCAGTCCAATGTTGCCCCACGCTACCGCGCCAGGGAATGAGCGCCAGCCAGTTCGCACCCCAGGCCAACAGAAAAGCGACACAAAAGCAGCCGGCTACTAAAACTGGAATCACCCGACAGGAAATAGCAGCGGCCTGCTCCGAAGTCCAGCGTTCGCGTTTCAACCGGACCAATTTCCAGCAGACTCCTCGCGGCGGAGAAATTTTTTCATCGTCGAACGCGGCGCAGTTTGATACGTTGCGCGGATTGGAATGTTGAACACGGAACAGGACACGGACCAGAAGGCGGAACAGGCCCGCGAACTTTGTGAGCGGGGGTCATGGTCCGGCGTGTTGGATCTCGCCCGGGAATGGCACGCGGAAAATCCGGCGGAGGCCAGGGCGCTGTTTTACCAGGGCGTCGCCTTTGCTGCCCTGGGCCGCTTCGACGAGGCGGAAGCCGCTTACCGCCAGGCCGTGCAATTGGATGCGATGGATTTCAAGACCTGGAACAACCTGGCCGGGCTTCTGTTCGAAGCGCGGAAGAAACCGGCGGAAGCCATCCAGTGCATGCAGCGCGCGTTGAAAGTCGAGCCGCGAAACAAAGTCGGCTGGGCGAATCTGACGAGCATGGTTGGCCGGCTGGGCCGGCATGACAAGGCGCTCGAATTTGCCGAACGCGCCCTCACGCTCGACCCGAATTTTGTCGAAGCGCATCTGCACAAAGCCAGCGCCGCCAAGGCACTCGGTCGGAAGGAAATCCTCAAAGAGGTTTGCGCTGCGCTCGCCCGCATCAAGCCGGAAAACTTCCGGCGCGCCCGCTGAATCCGGCGGTACTTTTCCGCGGACGCGTCAAAAGTTTGCGCTTTGCGCGGATTTTCGTTTAATCCCTGCGAACCATGAACCGCGCATTGACCCTCGCCACCAATCTGTTCCCGATTTGGGTCCTGATCGGCGGCGCGCTGGCCCTGATGCACCCCACCTGGTTCACCTGGTTCCGCGGCGATTTCATCACGTGGGGACTGGCGGTCATCATGCTCGGGATGGGCATCACCTTGAGCGTGAACGATTTCAAGCGGGTGTTGAAAATGCCGCGTGCGG
>Ga0335079_10010228_pt1 | contig 10682 bp, 6 predicted proteins | sample Lox_Sample_33_FD_206719 | JGI IMG/M metagenome (GOLD analysis project Ga0335079, IMG submission 206719) | Soil microbial communities from Loxahatchee National Wildlife Refuge, Florida, United States - Lox_Sample_3.3 | ecosystem: Environmental > Terrestrial > Soil > Wetlands | place: USA: Florida... | reverse complement strand
GGCTTGGAGGCCGCGATTGGGCCGAATCCGCCACGTTTGCAGACAATGTGCCCCTCACAAACAACAGCTTCCTCGTGCCCGTTGCTATGGAGAAGCAGGCCGGGCTCGATCCGAAGACCCGCGAAAAATCGCCGCCGGTGTACGTGAATCGCGTTTCGCCGGGGCACTTCCGCACGCTGGAGATTCCGTTTGTCGAAGGCCGCGACTTCATTGCTCGCGATGACGCCAGCTCGACCTCGGTGGGAATTGCCAATCAAACGCTGGCGAACCGGTTCTGGCCGGGCGAAAGCGCTATCGGCAAGCGCCTGTTCGGCGCCGATGGCGCGGTGGTGGAGATTGTCGGCATCGCGCACGACAGCAAATACGAAGCGGTGGACGAAGCACCGAAGGCGCTGCTCTACCGGCCGCTGGCGCAAGCTTTAACGCCTGTGGTTACGCTGCTCATCCGAACCCGCGGCAATCCGGCGGCTGCAGCGCCGCTGGTGAGGCAGGAGGTTGCCGAGATCGACCCCAACGTGGTGGTCTACAACCTGAATACTCTCGAGGATCGTGTGGGGCTTAACCTGCTGCCCAACCGTGCGGCCGCAATTGTTGCCGGGATTCTGGGAACGCTGGCGCTAGCGCTTGGGACGATCGGCATATACGGCACAATGGCCGTACTGGTTCAGCAGCGCCGGCGCGAAATCGCCATTCGCATGGCGATCGGAGGAGCCCGCAACAATGTGGTGAGGCTGATTCTGGGCCAGGGAATGCGCTGGGCGGCACTGGGGATAGCATTCGGGCTCATTGCGGCTGTTTTTGTCACACGCTTGCTGCACGGAATCCTGTCCGGCGTCTCTGCCGCCGACCCGGTGTCGTTCGCGGCCGTCGCATTGCTGCTTGCGGGCACGGCGTGCCTGGCGTGTTTTGTTCCCGCGCGCCGCGCGAGCGGAATCGAACCACTCATTGCCCTCCGCGAGGAGTAGAACGGCCGCGCCCGGGGGCCCCTATGGACGAGAGCACGATTTCGCTATACTCTCGCCAGCGCTTTCCTCTGCGTCCATGAAGCTCTCGAAGGAAATCTGGTATTTGGAGAAGTCTCCAGCTGCCCGGCTTGCTGCTGGGTTGAAAGGGGACTGGACGCCCCGCGCCCGGAAGGTAAAAGCGACGGGCAATTCCCGGCCGAAGAACGGCTCGCCGCGGGGCGAGACCGCAGTCGTTTGCCTGGTGGATCTGAAAAAAGACGATTACGAAGGACTCCTGCGCTCCGCTTCCTATTATCCGGCCATGAAGGCCATCGGGCTGGCGGGCGGCGGCGCCGAAGCGGCGAAGGCGCCCGAGGGAGAGTTCTTCACCGTGCTGCCGCGCACGGCCTCGAAGGCCTACATCGAACGCGCCGTCAACGCGGCCTTTCAGAACATTGAGCTTGCGGCGCGCGATCTGGAATCCCGCGGCGAGCTGGCGCGCGCCGAGCGCGAGATGGACGAGCTCAACCAGATTGGCGTAGCGCTCTCCGCTGAGCGCGATATCACGAGGCTGCTGAATCTGATTCTGCTCAAATCGCGGGAAGTGACTTCGGCCGACGCCGGTTCGCTCTACCTGGTGGAAACCTCGGGAGAGAAGGAGCAGCGGCTGCGTTTCAAACTGACGCAGAACGATAGCCGTCAGTTCCCCTTCACCGAATTCACCATGCCGATCACGGAGACTTCGATGGCCGGCCATGTGGCCATCAATGGCGAGGCGCTCTCTATCGCGGACGCCTACGACATCCCGCCGGACCGTCCCTATCGGTTCAATCCGAAATGGGACCAGGATTCCGGCTATCTGACGCGATCCATGCTGACGCTGCCGATGAAAAACGCGAAGGGCGAAGTGATCGGCGTGCTGCAGCTCATCAATTGCAAAAAGGAGCGGAGCGCGCGCCTGCTCGACCGGGCCGACGTGGGACTCCAGGTGGTGCCGTTCTCGGACCGCGCGAAGAGGCTCGGCCTCTCGCTCGCCTCGCAGGCCGCCGTGGCCTACGAAAACAGCAAGCTCTACCAGGACATCGAAACCCTGTTCGAAGGCTTCGTCCGCGCGGCGGTGAAGGCCATTGAGCAGCGCGACCCGACCACCAGCGGCCACAGTTCCCGCGTTTCCACCCTCACCTGCGGCCTGGCCGAAGCTGTGGATCGCGTCGAAACAGGCAGTTACGTAGGCCTGCGCTTCACGCCGGAGCAGATGAAGGAAATACGCTACGCGGCGCTGCTGCACGATTTCGGCAAAGTCGGCGTGAAGGAAGATGTGCTGGTGAAAGCGAAAAAGCTTTATCCCTGGCAGCTCGAGCTGCTCAACCAGCGCTTCGATTACATCCGCAAGGAATTGGAAGCCAGCGCAAGCAAACAAAAAGTGCAGTACCTGCTGGATAAGACGCGCGAGGAAGCCCACGCCCTGCTCGGCACCGTGGACGATGAGCTCCGCCGCCGGATCGAAGAGATCGACGACTACTACCAGGTGATTCTGCAGTCGAATGAGCCGACGGTTCTGCCCGCGGGGAAATTCGACCGGCTGATCGAGATCGCGCGGCAAACCTTCCGCGATCCGCGCGGCATTGAGCACAATCTGCTTTCGCCCGACGAGGTGCGGTTCCTGTCGATCCCCAAGGGCAGCCTGGATCCCGCGGAGCGGCTGCAAATCGAATCGCACGTGATCCACACCTTCAATTTCCTAACGCAGATCCCGTGGACCAAGGAAATCGGCGAAATTCCGATGATCGCCCGCGGCCACCACGAGAAGCTCGACGGCACGGGTTATCCCTACCAGTTGCGCGCGGAAGACATCCCCGTTCAGACGCGCATGATGACCATTTGCGACATTTTCGACGCGCTTTCCGCATCGGACCGCCCGTACAAGAAGGCCGTGCCGGCCGACCGCGCACTTGATATCCTGAAGGCGGAGTCGGAGCACCGGCAAGTGGATAGCGAACTGTTCAATCTTTTTGTGGAAGCGAAAATCTACGAACTGACCGTGCGGCGCTCCTGAGCCGGTAACACCACGGTCCGCCTGAAGCTAATGCCCTGCGGAAATCGAAGCCGATACTCTGCGATGCGAATCGTCCGTATCGGCGTGGTCCGCGCGTTGACCACTGCCGCGCTATGCGCCGGCATCGCGGCGACCCACGCCCACGCGCAAGAAACTTCCCAGCCGGCTCGATCCGTGCCCACCATCGTTCTTCCACCTGTGCTCGTCGCGGGTGAGACGGCGACGCTCGCCGTGCTGGACGCGCAGGGGCGTCCTTCGCCAAACGTCGCGGTGAGTCTAGGCGGCGAGGTGACCGTCACCACAGACGCCACGGGACGCGCTGCGCTCACCGCACCCAATGCTCAGGGGGTCGTGCACGCCTCGCTCTCCGGCGGAACGGCGGCCACATCCGCCACAGTAATCGCCGCACCGGCGGAGAAGCGCGCCGGGATCAGCATCGAAAATGCCCCGCGCGTCATGATGCTGCGCGACCGGTTCACAATCCGGGGGCAGGGTTTCCACGGCATCGGCGACGAGAATCAGGTAACCCTCGCGGGACAGCCCGCGGTGGTGCTGGCAGCATCGCCGGTCGCGCTCGTCTTGCTGCCAAACCCTGCCACTCCGCTCGGGGAAACGCAATTGATGGTGAGAGCGAATCAGGAATCGGCATCGACCTCGCCTGTGAGCGTAATTGCAATCGAACTGGCAGCGGACAAGTCCAGCGGCCAGCCGGGAACAGCAAGCGAAATTCACGTGAAGGTTCGCGGGACCGATCGTTCCGTGGACTTCGAAGTTCGCGCGGAGCCCGCGGGACGCATTGAACTGGCGCGCGGCAATCCCTCGCGCGGGCGAACCAGCGGCGGCGCCGAAAACACCGCGGCAATTCATTTCACGTTTCGGCAGCCCGGCGATTTCCTTCTCGAAGTGCGCTCCGTGCCGGAGCCGCTGGGATTGCCGGACACAGATGCGGCGCGGCGCGAACTGGAGCAAGCGCTCCAGTTGGCGCCCGAAGGCTGGGCCAAGCCGATAGAGCACGTCCTGAAACTCGTCGAGCAGCATCCGCAGGACGTTGCCGAAGCGCGCGACGCCATTGAAAAGATGCTGGCGAAAAAGCCCGAGGGTGAGTTCGGCCGGCATCTGGAAGCCGCCTGGAAAGTCTTGCTGAACCGGGAGTAGCCAATCACGGCGCTCTCCTACCCTTTTTCCGGACTGTTCCAAGCATGATATCATGATAGCAATCGGGAGGACGCGATGGCTCAGCTCGTTGTGCGGCGGATCGAAGAGGGCGTAAAACGCAAGTTGCGCAGCCGTGCGGCTCGGCACGGACGGAGCATGGAGGAAGAGGTTCGCGAAATCCTGCGCGCGGCCGCCTCCGAACCGCAGAAAGCAAAAGTCGGGCTGGGCACCCGCATTGCTGCCCGGTTCGAGAAGATCGGCCTGGATTTCGACATCCCCGAATTGCGGGGTTTCAAGAACAAACCAGCCAGGTTTCGGCGTTGATCCTTCTCGACACAAACGTGCTTTCCGCGCTGATGCGTAGTCCGTTGGATCCCGGCGTGCGCGCGTGGATGGACCGTCAGCCTGAATCGTCGATCTGGACGACCTCCTTGACCATTCTGGAACTTCGTTCGGGCGTGTTGCTGCTGCCGCAGGGTAGAAGGCGTGCGGAGTTGGTGGCGGCGCTGGATGCAGTATTGGCGCAGGACATTGAAGGACGCATCGCCAGTTTCGATGCTGCAGCGGCGGAACATGCCGCCGCACTCGATGTTCTCCGGCGGACGCGTGGACGGGTGACGGAGCTGCGCGACACGATGATCGCCGGCATCGCGCTGGCGACGAAGGCCACACTCGCGACGCGAAACATCGGGCATTTCGCTGACCTGGCAGTGCCCGTCGTAAACCCCTGGGAGGGCTGACGGGAGAGCCGTGCTACAATCCTCCGTAGTGTTCGCTCTATGTTCGCCTAGAACAGATCGTCCATGAATGCGCTTTCCATGATCGCGACTGTCATCGCCGCCCTGGTCGGCGGGTTGCTCGGGTGGTTCGCCGCATCCGCTCGCGCTCGCGGCGCCGCGCAAACACAACTCCAGGAGCTGATTGCGGGAAAAGCCGGTGCGGAGAGCGCCGCGACGGAATTGCGCAAGCAGTCGGATACTCTTCGAACCGCGCTGGCAGCGGCGCAGAGCGATCTCCAGCGCGAACAGGCTGAGAACGCCTCCGCAAAAACCGCGCTGGCCAAAGCCCAGGACAATCTGGCCGAGCAAAAGCAGCAGTTCGAAGAAGCGCGGACCAAGCTTGTCGAAACTTTTCAGGCAGCGGCATCGCAGGTGCTTGCAGAAAACAACACGCGCTTCCTGGAGCTGGCCAAGACGCGCCTCGAGTCGCTGCAAAAAGATGCTTCGGGAGATCTCTCGCAGCGCCAGACCGCGATCTCCGGAATGGTTGAGCCGCTCAAGCAGGCGCTCGAATCTCTCCGGCAGCAAGTGAGCCAGGTGGAAGCCTCGCGCCGGCAAGCCTATGGTGAGCTGACCGCCCAGGTGCAGCAATTGAACGAGAACAGCCGCGCGCTGCGGGAAGAAACCGGGAGCCTGGTTACCAGCCTGCGCCAGCCGCAGATCAAAGGAAAATGGGGAGAGCTCACTCTGCGCCGCGCCGCGGAACTCACCGGCATGTCGCCGCACTGCGATTTCGAAGAACAGGTTTCACAGGCGAGTGAAGAAGGGCGGCTACGGCCCGACATGGTCGTTCACCTGCCGGGCGGCGGCAGCATCATTGTGGATGCCAAAGTGCCGCTTCACGCGTTTCTCACTGCCGTCCAGGCAAAGTCGGCGGACGATTACCGCGCCGCGATGGGCGAACATTCGCGGCTCGTCCGCAAACACATTCAGGATCTCGCCGCGAAGAAGTACCCCGAGCAGTTCGAGGAGACGGTGCGGTTCGTGGTGCTGTTTCTGCCCGGTGAGTCTTTTTTCAGCGCGGCCGTGGAGCAGGACCGCGAGCTGCTGGAGTACGCAAACGACCGGAAAGTGATTCTGGCAAGCCCGACAACGTTTCTAGCTCTGCTGCATGCCGTGGCTCAGGGCTGGCACCAGGAAAAGCTGGCGGAAAACGCGCGCGAAATCGCCGACCGCGGAAAGGATCTGCACGAGCGTTTGCTCAAATTCCTGGAATACTTGGACGACGTGCGCCTGGGTCTGGACCGCGCAAACGCGGCCTACAACAAGGCAGTTGGCTCGCTCGAGAGCCGCCTGCTGCCCGCGGCCAGAAGATTCCAGTCGCTGGCCGCGTCGGGCGGCCAGGAAGTGCCCCCGCTTGCGCCGATCGAGACGCTGCCCCGCCAGATCTCGGTACCCACAGAAGAAGACTAAGCTCCGCGCGGCTGCGAGCCGCCCGCACTCTAGGCGTTTGGGGCGCTTCCAGACTACCAGTACGCCTTCAATCCAAACTGGAACGTGCGCGGCTCGAGGGCTGCCGTGGGCTGTCCCGCGTTGCAAGTTGGCGTGCCGGCCGCACTCACGCCGCTCGGCGCGCCCGGATCGCACAGCGGGCTCACGTCGCCCACGTTGAACCGGTTGAGCAGGTTGAACATGTCCGCCAGCACCTCGAAGGAGAAGCGCTCGCTCACCTTGAATTTGCGCGAGATGCGCAGGTCGAAGCTCGAGAACATCGGCCGGTCGAACGTATTGCGCCCCAGATTGCCGGTGCACCCGGCGCCCGTTGCCGTCACCGCTTGAATCACCGGTTCGTAAGCCGCCGGGAAGTTCGGGCACACATTGGGCAGCGCAAAGGCGACGCCGTGAATATAGGGTGAAATCACCGCGCCGGGCGTGCCTGCGGCAACCAGCGAGGGCCGGCTGGTTTCGGAACTGAATTGCAGCGGGTAATCCGTGCCGGTCAGCACGGTATAGGGCCGGCCCGACGACGCTTCGATGATCGGCGCCACTACCCAGTCGCCGAGCACTGCCTTCCACCCTCTGTCATTCCACGTGTAGGGACTCTGGAACACGCCGCTAACGACGAAGCGATGGCGCTGGTCAAACGTGGAATTCCCGCGCTCGAGCTGAGGATTGTTGCTGTCCTGCGGCGTAAGCAGCGTCTGCAGGTCCGTCGAATCGTCAATGGCATGCGAGTAGGTGTAGCTGGCCAGGAACTGGAAGTGATTCGACCAGCGCTTTTCAATGTTTACCGTCAGCCCGTTGTACACGCTGTTGCCCGTGGATTCCTGCTGGTCCACATCGCTATACGGAACGGGAATCGGCGTGCCGCCGCCAGTCACAAAGCCGGTGGGATAACTCGCGGCTCCTGCCAGTTGAACCAGTCCCGGATACGCGGCGGCGCCGGGTCCCGCGAACGAAGCATTCGGGCCCGATGGGCGGAAGAAATTGAATCCCGCGGCTGTGGCGACGAATTGTCCGTTCAGATTCTGAAACGGTCCCGCGGGGCAGCCAAACAACCCTGCGAGCAGTCCAGGCTGAACCACGGCTGCGCCGCAGGTGGCCGCGGTTGGCGCGGTCGAGGCTACAGGAGCGCTCACCGAAAGCGGCGAGCCGGGCGTCATTCCTACGGCCTGGGCGTTCAGGAAGTTTTCATCCAGGAGCGCGGCGTTGGCCACGTTTGTATTCCTCGGACGGTTCAGGTGCGTGCCCTTGGTGTACTGGTACGCGATGCTCATTTTCAAGTTGTGGCCAAAGTCATGCTCGATCGTCAGGTTCGCCTGCGTCGCATATCCATACTGGAAATTTCCCGCCGTCGGCAACGTGAACGGAAGAATCGGAGTCGCAAATCCCGAGGTGATGTAGTTCTCGTTTACGAACACGGACTGCGGCGTTGTGGGCAGCGCTGTGAACCGCTGCTCATTCGGAAGGTAGGGAATTGAGAACGGGAATCCCGCCGGTGCCGTCGTATTCACAATACCCTGGAACACAGAACTGGCGTTCAGGTTGGCGGGCGTGTCGGCGCTGTTCGCTGGCCCGGTCGGCTGGCACACGCCGAACACGGAGCCCGGAAAGATGCCGCACGCCGAGGGCGTCGAGCCGCCGGAGACAAGCTGCGACGATCTGGCGCCGTCCGCTGTCGTCGAATCGAATGCCAGTGCGAGCAGCGGATGGTCAAAGTAGATGCCGCCGCCGGCGCGCACCACCGTTTTCCCGTCGCCCCACGGATCCCAAGCGATGCCCAGCCTCGGCTGGAATGCATTGTCGAACACCGGGATGCCCTCCACCACGTTGAACGCCTTCTCTGCCTGGGCGTTCAGTCCATTCCGCCCGCCGAACGGTGTGAACTCCGGAGTGAATTCGATGTCGTAGCGGATTCCGTAGTTCAAGGTCACGCGCGGCGTTATGCGCCAGCTATCCTGAATGAACGCGCCCACGGTCTTGTTGTCGAAGAAAAGATTCGACTGTCCTGTGCCCTGGATGAAGTCCGAAGGAATCCCCACGCCGTACGCTTGGAGCGCGGTGAGCCCCGGGACGGTCATACCAGCAAAGGTCGACGGCAATCCGAAGTTCGTTGGCCCCAGCGAACCGAAGTCGAACAGGCCGCCGAAGTTAAGCTCGAAGATCTGCTGCTTGTTGCTCCGGAGCTGGATCAGGTTCGTGTCGATTCCGCCCTTGATCGTGTGCTTGCCCATCACGTAGGTCATGTGATCGGTCCATTGGAATCGCCGCTCGATGCGGTCCACTGTTGAGAACGGTTCGCGCCCGAAAAACGCATAGCCGGTGATGTTGACCGCTGCCTGCTCGCCATCCGAGAGTCCCCCGATCGTGGGGCACTGCTCCACTGTGCAATCGGAAAACCCGTAGTGCAGTCCGCGGCGGCTGAATTGGAACCGGAATTCGTTCAGCAGGTTCGAGGAAAACGTGGTGTTGTGTTGCGCCACAAAGCTCAGGTCGCGGTACTGCTGCAGCGAGGTGCGCGAAAACGCATTCTCACCAAAGTTCTGGTTCTGCGCGTTTACCTCGATGCCCGTGACAAAGGAAGGCGAAACGTTGGCGCGGAAAAACGACTGGTTCTTCGAGTTCCAGATTTGATCGAGTCGCAGTGCATAGAGGTCCGTCCGCTCAACGATGGGATAATTGCCCACCAGGCTGCCCAACGGGACAAAGGAAGCCGGCAACCGCGGCACCACGACTCCCGTGGTCATCGAAGTCGGAAACGCGCAGGCAGCGCCGTTCACCATCGCGCCCAGAGGGCAAGCCACCGGAGTAGGGAACTGGGCGCCTGGACCAGGGGTATAAGCGCCACCGGTAAGAGCTGCGGCCACCGCGCCATAGTCCACGCCGTTCAAGGCCACGCTCGATGCCGAGCCGGCCAGCACGGCCAGGGTTCCCGCCACCGTTGTTCCGCCAGGCGCTCCGAGAACTGCCGGGTTCGTCACGAACGCGGCCTGCTGTGGAGTGAGCAGAAGATTTATTCCTGCTGGCAGCCCGAACGGCGCGCCAGGGACGGGAACGAGTCCGAACGGCCCCGTACCCGTACCGCTGTTCGCACCGATATCGGTGAAACCGGTTTCATGGCGCCGCGTGCCCTCAAACGAGAAAAAGTAAAAGGTCTTGTCCTTCTTGAGCGGGCCGCCAAACGCCGTGCCGTATTGCGCGCGCGTGTAAGCCTGCTTCGTGGGCGTCTCCACGCCGGTCGCAGGATCCACGGTCACGGAGAATGGATTTCGTGCCTGGAACGCGGAATCGCGCAGGAATCCGAAAAGGTCCCCATGAAAATTGTTGCTCCCGCTCTTGGTCACGATGTTGATCACGCCGCCCGTGGCTCGGCCGAATTCGGGCATGTAATCGGCGATGATGAGCTGGAATTCCTGCACGTCTTCCTGCGAGACCGTCGAGCGGATGCCGTTCACCGAGTTGTCCACCGCGTCCGCGCCGTCCACGGACACTTCGTTCGAGCGCGCGCGCTGGCCGCCAAAATTCAGTCCGCTGGTGGGCGCGGCGCCAATCGACGGTGCGCTGTCTCGGTTGGCCTGGGAATTGATGAGAGTGAAGTTCACGTAATTCCGGCCGTCGATCGGCAGGTTTTCAATTTCCCGGCTGCCCACCGTCTGGCTCACATTGCTGCGCTGCGTCTCGACGATCTCCGCCTGCGCGTTCACCGTCACCTGCTGGGTGGTGCCCTGTACGGCCAATTGGATATTGATCTCCGGCGCTCGGCCGATCTCGAGGATAACTTCGGGCTGCACGGCGGGAGCGAATCCGCTCTTCTCGACCCTCAGCTCATAGCGGCCAGGCGCCATTCCCACAAATACGTAGCGGCCGTCGTCCTTGCTCTGCACGGTCCGGATCGCGCTGGTGGCCAGATTCTTCAGCGACAGTTTGGCCCCGGCCACCGTGGCGTTCTGTTGATCCGTGATGGTTCCCGACAGGTCTACTGTGTTCACCTGCGCCGGCAAACTCCCCGCGGCCACGATTGCCGCCACCATCGCTGCGCACACCAGCACCAGACCATGTAGGCGCTTCATCGGCATTCTCCTGGGAGTGCGTTCCTGTGACCTATGCGCGGGCAGACGTCCACTCCCCGTTCGTCCCCTCGCGGCGAGACAGATGTTTCCATCTGACCTGAACTATCCAAAACCCCGTGCGCCCGGACCCCGGGCGGAGCGTAGATGGTGATACTCCATCGGCAGAGCCAATTCAACGGATTTGTGCGCCCGGGGCATTCACTAAGCAACAGAAGTGGCCTACACCGCGAAACGAATC
>Ga0335079_10010226_pt1 | contig 10683 bp, 7 predicted proteins | sample Lox_Sample_33_FD_206719 | JGI IMG/M metagenome (GOLD analysis project Ga0335079, IMG submission 206719) | Soil microbial communities from Loxahatchee National Wildlife Refuge, Florida, United States - Lox_Sample_3.3 | ecosystem: Environmental > Terrestrial > Soil > Wetlands | place: USA: Florida... | reverse complement strand
CACGCTCGACTTCGTGGAAGGCGCGAGCGTTACCCGCCCCGCGCGCATGGATCATACCTTCACCTGGAAAGAGCGCGGCTTCGACATTCACGATGCCACCTATCGCTTCGAAGTGACCGTGCTCGGCAACGAAGTAGGCGCGTATCGCGAATATCTGAAAGTTCCGGAAGCCTGGCAGCGCGCCTACGAATCGCTCCGCTCGCGCAACACCACCGCCTCCACGGTCGACGCGGGCGTCATGATGCTGCTGGCTTTCGGCTTGCTGGTCACCATCGTGCTGCGCGTGCGCGGCCGCGACGTCCGCTGGAGGCTGGCCGCGGCGGTGGGCGGCATCGGCGCCCTGCTCTACTTCCTGGCGGGCTGGAACGGGCAGCCGCTCGCCGAGTTCAATTATCCGACCACGGATTCTTACGCCAGCTTCATCGCGCAGGAGCTTCTGCGCAATCTGGCCGGGGCACTGGGCGCGGGCGGACTGCTGTTCGTAATTACGGCCGGCGCCGAGCCGCTCTATCGCGAACGTTACCGCACGCATCTTTCGCTCGGCCATCTCTTCAGCGCCCGCGGCCTGCGCAGCAAACAGTTTTTTCTGGGCGCCATTCTGGGCATTACGCTGGCCGGCGTTTTCGTCGCGTATCAGACCGGCTTTTACATGGTGGCCTACCGTTTCGGCGCATGGTCGCCCGCCGACGTGCCCTATGACGATCTGTTGAACACGCGCCTGCCCTGGCTCTTCGTGCTGCTCGGCGGATTCCTGCCGGCGGTCTCGGAAGAATTCATGTTCCGCATGTTCGCGATCCCCTTCCTGTCGAAATTGCTGCGCTCCGTCCCGGTCGCGGTGGTGCTGGCGGCGTTTATCTGGGGGTTCGGACACGCCGCCTATCCGCAGCAGCCCTTCTGGATTCGTGGTGTCGAGGTCGGCACGGGCGGCGTGGCGCTCGGGCTGATCATGCTGCGCTGGGGCATCCTGCCGACGCTGGTGTGGCACTACTCGGTGGATGCCATGTACACCGCGTTGCTTTTGGTGCGCTCGCACCATCCGTACTTCGTGTTTTCCGGCGCGGCCAGCGCGGGCATCATGGTGTTGCCCGTCATCGTTGCGGGCATCGCATACCTGCGGCGCGGCGGCTTCGCAGCGCAGGCCGAGATGGCGCCTGAGACGCCGCCCGCCGAACCAGTGCCTGCTCCCCAGGCGCCCGTTCCCGCGCCCGAAAGCCTGCCTTACACGCCCTGGCCGGCACGCCGCCGCCTGCTCGCGCCGCTGCTCGCCATCGCCGGCGCTGCGGTCCTCGCCGGAGTGCACGTCGAGCGATTCGGCGACGAGCCGCGCTTTGCGCTCGGGCCCGCGCGCGCTCGCGCGGCAGCCGAACAATTCGCGCGCTTGCAAGGCTTCGATCCCCGGGGCTATCGCACGGTCGTCTTCCCGATGACCAACTGGGATGATACGGACACCCGCCTCACCGCCAAGTACTTCGTCGAGCGCCGCGGCATCGCCTACGTGGCGCGCGCGTTTCAGCAACAGGTTCCTTTGCACGGGTGGACGGTTCGCTTCTTCAAGCCGCTCCAGCGCGAAGAAGTCCGCGTGTCTGTTGATCCGGAAAGCGGGCGCGTTTTTGAATTCGAACACATCTTCCCGGAAGACCAGCCGGGCGCGGCTCTGACCACCGACGCCGCCCGTGACCTGGTGCTGCACGCCGCCGGCCTTCCTTCTCTGACGGGCTTTGAACTCAAGGAGACCAACTCGGAAAACAAGAAGGCCCGCCGCGATTACACGCTCGTCTGGGAGGCCCCGCCGGGTGACTCGCGCAATCTCGACGATGCCCACTACCGCGTGCGCGTCACCGTGGCCGGCGACCGGATCGCTTCGTTCGGCTCCTTCTGGAAACTGCCCGAAACCTTCGAGCGCGCCCGCATGCAGCGGGACGCGCTTTGGTACGCGTTGCTGGTGCTGCGCATCGTGATGGCGGCCGGCCTGTTGGTGCTGGGCCTCTGGCTGTTGATAGACCGCACGCGCCAGCGGACCTTGCGTTGGGGCCGGGCGCTGTGGGACGCGCTGCCGCTCGGCGTGATCACGGTGGCCGGCATGTGCATGGCGTTCCCCATCCTTTTCAGCCAATACCCGACCACGTTCCCGCTGGAAGCGTTCGAGGCGTCGCTGGGCGTCGGATTGCTCATCGGCGCGCTTGCGCTGTTTGTTGCGATCGCCTGCGGCGTGGCCCTGATTCTGGCCCTCGAGCCGGATGCGCCAGCCGTGTTTCGCGCGGCGAACCGCAAGCTGTTTGGCATCGATGCGATATTCGCCACGGCTCTGGCCGCCGTGCTGGCCGCCGCGCTGGGCCGGCTGCGCTGGCTGGCGGTTGACCACTTCCATGCGCAGGCGCTGCTCTCAGCCGATGTGCGCACGGCGTTCGCCACGCTCTCCCCGGCCGCCTCGGGCATCGCCTCCGCCTGCCAGGAAACACTCTTCTGGCTGGCGCTGTTGGTTTTGATCGCTTACGGGCTGCGCTATCTGCGGCGCTGGCCCGGCGCGGCCGTACTGGCAGGGATTGTAGCAGCCGCCGGACTCGTGCCCGGCACCATCCATACAACCGGTGAATTCCTGCTGTATTACACCATCCGCCTGGTGTATCTGGCGGCAGCCGTGCTCTTCCTGAAATACTTCGCCGGCCGGAATTACCTGTCGTACCTCCTGATCGCCTGGGTCCTGGCGTTGCTCGACAGAGGCACGGATTTGCTCTCCCAACCCGCGGCTCACCTTCGCCTGCAGGGCTGGATCGTGATCGCATTGCTGCTCGCCACAATCGCCTGGTTTCTGGCGCCGGTCTTTCGCCGCAGCAGCCGGCCGGCCTGATCGCGCGCACGCCTTGCCGGATTTCCGGACGCGCGTGTCTGAGAATCCAGCACCGCGCACACGCCCCACTGTCTGGAGTCGTCGTGTTTTCATACGCATAACCCTAGGCCCCCGACGTGCATTTCCACGATCGGAGGCAAATCGTGCACCTCTTCAATTGGAGTGATCCGGACACCACCTGGCTGAGCGTCACCAACATCGCCCTCGGCGTCGTGGTGGTACTCTGCGTCGGCGTCATGCTGGGCGGCATAGCCCACGAGTTGATCTCGCGCATGCGCAAGCGCCGCCGCATCGAGGCCGAACTCGACCACGACATGCGCATGCTCAACGACGATCGTGCTTTCCACGATCCCAGCCTGGGCATCACCATGGCCGACGGCGGCGAGAAACGCAAGCCATGAACTGTCCTTTTCTCAAGGAAACGCGCGTCAGGTACTGCGAGAAGTCCGCGTTCCGGAAAATGATCCCGATCGCGGGCAATGTCGCGCAGGAAACCTGCTCGTCGCCGCGCTATACACTGTGCGGCGTATACCAGCGCCATGCGGAGAGTTCCGCGGAGCCGCAATGTCCCTATCTGCGTGAATCGATCGCACAGTATTGCGCCGCTTCCAGAGCCTCACGCCTGATTCCATACAGCGATCCGCTGATCAGCCGCTGTGGCAGCGGTTCCTACCGGTATTGCGACGTCTACCTGGGTGTCGCCAGTCCGGAGGCCGAAGCCGGCGGCGAAAAGCGCGATTGTTCGCCGGGCGGCATCCGCGTCCCTACCTGGCTGCACTATTCCGCAAACCATATGTGGCTCGACGCCGCCAAAGGCGGATCGTGTCACTTGGGGCTGGACGCTTTCTTCACCCGCGCCCTCGGCGCCGTCGAGCGCATCACGTTCATGCGGCAGACCGGGGTCCACCGCCCGAGCGCGGTGCTCACGGTGCGCGGCGTCGACCTCGAAGTAGTCTTTCCCAACCCGATCCTGCTGACCGCATCGAATCTGTATCTCCGTGCAAACCCGGCCAAGCTCACCGCCGATCCTTACGGCATGGGCTGGCTCTTTCAGGGTGTACAGTTGCCGGGCCAGCCGCAGGTCGCTGCGGGCCTGATTTCGGGCGACGCCGTTCTGCCATGGATCGAGCGGGAAATCGGACGCATGTCGGCGTTTTTGACCGAATGCTGGATCTCGCGCCACGGCGCCACGCTGATGAACGATGGCGGCGTCTTCAGCCCGGACGTGCTTCAGCATCTCAATCGCGAAGACGCGTTGCGCCTGTTCCACGAATTCTTCTGGTGCTTGAGGGAGGCATATGAAGTGCGGGCTTGAGCCCGCTTTCGCCTGGTTATGACTACACTTCGAAATCATCGCGGCAAGCTGATGTTCCTGGCGGGTGCGCTGGCGGCCTTGGCACTGGGCTGGCGCGGCTTTCCGGTCGTGCTGTTCGAGCGCGTGCCGCAGCCCGTCGCCTTCAGCCACAAGATCCATGCCGACAAGGCCGGCGCCAAGTGCGAAGACTGTCACTCGCTGCGCGACGACGGCACATTCGCGGGCATTCCGGCGCTCGACAAATGCACGGGCTGCCACGCGCAGCCCATGGGCACATCCGCCGAGGAAAAGCGCTTCATCGACGCCTATGTGACGCCCAACCGCGAGGTCCCCTGGCAAGTCTATTCGCGCCAGCCCGAGAATGTCTACTTCTCGCACGCCTTTCACGTCAAGCTGACGCACATCGATTGCAGGCATTGCCACGGCGCGCAGGGTGAGAGCGACGTGCTCGGGCCGGCCCGCATCGACCGCATCAGCGGTTACAGCGGTTCACCACACTTTCAAAACATGGACGCGTGCGAGGACTGCCATCGCCAGCGCGGTGCGGCCAGCAGTTGCCTGGCCTGCCACAAGTGAGGACTTCATGGGATTCACGCGACGCGATCTTTTGAAATTCAGCGGCGGGTCGGCCGCCGGACTGGTGTTCACGCCGGTGCCCTGGAGCCTGCTGCACGATACGGCGCTCTGGTCGGAAAACTGGCCCGGAATCCCGCAGCCGCCGCAGGGCGAAGTGCGCACTCGCTACACCACCTGCACGCTCTGCCCCGCAGGATGCGGTGTGCGCGCGCGATGCGCCGGCGATCAACCGGTGAGCCTTTCGGGCGTACCGGGACATCCGGCCAGCCGCGGCGCCCTGTGCGCTGCGGGCCTGGTGGGGCATCACCTGGCCTTCTGTCGCGACCGTGCCCGCGAGCCGCTGGCCCACGGCCATCCGGTGGCGATCGAGCGTGCGCTGGCCGCCGTCACCGCGGCCATTGCGGCGTGCGGGCCGCGCGAAACCGTGGCCCTATTCGATCCCCGGCCGGGGCGGGCCGCATCGTTCGTTTACCGCCGTTTTCTGAGCGGCCTTCCCAACGCCGTCCATTGCGCGCCGGCAGACGCGCAGCCCTGCGGTCCCTTCGGCGTAGATCTCGAAAACACGCGCGCCATTCTCAGCTTCGGAACGCCGGTTCTGGATGGCTGGCTCAGCCCGGGGCGCGTGCTCGCCAATCGCAGTCACCTGCGGTTGATCCAGGTGGAGGCGGCTTACTCGCGCACAGCATCATTGGCCGATGTGTGGGTGCCGGTCGTGCCCGGCGGCGAAGATGCCTTTGCGGAGGCTGTGGCCCGCGCGCTACAAGGCGGCGGCGCGGACGAGCGCGCCGCGGAGGCCGCCCGGCTTCTGCTGCAAAACAAGCCAGCCATCGCGCTCGGCGGCGGCGCGGCGGTTGCCAAACTCAATGCGATCCTCGGCAGCGTCGGCCAGCCCGGCGGATTTCTCCCCCGCCGCGACTTTACGCCCGCCACCGATATTGCCACCGTGCCGGATGGCTCGATCCGCGTCCTGCTGATCGAAGAAGGCTCGGGCGGCCGTCCGCTCTCCTGGGACCTCGTGCAGCGCAAACTCGTTCCGCAGAATCCCCTGGTGGTGGCTCTTACGCCGTGGCTCGACGGTTGCGCGCAGCACGCGGATTATATAATTCCCGCGCCCGTGTACCTCGAGTCGCTCGACGAAGCGGCCACGCCCGCGGGCTCGGTCGCAGCGGGATTCAGCCTGTCGCCCGCCCTGCTGGCGTCTCCGGGCAAGCTCACTCCGCCCGCCGAATTCGTTCTGCGCCTGGCGCAGGATTCCGCTTCTTACGCGGATGTCCTGAAAGATCGTGTCACCGCCATCAGGAAAGAGGGCCGCGGCAGCATCTTCACTTACGCCGACGCGAAATCCACGCGCGTCGCCGAGATCGCTTCCGCAGCCGATCTCTGGAAGGCCATGCTGGGCGGCGCCGTCTGGCTCGACGATCGGCTGCCGACTGCCACCAACCTCCGGCCGGGCGCCTTGCCAGCTCCTGAATCCGTGGAACTCACACCCGCGTATCCCTTGATTCTGATCGCCGCCGATGACCCGCCGGCGCATGCATCGCCGCTGATGAGCAAGCTCTATCGCGAATCCGGGCTGCGGCGGCCGGCGAATGCGGCCATCGTGCATCCCAAAACAGGCCGCGGCCAGGGCCTCCAGGACGGCTGCCGCGCCATTGTCAGCAGCCCCTCCGGCACATTCACCGTGCAAACGATCTTCGATCCTGCGGTGATGCCCGGAGTGATCGAGGTGGCCGGGCGGACGCCTTCGGCCGCGAGCATCAGGAGGGCCTGACCATGAGCACGACACCAACTGAAACCACCACTAAATCGGCTGCCAGACCGGCACGCTACGGCATGGTGATCGACCTCGACCGGTGCACCGGCTGCGGCGCGTGCATGGTCGCCTGCGCCGTGGAGAACAACGTTCCGCCCGCGCGCCCCGAAGCCACGCCGCGCACGGGCATCACCTGGATGCGCGTCTACAAGATCTCGAACGGCGCGCCCTTTCCCGATACCCGCGCCGCCTTCATTCCTATGCTTTGCCAGCAGTGCGGAAAGGACACGCCGTGCGCCGCGGTCTGCCCGCAGGAAGCAGTGCAGGCCGATCCGGCCACCGGCATCGTGGACCAGATGCCGCAGCGCTGCCTGGGCTGCCGCTATTGCATGACCGCCTGCCCCTATCACGCCCGCTACTTCAACTGGTGGGACCCGCAGTGGCCTCCCGGCCTGGAAAAGACGCTCAATCCGGATGTGGCGCCGCGCATGCGAGGCGTGGTCGAGAAGTGCAACTTCTGCCACGGCCGCCTGCATGCGGCCCGCGCCCGCGCCGCCGCGGAAGGCCGCCGCGAGCTCGAGCCCGGCGAATATGTGCCCGCCTGCGTGGAGGCCTGCCCGGCGCGGGCCATCGTGTTCGGCGACCTGAACGATCCGGCCAGCGAAGTTGCCCGCCTGGCGCGCGACGCGCAATCCTTCCGCATCCTCGAAAAGCTTGGCACAGAGCCCAAGATCTACTACCGCACGGCGCGGTCCTGGGTCCGCCAGGCCGCCGCACAGACCGAAAAGGAGTCCGCCCATGCCTGACGCGGATAGTCAACTCATGCCTCGCGGCGTCCGCCGCTCGACGCCGCGCCAATTCCTGCTCTGGATTCTACCCTGGGCCGCGCTGCTGGCCTTTGGCCTTTATGGCGCAGGCCTGTGTCTGGTGAAGGGACTGAACCAGACTCACATGGATAACCGCTTTGCCTTCGGCCTCTGGATCTTCCTGGATCTCACGGTCATCGCCCTGGGCGCGGGGGCTTTCTTTACCGGCTTTCTGCTCTACATCCTCAAGAAGACCGAACTGAAGGCGGTCATCAACAGTGCGGTGGTCATCGGCTTCATTTGTTATAGCGGCGCCGTGGCGGCCCTCCTGGTGGACGTCGGACAGCCTCTGCGCTTCTGGTTCACCTTCTGGCATCCCAACGTTCATTCCATGCTGACCGAAGTCACTTTCTGCATCACCTGCTATCTCACTGTCTTATTGATTGAATATGTGCCCATCGTTTTGAAGAATCGCAAGCTGCGCCAGATCCCATCTTTCCTGGTTTTCGAGTTCGAGCTGCATAAGTTGATGCCTGTGCTGGCGGGAGTGGGCACATTCCTCTCATTCTTCCACCAGGGATCGCTCGGCGGATTGTACGGCGTGCTGCGCGGCCGGCCGTTCGCCTTCCGTGAAGGCTTCGCCATCTGGCCCTCCACGTTTTTCCTGTTCATTCTGTCTGCAGCGGCGGCCGGCCCGGCGTTCATTCTGCTGACGACGTGGCTGGTCTCGAAGATCTCCGGCAAGCGGCTGGTGCGGCCCGAAGTGCTGCCGCTGCTCGGCCGGATCTCCGGTATCCTGCTGCTGCCGTACATTCTCCTGAAATCCATCGACACGCTGATCTGGATCAACAGCACCTCGCCGGCGCGAGGTTTCGCGGCGCACCAGTTCTATGCGTGGAAGCCGTTTGGCGCCTGGATCCTCTTCGCCGAGATCGTGGGATTCGGATTGCTGCCGGCGCTGATCCTGCTGCGCCGGCGAATGCGCGAAAGCACCGCCTGGCTGGTCTTCGCGGCATCCCTGGTGTGCCTGGGAATTGCGCTGAACCGTTTCGTGCTCACCATACAGACTCTGGCCTTGCCCACCTTGCCCTTCGATCCGTTCCTCTCGTATCTGCCAAGCTGGCAGGAGACCGCCACCTTCCTGGCGGTGGTCGCCTACGGCGTGCTCGTCTATTCATTTTCGTTCCGCTATCTGACGCTTTTTCCCCAGGAAAAGGACCTGTCATGTTAAGTCACGTCATTTTCTTAGGCCTCTTCTACACGGTTCTGGCGGTGCTCTCCGCCACGCTCGCGCTTTCGGCGTGCCGCGCGGCACGGGACTTCAAGGCCCGCCGCGTCGAGACCATCTGCTGGCAGGCCACTTTCCCGGATCTGCCCGCCCGCGAACGAGTCTGCCGGCACGAGTTCACCGGCGAATTCCGGCACCGCACCTGCGACAAAGCCTTCGATTGCCGCGAGTGCCAGACGCATGCCGCCCTGGCCGCCAAACGGCCGCAAGGCGCCGCGCCGCCGGCGCGCGAAGTGGAGGTGTTCGGCCTGGATTTCCCGCTCGACCGCTTCTATCATCGCGGCCATGCCTGGGCGCATCCCGAACCCGACGGCACAGTAACCGTGGGACTGGACGCCCTTGGGGCGCGCCTGGTAACGGAGCCGGAGGCGATCGAACTGCCCGCCGTGGGAACCCACGTAGAAAACAACGGCGCCGCCTGGCACGTGCGCAAGCGCGGCACACGGGTGCGCATTCTTTCGCCGGTGGATGGGGAAGTAGTTGCCACGGCCAATTCCCCAAACGGGTGGTATCTGAAAGTGAGACCGGACGGCGGCTACTTCGATGCCCGCCATTTGCTGCGCGGCGCCGAAATCCGCCCCTGGATCGCGCGCGAGATGGAGCGCCTGCAGGCGGCCCTGGCTCCCGCCGGCCAACCGCCCACGATGGCCGATGGCGGCGTGCCTATGGACGACATCGCCGCAGGCTATCCGGACGCCGACTGGGACGCGGTCTGCTCGGAGTTCTTCCTGCAGATCTGACAAGGCGTCGGACGACCCAAAGCGGAATCAATTCCGCCACACCCGCGGGATGTCGTACCTCTTGATCTTCTCGTACAGTGTCGACCGGTCGATCCCGAGCGCCGCGGCTGCCTCTTTGATGTTCCCGTTCGTCCTCTGAATCGCCGCCGCGATGGCCTGCCGCTCCAGTTCCTGCAAGGTCACATTGAGGGGTACGCGCCCGTTGCCGCCCGGCTCTATCTTGTGCGACAGAAATCCGAAGTCGTCCTCGGCCAGCACCCGCGACTTGGCGGTCACGATAGCCCGCTCCACGGCGTTCTCCAGTTCCCGCACGTTGCCCGGCCAGTCGTGGTCCATGAGCAGCTTCAGCGCGCCGGCGGAAATGTCCGCCACGTCCTTGCCCAGTTCGTGCGACAGGCGCTCCACGAAATCGCCCGCCAGCAGCGGAATGTCATCGCGCCGCTCGCGCAGCGGCGGCAGGCGGATCTCGATCACGTTCAGCCGGTAATACAGATCGTCGCGGAACTCGCGGTCTTCCACGGCCTGCTGTAGATCCCGATTCGTGGCCGCAATCACGCGCACATCCACGCGTACCTCCTCCGAGCCGCCCACGCGGTAGAAGCAGCGTTCCTGCAGCACGCGCAGCAGGTCGGCTTGCAGCTTCGGCGGAATGTCTCCGATTTCATCCAAGAAAATGGTGCCGCCGTCCGCCTGCTCGAATTTGCCTTTCTTCTGCGACACGGCCCCGGTGAACGATCCTTTTTCATGCCCGAACAACTCGCTTTCGAGCAGCGTTTCGGCCAGGGCCGCGCATGAAACAGCCACGAACGGCCTGGCCGCGCGCTCGCCCGAATTGTGGATGGCCCGCGCGATCAGCTCCTTGCCCGTGCCGCTCTCGCCGCGGATCAGCACCGTGCTGCGCAGGCTGGCCACCTCCCGCGCCAGATCCAGGATCTCCCGCATGCGCGCGTTTTTGCTGATGATGTCGCCGTACCGGTATTGCCGGCTCAGCTTCTTGCGCAGAATGGTGTTCTCGCGTTGCAGGTTCTTGACCTTGATGATGCGCCCCACCAGCAGCGAGATTTCCTCCGGATTGCAGGGCTTGACGATATATTCCTGCGCGCCTTCCTTCATGGCGGTGATAGCCGTATCCACCGTGGCGAACGCCGTAATAATGATGATCGAGGCATCCGGATGCATACGCCGGATCTCCATCATCGTCTCGATGCCATCCATCCCGCCGGGCATCTTAAGATCGATGAAGTAGATGGCGTAATCTTTGGCGGAGGCTTTCTCGATCGCCTCCCGGCCGGAGGATGCCGTATCCACCGCGTAGCCATCCTCGCGGAGCCAGGCGGCCAGCGACTCGCACATGACC
>Ga0335079_10010224_pt1 | contig 10685 bp, 5 predicted proteins | sample Lox_Sample_33_FD_206719 | JGI IMG/M metagenome (GOLD analysis project Ga0335079, IMG submission 206719) | Soil microbial communities from Loxahatchee National Wildlife Refuge, Florida, United States - Lox_Sample_3.3 | ecosystem: Environmental > Terrestrial > Soil > Wetlands | place: USA: Florida... | reverse complement strand
CCTCGAAGCGCGCGTCGAGCGGGGTGGCGTTGGAGTAGAGCGAGCCGTGTCGGTTCCTGTCGACCTCGCTGGCAGTTTCTCCCGTGAGCTGCGCAGTTCGGGCCATGGCGCTGTTCGCCGGCGTCTTGGACGACTTCGCCTCGAGCAAAAGCGGCGACCCCACGAGCGAGCCCGTGCTGATGCCCATGAGAGCCCACAAGTGCCAGTCCACCCGGATGTCGAGCGCCGATGACGGGCCCAATGTCTTGAGCCGCACGAACGCCAAGGTCGCAAAACCACCCAGCACGACCAGGGTCCAGAGCGCCGTCTGCAGCCTGGCGAGGCTCATCAGGTTGCGGTTCATGATGAGCACCCCGGTTCGACGTCCACACAGCGACGACCCCGCCCCAGCGAACAAGGAGGCCATGGCCGCTGCGCAGGAGAGGAATGCCGCCACGTTGAATCTGGGAGCCCCAGTCGGCGAGCGCGCCAGGGCGAAGCTGGCCGCTGCGAGCCCGGCAGCGGCGAGGTAGTACACCGCCGGCCGAGGAGAGGATGCGTGCAGTGCGGGCGCGGCGGCGGTGAGTGAACCATCCGCGGTGAGCGAGGGGGCCGTGGGCGAGGTCGCGTCGGTCATGAATCTCTCGTGCCGGCCGCTGGTCTCGCGGTCGGGCCAACGACCGCGCAGCGTACGACCGTCCCGACGGGTGGCGCGACCCGCTTTGCGCGGTTCGATGGGGCGCATGCTGCGGGCCGGGCAGCACCCAGACGGCGCATGCGCCGCGACCAAACGGGACGGTCCTGGCGGTCGTTCCACCAGATGGGAGGCTTCACCGGAGACGTCCACCGGGAGGCCGCGGGCTGCGAGTCGCCTTGCCGAGGCAGCGGCGGCTGCACCCCGTCGCGGTTAGAACCATGTGGCAAAGCGAAATCGAGAACCGGTGGAGCTCGTGTTGCGGGTATTGCCGGGGGCGAACGGATGGGTCGTCGTTTGCCAGGGCCGCGGGGTCACCTCCGGTCCTCTTTCCGGTACCGTGCCAGAAAGACGGAGACCGTGCGACTCCACGAACAGCCGCGCACCAAACGGTGTATGGCGTGATTTCGCGACCATTTTGCCCGAAACTCGCGAGACAGAGGCTGGCTTCCCGCGTCTGGGCGCTGCCAAGGTCCGTTTCAGCAGTGCGTGCACAGGTTGGATTGGTCGGTTCTTTCGGTGTCGGCCTCGCGCGAACCGCTGGCGCGACGTCGATCCTTGTGGAGGGTCCACATGAGACATCTCGAGAGCAGAGGTTTCAAATGGGTGAGCCTGGTCGCGCTGTGGGCGGCCGCGGCGGTTCCGGTCGCGAAGGCGGCGGAGAAGCCGGCGAAGACCGTCCTTCTCGCGACCACCACGAGCACGCAGGACTCCGGTCTGCTCGACCTGCTCGTGCCGATGTTCGAGAAGGAGACGGGCTATCTCGTGAAGACGATTTCCGTGGGTTCCGGACAGGCGATGGCGATGGGGAAGAGGGGCGAGGCCGACGTCCTCCTCGTCCACTCTCCGTCCGAGGAGAAGCAGGTGGTCGCTGAAGGGTTCGCCATAGACCGCCGGCTCGTCATGCACAACGATTTCATCCTGGTCGGACCGCCGGGCGACCCCGCCAGGATCAAGGGCTCGAAGACAGCGCAGGAGGCTTTCCAGAAGATCGCGGTCGCGAAGGCACGCTTCCTTTCTCGCGGGGACAACTCGGGGACCAACGCCAAGGAGAAGGGGCTGTGGAGGGCGGCCGGTCTCAATCCCGAAGGGCAAGCCTGGTATCAGCAGACCGGCCTCGGGATGGGCGACACCTTGAACGTCGCCTCGGAGAAGGGCGGCTACACGCTCACGGATCGAGGCACCTTTCTCGCCCTCGGCAGAAGCGGCAGGCGCCTCAACCTCGCGGTGCTGCTGGAAGGTGAGCCGCACCTGCTCAACATCTACCACGTGATGGAAGTGAACCCTGCCAAGTGGCCGAAGGTGAACGCGGCCGGCGCCAGGGCATTCAGCGACTTCATGGTCGCGAAGAAGACCCAGGACGCCATCGGGCGCTTCGGCGTGGAGAGGTTCGGTTCGCCTCTGTTCACACCCGACGCGGGCAAGGATCCCTCCTCGCTCGGGATCTGAGACCTCTCGATCCTCTCCATCGAGCCGGTAGCGGAGCCCTCCGAGAAGGCCATGGATCTCATCCTCCAAGGAATCGCCCAGGCCCTTCATCTGCTTTGGTCCCTGGACCGAGAGGTGCTCGCGATCACGCTGCTCTCGCTCGAGGTCTCGGGGGCGGCGACGGCCATCAGCGTCGTCATCGGCATCTCCTTGGGGACGGCGATCGCTCTCGCCCCGTTCTGGGGCAAGCAGCTGGTGGTGAGCGTCGTCAACACCGGCATGGGTCTTCCGCCGGTGGTGGTCGGGCTCTTCGTCTCGATCCTGTTGTGGCGCAGCGGCCCGCTCGGGTTTTTGGGTATCCTCTACACGCCCGCCGCCATCGTCATCGCGCAGTCCATCATCGCGACGCCGATCGTCATGGGAATCACCATTGGCGCCATGCAGAACTTGCCGCCCAACCTGAGGCTCCAGATCCTGGCGCTCGGGGCCACCCGCTGGCAGATGGTCTGGTGGCTCGTCAAGGAGGCGAGGCTGCCGCTCATGGCGGGCGTGATGGCCGGGTTCGGGGGCGTCATCTCCGAGGTAGGCGCCTCGATCATGGTGGGCGGCAACGTCAAGGGGTACACGCGCGTTCTCACCACCGCCACCGTCATGGAGACGGGCCGCGGCAACTTCGATATCGCCATCGCACTATCCGTGATTTTGCTGGCGCTGTGCCTGAGCGTGAATTACCTCCTCACCATGGTCCAGCAGCGCGACAGGCCCAGATGAGCGGGAAGGACCGCGTCATCATCGAGCTCTCGGACCTCGAGGTGGAACGGGGTGGCGTGCCGGTGCTTGCCATCCCTTCCTTCCGCCTCCACGAGGGCGAGTTCGTCTCGCTGGTGGGACCGAACGGCTGCGGGAAGTCCACCTTGCTCCTGTCGATGATGGGCCTCTTGAGGCGCAAGGGTGGCCGGATCTTCTACCGAGGAAAGGAGGTTCACTCGAGCGGCGATGCGCTCGCCTTTCGGCGCCGGATCGCCATGGTCCTGCAGGAGCCGCTGCTCTTCGACGCGACCGTCCATGAGAACGTCGCCTCCGGTCTCAAGATGAGGGGGCTCAGGCGCAAGGAGATTGGGGAGAAGGTCGCGCTGGCGCTCGAGCGGCTCCGCCTCGCCGGGATGGGCCATCGCTCGGCGCGCAAGCTCTCCGGAGGCGAGGCACGCCGCGTGAGCCTGGCGCGTGCCTTGGCGGTCGAACCCGAGGTGCTCCTTCTCGACGAGCCGTTCTCGAACCTCGACCCGCCCACCCGCCATGACATCGCCGAGGACCTCGAAAAGAGCATGCGCGCGGCGAGGGTGGCGGCCATCATGGTGACGCACGACCAGTCCGAGGCGCTGCGACTCTCGGACCGGATTGTCGTCATGGACGAGGGCGAGATCGTTCAGTGCGGCATTCCCGCGGCCGTCATGAACGATCCTCCGAATGTGTTCATGGCAAGGTGGGTGGGGATGGAGACCATTCTCGATGGCATCGTGAAGGAGCGCGCCCACGGTGTTCTGCGCGTGGCGGTCGACGGGGGAGAGATCGAGGCGATGGGGGAGGAATCGCCGGGGAAAGAGGTCTACTGCTGCATCCGGCCGGAGAATGTGACCGTCGAGCGCCGCGACAAGCCCGGTCCCCCTGGCAGGAACGCGTTTCCCGCGAAGCTCGTCGACGTGTCCGCGGCCGGAACCTTCTTGAGGGTGAACCTGGATTGCGGCTTCGAACTCGTCTCCTATCTCACCCCCGAGTCGTTCGCCGGCCTTGGCCTTCACGATAAGAGCGAGGTGATCGCGTCCTTCCCGGTGGCCGCAGTCCACCTCGTCCGCAAGAGGGCGAAGGGTGCCCGGGGCGACTGAGGAATCCTGCCCATCTGGGGAGGAGAGCCCGGCCGGGGACGATTCGGCGGACCGCGGGCGCTTCCCGATCCGGTGCTCCCGGTTCCCGGGGGACCTTGCCACGGCGCGGGGTGCGCGCGTCGTGCCCCGAGGGCCAGATGGCAGGCCGCCACCGCGGAGCAGGCCGCGAGGCAACCGCCGAAGAGCGTTGCCGTGCCTGCTTTGGCCAGCACGCTGCCGCCCGCGATCGGTGCCAGGGTCTGTCCGGCGCCGAACGCGAGCGAGTAGGCGCCGTTGTAGCGGCCGCGCAAACCTGCGGGCGCCATCCGCGAGACGAGCGCGACCGCGGTCGGGAACGTTGCGATCTCGCCCAGCGTCCAGACCGCGGTCGCGGCGGCATACTGCGGAGCGGCGCTGCAGAGCGCGTACGCGCCATAGCCCGCCCCGACGAGAAGCGCGCCCAGGGCGAGCACCCGGCCACTGTCGCGTCGGCCGACCGCCCAGGTGGCAAATGGCTGGAGCGTCCCGATGAGGATTCCGTTCACCGCAAGAACGCGCCCGACTTGCGACGGCGTGAGGCCGTTGCGCGTCATTGCGATCGGCAGCGATGCCTGGAACTGGAAGAAGACGGTGAGAAACACCAGGAACACGGCCACGAATGCGACGAACGCGCGATCGGCGAGGACCGTCTCCCACCCGCGCACCGGTGCCGGAGCCCGCTCCTTGCTCTTCGCGCTGGCCGGCATGGTTTCCGGGACCCTCCTCCAAACGATGGCCGCGAACAGGAGGGTGGTGGCTGCGTCGACGACGAACAGGGGGAGCCAGCCGTGTCTGCCCACCACGACGCCGCCGGCGATCGCGGAAACGGAGATCCCGACGTTGTTTGCCCAGTAGAGAAGCCCGAAGGCTCGGGGGCGATCGGCTTCGGGGACGACGTCTGCGATGGCTGCGAACAGGGCGGGAAACACGGATGTCGCGAAGATGCCGAAGCCAAAGACCCCCGCGACCACGATCGCGGGCCTGCGCGCCAAGCCGAGGAGCATGCTGGATGCGGCAGATCCGAGGAGCGCGCCCAGGAGCGTCGGGCGCCGGCCCATCCGGTCCGCCAGGGTGCCGCCCACCGGGCCGGCAGCCAGCGAGCCGAGGCCGAAGCAGGACACGATGAGACCGACCTGCTGCGGATTGAACCCCCGCGCCGTCAGATAGATTGCGAGAAACAGGAAGACGAAGGTGGCGAGCGCGGAGACGAACGCCCCGGCCCAGATCCACCAGAATCGACCCGAGAACCCGGAGGTGTGTGCGGCGATGGCGGTGCGGAGCTTTCCCATGTCCACATCTTCCGACCGGCGAATCCGGCGCGCGCGCTCCTGGCCCGCGGGCATTGTCCTTTGCGGCGAGGTGGGGTCAATTGAAAAGGGCTTCCGCCTTGCGTGACCTGGACGGCGGGACGGTTGGGGGTCGACCGCGATTGACACATCGAAGGTCCATCGCCGGTGGGCCTCCCAGCGCAATCCCGCGGGAAGTGGGCGGTGCCCACCGGGCGCGTCGCGTGGCCCCGCTCGCCTGTCATTCCCGTTCATCCGCGAGGCATGGCGTTCGCGCACTGTCAATGGCGGGCGATGTGGCGCGGAATCCGTGGCGCTTGCGGTCTCGCGACCGGGTGAGAAGTCCTGCCGGGCAAGCGCTTCGGTCGAGCCATTGTGCTTGCGCTCGGACCTCCGCTTCACGGACTCCGCGGGGGAGGAGCGCCGCCTTAAGGTGGCGGCCAATCCCCGAAGCGAGCGACTTGCTGCTGGAATAGCCACCCGGGACAATAGGCGGCGGTAGCCGAGGAGGGCGGACGTGCCGAGCCTGAGGTTAGAGGAAGCGCGGTGCATCGCGCAATGCCCGCAGCTTGATCCGAATCAATACCGAATAGGCTTGCCTCAATTCTGGGGCACTTGCCCTGGTGAGCAATGCAGCTCCTGGCGAACCGCCCGGCCGCGTTTGGCGCTCGATGATTCCCGTTCTGCTACCGGTCGCGCCGAATGTCCCACCGCTCGGACATTCTCCTGTGCCGGAGATGGACTCGGTCGGAGGAGTCATGTATGGTTGTCACCGCAATCCAAACTGGTCAGCGACACGTGCAGTGTGGTTCGCGTCGGCGACGGCACGTCCGGCGCGCAAGAATTGAGAGTCCGAGGAGGTGAGCGTCTCCACACGGTAGATGCGGTTGGGTTCTGCTGTCCGAGAGCCCGTCTTGCCAGCGGCAATGCCGCGAGCATCAGCACTGATAACTGAGGGCGACCGTCGTGTCGCCCGGGTCCCACTCTTGATGAAAGAGGAGAGGAAATGCAACGAATTACCGTAAGCGTTAACGGCCTCAACCGAAATCTGGTCGTATCGGACGATCAGATCCTGGCGGACGTGCTGCGCAAGCAGCTGTTGCTGACGGGCTGCAAGGCCACCTGCATGGAGGGGCACTGCGGCGCCTGCTCCGTCATCATGGACGACAAGATCGTCCGGTCGTGTCTCGTCAAGATGAAGAGGGTGCCGTCGGGCACCAAGATCACCACCATTGAGGGTCTCGGCACGGCGGAGAACCTCCATCCGCTCCAGATCGCCTGGATGGCCTATGGCGGCGCGCAGTGCGGCATCTGCACTCCTGGTTTCATCATGGCGTCCAAGGCGCTGCTCGACGTCAACAAGAACCCGACCCGCGACGAGGTGCGGGAGTTCTGGACGAAGAATCGCAACGCCTGCCGCTGCACCGGCTACAAGCCCCTCGTTGACGCCGTGATGGCAGCCGCCAAGGTGCTGCGCGGCGAGATGAGGAAGGAAGAGCTCCTCTTCACGCCGAAGAACAACGAAAGCATCCTCGGCACCACCTACCAGCGGCCCTCGGCGCTCCAGAAGGTCACCGGAACCTGGGACTACGGCGCCGACCTCGCGCTGCACATGCCCCCCGGCACGCTGCATCTGGCGCTGGTCCAAGCCCAGGTGTCGCACGCCAAGATCAAGGGCATCGACTCCGCCGAGGCCGAGAAGATGCCGGGCGTCGTCAAGGTCATCACCTACAAGGATGTGAAGGGCAAGAACCGGATCAACGGTCTCACCTTCCCCGCCAACAAGGGCGACGGCTGGGATCGGCCCATCCTCTGCGAGGACAAGGTCTTCCAGTTCGGTGACGCCATCGCCATCGTGGCCGCCAACACCGAGGAGCAGGCCAAGGCCGCTGCCGAGAAGGTGAAGGTCAACCTCGAGGTCCTGCCCGCCTACATGAGCGGCTTTGCCGCCTTGGCGAAGGACGCCATCGAGATCCATCCCGGTACCCCCAACGCCTACTTTGAGCAGGGCGTCATCAAGGGCGAGGACACCAAGGCCGTCATGGCCAAGGCCGCCTTCACCGCCGAGGACGAGACCTACTGCAGCCGTCAGCCGCACCTCCACATCGAGCCCGACTGCGGGCAGGCCTTCATCGACACCGACGGCGTGGTGACCATCTTCTCGAAGAGCATCGGCATCCACCTCCACCACCTCATGATCGCTCCCGGTCTCGGCGTCGAGCCGGAGAAGCTGCGCATCATCCAGAACCCGACGGGCGGCACCTTCGGCTACAAGTTCAGCCCGACCATGGAAGGCCTCCTCGGCGTCGCCACCATGGCAGTGGGTGGCCGGCCGGTCTCGCTGGTGTACGACCAGTTCCAGAACATCACCTACACCGGCAAGCGCTCCCCCGGTAACATCAAGCTGAAGATGGGGTGCGACAAGGACGGGAAGCTCGTGGCCGCCGAGTACACCTGGTGGATCGACCACGGCCCGTACTCCGAGTTCGGTGACCTCCTCACCCAGCGTCAGGCCCAGTTCACCTGCGCTGGCTACAAACTCCCGAACATCCGGGCGCTCGGCCAGACCGTCTGCACCAACCACGGCTGGGGCTCGGCGTTCCGCTCCTACGGCTCGCCGCAAGCCTTCCTGGCGAGCGAGACCGTGATGGATCGGCTGGCCGAGAAGGCCGGGATTGACCCGTTCGAGTTCCGGTACAAGAACATCTACCGGCCCGGCGACACCACTCCGAACGGGTGCCCGCCGGACGTGTACTGCTTCGAGCCCATGTTCGACCTGCTTCGCCCGAAGTATGAGGAGGCGAAGAAGCGCTGCAAGGAGCTCTCCACCCCCGACAAGAAGCGCGGCGTGGGCATCTCGCTCGGCATCTACGGCTGCGGTCTCGACGGCGTGGACAGCTCGGAAGCGGCGGCTGAGCTCACCCGCGACGGCGTGGCGATTTACAACGCGTGGGAAGACCACGGCCAAGGCTCCGACCTCGGCACGCTCACCTACGCGCACGAAATCATGCGCGCTGCCGGCTTCAAGCCCGAGCAGATCAAGCTCTGCCTGAACGACACGAAGTTCCCGAACAGCGGTCCTTCCGGCGGCAGCCGCCAGAACGTGATGACCGGTCACGCCATCACGAACGCCTGCAAGGCGCTGCTCGCGGCGATGAAGAAGCCGAACGGGACGTACCGGACCTACGAGGAGATGGTCGCGGAGAAGGTTGCACTCCGCTACAACGGCAAGCACGCCACCTCGCAGTGCAGCGCCATCGACACCAAGACCGGCCAGGGGAATCCGTTCTCCTGCTACATGTACGCGGTCTTCATGCCGGAGGTCGAAGTGGACATGAAGACGGGCAAGGTCAAGGTCGTGAAGTTCACCACGGTGCACGACATCGGGACGATCATCAACAAGGCCACGGTGGATGGGCAGATCTACGGCGGCCTCGCCCAGGGCGTCGGCCTCGCCCTGACCGAGGACTTCGACGATCTCAAGAAGCACACCAGCCTGCTCGCGTGCGGCATTCCGTACCCGACTGACATCCCCGACGACATGGAGATCATCTACCACGTGACTCCGCGTCCGAACGGGCCGCACGGCGCCGCCGGCGTCGGCGAGGCTCCGCTCACCGCTCCGCACCCCGCGATCCTGAACGCCATCTACAACGCGTGCGGCGTGCGCATCAGCAAGGTCCCCGCCCTGCCGCCGGTGGTGAAGGAAGGCATCGAGAAGCTGGCGAGGAAGTAAAGCAGGCCAAAAGGTAGGTAGTCGATGAATCACGGCAACCCGGCCCGGATCGTATCCGCGCCGGGTTGCCGGCTGTCTTGGCTCGGTGTTCGTGGCTTCCGCTCGCGATCGAGATCGGGGGAGACGCTCGCGCCGGTCCGGGCGGGGACGGGGCTCATCCCTCCGGGAGAAGCGCCCGGTTAGGCGACGCGCCCCGGTTTCATTTTGCGAGGGCGCGTGTAAAGTGAGGAGCCATGGATCGGCAGAAGACGCTGGCGCGTGAGGCGCAGTGCATTCAGGAGCAGCCCCCGGCGTGCTCCGCCGTGTGCCCCGTCCATGTCGACGTGAAGGGGATGCTCGAGAAGATCCGCGGCGGCGACCTCGCCGGCGGACTCGCCATCTTCGCTGGTTCCATCCCGTTTCCGCGCATCATCGCCAGGATCTGCGATCACCCTTGCCAGCTCGCCTGCAAGCGAGTGGAAGCGGGCGAGGCCATCCGCATCAGCGCCCTCGAGCGCGCTTGCGTCGAAGGGGTGAGTGAGTTCCCCCAGGCTCCGCGGCCATTCGCAAAGAAGGAAAAGCGGGCAGCGGTGGTGGGGGCCGGGCTGAGCGGACTGACGGCTGCCTTCGACCTGGCTTGCAAGGGGTACCGGATCACTCTTTTCGAGGCGAGAAATCGGGTGGGCGGGCGTCTTCGCGACTATCCGGAGTCGGCGCTGCCCGCGGCTGCCATCGAGGCGGACGCGGACGCTCTTCGGACCCTGGGCGTGGAATTCCGATTCGGTGCTCGGGTGGGCAAGGGGGACGGGGCGAACGTCGCCTTCGATGCGTTGCTCGAGGAGTTCGACGCCTTGTATCTGGGCATCGGTCCGCAGAGCGCGCCCCTCAGTGCTTTCGGACTATCGCCTTGCGCGAACGGCGGCGAGGTCGACACTTTCTCCACGAGTCACGACAGGGTCTTCGCCGGCGGAGGGTTCATCAGAGGCGCCGGCTACTCGCCCATCCAGTCGCTGCAGGATGGGCGCTACGCAGCAGTTTCCGTCGATCGCCGCCTCCAGGATGTGTCGCTCACGGCCATGCGCGAGCGGGAGGGGGCCTTCGCAACCCGCCTCTACACCCGCACTGCGGGGATTGCGCCGCGGGCTGCCGTGGTGGCGGCGGACCCGGTCAGCGGCTACACCCGGACGGAGGCGATGGAGGAGGCCGGGCGCTGCATCTTCTGCGAGTGCATGGAGTGCGTGAAGGTCTGCGAGTACCTCGCCCACTATGGGGCCTATCCAAAGCGCTACGTGCGGCAGATCGCGATCAATCTCGACATGCGCAAGGGCGATCACACCGCCAATCGCATGATCAATTCGTGCGCCCTGTGCGGCCTGTGCGAGGCGGTGTGCCCCGAGAAGCTCAGCATGGCGGAGGTGTGCCGGGAGGCCAGGCAGGAGATGGTCGATGTTGGCCGGATGCCGCCCACCGCGCATGACTTTGCCCTGCGCGACATGGCGTTCAGCCGCGGAGAACACTTCGCGCTCGCCCGCCACGCCCCGGGATCGTCCTCGAGTAGCGCGCTCTTCTTCCCCGGCTGCCAGCTCGCTGCGTCGTCGCCCGAGCACGTGACCAGGATCTACCAGCACCTGCGCGGGGCGATTCCCGGCGGCGTGGGCATTCACCTGGGCTGCTGCGGAGCC
>Ga0335079_10010220_pt1 | contig 10686 bp, 11 predicted proteins | sample Lox_Sample_33_FD_206719 | JGI IMG/M metagenome (GOLD analysis project Ga0335079, IMG submission 206719) | Soil microbial communities from Loxahatchee National Wildlife Refuge, Florida, United States - Lox_Sample_3.3 | ecosystem: Environmental > Terrestrial > Soil > Wetlands | place: USA... | reverse complement strand
GTCGAAACGTTGTGGAGCTCGAAGGAAGAGAACGTTTACGATCTGCTCCCGTGGAAGGGCCAACTTTTGTTTGCGACCGACGCCAACGGGCGCGTCTACCGGCTCTCAGCGGATCGCAAGCTGACGCTGGTGGCTCAGACCAATGAGGCCGAAGCCACGCGTCTGGTGGCCTCCGGCGACTCGATTCTTGCCGGCACGGCCAACTTGGGCCGCGTCTACCGGTTCGAGGACGCGCTCGAAACCGCCGGTGTCTACGAAGCGCCGGTGCATGATGCCGGCACGGTCGCGCAGTGGGGACGCATGGCCTGGCGCGATGAAGACGCCGGCGCCGGCAGCATTTCGTTTCGTACGCGAACCGGAAACTCACTGCGGCCGGACAAGACCTGGAGCGATTGGTCGGCGCCGTTGACTGATTCTTCCGGCTCGAAAATTCAGAGCCCCAACGCGCGCTACATTCAATGGAAGGCCGAGTTTGCCGCCGCGCAGGGAAAGACCCCGGTGCTCGAAAGCGTGAATGCGGCTTACCTCCCGCAGAATACGCCGCCGGTTGTGAAGAGCATCACGGTGGTCACGATGCTTGCGAATGTCAGCGGCGCAAAACCGGCGCAGCAGACGCCGTCGGCCGTCTATAGCATTACGGTGACTGACACGGGAGACGCTGCACCGGCAATGTCCGCGGGCACTCCAACCCAGACCCCTTCGCGAGCGGCGTCGCAGCAGATGAGCGTCAGTTGGGTAGCGGAAGATGCGGATGGCGACCGGCTGGTATACTCTCTGTGGTTTCGCGGTGAAGACGAACGCGAATGGAAGCTGCTCAAGGCCAACCTGCATGAGAGCAATTATTCGGTGGATGGCGACGCCCTTGCCGACGGCAAGTACTCTTTCCGTGTGGTGGCGTCGGACCGCGAAGTGAACCCCGCCGGCGCCGCGCGCGACGCTGAATTGGTCAGTGCTCCGGTGCTGATCGATAACACGCCACCGGTGATCCACGCCGCCGCGGCCCGCAAAACGGCGAGTGGCATCGAAGTGGACTTTGAGGCCGAGGATTCGGCGTCACCGCTGCGCCGCTGCGAGTACTCGGTGGATGCCAGCGCCTGGACGCCACTCGAATCCCTCGACGGCGTCATAGATTCGCTCCACGAGAAATTTGTGGTGCGGTTAGAGCACCTCTCGCCCGGAGAGCATGTGCTGGTGCTTCGAGCGGTGGACAGCGCCAACAACGCCGGCTTGGCGAAAATCGTGCTTCACTAGACCGCGGCGCGGATTTGCGGCACTTCCACAATGCGCACGCCGTCGGGCCGATTTTCGACCGCCCGCACCAGCGCCGCCAGCATCTGATCGATGGTGACCAGCCCCAGGCGCCGGGCGGATTCACGGCTACCGGGAACCTGTTCCGCCAGCCAGTAGAAAGGCTGCAAGATCACGGGCCACCGATGGCCGGGCCCGAGCACGTACCAGGGCCGCAGGACGGTGGCGCCCAACCCGGCGGTGCGGATCAGCTCTTCCCCTTCGGAGCGCGCGGCAATGTAGGCCTTCATCATGGGAGCCGGATGCGCCACGCTGACATAAACGAAATGTCCGACTCCGGCGGTCACCGCGGCAGCGACGGCAGCATGCACGGACGCCAGATCGACACTCCGGAATTCTTCCGCCTTGGCCGGGCTGGGATGCGCCACGCCCACCAGATGAACGAACGTGTCCGCCGGCTGGACGGCCGCCGAGTAGCTGGACGAGTCCAGAGCATTTCCCAATACGGGCGCGCATCCGGTCGGAAGCCTGGCGGCGGACGAAGCTCGCACCAGCGCGCGGACTCGATGGCCGCGCGCCACTAGCTGCGGAATCAGGCGGCGTCCCATGTAGCCGGTGCCGCCCGTCACGAATACAGTCACTCTTTGATCATTTTCTCCAGTCGCTTCAGCTTCGATCGTAGCTCGTCGCTTGCCTCGGCAACCTGATTCGTATCGTAAATCACGCGGGGAGTCAGAAACACGATCAACTCCGTACGGCTCTTGGTGACGGATTTGCTGCCAAATGCGGCGCCCAGGAACGGGATTCTGTGCAGCAGCGGAATCCCGGCTGAACTGGTGGTATCCGCCTCCTGAATAATTCCCCCGATAGAGATGGTGTCTCCATCCTGCACGGTAACCTGCGTCGAGACGTTGCGCTGGGAAAAAGAAGTGGAGTCTACGGTCACGCCGGCCGGCGGCGGGATGGGGGCGCTCACATTCTGATTGATCACCAAGGTGACCACGCCACTGGAGTTCACCCGCGCGAGAATGTTGAGTCCCACACCCGTGCTGCGGTTCTGAATAGTGTTGGCGAAAAGGCTGGTGCCTCCGACTTGCGCTCCGCTCACCGCTTGCGAGCTGAGCGTAGGCACGTCGTCTCCGACCGTGATAGAGGCCGCAATGCTATCGGTGGCAATGATGCTGGGAGCGGAGATCACTTTGGCGTGCGAGGTGGCTTCGCTGGTATTGAGAAAAGCCAGCAACTGACGCGCATGCCCCACCAGCATGCCCGCTGAGAGGGTCAAAGCGGGATTCCCGCCGGCAGCCGCATTCGTCAGACTACCCAGGAGATTCCGATACGTGCCGTCCTTCAATTTCAGTTGTTCTTCCACGCCGGCGGACCAGGAACCGGTCAAGTCGACTTCGTACACCTTGGCTTCGATCAGCACCTGTCGAGGCGGGATATCGATCTGCTCGATGAGCTTCGAAATCTGCTCCCACTCTTGTGAGGTGCCCTGGATCAGCAGCGTGTTGTCAAAAGGATTGGGAATGATGCGCGGGTGCATCATATAGCCGCCATATCCGCCCATGCCCAGGTACTGGCCGGTAAGGTCTCCGCCCAAAGCGCCGCCACTCGCGCCAGCAGCCGCAGCCGCCTGCGCGTTGGGGGCCGTCATCCCCGGGTTAGCCAGATTGCCGGATGCCATGCCGCTTAACATGGCATTGGCGCCGGCTGGAACTCCGCCGCCCATCCCGTAACCGCCCATCGCGCCGCCACCCATCCCATAGCCGCCCATGCCGTAACCACCCATGCCCATGCCGCCCATGCCATAACCGCCCATGCCCATGCCGCCCATGCCGTAACCGCCCATGCCGTAGCCGCCCATTCCATAGCCGCCCATGCCGTAGCCGCCGCCCATCCCGCCGTAGCCGCCGCCAAAACCTCCGTAGCCCATGAAGCCGCTGTAAAGCTGCATGATGACCGCCCCCACAATTTGGGCGCTGCCGTACTTGAGCCGGTACACATAGTTGTCGATCGAACCCGCCGTCACTTTCCTCGGGATGTCGAGTTTCTTGAGCCACTTCTCCACTTCCGGAAAGACGCCCGGGTTAGGCGCCACAGCGATGATGGTATTGATCCGGTCGATGGGCATAAACCGGATGGTACCGGCCTTCTCCGACAGGGCGAACGCCTTGAACACGTTCTCGAGCTCTTTGGCGATCTCGCTTGGGCGGCCGTGCTGCACGTCGAAGAGGCGGACGCGCTGACCCGCGAGCGAGTCGCTGTCAAAGAGGGCGATCAGATCCATGGTGCGCTTCATGTTGCGGCTATTGTCCAGAATCATGAGCAGGTTGGCCGGCTCGTAGATGGTCATCTTGGCGCTTTCGCCGAGAAAGGGCTCGATCAGCTTCGACATTTCGGCCACCGTCACATACTTGAGAAACATCAGATTCAGGACGGTGCGCTCGTCGCTGGGGAGGTCCTTGGCGTTGATCTGGGGCGCTAGAGGCAAGTGGGAAGCGTCCGCCATCGGCACAATGCGATACATGTCCCCAACCTGCACCATGGTGGCGGCATTGATCCTCAGGATGGTCTCGAGCAGCGGACGGACGTCCACCGGCTTGAACTCACCGTAGGTGTTGATGGTGACGGATCCCTTCACTCTGGGATCGATGATGTAGTTGATTTTGAGCGCCCTGGCCAGGATGTCGACGACTTCCACCAGAGACGCATTCTCGAGAAACAGTGGCGGCGCGGTGCCCGGCGCCGCCGGGGGCAATGCGGTTCTGGTGGGAGGAGGCGCGACCGTCGCCTCCGGCGCCGGATTCCCCTGTTGCTGCTGCTGTTGGGGGCGTTGCGTCTGGTTTCTTCTCTGAACCGGGCGCGGGAACGTGACGGGAGGATTCTGTGCCCACGCCGCCACACTCGTCAGCAACACAAGCGCAAGAACAACAGACTTCACCTTGGTCATTCCTCTAGTCCTTACTGGCAGTGGCTGCGCTGGAGGTGGCCGCGCGCTTCTCGAGTTCACGATCCCAAACGGCTCGTTCCATCTCGTTCAGCTCCGCTTTTTTCCTCTCCCAATGAGTGACTCCGAACGGCGACCGGCGTTCGAATCGGATCAGATCGCCGTCTTCCACGGCCTTGGTGGACTCAATCTGACGCGCCGTCTCCTCCTGGGTCTTCTTGGCGTCTTCGACACTCTTATCTTCCGCACGCGAGATTCCGAAAGGTGTCTTGTTATAGATCCATTTCTTTCCCGAAGGATCGGTATAGCGGTAGGTATTCGAATCAATCTGAACCGCACCTTTGGGAATGGTGATGGCCTGCACCTTGGTAGGTTTGTGCGTCTCTATTTTTCTGTTGGTGGCGGCCGGCTTGTCATCGGCCGCAGCGGCTGCGGTCAAAATCGTCAAGACAGCAAGAACTTTAAGCGTCATCATTTTCTCCTCTGGGCCGGGCGCGCGGGCGCGGCCTTTCATTGAGACTTCTATATCGGCTCCCACCGGCAGACCGAACCGAAAGGAGTAGCCGTCAGCGATTTCTTGTAACCACCCGAGACGGTTCCCGCGGGGGACGAGTCGCCCGCCTGGCAGGCGCGAATCCCGTTTCCCATGTCGGCGCCCGGAGCTGCATCCGCTTTCGGCGATGGCGTCTGGCCTTCCACGCGCGAGGGCTGCGACGGCCGCGGCGCAGGGACACTGGAAGGCGGGGCGGGCGCCGGCTGGCGCACCAGCATGTCGTCGATCTTCCTGGTCACCGGCTGGCCTTCCCAATCGAACGTGATGTCCTCGCGATTCACCGCCACCAGCGTGAACGGTCCAATCTGATCACCCAGCCGAACGCCCTGGTGTGGCGCGCCGACCTTTTCACTCATCACCACGGTGGTGCTATCCAGCAGATTCATGACGCCGTACAGCAACGGAAGCGGCGGCATGGGCTTGGGAGGCGGTTCCTTGGGAGGCTCAATCACCACATCGGGATTGCGGTCCTTCGAGAAAAGCATCTTCTGCGCGATTTCCACGTAACCAACCGCCGCGACGGGCTGGGGAGCAGGGGCGACATTCAATACCGGAGGCGGGCCCCCCTTTACCGATCGCTGCTGGAGCCTGTGCTCGCGCGCGCGCAGCGTGATCCAATCCTGGCGCAATCTCCAGGAGGCCGCTCCGATAGCCGCCACCAGTGCCAGATCCAGCGCGATGAGCTTCCGCTTCAAAACGACGCGAATCCTTTCTTCACCGGAACGAGCGCGCGCGGCACCACGCCCGCCAGGGTCAGCCGCACGCTGAGCATTTTGTTCTTCGGATTCCCCGAAGCCACACGCACGTCATTGGTGGCGAGCAACTCGGATTCCTTGGTCAGATCGGCAAGGAAATTCACCAGATCCTCGATGTGGCATTCGAAATTCACCGAGACCGCCGCTTCGCCATACTCATTTCCCAGCGGGCGCAATTCAGGAAAATCGCCGCCTCGAACGTCAATATTTTCCGCCTTGGCCACGCGGCGGATGGTTTCCAGCAAATGCGCCTGGGCTTGCTGCGCGGTGGGCGCCTGAATGATGCCTTTCTCGCGAGCTGCCGCCTCAGAGGAAATCTTCTTGGCCAAAAATTGTTTGGCGGGTACGGTGGCGGCCACCTGCGAGAGGCGCGCCAGCCTCCTCTCGGCGAGGGGAATGTTGTCGCTGGCAGCCACTACGGCTGTCTGGCGCTCGCCGAAAACGCCGAAACGAAGCACCAGCACCGTCAGCAGTCCCAATCCCAGCAGAGCCAGCGCCCGCCGGTCGCGTTGGTTGAGAGTCACGGCCGCGCCCTCCGCGCGGTTCGGATTTGGAACTGGTCGCCGCCGGCGGATTTTGCGATCGAACCCACGAACGTCGAGTTTTGAAAATAGGGGGAGTTATCCAGCAGCTTCAGCAGCGGCGCGGCTTGCTCGGCCTCGCCTCCGATGGTGGCCGCGTCCGGGGTCAGATCGATCATGCTGCTCCAGGTGGTGGGAGGCAGCAGCGTGGTCAGAGCATTCAGGGTGTCCAAATCGGCTTTTGTGCGGCTTCGGAACTCATCCAGCAGACGGATGCGATTCTGCCCGCGCAGAAACTCGGCTTCGAGTGCGGCGGCATGCTTGGCCTGCGGCTCGATTTTCGCGATCTCGGCTTCGAGCGCGGCCAGGTAGCGCCGGTCTTCAATGGCCGAATGCGCCAGAACCGCGCCGCTTACCAGCAGGAACAACGCTCCCAGTATTGCCGTGGGGATGAACATGGTTCGCGAATTTGACTGGCGATGTTCCGCCGGCAGCACGTTGGCGGCAGCGCCCAGCCATGGACACGCGCCCGCCAGCGCCGTAGCATAGGGCAGCGCGCGGCGCGACAGATCGTTGGTCACCGGATTGGTTCGAGGCACCGGCAGAATGCGGTCGAGCGCAACAGGTTCGTGTCCCGGCTCCAGGCGAAGTTCGGATGCGGCCAGCGCCACGGCGCGATCCGGTGGCAGATCGAAATCCGCGGAGAAGACCGGCCGCGCGGCGCTCTCGCCGTAAACCTCGATGCCGCCATTCTCACCTGCGGTCGTGGCCAGGAATCCGCCCTCCGGAGCCTGTGCCTCGGCTACCGGCACTCGATGCGCTATATAAATGGCTGCCGCCGAGAAAGTGAACGAGGCCACGGCGATGCCGGCTTCGACAAACAAACTCACAAACCGGTCGAGCGTGCTGCGGCGCAGGATGCCGACCAGCACGCCTCCCGTTGCGAGCCGCGACCAGCCGGAGACCACGTCCTCTTCACCGTAAGGATGCAGCGTATCGATCTGCAGCGCGATGGCGGAAGCCAGGTCGCCGGCGGCGACTCCCGGAAGCGCGATTTGACGAACGATGGTTTCCGCACGCGGCAACAACACGGTAGCCGCCAGGTGGGTGGCTCCGGCTTCCGCCAGAAAGCGGGCGTACTCTGCCCCCCACTCGGCGGCGCGCCGTTCTTGAAAATCCCGTAGGGTGGTGGTCCCCAGCACGTCGATCCCGTTGGGCCTCACACGCACGGCCGTGATCTCCAGATTCTTGCCGCTGATTTCGATCCCCACGCTGGAACCGAAGGCAACGAACTTTTTCAGATCGCCGAGTTTACGGGGTCCAGGCATTGTCATACCAGCGAAGAACCTGGAGCGTTGGGTTTTCATCGATGGGCAAGAATTTTACAGTGGCGGCGACGGTGCGCCGCATGTCCGAGAACTGGCCGTTTTGGAGCAGAATGCGTGCCGTGGAGCGGAACGTGAAGATTGAATTGCCGCCGACACGCAGGCGGCCGAATGCCGCGCCGCCCCCGGGCGCTAAGTCCGTCAGTTCCTGGACGGCCTTGAAAGGCTGCAACTGGCGGCGCGCCACGATGGCCGGGATGGAGTCGGGCGGAATACCGATGGCGGCCAGCACGGGCGGCTGGGCGAAATTGACGTCAAAGCGGTCGGTGGCCCCGAAAACGGACAGGCAGTCCTTCAGCCCGGTGCGCGGGACCAAATGGCCCTCCGCGTCACGGTTGTAACCGCCGTAATACAGCTCTGTAGTTATGCCTGGAACGGACATCAACTCCTCGGTCTCTTGAAAAGACGCGGGGGGAGGCTGAAAAGACGAAGCCAAAGAAACATTTGGTGCGCTCCCTTGCGGAGCCGAGCCACGCCGCATCAGGATCAGCGTCACAAGCTGCGTAGCGCGGTCTCCGTCGACGCCTAGGGCCAGGAGCAGCCGGATCAGGTCCAGCGGCGGCGAAGTGTTGATGTTCATTTTCGCCGTCTCGGGAACTACCTCGACCACCGCCTGCCCGCTTGGAAACGAGAACGGCAATACCGGAGTCGCCGCGCTGTAGCGGATGGGGATGGTTTTGGGCATTTGGTTTTGCCGGCCCCATTCGACGTAAAGAATCCCACGCTCGATTCCGGCCTGGGCCAAGTATTGAGTTCTCAGTCCGTCCACGGCGGTGGAACTGCGCTCGATTTCGCCGCGCACCGAGTTCGCCAGCGAGAAGGCAATGGCTGCCAGCGCAGCCGACAGCCACATCACGGCAAGAAGCGCGCCGCCCTTCTTACTCCAGTTGATCATCCGCATATACAAGGGCGGGGTCCCGGTTGACGCGGACAGGCACGGTAACCGTGACCGGTTTGAGGCTCACCAGATCCGTGTCGAGCGGCGCCATCTCAATCCGGATGCCCAGCGGCCACCTCGGGTATATCCAGTTGGGCAGCCATTGCTGCAGATTTTTCTCCGGAACGAACCCCAGGAAAGAAAAACGGCAGTAAGCCAGCCGGTCCGCCAGCACAAAGGAACTGGGGCCGATCGAAATGGGCAGGAAGCGCTGTATCGACACACCAAATTCGGCATCTTCTCCCAATCCCAGGCAAAAGACTCCGGCCGAACGCGGGCCCGTGTAGGCGTTCTCGTTTACCACCAGCCGCACACCGCGTCCCTCTTCGCCGGGAATGACCTGGAATTCGAGAACCTGAGGGATACCACGGGACGCTTCCGCGAGCGAGTAGCTGGAAACGAAGCGCATGGATCGCTCCCGCCCCTCGAAAAACGGGACTTTCACTAGCGCACCGGCGGGCGCCGCCACGGCCACCACGGGGATGAATCCCGCCAGTTGCTGCTGCAGAATCCGCTGTGCGCCGGCCACCCGGCGGTTGTTGATGAGTCTGCGGTTGGTTCTATCCAGCGCTCCCATGCCCACGCGCAGCGACATGAGAATTCCCAAACTGAGCAGGCTCAGGAGCGAGACCGCGATCATTACTTCAATGAGCGTGACGCCTCGCCGTTTCATGGCGACTGCTGTCCCATCGATGCCAGGTCGGCCGGGGTCAACCTCTGGCGCCGGAAAGCATCGAGGGTGAATGTGCGGCGCGTGTCGCCGGCCATCCACCAGACTTCCAGTTCGATCCTCTGGAGCACGGGCGTCCCCGGTGTGCGAGCTATCGGCATCTCGAATGGAGTCACGCGCGCCCTCCAGCCCGCCTCAACACCGCCCATGAGCGCCGGATCGATGGGCCCCGCAAGAGTCGAGAATTGGGGGAGCTGAGTGTCTACGAGCAGAGCGTCCATTCTGGCGCGCGCAATCAAGGCGATGCGGTCATAGTTCGCGAGGCGGGCCGCGTGGCGTATCGAGGTGGAGATTGCCGAAAGCAGCCCCACCACGGCAATTCCCATGATGAGCGTTGCCACCAGGACTTCGAGCAGCGTGAATCCGCGCTGCCTCATGGCGCGGCTTCCTGGAACGCTTCCAGCGGCTGGACTGCAGGCACGCCGGTCATCGGATCGACGCGCACCAGGCGCCGATTTCCTTTTCGATTGGCGATCTCGATCCCAATACGCGGCACGTTCCCGCCGGGAAACAAAAGGAACCGCCGGATCTCGCCCGTGTCCCCGTCCGGCAGTTTGGGCCAGACCGCCCGTATGGTTACGCCCGACGGCATATCGAGTTCACGGGAGAGCGTGGGAGTCGTCAAATGCAAGGCGTTTTCCTGAGTGGATATGGCAATCTCAGCCACCTCCTGCCGCCGTTCCGCACGGTTCAAAGCGGCATTCAGGAAGCTGACCAGCGCATCCGAAGCCGATCGGAGCCGCAGACTGTCCAGGCCCGAGGAGATGGCGGGAAAAGAAATGCCCGCAATCAGGCCGATGATGGTGACGACAATCAGCATCTCGATCAGCGTTATTCCACGGGTACGCATTGACAAAATCAAGAGTGTTCGTTTACTGGCTCTTCCAGCTGACGATATCGGCGTTGATGCCGTCGCCGCCCGGCTGGCCGTCGGCGCCGTAGCAGACCAGGTCCGGCTCATCGCCATGCTCGCCAGGAAACTTGTATAAGTACGGATGTCCCCACGGATCTACAGGGATCTCCTGCGGCAAGTAGGGTCCTTGCCACTGGGCGAGGTTTGGCGGCGGCGTGCGCAAGGCTTGCAGGCCCTGTTCGGTGGAAGGGAAAATTCCCGTGTCGAGTTTGTAGGAGCCCAGCGCCGTCATGAAAGAGTTGATCTGCGCGCGGGCCGCCGTGACCTTGGCTTTGTCGCTTTGGCGGAACATGCGCGGGGCCACCAGCGCCGCAAACAGCGCAATGATGGTCACCACCACCAGCATCTCAATCAAAGTGATACCGGTCCTGCCTCTGTTTCTGCGTTTGTTCATTTCACACCGCCACTTCATTTATGCTCGTGATCGCCAACAGCATGCTGAGGATCAGCGCGCCCACCATGATGCCCATCACCAGAATGACCAACGGCTCGAACAGCGCGGTAAAGCGTTTGATGGCCGCGCGGGTATCGGTTTCGTAGATTTCGGCCATGCGGGCGAACATCTGATCGAGCCTGCCCGTTTCCTCGCCCACCATCAAGAGATGGCCCGCGAGCGGCGGAAATACGCCTGCCTTGCGGATGGGCGCCGCGATGCCCTCCCCGCGCTTGACGCCTTGCGACACTTCGTCCAAAG
>Ga0335079_10010217_pt1 | contig 10688 bp, 11 predicted proteins | sample Lox_Sample_33_FD_206719 | JGI IMG/M metagenome (GOLD analysis project Ga0335079, IMG submission 206719) | Soil microbial communities from Loxahatchee National Wildlife Refuge, Florida, United States - Lox_Sample_3.3 | ecosystem: Environmental > Terrestrial > Soil > Wetlands | place: USA... | reverse complement strand
TTGAACTCGGCGCGCGAGCGATAACTGCCACGCTCCGGATCTAGGCCCGGCGTTGGACCCTTCGGGCCGAGGTGAAAGAGTTCGCCAACTTCAATACCCGCGCCAATCAGCGCATTGCGAGCGGCTTGAATATCGGACACGATGATGTATCCCTTTCCAGAACCGGGCGCAGCCGACGCCAGGCCCGCTCCGAATTGCAGCGAGCATGCCGAGCCGTGCGGCGTGATCTGGACAACGCGTACGCCGCTCGCGAACTTGAAGTCAGCGTCCAACCGCCATCCGAGCTTCACGTAAAACTCCTTCGCGCGATCAACATCCGAAACGGGGAAGATAACAACCTCGATTTTCATATCGACTTTCGCGAGGCTCGCATCGTGGGCCGCGTTACTGCTGGGTATCACACTCAAAGTTGCCATTGCTTTTTCCTCCTTGCGCCGACAGCTTCTCCGTGTTTTTTCTCTGTGTAACTCTGTGTACTCTGTGGTTGGCTTTTAAAAACTCTCACCACAGAGGCCACAGTTACATCGAGAAAAACACACAGAGGTGTCCTAATAAGCGGCGATGAATTGATGGCATAAATCCGCCGGTTACGCCGCGCCTTTTTGCATCGCCGCCCCGTTCCGCGCTTCGATAGCCTTGACTGAATTTTTGAACGCCTTTTCCAAAACTCCCTTGCCGATAGTCCCGACCACGAATCCGAGCAGCTTCCCCTTGAGGGTCTTGCCATCGCGCACAACGACCGCGTCGATGTCAGTCAAACCGTCGGGGCGACGCGTGAAGTTGTAGGTGTGGCCCGAGGCGTTGCTCCAGGTATTGGAGTCGATTGTCGTGAGCACGACGTGGTTGGGATTGGACCAGTCGTAGTGCAGGCGTTCCCATATCCCGCTGGATCCTTCCGTGACGTCGGCCTCAGAAGAGCCGCGGCTATGCACCTTGAGGTATTCGTCGGTGCTGTTGCCAAAAAGTTTCGCGCGGCCAGGCCCGAAATCGGTGAGCCCGGCGATGTACTGCTCGGGCGTTAAGGTGGTTGTCTGGTGCAGGTGAATTGTGGACATGCATGCCTCTTCCCTTCCCGAGACTTCCGGGACTCTAGTTTTGACCACTGCAATCGATACTGCTCATACCATTTCCTTAAACTATGCGGCGACCAACTGCTGTCCGCCGTCGATGTCAAAAGTTGCGCCCGTAAGGGCGGTATTAGTCATGATGTGCACCGCAAGGGCCGCGACATCCTCCGGACCTACGACCCGTCCTATGGGAAGCGTGGTGCGCAGTTGATTACGGCGGTTTTCGAGTTGATCGCCGAGTAATTGAGCCGAGAGCGGCGTGTCAACAAAGCCGGCGGCAATCAGGTTCACTCGGACCGGAGCCAGTTCGAGCGCAAGATTTTTCGTCAGGGCTGGAAGGGCGGCCGTGAGAGCCGAAACCAGAGCGAATCCCTTCACCACCTTGCGGCCACCCGTGCCGCTCATAAAAAGCAGTGTCCCGCCTGGAGTGACCTTGTTCCGAGCGCGCCTGGCTATCTGTATCGGTAGCAGAAGATGGGCTTCGATGTCGCGCCGTGCCTCATCGAAATCGAGGTCGGTCAGCGGCGCGTAGTAGGGGCCCGGGCCAGTTACCAGCAAGTGATCGATCTTCGGCAGGTCGTCGAAGAATTTATCGAGGAGCTTGAAATCGGTCGCATCGAACGCGGCAGTGCTCTGTGCATCGACCTCGGCCGCAGCGCGCCGAAGCCGCTCGGAATCTCGACCGGTGAGGATTACGTTGGCGCCTTCCGCGCGCGCACTCCGAGCAGTCTCGAGCCCGATCCCGGCGCTTCCGCCGATCAGGACGACAGTCTGCCCGAGGAGTTTAGGTTCAGGCTCGACGTGAAATGTCCTCGCTACGGTGCTCATGATTCCTCCAGTATTTATGGCGTCTCTGTCGGGTTGGCGCGGGCTGCCGATTCCTCTATCGCAGGTTCGATCCCTGCATGCGATTACGCCAGAAGTCCGGACGGGAGTCTATTAGACGATGGTATTGATCGATTGTTCCGCATCGATTGAATCGATGTCGGTCGCGCGTCTGTATCTTGCAAGGATCGGCGCTTTAGAGCAGTTGCAAGCATTTCTGCCAACCTCAATGAGACCGCTGGATCCATCGCAGTTGTCAAAAAATCCTGCTAACACTCGCAAGATCTTACCGCCCAGAGTAAAATGCTGCACAATAGGTGCAACTCGCATCCGGCAGTAATACAGCAATAGTCCAAGGGAATCGCACAGCATCGGGGGCGAGATGTTGTGGCGGTCAGGTTAACTAAAAGGGACATTCGCGTGGGGACAATTGGATACCAAACCGGGAGTGTCGCACATGACGCTCGTCTCGAAGCTGCCGCGCGGCGATCTGGCGCGGAGTTCTTCGCGCCAAGCCGTGGCATGCTCGCGCCGCGAACGCCCGGGATGTTTGTGCCGCCAATGGAATACAAAAAGCATTCTCGCGATCGTTGCCGCTTCTCTCTTGTGTCTGGCTTCGGCTTGTTCAAAACAATCCACCCGTGAGCCTGTTACCTTAACCTTTCTCGATGTTGAATGGGACACTCCTGATCGGCTTCCTGAACTAGCGCGAGACCTGCAAGACTTCACTCAACAAACCGGAATTCAGGTCAAACGGCTTCCGCGGCCGGACGGATCTCTGGATCAGCTTGCCCTGTGGCGTGAGGAACTGCAAAGAGGCGCTGCTGGGCCAGACCTGGTGAGTATTGACGTGATCTGGGCCGGAATGCTCAGCCAGTATTTGATGGATCTGAAGCCGTACTTTGCCAGCGAACTCTCTTCGCAAGACCCGGCCGTTCTCGCAAGCTTCACCGTGGGTGAAAAGGTCGTGGCCATCCCCCATCACTCTTACGTCGGGGTTCTCTATTACCGCCCGGATCTTCTTCGCAGGTATGGATATCATGAGCCCCCTGCGACATGGGATGAACTTGAGACCATGTCCAAGCGGATTCAAGCGGGTGAGCGCGCTCGGGGCGTAAAGGATTTTTGGGGCTACGTTTGGCAAGGGGGGATAGACGAAGATCTGACTTGTAGCGGCCTTGAGTGGCAGGTTTCCGAAGGCGGCGGAAGAATTATTGAACGAAATAAAACGGTCAGCGTGAATAATCCGCAAACAATACGCGCATGGCAGCGCGCTGCGAGTTGGGTTGGTACGATCTCGCCTCCCAGTGTTGTGGCGTACTCGAAGTGGGACGCACAGAACCTCTGGGGTTCGGGTCAGGCCGCGTTTGTTCGGGGATGGGTCTCAGACTACAGCTTGATCACCGGAGGCTGGCCTTTCCCGCAGCCCGGCTCGCATACGGCTCCTGACGAGGTAACGCAGTTTGGCATAACCAGCATGCCCGGCGGGAAAGACGGTCGAGTAAGCACACTGGGAGGAAACGGCCTGGCAATCTCCGAGAGCTCACCTCATCCCCGCGAAGCCATGCAACTGATCCGATTTCTTCTGCAAAAAGACCAGCAGCTTATACGCACCAGTGCGAAGTCCGCAATTCCCAAAGAAGCAAGCCTCTATGAGCTGCCAGTCATCATCGACCCATACCCGCAGCTTGGCCAACTGAACGAGCACGGAGCTGTTGTCGTGGCTCGTCCTTCGGTCGCAGCCGGAGACAAGTACGAGGCGGTGACGAGGGCATATATCGCGGCGGTGCACTCCGTATTGACGAGAAAAAAAGCATCTTCGGCCGCCGCTGCTGATCTGGAGAAACAGCTGATGAACATAACCGGCTTCCCAAAAGGACCGCCGTCAAAATGAATTCAGACACTTCAAAATCCATCCACCTGGGCAGATTCAACATCGGCCCTCGTCTGAGTTTGTGTTTTCTGGTGATCGTTCTATTGATGCTGGGCGGATACGGACTACTGCTCTGGCAGTTCCACCGTGTCAATGCTCGAGGTAACCGTCTAGCGGCGGTCGGCCAGGAGCTGATCGCAGTATCACGATTTCAGGCAGATTTTTTCAAACTGAATGCCCGGTTGGATGAATTGGCAAAAGCTGAAGACGTCGAAGGTTTGAAAAAAGAAGCCGAGCCTATGCGTGCGCTCCTGCAGAGCGATATCGACCAGACTCGCAACGCCATCTCACGTTTGCCGGTCGACCTGAATTCAGATCCCACAGTTCTGCCGACGATAGAAGCAATCCAGAGCACACTGCCATCGCAACTCGCAAAGGTAACGGCATTAGCGGAGGCGTCCGATTGGGAAGCCGTTCGCCTAAGACTGACAAACGAGAACAAACCTTTGGAGGCCGATGTCTCGGCACTGGTTCGGGCAGTGGAGCTACAAGTCCGTAAGGAGTTAGCGGCGCAGTTGATGGAATCCGCCCGTTCACAAAATCGCATCCTCATTATTGTCTCCGCAACCGCGGTCTTCACCTTAGCGGTTGCCGGTTTGCTTGGTCTGGCGGTTACACGCAGCATTACACAGCCGCTCGGCAGCCTGATGACAGGTTCGAAAGCCTTGGCCAAAGGTGATTTCAGCCACCGCATTCCTACCCAAGGTGATGACGAACTCGCAAGCCTCAGCGAAGTTTTCAACGATATGGTCGTCCGGCTACAGGGGCTTTACATGGATGTGAGACGTAGCGAAGCTTTTCTCGCTGAAGGCCAGAAGTTGGCGCGTATTGGCAGTTTTTCCTGGCTCATAACGAGCAACGAAATTAAGTGGTCGGAGCAACTTTATAGTATTTTTGGCTTGGAATCGGGTACGCGGGTAACTCTCGACCTCATCGGATCTCGCGTCCATCCCGAAGACCTGCACTTAATGTATGACATGGTGGCAAGGGCGCAAGGTGGTGTCAGCGACTTCGAATATGAACATCGCCTCCTGATGCCCGACGGCTCCATCAAGTACCTCCATCTCATCGCTCATGCAAACCGGGATCGTGAAGGCCGGTTGGAATACATAGGAGCAGTTCAGGATGTAACGTCGCGCAGAGTCTCGGAAGAGGCTCTGGCCAAGGCCCGATCCGAACTTTCGAGAGTTACAAGAACCACAAGCCTCGGAGTTCTTACGGCATCGATTGCGCACGAAGTTAACCAGCCCCTTTCGGGAATTATTACTAATGCCAGTACATGTCTGCGCATGCTCTCTGCCGATCCCCCTAATATCGATGGCGCCCGCGAAACTGCTCGACGTACCATTCGTGATGGCAACCGGGCCTCTGACGTGATCACGCGATTACGCACGCTATACAGCAAGAAGGATCCCCAGCCCGAACTGATGAACTTGAATGAGGCTGCCCGAGAGGTTGTTTCGTTATCGCTGAGTGATCTCCAACGAAACCGGGTAGTCCTTCGCCATGAACTTGCCGAGGACTTGCCTCACGTGACAGGAGATAGAATCCAGCTTCAGCAGGTCATTCTGAACTTGTTACGAAATGCCTCGGACGCGATGAGCACCATCGATGATCGTCCCAGAGAGTTGCTCATTACGACCGAACGGGTTGGTGGCGACAGGGTACGCCTTAGCGTGAAAGATGTAGGAATCGGCTTCACGCCCCAATCTATGGACAAACTATTTGAAGCTTTCTATACCACGAAAACCGATGGCATGGGGATCGGCCTATCGATCAGCCGCTCTATTATCGAGGCTCATCGTGGACAGCTTTGGGCTACGCCGAATTCCGGCCCCGGGGCCACGTTCTCGTTTGCCATTCCATGCAGACCCGAGGGTCTGATGGACGCAGACACTCGAGTCAATCCGGCGAATCCCGCGGCCGGCGCGGCATGATCCGGATCAACATTCCTGGTCCCGCCATGCAATACCAAAGTACAATGGACGCGCGTCGGGCGATGGCGCATTGTTTGGTATGGAATTCAGGGAAACAATGTGAGCAAACGCCCTCTTCTGTCCGTGGTTGATGATGATGAGTCGGTGCGAGAGTCGCTGCCTGACTTGCTCAAGGAATTCGGGTTTACGGTGCGCACCTTTTCATCTGCAGAAGAGTTCCTGGCATCCGACAGCATCGTTCAAACTAAATGCTTGATCCTGGATGTGGCCATGCCCGGCGGCATGACCGGCCTCGACCTTCAAAAAGAATTGCGGCGTGGCGGGAAAGAGATTCCGATTATCTTCATCACCGCTCAGAAAGACGAAGCCATCCGGGCGCAAGCCTTGAGAGAAGGCGCAGTGAAGTTCCTATACAAGCCCTTCAGCGACACGGCCTTGCTTGAGGCGCTGAATGCGGCGGTTCCCGCAAACTGAATGACCCACATTTTCAGCTTTCAGGCGATATACTATGAGCCTCGCACACGTGCTCAGCCGTGGATTGGGGTCAGCACCCATGCAGGCCGCTTCACCAGCCGTATTCGTCGTCGATGACGATGTCTCCGTCCGCGAGTCGCTGGAACTCTTAATCCAACACGAAGGCTGGCACGGAGAAACTTTCGCATCCGCTCAGGAGTTTCTCGATCGATCACGCGCGCTGGTTCCAAGTTGTCTCATCCTTGATGTCTCACTTCCGGGTCTCAACGGCCTGGACCTGCAACAGCGGTTAGGACCCGAGCGGGCCCATATGCCGATCATTTTCATTACAGGTCATGGCGATGTCCCGACGACGGTGCGCGCGATGAAGGCAGGCGCGATTGAATTCTTAACCAAGCCTTTCAGTGATGAAGTGTTACTGAATGCCATTCGGCAAGCGCTCGAACGCAGCCGCGTTGTGCTCGGCCAAGAAGCCAAAACCGAAGAACTCCGCAAGTGCTATGCGTCGCTTACCCCCCGCGAACAGCAAGTCATGGCGTTAGTCGTTTCCGGCCTTCTGAATAAGCAGGTCGGTGGCGAACTCGGCATCAGCGAAATTACGGTCAAGGCGCACCGCGGCAAAGTGATGGAGAAGATGAAGGCGGGGTCGCTCGCCGACCTGGTCAAAATGGCTACGAAACTGCGCATTGCACGGGCGGAGCGAGTGCAAACCCACGCGCAACCGACTCGATGAGGCGCAGCTACTTACGTCTGGCACGGTAACATGCTCGAGCCCGAAGATCGAAGATAACGAGATGATGCGATCCTGCGCCCGCGAGAATTACTTGCAAGCCTTCGATGCAATGGATTTTTACAGTCGTGTTGAGGAGCGTTAATTTGCAACATGTCAGGATCCCTCCGACTGAAGTCTTACGGTAAGCCCGCTGGTAGTGGCCAGCCTGCTATGAGCGGCGAATGGAGTAGTTGATATGAGTCCGTGACTCCTAGTGGGCTGCCGTCCAGAATTCCACCTTCTCCGCACGGAGTCGGCGTAGGCGGAATTACGATCGGTAACGACGGCGCATTTTTTTCCCGTTGCTCAAAATCCAAAGCCAGGGCAAGATTTTCGGTATGGGCATCGCGTTTCGTGAGCGGTAGCAAACCCCATCGCCACTCGATCATCTTCAAAATCGAAGTGTGATCGTAGACTGTGGTGTCGATGCGCGGAGAGGCAGGCTTTCCTGCTGACCAAGGTGACGCCACTACGACGGGCACACGGCAGCCCAGTAGCGCCTCGCCGTTTACAAGGTCTGTGTCAACATCGTTGGGAGCGATCATTCGCGGCGGTACAACGGTGTCAAAGAATCCTCCCCACTCATCACGCGTAACCACGAGTACAGTACTCGCCCAGTTCGGTCCATTCTTCAACGCGCTATAAATTTGACTTAGAAACGCTTCGCCGGCGCGAATGTCAGCGTGAGGATGGTCATCGTTCCCTTCACCAAAATCGACCAGCGTGTACGCGGGATCGACAAACGCTACCGCAGGAAGTTTCCCGGAAGCCGTATCCAATAAAAATTTGCGGATACATGGCAGAAATTGGAATGTACTTCTCTCCCCACATGGCCAGGAAGGGAACGTTCGAGTAGTAATACCTGTGACTCACTCCCGCCGCAGCCAGTGAATCCCAAATCGTAGGCAAGGTCGAAATCGTGATTGAGTTGTCCAGCCGATCGGTTTGTGCTGCGTGCATAAATACGCGGTTGGGAAATGTCGAAGACAGGATCGATGGGAAATAGCGATCGAGCGTGGTGAAATTTCTCGCCAGGCCGGCAAACAATGGAATATCGGCCTCTTCGTAATATCCGATGCAGTAAATGTCATTCGTTGTCGTGCGCAGCCATCCATCCATCTTCCCGCCGTCATACTCGTCGCGTCCACCCTGGTATGAGTGATCCGGATCTGGATGCCCGCAGCCGGTGAAACTCGTCAGGTGATATGTCCTCTGGCGCTCTCCATTCGCGTCTTCATAAGTCAATCCGGACTGTCGTCCCGTGGTTCCAGGTAACCATCCGAGGAAGTGATCGAAGCTGCGGTTCTCCATCATGACCACCACAATGTGATTAATTCCTGAGGCGCTCGGAGCGGGTAGCTTGGTAGCCGCCGACGCTTCCGTGGCTTCATTGCCGAGCACCGATCCCGCCAGCACCGCGCCCGATGTGCGTGCCACTTTGCGCAAAAAGTCTCTACGACTCGGAGTCATATTCTTCCTCTTAAGGTCGAGTCCGAACAGCCGTGCTTAGCTTTCGATGCGTGAGCAGAAGGGCGGAAATATTCAACGGTGTTAAAAGACGGTTAAAAGAAACGGTGGCGAAAGTGATGAACCATAGACAGTCCGGTTGACCCGCGTAGAGCGATTGAGACTAAAAGAATGGTGCACTCTGCAGGTTTGGACGCGAGGATTACGGAATCGCGCTAGGAAATCAGCCGGGCCCGTGTGCCGCCCTGTTGGAGCAGAGTAACAGCTTTCAAGTCAAACGAGACAAACTCTTCTGCTCCCAACCATTCGCCTTCATAAGCGATGGCGCCGTCCGCAAAATCGCCGCCTGACTTTAGGACTGATAAGCCGGTTTCAACTGCAGGCCGATTCATGACCACATTAGCGCTCGTCATAAGGCGGTGAATGGCGTCGGAAATCTCGGAAACGGATTTCCTGTAACCTCGACGAAGCACCCACACGAATTCGCAAAGAACGGGGACTGGAATCGCAACCAGATCGGCATCTTGCAGAACCGTGGCGGCTTGGCTGGCTTGATGAGGATCGTCCTGAACGGCAGCGCTAATAAGGACATTAGTGTCGGCGGTTATTTTCATTTCTTTTTCGCCCATCCTTGCCTGGCGATCTCATTCATTTCGTCAATCGTGAGCTTCGGGCCTCGTCGGGGTGCGAGGCAACCAACGAAATCGGAAATCGTTCCGTCCTGTGCGGCTGCCTTCACAATGATTCGGCCGTCTGGTAATTTGTCGGCTTCAATCTTTTCACCAGGAGCAACCCCTAGGTGCTTCAGCAGGTCCTGCTTGAGCGTAATCTGTCCCTTGGCGGTAACTGTCAGCCTCGGCATAAGTCCCCTGTCTTTAATTGTAAGGCATTATTGCCTTACCGTCCATTTGGATATTGTGTCACTGGGTACAGCTTTCGCAATTCATAACTTTCATTTCTTTCGTGATCGGATTTTTGCCGCGCGAGACAGTCTCCTCGTGACGTAAGCCCAAAGAAATGAACCTTGGTGCCGAAGAAGGGACTCGAACCCCCACACCCTTGCGGGTACATGGACCTGAACCATGCGCGTCTGCCAATTCCGCCACTTCGGCAATGAGCGGCGAGCGGGACGGCCAGCCGAACAATCGAGCCGATTGAATCCCGCTGCTTGAAGGAAGAGACTGCGACATCTATTCTTACAAGGCCCCGACAGAGTGTCAATCTTCGACGCATATCGGCACCTTGGAGTGTGGGCCAAACTCACTTCACTCGAATAAACTTTGAAGCAGGTTGCGAAGAGAGCGGTGATGCCTGAGAAGCATGCAGTCCGTCCGAAGCTCGAAAGCAAAAAAGTCAAGAATGATGTGCAAGACCAAGTCACCAGACTGCGCGCCCTCGCGCACGATCTGAGCAACGCGCTCGAAGCCATCATGCAGGCATCGTATCTGCTGACTCAAGCCAGGCTCGATGCCGAGAGCAAACGCTGGGCGCAGTTGCTGCAGACTTCATCGGATGAGGCGGCCAAGATTAACCGGGAAATGAGAAAGCTGCTGCGAGCAATGAGCGACGACTAGGCAGACGCCGCCACCGAGCATTTACAATTCCTTTGAGCGCGGCAGGCACAACGTGCGAAGGTTTATTCAGAAATGCTCTGCCTCCGCATTCTTATCTCTCAATCTGATTCAAAACTTTTTCAAGGAGAACGTGATCATGGAACGGAAGGCAAGCGCAGTTTGGAAGGGCGGTTTGAAAGACGGCAAGGGCGAGTTTTCGTCACAGAGCGGGGTCTTCTCGCATACACCGTACTCGTTCAAGACGCGATTTGAAGATGCTCCGGGAACGAACCCGGAGGAATTGATTGCCGCCGCCCATGCGGCGTGTTTTTCGATGGCGCTTTCGGCGCAGCTTGGCGGCGCGAATCTTACTCCGGAAAGCATTAATACCACCGCGAACTTGAAGATGGAAAAACTCGATTCGGGATTTGCGATTACGGCAGTTCATCTCGACGTAAGCGCGCGCGTGCCGAAGGCCGATGACGCGGCGTTTCAGAAAGCGGCGGAAAATGCGAAAGCGGGATGTCCGGTCTCAAAGGTGCTCAACGCGAAGATCACGATGACGGCGAAGCTGGAGAAGTGAAGGTTTCAGTCCAACGAGGGACGTCCGCGGTTTGAGCCGGGAATCAAGAAGAGCGTGGGACGGCGGGCATCCTCGCC
>Ga0335079_10010216_pt1 | contig 10688 bp, 9 predicted proteins | sample Lox_Sample_33_FD_206719 | JGI IMG/M metagenome (GOLD analysis project Ga0335079, IMG submission 206719) | Soil microbial communities from Loxahatchee National Wildlife Refuge, Florida, United States - Lox_Sample_3.3 | ecosystem: Environmental > Terrestrial > Soil > Wetlands | place: USA: Florida... | reverse complement strand
AAGACGTACATCGAATTGCGCTACCGGATGTTGCCATATCTTTATTCCAAGTTCCGCGAGAGCAGCGAAACCGGCATGCCGATCAGCCGCTGTCTGTGCATCGACGACCCATTCGATGAGAAAGTCTATGAGCAGAAATATCAATACGAGTTCATGTTCGGAGACGCGCTATTGGTCAGCCCAATGACCAGCAAGGAGAAGACCGGGCAGACGTATCTGCCACCGGGAGACTGGTACGATCTATTCTCAGACGAGATCATCCCGGGACGGCACGAGCTGAGCGCGGAATACCCGGTGTATCGAATTCCCATTTTCGTCAAGGCGTCGTCGATTCTTCCGCTCCAGACGAAAGTACTTTCGACAAAAGACAAGCCGTCGGACACTCTGTACGTACATGTGTTCTATGGAGCGGATGCGCATCGGTTTGTCTACTACGAAGACGATGGCGGCACACTCGATTACCGACGCGGAACATACTATCAGCGCACCATCGATTTCGATCCTTCTGCCCGGAAGATCGCATTCGGAAAGCCGGAAGGGAATTACGCCTCGCAATTCAAGACGGTTGCGCTGGTGCTGCATGGATTCGGCGCGCAAAATGGATTCCGCGAGAACGGCAGGCCCGTGGCGGCTCAACAGATCGTGTCACGAATTCTTGATCCACTCGGGGATCTCGAGCCCCTGTACTTCGACAAGGATCAATTCCGTCTTCTTCGTGACAAAGAGAAAATGCTTCCTCAGAAGACACTGATCGTCGATAACTCACCCGAAATTGTCATTTCCTGGCAATAAGGTGATGAAGTGGTGGCGCGCCCCGGGGGCAACTTCAGCCTCGGCCAAAGCTCTCCCGCGCAGCAGACTGCATCAGGAACCTCGGAGACAGCTCCTTCGTCGCAATGAGGATCGCAGGAATCAACATAACCACCGAATTCAGCACCCACATCTCCGCACCCGCCGCCACCTGGTCCTTCAATGGTGTCAGAAAGCAGACCCGCGGAGCCTCCGCATACGACGAATACAAAACCCGGCCTGCAAATGAAAGCGTCGCCGAGAGCACAGTGTTCAACACATCCGCGCTCAGCAGATAGGGAATCATCGCCCAGCGTGGCCATCTCCCCTGTGCAGGCCACGGCGCAATCACCACCCACCAGAACAGCAGCGCTGTCACGACGAAGCAGGCATGCTCGAAATCGTGAATCCATTCCGCGCGAAACGTCAGCTCAAACGCCGCCGGAACGTGCCACCCAAGGTACGCCACATTCATCGCAACCCACGCAAACACCGGATGCGTCACCGTGCGTCCCAACGCACACAGCCATCTTGTCTGAAACACCGGCCTCAACCAACGAACTACGAACCTCGGCAATCCGCGGAGCAGCGGAACCAGGGGCGCCCCCAGCACGATCAGCGGCGGCGCAACTGACATCAGAATGAAATGCTGAATCATATGCGCCGTCAGAAGATAATCATCCAGCGCATCAATAGGTGAGGCCAGCGCAACCCACAGCGCAACGACTCCGCCTGCAAAACAAACAGCCCGCCACAGCGGCAGTTCTCGCCCCCGCGTAACCCGCGCGGCAATCCATCCACGCACATACAGCAGAACTCCGATCGACAGACACACCAGGGGCAGCAACGGCAACGACCACTCGCGCAACAACTCTCCCAGCATCGCCGTGCCGCTCACCTCCGCATCCCTCAGCGTCAGCAAGATCATTTCTGCAAACTCCGCATCACATTTTCACCGCACCGGAGTCTGTCCCGCCCCGCGCTCGACCGTCGAATCGCTCGGGACGTCGCCCTGCCCCACAACTTGCCGCGACGCATCCGCCGACGGAGGCTGATAATGCGGATGCAACGTCTTCAAAAACTGCACCAGCGCCGTTGTCTCCGCCGGCGATAGCGCACTTCCATACGCAGGCATATTCCCACCGCCCAGCAGCACCTGCCGGTAGAGTTGATCCTCTGTGAGCCGCGTCGCCACATCGTCCAAGGCAGGTCCACGCTGGCCGCCACGTCCGCCCAGCTGGTGACAATTCCGGCACTGCTTCTCCTGGAGAACGTTTGCACCCTGCCGTTCCAGCGGAGTCCGACTGCGCAACAGCTCCACGGGCACCGCCGCGCCACTCCATGCATCCATCACAGGGCTCCACGGCGTGTATGTACCAAGGTCCGTCCAAACACCCCAGCAGACCGCGATAAGCATCACCGTGGCCACCGCCACCGGCCGCCGCCACCAGCTCTTTTCACCCACGCCTGCAACCAGCGGCAGCCCTAATAGCAAAGCCACGATAACAACCGGCGCAATCAGGAGGAATGGCGTCTCCATTTCCGGCGGCAGATACGACAATACGGTATAAATCCAGAGAAACGAGAAATCCGGCTTCGGCACCGTGTTGATGATCGTCGGATCCGGGAATCCCTTCGGCCCATACGGCCCGAAAGCAGCCGCGCAAACCGCTACCGCAAGCAGAATCGCGGCTGAAAAAAACAGGTCCTTCCATACCGCTCCGGGCACAAACGGAATCCCGTCCGTGTGCGCCAGCTCGTTGTACTCCTCGATATACGTCTCGCGCCGCACGATACGCCCCGGCATCGGCCATTCATTAATGCCGAGCTTCAGCACCATCCACACATGCAGTGCCGTGAATGCCAACAGCGTCCCGGGGATGATGAATACATGCAGAGCGAAGAATCGCGTCAACGTGGCGCCGTTGATGATCGGCCCGCCCAGCATCAGGTGTACAAGCTCTCCGCCGATCCACGGCACCCTTCCCGCAATCGACGCGCCGATACCCAGCCCCCAGTACGCATCCTGGTCCCACCGCAGCACTTGCCCCGTGAACGCCATGCCCAACGTCATCAGCAGCATGAACACGCCCACGATCCACGTCAGTTCTCGCGGGTATTTGTACGCGCCGAACAGAAACACCTGGGTCATGTGGATGAACACCACCGCAACCATGAAGTTCGATCCCCACCCATGCATCGCGCGCAGGAACCATCCCAGTTGCAGTTGATGATTCAGTAGCTCTAGCGAACTCCACGCATGCGCGGCCGAAGGCTGATATACCAGCCCCAGCAAGACGCCGGTGACAACCTGCAGGATCAATAGCACCAGGCTCGCACTGCCAAAGACGTACCACCAGCTCGCAGTGCTTCGCGGAACCGGATGCAGCACCGCGTCCTTCACCGGACCTTCGAGTTGTACGCGTCGCTCTAGCCAACCGTAGACGCGTTCGTACCAGCTTTGCCCCTTGGGCATGATTCAATCCTCGAAACAATTTGCGGAGTTGCAGACGAACCCGCGGAGGGACACGGGCCTGCACTCGCCCGATTCTTCAATGTCGGCATCTGACCTGCATGAATCAGCAGTTTCCCGTCCTGAACCTTCAGCTCATAGGTAAACAGTCCCCGCTCCGGAGGCCCCGATGCCCGGCTCCCATTCGCGTAATACACGCCACCATGACAAGGACACATGAACAGTTGCGACTCTGAAAACCACCGCACCGGGCAGCCGAGATGCGCGCAGTTAATCGCAAACACAGTGAATTCGCCAGGAGCCGAACGTCGCACATATGCTGGAATCTTCGCCGTCGCCCCATCCCATGGATCCGAAAACGGATTCTGAAATGAGATGAGCTTCGTTTCCCCCACGGGAAATTCATTCAAATTTCCGATTGCAACCCAATCGCGATACTCCTTGCGCCGCAGCACCGGCCCAAGCAAATACGCCACCACCGGCGTCGCAATTGCCAGCGCCACCACCGCATTCAGCGCGATCCCCACGTTCATCATGAACGTGCGTCTCGAAACACGCTCCTGTTCGAGACGCTGTTCCTGTTCCTCTTTGCTCGGCGGTGGAAGTTTCTCACCCATAGTTGCTCCTGACCTTGCGCCGCTAGCGTTTGACTGCCGAAGGCTGCTGCTCCCCCGTCTTCTCCGATGTCGCGCTTGTATTCGGATACGGCTGCCCCGGCGTCGACGGCTTCTGCGACATCAGCCACGCAGTCACATTCGTAATCTCGTCGTCCGCCATCGGACGGCCTGGAATGTGCCCGCGCCAATCCGGCTCGCCGATATCCGGCCTTCCTGCGATCACCGTAGTGCGTACCATCTGCTCATTGATCAGCGCCAGAAACGCTCCATCCAGGATCGATCCAGCCTTCCCCGCCTGCTGCGCCGACACTCCATGACAGCGCGCACAGGCGATCGCATACACTGCTTTTCCCTTTTCCGAATCTCCAGCACGCGACGCCTTGTAAGGAGGCGGCGTCTCCCCTCCAAACGGATCACCCTGCCGCCACCGTGAGCGCATTCCCCGCACCAGGGCATCAATCTGCTGATCCGTCAGCGTTCCCCCGCTCGTGATCGAGAATCCCGGCATCAGCGTGCCCCTCCGGCCGCTTGCGATCACCTCGCGCAGCGAAGCATCATCGATCAGCGCCTGATACTCCGAATTCGAAAGATTTGTCGCCGCACCATCCTTCCCGTCTGCTCCGTGGCATCCCGCGCAGTTGCTCTTATACAACGCATCAAAGGCAAGCACCTCTTCCGGCCGCGGCACCTCCGGTCCCGGCTTTGGCTTGCCGGGCAGATTGCAGCCCGCCAGCGCCAGCGGCGCCATTGCGCACAAGCCCGCCAGCGTTTTCGCTCTCTTCATGGCTTGTGCTCTTCTCCGTCGTGTTCGCCCATCAGACCAGGCGTCTCTACACCCAACCGCACTGCCAGCGGCGCTTGTCGCAGTCGTTTGATCCTTCCATACCTTGTCACCACGTACCCGGCCACCAGCCCGAAGATCACCTGAGCTGCTGCGAAGGACCACCAGTCGATGTGGTCTGCCAAAAACGGATTCACAATCCCGAGTACGCTATGCAAGAGCCCCGTCCAAATCGCCGGTGCAAGAAGCCCGCCCAGCAGCATCGGCCGCTTCGGCCAAATCGGTAGCATCGCTCCGTACAGTAATCCCACCAGCAGCGTCGTCGCACCCTGGATGATGTTGGCTGTCACAAATGCGCTTAAGCGAAAGTGGCTCATCTCCTCCACCGTCGGATTCACCCAGTTCCCCACGCCCGCTCCCCCCAGCAGATTTACCACGTACCAGAGGCTATGGAAGCGAACAATGCCGTAGATCTCCGCCGGGATCACCATCGCAATCCCACCCGCAATCCCGCCAATAATTCCACTTGCGAACGGATACGTTTCCAGCGGCAACTGTGCGCGATGCGTTTCGTCGACTTCGATCCTCGCCACCTTTTCAGCAGAAGGCACAATCACCACAGCCTCATCCGTCACTTCCACATCCTCGTGGGCCTCGTGCGGCAGAACAGCGCGAAACCAGCCCGCAGCTGAGACAATTGTCAGCACCGCGCCCAGCCATCCGATCCCCGCTGTGGTCACCAGCGACGCAAACACCAGCGTCAGCCCAAGCGCCATCAGAAACGGCCAAGCCGTCGGCGCCGGCAGATGAATCGAGCGCGTGCGTAGCGCCCCTGGTTGATCAGCGTGTTCATGCGAGTGAAACTCCATCATCTCCCCACCACGTACACCACCGTGAACACCACCACCCATACTGCATCCACAAAATGCCAGTACAATGCCAGCACCTCCACGCGATACGAGTGCTCCACGCGAACATGCCCCGTCAGCGCAAAAACCAGCGTGATCAGCATCATCAGCATGCCGATAATCACGTGCGACGCATGCAGGCCGACCAGGGAATAGAAACACGTCCCAAAAAGATTCGTGTGAATTGTCAAATGATCGTGAACGATCAGCTTCTGCCACTCCAGTCCCGTATCCACCAGAAAGATCCCACCCAGCAAAATCGTCACGCTCCACCACAACCGGAACGCAGCCATCTTTCCGTGTTCGATCGCACGCTCCGCCAGCATGATGAACCCGCTGCTCGAGAGCAGACATACCGTGCCGAAGTATGGAATCTCCAGCACCTCTTTCGGCGTCGGCCCGGTCACGTCGCGGCCCAGGTAATACAAGTACGCCACCACAAAAATCGTAAAGATCGACGACTCTGCCGTAATCAGGCTCGCCATGGCCACAACGCCGCGCGAAGGCAGTTTCCACTCGCCTTCATTCGCCACGTGCTCCAGAGGAACAGTTGCCATCGCTCTCCTCACTCAAATGCCGAATCCGGATCTTCCGGATGCTTCAAGTCCCACAGCGGCCGGCGGCTCGCCACTACCGGCTCCACCACGAAGTTGTACACCGGCGGCGGCGACGACGTTGACCACTCCAGCGTCCACGCATCCCACGGATCAGGCCCCGCCTCCCGCCCGCGAAAATACGAGTGCACCATGTTGTACACAAAAATCAGAACCGCGATTGCCTGGATGAATCCACCCACCGACACGATCTGGTTCAGCAGCGTCCACCCGCGGTCCGGCTCATACGTAAAGATCTGTCGCGGCATCCCCAGCAGCCCCGGAAAGTGCATCGTGTCGAATGTCACATGAAATCCGATTACCATCAGCCAGAAGTGCCATTTCCCCAGCCGCTCATCCAGCATCCGACCGGTCATCTTCGGATACCAGTAGTAAATCGCCGCAAAGATCATGAACACGATTGCGCCGACGAGCACGTAATGAAAATGCGCGACGACAAAATACGAGTTATGCAACTGCCAGTTCCAGGCAGAAACCGAGAGCATGATCCCCGTCAGTCCGGCAATCACCCACTGAAACAGAAACGCAATCGAAAACAGCATCGGCGTCGCGAAGCGAATCTTGCCGCCCCAGATCGTCGCCAGCCAGTTGAACGTCTTGATCCCCGTCGGTATCGAAACCAGCATCGTCGAAAGCGTGAAGAACGCATTCCCGAACGACGTCATCCCGATCGTGAACATGTGGTGCGCCCACACGCCGAGGCTGATGAACCCGATTCCCACCGATGCCGCCACCATCGCCGGATAACCGAAGATCGCCTTACGCGAAAACACCGGGATGATTTCGTTCGCGAATGCAAACGCCGGCAAAACTAGCACGTACACCTCCGGATGACCGAAGATCCAGAAAAAGTGTGCCCACAAAATCGCTGAACCACCAGCCTGCGTATCAAAGAAATGTCCGCCCAGGTAGCGATCGATCAACAACATCGCTTGACACGCTGTCAATGGGCTCACCGCCACCAGCACGAGGAATGAAACCGTTGCGTACAGCCACGGCAGCAGCGGCATGCGGAACAGCGTCATCCCCTTGCACCGCATGCAGAACACAGTCGCAATAATGTTGACTGCCGTGCCGATACTCCCGATTCCGCTCGCCAGGATCGCCACCGCCCAGTAGTCCACCGTGTGTCCCGGCGAAAACGCCTTCTCCGTCAAAGGCGCGTAGGCAAACCACGCCACATCCGGCGCTGATCCGGTGCCCGAGAGCCCCACGCCGCCAATGAAGCTGTAGTAAAGCAGCAACCCCGCAAACGCGCTGATCCAGAAACTGAACGCATTCAACCGCGGGAACGCCATGTCGCGCGCCCCGATCATCAGCGGCACAAGGTAGTTGCCGAACCCGAACAGGATCGGCATGCCCACCAGGAACACCATCGTGGTCCCGTGCATCGTAAACAACCGATTGAACGTGAAGGGCGAAACAAAATTGTTGTGCGGATAGAAAAGCTGGATGCGAATCATCATCGCTTCAGCACCCGCTACCAACAAAAACACCAATGCATAGGAGATGTACAGAATTCCAAGTCGCTTGTGATCGACCGTGACTACCCACTCGTGCACCCGCTCGAGATACGTGCCCGCTCGCGTCAACGCAGGTGTGCGATCGATCCCCGCTTCAATCCCCGGTGCTCTCGGCAAACTGTCGGAACCCATTCATCGCTCCGCAATCACTTCAGTGTGAGCATGTACGCCGTAATCTGCTCGTCCTGCTTATCGCTCAAATGCATCGCCGGCATCAGGCATCCCGGCTTGATCTGGTTCGGATCTCCAATCCATTTCATCAATTCCTCGCGCGTGTTCGGCGCCGCACCCGACCCGATCGTGTCGCGGCTCATCAGGTGCGTCAGGTCCGGCCCGTAACGTCCCGTCGCCACTGTCCCCGAAACCGTGTGGCAACTGATACACGCCTGATGCTCAAAAACGTATTGCCCCGCCTTTGCTGACATCTCCTGCGCAGACCGCGCGTTCTCTGGAACCACGTGAGCCTTCGTCGTCGGAGAACTCGCCGGAATCGCGCTAGCGACCGCCTGCGCAACGTTGCCCGCATTCGGTGTGCTCTCCGCGACCTGACCGCCTCCAGAGGGCTCCGCTTGCGATCGCTGCTGGTTCGCAATCCACTGCTTGAACTCATCCGGCGTATCCACGTACACCCGCAGCAGCATCTTGGCGTGCTCCGCACCGCAGAACTGCGCACACTGCCCCAGGTACAGCCCCGGCGTTTGCGGATCAACCCACATCTCATTCACGCGATTCGGCAGCAAATCCGTCTTGCCCGCCAGTTGCGGTACCCAGAAGCTGTGGATCACATCCGCCGAGGTCAGCTTCATGAACGTCGGCTCAGGTGCCTTGCTCGTGCTCACCGGAACATGCAGTTCATTTGCCGTGACCACGTTGTACTGCGGATATCGAAACTCCCACCAGAACTGATGCCCCACCACGATCACATCCAGCGCGTTCGCCGGCTTCTGCGCATCCTGCACGCTGAACAGCACCCTCGCTGTCGTCAGAAACAGTACGACAATAATAAGAATCGGAATGATCGTCCACGACAGCTCGATCTGCGTGCTCCCAAAAACCTGCGGCGGTTCCGTCGTATCCCCTTTGCGCGCGCGAAACTTGACGATCGCGTAAACCAGCAATGCGCTCACGCCCACGTAGATCAGACCGGTGATCGCCAGAACAAATACCGAGAGCCCATACACCTCGTGTGCTGGTGTGCTTCTGGGCTCGAAGATCGACGTCGATGGCGAGGCCCACGCGAACGCACTCGGCAGCGATACTGTCGCAAGAACAACCCACCCTCGAAAGATGTTGGCTCTCGATTTCACGCGAATTCAAAAAGGTTGTCGCTTCGGGTTGACGGTGAAAAGACTCTGCTGCTCTTCCAAGTCGCCGAATTGCTTTGACTCGCGGACGACAAAGCCCAAGCGATACTCGATATATCAGTCGCCGGGTTCCTCGCGGGACCTCCAACGGCGAAGGGGTTCACCGAGGAAAACTAATATTAACACGGACCCCGTGACCACGAACCCATCTGCAATTGCAGCAGCGTTTCTAGCAAAACTACCAGCGTCGTCGACCCAGGCGCGATGAGAGGTGCAACATGCAAGGCTCGATTACTGCGGCTTGGATGAAATCGCACAAATCTCATTTTGCAGGTCTCAACCCGAAAGAGAGAACCAGACTCACACTTCGAAATCCAGCTCCACCGCCTCAATCAGCGGCACCAGCCACTTCAGCAGCGCCAAATGTGCCGGATGTGTCGCATACGCATCGCTTGCCGCGCGGTCGGCAAACCGCATCAACCCCGCAAACGTGTAACCATGTCCGCGAAGCGACAGGTTCTCGCCGACCGACACATCAATCAACCCCGGAATCTGCCCCTGAAATGCGCGAATCTCCCGCACCGCTCGTGCCTTCTCAGCATCAGTCGCATTCTCGATCCACCGAAATCCAAAAATATGAATGAACACGACGCACCCTCAACCAGGAGCGACCGAGAAAGGTCGTTTACTCCCTATTCCCTGCCCCCTGCTTCTTCCACAAACGTCCGCCCGCTCTCGAGCAGCTTCGCCACTGCTTCTTTCGAGGTCGACTCCGTGTAAACCCGAAGCAGAGGTTCCGTCCCGCTCGCCCGGAACAGGATCCACGTCTCCGCCGCGTTCGGCTTTGTCTTTGCTTCGGGATTGTCCAGAAAGAATTTAACCCCGTCCAGCGTCTCCTGCCGAAGCACCGGCATTCCCGCAATCGAAGCATCGAGGACGGGCAGCGCCTTCGCCCGCGCAATCGCTGCGTTTTTTAGCTGATCGGGAATATGCAGATCCACGCGTCCGTATTGATGCTCTCCATACTCGTTCTGCAGATCGGCAACGAGCTGCCCCAGCGTCTTCTTCTCCTCCGCCATCACATTCGCCAGCAGCAGCGCATTCAGCAAGCCATCGCGCTCCGGCAGATGCCGCTGGAACCCGATGCCGCCCGATTCCTCGCCGCCCATCACGATCTCGCGCTCCAGCATATAGTCACATACGAACTTGAAACCGATGCCGTGCTCGATCAGCTCGCGCCCATGCTTCTTCGCGATGCGATCGAGCATTTTGGTCGTGTTGAATGCGCGGGTAACGGCCCCGGGCCAGCCCTTCCGCCGCAGCACCCAGCTCAGCAGCACCGAAAAGATCTTGTGCGGATCGACGAAGTTTCCATCCTCGTCAGTCGCGCCGATCCGATCGGCATCGCCGTCGGTACAAAGGCCCGCATCGCACTTCTCGGCAACGCAGGTGTCGCCCAGCATGCGGATATGCGGCTCGATTGGCTCAGGGTTGATCCCCGGAAAGAGCGGATCAGGATTGCCGCGAATCTGCACGTGATCCACCCCGATGCGGGTGAAGATCTCCGAGAGTATGGTTCGTCCCGCCCCGTACATCGAGTCGATGGCGAACTTCATCCCCGACTTCGAGATCAGGTCGAGGTCGGCGAAGCTCTGAATGGCCTCGAGATATGGCGGCAG
>Ga0335079_10010215_pt1 | contig 10689 bp, 10 predicted proteins | sample Lox_Sample_33_FD_206719 | JGI IMG/M metagenome (GOLD analysis project Ga0335079, IMG submission 206719) | Soil microbial communities from Loxahatchee National Wildlife Refuge, Florida, United States - Lox_Sample_3.3 | ecosystem: Environmental > Terrestrial > Soil > Wetlands | place: USA... | reverse complement strand
CGAAAGCCGCGACGGAAAGGAGTAGAAACGGAGCGAGCCTCATGGCGTGTTTTTCCCTCCATATACTCTACAGGAATAGCCTGTGGGACAGACCGTCGCAGTTTGCGGTCTGTCCTCCCGATCTCGACAGACGGCAAAAATCGACCGTCTGTCCCACTCCCGACAGACGGCACAAATCGACCGTCTGTTCCACGCCCAGTCTACTGGTTCGAAGCCGCCAGCCAATACCCCGGCCGCGTCTGAATTTTCTTGATCTCCGGGTGTCCCACGATTTCCACCTGGATCTGATGGAAGCCGCCTTCGAGTTTGTTGCTCGGGCTATAGCTGATCAGGTATTGGCTGTGCAGTTCCTCGCCGATGCGAGTGATAGCTTCTTCGAGGCCGCTTCGCTTGTAATAGGAGAACTCGCTGCCGCCGGTTCCTTTGGTGAACAGCTCCACCGGATTGTCCTTGAAGATGGCCTTCACATCTTTCAGCAATTCCACCATCAGCGGAATGAACTGCGCGCTGGTGCCATTGGTCCCGTACATCTGCTGAACGCTGGTGGGCGTTGCTGGTACGCCCGCGGGCGTGGGGACGGCCGTCGGCAATTGAGTGTCGGGACGCGGCTGAACCGGCGGCGCCGAAAGCGTGCTGAGCAACCGGGACATATCCACGGCGTAGAAAACGATGTTCGACAACTGCAAATCGATCAATGCTTCGCGCGCCCGGCTCTCGCTCGCCAGATCGCGTGTCTCGCCGATTACCAGCATGATGCGGCGGCGATTCACTGGCTGCTTATCCAGCATTCTCGCGCCTTCCACCACCGCGTCGATCATGCGATTCGAATAGCCGCCCGGCTGAATGTCCCTGACCGCCTTGGTGATCAAGTCCGGATTCGAAGTGAACTGCTGCAGCGTCTTGACGTTCGAACCGAACGAGATAATGGCGGCCGCACCCTGGTCGCCAATCACCAGGGGCGTAACCAGATTTCCGATCCGGCGAATCTGCGGCAACATGTTTTCGACGTGCTCGTTCGCCTGGATGCAAATCACCAGCGAAATCGGCTGGTATGAGATGTCCACCTGAATGTTCTGTTCTTTATTGTTGTCGAAGAGGTGGAACTGAAATGGCTCGATGCCATTGACGGTCGCGTTATTTCGATCGAACACGCTGACCGGCGCCACTACGCGTTCTGTGGTCACACGGAACGGCTGCGGAACCTCATCCTGAGCCTGAATTGCCGCGAGAGTGCCGATTAACGGAAGAAGCAAGATTGTGCGCATGATCACTCCTGCTGGGCTGCCGCGTGTTCGGTCTGCCCCTGCAGCAGTTCGAGCACGTGGGGCACCAACTCTACGATAGCATCCAGGGACTCGACCGCGCCCTTCGGAGACCCCGGAAGATTGACAATCAACACGCGCCCGCGCGTGCCTGCCACCGCTCGCGAAAGAACCGCGCGTGGCGTCGACTGGCTTCCCTTGGCGCGCATGAGTTCGGGCAGGCCGGGGATCTCCCGGTCAATCACCGACCGCGTAGCTTCCGGCGTCACATCGCGCAGCGCCACCCCCGTTCCACCTGTAGTGAAGATGGCCGCCAGTTGTCCGCCATCCGCCAGCGTAGCGAGCCGTGTCGAGATTTCGTCAGCTTCGTCGGGCAGCACTTCCATCACCGTAACGCTCCAGCCCAGCTGTTCCAACCGTTCCCGCACGGCGGGGCCGGAGCGGTCGGGGCGCGTGCCGGCGGTCGACGAATCGCTGATGGTCAGGACGGCTGCGTGGATCACGATGCGCCCTTTCGGCGGAAGTTTCCGCTTTTTCCACCGGTCTTCTCCAGAAGATACAAGTCCTGGATTTCGATCGCCTTGTCCAGCGCTTTGATCATGTCATAAACCGTGAGCGCGGCTACCGAAGCCGCCGTGAGTGCTTCCATTTCGACGCCCGTTGCCCCCGTAGTGGTTGCACTGGAAATGATGCGCACGCCTTCTTTTTCCACCGTCACGTCCACGTCCGCGTGCGAAAGCATGAGCGGGTGGCACAGCGGGATCAGCTCCGAAGTCCGCTTCGCCGCTGCAATGCCGGCGATCCGTGCAATTTCCAGCGGATTGCCCTTGGGATTTTGCGGCAGTTTCTTGAGCACCGCTGGCGCAATCTGAACGAAGGCGTGGGCGCGCGCTGTGCGGAGCGTATCCTGCTTGGCGCTCACGTCCACCATGCGCGGGCTTCCGGCCCCATCGTAGTGCGAAAGTTTCTTTTTCATTTGAGCAACACGCGGATGAGTTCCCCGCTCAGGTATTCGGCGCAGTCCGCCTCGGCCACCAGGTAGGCGTTGGCGCGGGTCATTGCGGGCACATCGCCCGAGCCGTGCCAGGCCACCGGCGTGACTTCCGTTCCGTCGCTGCTCAAGTGTGCCGGTAGAAAGCGCGTCAGGCCGGGCTTGTGGCGAAAGTCGCTGGTGAGCTTTGCAAATGGCATCGGCAGCGAAACCTCCGCTTGCCCTCCCAGCAACTCCACCGCGGTCCGCGCGAAGATCTCAAACGTCACCATGGTAGAGGCGGGGTTTCCCGGCAGGCCGAAGAAAAACTTCTCTCGCGCGCGGCCGAACACCAGCGGCTGGCCGGGTTGAATCAGCACGCGGTCGAAATAAAATTCGGCGCCCACCTCCGCGAGGACCTGCTCCACCAGGTCGTACTTACCCGCCGACACGCCGCCGGATAGCAATAGAAGATCCGCGCGCAGGCCTTCCAGCACCAACTCGCGCGTATGGTCCCGGTTATCGCGCGCCACCGGCAGCATCACCGCGATCCCGCCGGCCCGTTCCACCTGGACGGCCAGGGAGTAGATATTCGAATTGCGGATTTGGAATTCTTCGGGCCGTTCGTTCACCTCCACGATCTCATCGCCCGTGGCGATCAGCGCGACACGCGGCCGCTCGTACACCGCGACGCGTTCCCGGCCGAATGTGGCCAGCATCGCAACGTCGGTGTAATCGAGGCGCTTGCCTTTGTGCAGCACAACTTGATGCGCGGCCGCTTCGCAGCCTTGTGGATTGATGTTCTGGTGAGGCTCCGCGGCGCGGCCGATCTGGACGCGCCCGTTGTTGTGGTGCGTGTGCTCCACCATCACCACCGCATCCGCGCCCGCCGGTAACGGGGCGCCGGTCATGATTTCCACGGCTTGGCCCGGTCCGACCGCGCCGGAATAGCGCTCGCCCGCGCGCACCTCGCCCACCACATCCAGTTCTCCGGGAAGGTCGGCGGCGCGCACCGCATATCCATCGCGCACCGAGCGGGAAACGGCCGGGGTATCGCGATCGGCCGCCACGTCTTCGGCCAGCACACGCCCGCCTGCTTGCGCGAGCGGCGCGCTTTCGATCACCGGCAGCCGGCGCGCGCCGCGCACTTGGGAAACCACGGTTTCGCGCGCTTCGCAGAACGTGAGCGTTGGCACACCGCTATTCTACCGCCCGCAAGCTCGAGTTCCAGGGCAGCAACTTCAACGGCATCTTTCTTTGTTTGTGGGACAGGCGATCGTCGTTTGTCGCCTGTCGTCTTCGCAAGCCCAGGCAGACGACAAAAGGCGATCGTCTGCCCCACCTCTCCAATCGTGCTCAGCCCCGCAGCCTCTACAATGAAAGAAATGCTTTTCAAGCTATTCGTGGCGGTCTCGTTTGCCGCATTGCTCTTTGGCGCGGATGCTCCTCGTAAGGTTTTTCCGTACGCCTATACCCAGGAGGATCTACCCAACGGCTTGCGCGTGGTGACGGTGCCTACCGATTTTCCCAATATCGTCGCCACCTATATCGTGGTCCAGACCGGGTCGCGCAACGAAGTGGAGTCCGGGCACACCGGCTTCGCCCACCTGTTCGAGCACTTGATGTCTCGCGGCACCGAAAAGTATCCGCCGGAGCACTATGACGCCATTCTGAAGCAGATCGGCGCTTCGTCGAACGCCTTCACCACCGACGATTTCACCTGCTACCACACCACGTTCTCCAAGGAAGACCTCGAAACCGTGCTGGCTATGGAGGCCGACCGTTTTCAAACTTTAAAGTACGCCGAGCCCGAATTCAAGACCGAGACTCTCGCCGTGCTGGGAGAATACAACAAGAACAGCGCGAGCCCGTTTCTGAAGCTCAACGAGCAGATCGCGGACACGGCCTTCGAACGGCACACCTACAAGCACACCACCATGGGTTTCCTGAAAGACATTCAGGATATGCCCAATCAATATGAGTACAGCCTACGCTTCTTCGACCGCTACTACCGTCCGGAGTACACCACCATCATCGTGGTCGGCGACGTAAAGCCGAAGGCCGTGCGCGAATTGGTGGATAAGTATTGGGGCGCATGGAAGCACGGAACCTACCAGCCGGAGATTCCGCGCGAGCCGGTGCAGGACGCTCCGCGGACCAGTCATGTGGATTGGCCAACCCCCACCTTGCCGATCCTGACGATCTCCTACAAAGTTCCGGCCTACACCGATACCGCCAAAGACACAGCTGCCCTCGAAGCGCTCTCGTTTCTCGCCTTCTCGCCGACCTCTGAGCTGTATCAGAAGCTGGTGATTCAGGAACAGAAAGTCGACCAGCTATCGGCCAACAATCCGTTCAACGTCGATCCGAATTTGTTCGGCATCCTGGCCCGTGTGAAGAAGCCCGGGGATATGGATTATGTCCGCGAACAGATCCTCAGCACGGTCCAAACTCTCCGCGACACTCCCGTGGATGCCGCGCGGCTCGACGCAGTGCGCAAACACCTGCGCTACCAGTTAGCGCTCACCATGGATAACAGCGACACCATTGCCAATATCCTGTCCCGCTATGTCGCCCTGCGGCGCTCACCGGACACCATCGACAAGCTGTACGCGCAGCTCGCGCAATTGACCCCGGCCGATATTCAGGCCGCTGCCACGAAGTACCTGATCGAAAACGGCAGGACCATCGTAACGCTCACCGGTCCAGGGAGCGCCAAATGACCCGCCGATTCGTTCAACGCTTCCTACGGTCACGGCTCGGTAACCGAGCCGCGACTAAAAGGAGCGGTGCTTTGGGCGCTCTCCTCTTCCTCCTCACTGCACTCCCCGCGCTAGCCCAGATGCGCGTCATTTCATTGCCCAGTAGATCCCCCCTCGTCACCTTGCGCATCGTATTCATCGCCGGTTCGGCGTCCGACCCGCAGGATAAACCGGGCACCGCCTACCTGACCGCCATGATGTTAGGCCGCGCCGGCACCAAAGACCTGACGTACCGGCAGGTGGTCGATGCCATGTTTCCGATGGCCTCATCCGTCAACGTCCAGGTGGACAAAGAAATGGTGACCTTCTCGGGGGCCACTCACACCGACAACCTGGAGGCTTACTACAAGCTGCTGCGCGCCATGCTGCTCGATCCGGGCTGGCGCGCCGACGATTTTCAGCGCGTCAAAGACGATGCCATCAACTTCCTGCGCGTGAATCTGCGCGCCAACAACGACGAGGAACTCGGTAAGGAAGTCTTGGAACAGGAAACCTTCCAGGGCACTCCCTACCAGCACTATTCCGCGGGAACCGCTTCCTCGCTCCAGAAAATCACGCTCGACGACGTGCAGCAGTTTTACCGCATGCACTACAGCCAAGCCAACCTGTACCTCGGCATCGCCGGCGGCTATCCGCAGCCGTTTCTCGAGCGCGTGAAAAAGGATTTTCGCAGCTTGCCCGAAGGTGGCGGGTTTCGGCCGCGCGAGAATCCGCTGGCCTTGATCCGTCAGAACCGCGCCGTAATCGTGGATAAAGATACGCGTTCGGTGGCCTTCTCATTGGGTTTTCCGACGCTAGGGATGCGCTCCAGTCCCGACTACGCGGCGCTGCTGGTGGCGAACTCCTACCTCGGCCAGCATCGCTCGAGCAACGGCCGGCTTTTTGATCGCATGCGCGAGAAGCGCGGCCTCAACTACGGCGACTACTCGTACATCGAGTACTTCCCGCGCGGCATGTTCCAGTTCGAGCCCTCCCCGAACCTGGCGCGGCACTTCCAGACTTTTCAGATCTGGATCCGGCCCGTGGAGCCGCCGACGGCCAAATTCGCGTTGCGCCTGGCGCTCTATGAGCTCGACAAGCTGTGCCGCGAAGGAATCCCCGAGGAGGGTTTCGAGCACACGCGCGATTTCTTGAGCAAGTACGTCAACATCCTGACCAGCACCAAAACCGCGGAATTGGGTTACGCCATCGACAGCCTGTATTACGGGATTCCCAACTACAACCAATACCTGAAGATGCATTTGGAGAAACTGACGCGCGACGACGTGAACCGCGCCATCAAGCGTTACCTGCGCCCTGACCGTCTGGTGATTGTAGCCGTCTCGAAAAACGGCGAGGATTTGAAGAAGCAGTTGGCCAGCGACGCCGTTTCCCCCATGACGTACAACTCGCCCAAACCGGCGGAAATTACGGAAGAGGATAAGGTCGTCGAAAAGTTCCCGCTGCATCTGGCGGCCGGTGAGGTGCGGGTCGAGCCGGTGGATCAGGTATTCGAATGATACATGTGCGGACAGCTCTGTTAGTAAAAGGGCAAGGGCCCATCTGGTGTCGTCACCCCGTGGGTTGCCGCCAATAGGAAGCCCGCTCCCAACAGAATTGTGAGTACGCCTTGAAATCGGGTCAGCAACTCCCATCTCCGCCATTGCTTTGCGTAGTCAAGAGCGTCGGGCGGAACTGCGGGTAGGCTGGCAATCGGCGGAAAACACCGCGCAGCCGTACTTCGAGCGTATGCCAGTGGACTCACTACCATGACAAGCCCGAGTGACAGGACAGCACTTCCCACGCCCGCCTCCCACACTGCATCGAACTGCACGCCTCCACTGTAATCACCCCACCCTTGTTACGCAAAGTATACCGAAGATAAAGGGCAGTACTGCTCATGCAAAATAAACAAAAACTCCTGATGCGAAAGTACCGTACCGATAGTACAATTCCAGACTAAGGAGCATCAGTAGAGAGGTATGCCGGCGCCAAATCCGCAGGGCCCGTACCATCGCCAAACGCGCGAACGGCTCGAAGAGCAGATGCTCGCGGAATTGAAGCAGGCAGAAGCGGAGTTTCAAAACGCGCCTCCCGAGCAAAAAGAAGCCGCCGCGGAACGCTATCGGGAAGCTCTGCAGAAATTCAACGACTTAATTCTGGATCGCAAGCCGCCGGGTTCGTCCGAAGAACCATAGCCAAAACGCGCTAATCCTCCGCCACCGAGCGCTTCGCCAACTCTCCGAACAATGGCAGGGCGTAGGCTTGGTCCTGCGCCGTCTTCACGATCATGAAGATTGACATGAAGAGCAGTGCCAGCTCGATTAAGCCGTGGACGGGCGAGTGGGGAATCATCAGAGTCATCGGCCGGATGACCCAACTATTCAGTAACCACGCGACGAACAGATACAGGCCCTGAAACGCATGGAAGCGGACCGTCCGATCCTGGCGGTAGCGTTGCGATGCCAGCACGACGATCGACGCGATCCAGCCCAGGCCCGGAATATAGCAGCAGATGGACGCGGTGCGCGGGGTGATATGCGCAAACGGGTCCACTGGCGGATGCAAAAAGTCCAGCGGCTGGCGGCTGCCGCAGCGTGCGCAAAAAGCGTCCCGCTCGCCAACCTGGTTTCCGCACTGGCTGCAAAAGGGCATCTATTCATACATACGGTATTCCGTGCCCAACCGTTCACGCAACTAAAAACGGGCGTGTTACTATCGTCGCCATGCGCGTGTATTCCTGCTGCCTGGCGTTTCTGGCCGTTGCGACCACGCTTCCGGCAGCCAAGAACCTTGAGGTGTATTTCATCGACGTAGAAGGCGGCCAATCCACGTTGTTCGTCTCTCCCTCCGGGGAAGCCATCCTGATGGACACCGGGTACGGAGGGTTCAACGGGCGTGATCCGGGCCGCATCTTCGCAGCCGCAAAGGCCGCGGGCGTCAAGAAAATCGACTACCTGGTAACCAGCCACTACCACGAGGACCACGTCGGCGGCCTCCCGTACGTGGCCGACAAGCTTCCTATTCGCACCTTCGTGGATCACGGGCCCAACACCGAGGACGACAAGGATTCCAAGGTCCGCTACAACATGTACAGCGCATATAGCGCCAAGGGGATGCGCGTATCCGTCAAACCCGGCGATACGATTCCGGTCAAGGGGCTGGAGGTAACCGTGCTCGCGAGCGCGGGCGATACCGTGGGCTCTCCGCTCCCTGGCGCCGGCCAGCCGAACCCGGAATGCGCCAGTTACCGGCCCGATCCCGATGAGAAGGCCAGCGAGAACCAGCGCTCATTAGGCCTCCTCATCACGTTTGGCAGTTTTCGCATTCTCGACCTGGGCGACCTGACCAGCAGCCGCGAGCACGAGTTGGTATGTCCCGCGAACAAGATCGGAACCGTGGACGTGTTCGTCTCCTCGCACCACATGGGCGCCGCGGCCAATACCCCGCAGCTCGTCCACATCATCCATCCCAAAGTGGCCATCAGCGATAACGGCCCCCGCAAGGGCGGACAGCCCGAGGTCTGGCAAACCCTCCACGACACGCCCGGGCTGCTGGACATCTGGCAGCTCCATTACGCGATCGGGGCGGGGAAGGACCACAATTCGGCCGACACCTTTCTGGCCAACGTGGATGAGATCTGCCAAGGCAAGTGGCTGCGGCTCACGGCCGAGAAAGACGGATCATTCACCGTGCTCAACAGCCGCAACAAGTACGAGAAGACGTACCGATAGCACTCGCAATTCGTACGCCACGCGCGTCGTGGTGATCGCCAGCGTGGGGCCGGGCCTTCCGGCCCGCCGCCGGGCTTCGCCCGGCGCGCCGCGCGGAAGCGCGCGGCAGCCCGGAAGGGCTGGCCCCACTAGCAGCCAATCTTCTACGGCGCGACCGCAAACGCCAGCAGCACATTGCCCGGGATGCCATTCTTCACGCCGATATAACCCGACGGAACGAACAGCGTCCCTCCCGCGACCGTCGGCCCCGCCGCGCCCATAGACCCGCCCTTCGCTGCTACGCCGTTTACCGTCGGGAAATCATGCGCCGTGTCGTATTCCCAAATCACTTTCCCATTGGCGGCCGACAGGGCGCGCAGCACACCATCCCATCCGCCGGAGAAAACCACGCCCGGAATTGCGGTCAATGGGCCATCCTGGCCGGGATGCTTTGCCATCGCGGGCGCAGGCTCCAGGGCAGTGAACCATTTTCGCTCGCCATCTCGAATTTGCACCGCCGCGATACCGCCGGTGCCCAGGCCGAAATACGCATTCTGCTCGTCGGCCGCTCCGCCCCACACGACCTTTCCGCCGAACTCGGTGGTGTTGTTGACAAGCGCGGTCCGCCACACCACGGTGCCCTCGCGATCGACATCGTGCGCCCAGATGTTGCCGCTTTTCTGCCCGGCAACCAGGACGGTCCGCCCGTCCGCCAGCGTTTTGAGAATGGGCGACGCGCCAAAATCCTGATCGGGGCCCAGGTTCTTGGGGCAGTTTTCGGGCGGAGTCGGGCCGGTACAGCCCAGCAGCCAGGCGTCGTTCTCGGTGTCCTGCTTGACCCATAGAATCTTGCCGGTATCGAGATCGAGCGCCATGATGGCGTCGGAGGTCTTGGCCGCAGGCTCCGTGAAGGCATCGCCCGTCCCAACGTAGAGTGCCCGCCGCTTGAGGTCGATGGTGGGTGAATTCCAAATCCCCGCGCCCGCCGGCGCCCACCGTTGCGTGCCGTCGGAATTCTTCCCAACCAGTTTGGGCTCCTCCGCGATGGTGTACGTCTTCCAGATTTGCTTGCCGGATGCCCGATCGAGCGCCACTACGCTGCCGCGAAAGCTGCAGCATTCGTACTTGCGAAGCGCTGCACCCTCTTCACCCGACGCGATCGGAACATACACGCGGCCTTCGGCTACCTTGGGCGCACCCGTGATGCGCGCCAGTGGGTGAGGATCGGCGTGGGCCTTCCAGATCAATTCGCCCGTGGTGGCATCCACGGCATAGGCATTCGCCTTCAGATCGCCGAAATAGGCCACGTAGCGCGTCTGTCCATCGCGTTCGACGGTGATGGCCGTGCGCACCCCAGCTTCCGCCTGATACGTCCAGTAGAGGCAGCCGGTGGCGGCATCGATCGAGTAGACCGCGCCCGTATCGACCCCGATGAACACACGCCTGCCCACCACCGAGGGCTGCCCCATGACCGATTTCACTCCAGGAAAACCGAACGCCCATTTCAGCTTCAGGCGGCCGATCTGATCGGCCGGCAATTGTGCGGCCCGAGCCGGCTGGAAGCGCGCGTTCGAGGAATCGACGCCCCAGCCGTTCCACGCAGGGCTCGCCGACGGATCGCCAAGCCGCGAACCGGCGGGGCATGCGTTGGACTGGGCCCACAGAGAGCCCACCAGCGGGATCAGGAGGAATAGTTTCGGCAGCATAAAAAGGAGCCTCTGATTGTACCGCGGTCACCGAAGCCTGTACCCCACAGCTTTGTCGTCGTAGCTACGCTTGAGCCACCAACATCCGATCTGGTGGTGTAGGACAGACGATCGGCTTTTGTCGTCTGTCGGGCTCACAGACCGCTAAGAAGCGACGGTCTGCGCCACTTGGCGATCCCCATAGCAGTGAAATTCGAATGGGTCTCGGTGGTGGTCCGGAAGAGCAGTAGTTTTACAGTGGCCAAGGGGCGGGGCCGTACAGGTCTTGCAGGCTCAGCGAGTCGAAGTCATCGGCAA
>Ga0335079_10010214_pt1 | contig 10689 bp, 8 predicted proteins | sample Lox_Sample_33_FD_206719 | JGI IMG/M metagenome (GOLD analysis project Ga0335079, IMG submission 206719) | Soil microbial communities from Loxahatchee National Wildlife Refuge, Florida, United States - Lox_Sample_3.3 | ecosystem: Environmental > Terrestrial > Soil > Wetlands | place: USA: Florida... | reverse complement strand
GCGGTCAGGCCGTTGAGGGTAAGATTGCCGGATGACCACATGGCGAGGTTCGTGCCGTGGTTGCTGTTGAATTCGTTCGTTCCGTTCAACTTGACGTCCGAGCCGGTCAAGAAGAACGTGTTATCGAGATACAAGCCGTTGCTGCCGGTATTGCCATCCGCAGTAATGTTGTTGAGTGTGTCCATGCCGGAAGAGTAGACCTGCAAGCCACTGGTGCTGTTGCCGCTGAAAGCATTTGTCCCGTTGATTGTGACGCCGTTCCCGCTCGTACCCTCATTGTGGAGGATCGCGCCGGAACTGCCGTTACTGCTTGCCTCCACATCCGAGAGCGTCATTTCGCTATGAGAGTTGATCAACAGACCGTCGGCAGCGTTCTCATCGAACTGGCTGGAACCGTCGCCGATCACATCAATCGATAGGGCGTTAGTGCCATACGTATTATCCAAAGAGGCCCCATTGCCGATATTGCCATCCGCGGCGACTTGAGAGATGTTGATATTGCTGGCAGAATAGATATCCAACCCATCGTTATAGTTGTCATTGAATTGATTGCCCGTCAAATAATCTAGCTCGACTGCATACGGATTGGTGGAAGCGGAGTTATCCAGCACCGCGCCCGCACCGGATGCGCCGGATTGGCCGTTGTCATCCGCAGTCACATCGATCAAATTGATAAAGCCGTTGGAGCTCACATCAAGACCGTCATAATTGTTATTGTTGAAGGAGCTCGGGAAAATCACCACTTCACCCGGCGCCCCGGGGATGTGGGTGCTTTTATTACCGCTCGTGCAACCCGAGCCACTGTTCAGGCAGTCGTCCAAAACCGCGCCTACTCCTCCATTATATCCAGCGATCACGCTATCGAGCGTGATATCGTTGGTGGAATCGGCTTCGAGTCCATTGCCTGTATTTCCGGCACCTGATTCACCAAAGGTGCTGCTGTCAACGAGGATCGTACCGGAACCGCCCGAGTTATCGAGCTTTGCACCGCGGCCGCTATTATGATTCGAGGTCACATAATGCACCGCGATATCGCCTTTGGTCTGAACCGTCAAGCCGTCCCCGGTTGCACCGCTGATCGTGATATCGTAGAGGTAGACATTGCCGTTCCAGTTGGTGATTGCCAGCGGAACGCTAAAGCTGGTGACCCCAGAGATCAGTGGTGAACTGGTCGAACCATTCCAACCGCCCTGAATGGTCAAATCGGTTAAACCAGAAAGACTGGAAGAAACCGTGGGATCAAAGGATGCATCATTGGTTGAATACGCGGATGTAAAATAGACCGTGCCTGCGCCACTCTTGGCGCCGAGATCCGTAATCAATGCAGCAACCGTTGTTTCAGCATTCGTGCAGTTTGCATTGCCAGGTAAATCACCGCTCGGACACCAGATCGGGTCGCCGGTTTGGATAATATTCGCGGCGGCCTGAGTCGCTAGCGGTACAGCCGTGCCTGTGGCATCCAGCACCACTACCGGCGTGCCGGTCGAAACCACATCCAATGCAGTGGAGGTATCCGTCGGAGCTACGGTGGTATCTGTTGGTGCTATTGTCGTGTCGCTAGATGCTACAGTTGTGTCGGTAGGCGCAACCGCTGTATCGGTCGGTACGGCAGTATCAGTCGACGCGACCGTCGTGTCGGTAGGTGCAACAGTTGTATCTGTTGGTGCTACGCTCGTGTCGGTGGGTGCGACAGTTGTAGCGGTCGACGCAACAGTCGTATCCGTCGGCGCGGCTGAAGTGTCCACAGCGGCAGGTGTACTTGGCGCGACTGGCGTGCTGTCGTCGGCGCGTGCCGCGCTCGGTTGTATCGCGCTGAAGATCAACACCAATAAAATCGCCGCGGTTAATGAATAAGAAAGAAAATTATTTTTCATACAGCTACTCCACCAATAAAGCTAATAACGAAAAAATAAGTGGATTGATTATCTCCACTTTAGGCAAAAAAGTCAATCTTTGAGGGGGTAAAAGTGAGAAAAAGAGCGAGCCGCGTTTCTCTCGCGGCTCGACTATGATCTTCTTCTGTTGGCTGGCCCTAATCCACCTTGCCCGTAATCGTGGCCATTTTCAACTCGCCGATGGCTTCGGTGATGTGAATATCGCGCGGGCAGGCCATGGTGCAGTTATAGACCGTGTGACAACGCGCCAAGCCGCTTGTCTCGCTGATGATCTGCAAGCGCTGCGCCGCGGCTTCATCGCGGCTGTCGAAGATGAAGCGATGTGCGGTCACCAGTGCGGCAGGACCGAGATAATCATCACTGCCCCAGAACGACGGGCAGGATGTAGTGCAGGCCGCGCATAAAATACACTTGGTGGTTTCGTCGAAGCGGGCGCGCTGTTCGGGCGATTGCAGCCGTTCCTTGCCATCCGCCGGAAGCGGGGAATCGTTGATGAACCATGGCAGGACTTTTTTATAGTTGTCGAAGAACGGTTCCATATCCACGATCAAATCTTTTTTAACTTTCAATCCAAGCAAAGGTTCGACTATGATCTTATCGCCCACATCGCGCACCAACGTTTTGCACGCCAGCATGTTGCGGCCATTGATACGCATCGCATCCGATCCGCACACGCCATGCGCGCACGAACGCCTGAATGATAACGTTCCGTCGTGATGACCTTTGACCAATTCAAGCAAATCCAAAATGCGCTCAGTCTCTTCGACATCGAGATTGTATGTCTCATAATGGAATTTCTTATCTACTTCGGGGTTATAGCGAAAAACTTTTAGTGATACCTGCATGGCAGCCTCTACTAATAAACTCGCTCTTTAGGTTGATACTTCGTAATCACAACCGGCTTATAACCGATCTCAATCTTATCGTTCTTCTTCCAGGCCAGCGTATGCTTCAGCCAATTAACATCATCGCGCTTCGGAAAATCTTCGCGCGAATGTCCGCCGCGCGATTCCTTGCGGTTCAACGCGCATTCAGCCACCACTTCACTCACTTCCAGCATGTTGCCGAGTTCCCAACCATTCAGCAATTCCGTGTTGAAGATTCTACCTGTGTCCTTAATACGCACATGGCTGAAACGTTCCTTCAGTTCATGGATTTTCTCGATGGCAGACCTCATCCCTTTTTCGCTGCGGTAAATGCCGACATCTTCGAACATGACCTTCTTCATCTCGATGCTGATATCGTACGCGTTCTCTTTGCCCGATCCGTTTCTCAACGCGTCAAACTGCGATCTCGCGCCTGCTTCCGCATCATCAGGCAATTTCTCAAAATCCACCTGATTCGCGTGCTCTGCGGCTTTGAGTCCCGCGTGTTTGCCGAACACTACCAAGTCGAGCAGGCTGTTCGTGCCGAGTCGATTCGCACCGTGAACGGAGACGCAGGCGCATTCGCCCGCCGCATAAAGTCCAGGATAGACCGAATTCTTTTCGTCAATTACAACTTCACCAAATTTATTAGTCGGGATACCGCCCATTGTGTAATGTGCAGTTGGTTCGATAGGCATCATCTGCGTCATCGGATCGATGCCGAGATAAACGCGATTGAAGTCTACAATATCGGGAAGTTTCTTGAGCAATTCCTCAGCTGTGATGGTGTAGGGCGTGCCATCCGGATTCTTGCGCCCGTCCTCCGCCGCGTATTTGGCAATCGACTCGGGGCGCGCATCCAGATACACATAGTTCTTTCCGTTGATGCCGCGCCCTTCGCGAATTTCAGTGTAAATGGCACGACTGACCACATCGCGCGAAGCCAAATCTTTCACATGCGGCGCATACTTCGTCATGAAACGTTCACCCTTATCATTGATCAACACACCGCCTTCGCCGCGCACACCTTCGGTAATGAGGATGCCGAGTTTGTAAATACCAGTTGGATGGATCTGGAAAAATTCCATGTCTTCGAGAGGCAGGCCGCGGCGTAGAAGGATCGCTGCGCCATCACCGGTATAGGCGTACGCGTTCGATGTTACCGCGAAGATGCGACCATGCCCGCCGGTGGCAAAGATCACGGCCTTCGCATGGAAGGTATGCAGTTCACCGGTCGCCAATTCAACAGCGACTACGCCCGCGGCTTTTCCATTGACGATCAAAAAATCAAGCACTTGATATTCATCAAAGAAATTGACCTTGTTCTTCAAACATTGTTGATACAGCGTTTGCAGGATCATGTGACCGGTGCGGTCCGCAGCGTGGCAGGCGCGTCGAACGGGTTTGCCGGTTTCATTGTTGGTGTGACCACCGAAATTACGTTGCAGGATTCTTCCTTCGGGCGTGCGATCAAATGGCAAACCCATATGTTCAAGTTCGAGGACTGCATCAATCGCTTCATTGCACATGAACTCAATCGCATCTTGATCGCCGAGATAATCCGAACCTTTCACCGAATCATACGTGTGCCATTCGGGGTGATCCTCTTCAGTGTTGCCAAACGCCGCGCTGATGCCGCCTTGCGCCGCGCCGGTGTGCGAACGCGTCGGATATAACTTGCTGATGACTGCCGTCTTCGCGCCGCGCGAAGCATAGAGACCTGCCATGAGTCCCGCGCCGCCTGCGCCAACCACCACTACATCGAATTGATGAACATTTGCCATAAATAACTCCTAAATAATTTAACCACAAAGGATATGAAGGATACTAAGGAAATAAAAGAGCAGGGAATTTTCTATTCTTGACTTTGTGCTCTTTGGGTCCTTCGTGTTTAAAGTTTTACGAAATCCAAATCACATAAATGCCAATGAGTATCATCGCAATCATAAAGATGATGCTGATATAACGAACAATCTGCCGCCCCAACGGCTTCACGATGTAATCATCGCAGATCACCACCAGTCCATGCACGCCATGCGCGGTTGCAACCAGAATCAACAGGCTGGCGACGACCTTCCAAAACGGCGATGACCACGGCGTTATATCAGGCACATTGGTATTCTGAACATGCTTCACATTAGGCATGAATCCCCAACGCAATACATCCGCCAAATTCATCTGCGTGCGTGCGCCCATGATCAAGGCGCCGAGGATCGCGAAGAGAATCAACGCGTACATCGCCAGCGCAGAAAGACGCGTGAAGAGCCACATCATCATTTCAAAGTTGAGTCCGCGTTTGGTAATCGGCACGGTTCTTGATTTTACTTGAGTTGCCATATCAGCCTCCCAACCCCGTACGGATGATCACAAAGAGGGTCAGCCCATAAATCGGCAGGAACACCACCCATTCCACCCAAATGGCTTCGCGCTGATATTCGATCAGCTTTGGAAACAGATCCACGATCGTGATTCGCAAACCGTTGATGGCATGGAACAACACGAAGAAGAAAATGAAAATTTGGAAAATCCAGTTTTCGTAAATGGAGTTGGTGTAGATACCAACTTTTCCCCCCGCAAACGATGACAGGATGTGTATCGTGATAAAGATGGCCATACCCAGCCCACCGATGCGATGCAAAACAAAAGTCAGCATCGGACCCTGACCTTTATATCGCAAGGCCGTTGCCAGGCTGACGTTTCTTTTCAAGCCCATCTGTGCCTCCTTGGAAAGTTGTCCATGAGCTTCTATTTTACCTCGGGTTGAGATGTTGTTGCGAGTGAATGACCATCATCAAAAATTGAAGCGATTATCCGATCGCGGCTTGATCCGAGAAAGTGACAATCATCATCGTTATTTCAGTCCACACTTCCTCTGATAAAGAGCAGTCGGACTCTTATAATCCGTATAATGATACTGAATTTTCAAACCAGAACCAGAAGATAGATTTTGATTTGAAATTATAAAGAAGATTTTTATTTGTATTACAATAATTCGAATTCGTGGAGGTATCTATGCCTGAAAGTGACGTCAGCCGCCGCGGCTTTTTCACAGCCATGGCCGGCATCATCGGGGGCATCATCGGAGTGGCAATCGGGGTGCCGGCGATTGCCTATGTACTCGATCCCGCTTTCAAGTCGAGTGCGAAGGAAACGTGGATTTCCATCGGAAAACTTTCCGATATGCAAGTGGGCCAGCCCTATCCCTTCTCATTTGCAATCGTGGAGGTCAACGGATGGGAACGCACATCCACCAGCCACGGCGGGTTTGTCCTTCGCAAATCGAACAACCCGACCGATATGATTATTCTCAATTACACTTGCACACATCTGGGTTGCACAGTCGATTGGCAGGCAGATGCGCAGGCGTTTATTTGTCCGTGCCATAATGGGAAGTTCAGCAAAGACGGCGCAGTGCTGGCTGGTCCGCCGCCTCGTCCGCTTGACCGATATACGGACTTCCGTTTAACGAATGATGGCAGCCTCGAAATTTATTACAAGGGTAGTTAGGCATGTGGAAAAAAATTTACGAATGGCTCGATGAACGGCTCGGACTGAACAGCCTCTACAAAAACCTGCTTGACCGCCCCGAACCGAAAGGCACGTGGTGGAATACGCTCGGCTCGGCCAGCTTGTTTTTATTCATCCTGCAAGGCGTGACGGGGATTTTTCTGCTGGTCTATTACACACCTTCGCCTGACCACGCTTACGACAGTATCAATTACATTATGAATGGCGTTGCGTTCGGCTGGCTGATACGTGGCATCCATCACTGGGGCGCGACGTTGATGATTGTGGTGGTCTTCGTCCACATGCTGCGAGTGTTCGTGACCGCTTCCTTTAAATATCCGCGTGAATTGACGTGGCTGGTCGGCATTGGGTTGTTCATCCTCACACTCGGCATGGGATTCACCGGCTATCTTCTGCCGTGGGATCAGCAATCGTATTGGGCAACCACCGTCGGCACGCAGATTGCGGGAAGTGTGCCATTCATCGGCGATTTCATCCTCAAAGTCCTGCGCGGCGGCCCGGACTTGAGCGCGCTCACGTTACAACGTTTCTTCGCCGCCCACGTTTGGATGTTGCCAGCCGCGCTGGCAGGTTTGATCGGCGTACATCTATATCTGATCATCAAGCATGGCGAGTCGCACTTCCCATCGAAGGAAGACTGAGGAACGCGCGATGAACAACGAAACCAAACAGAAAATCAACAAACGATACGAGCACGAACTCCAGCGCGGCGAGCGCTTTTGGCCCGATAGCATCTTCAAAGATTTGATTGTCTCGCTTGGGATTTTTGTCCTATTGATTTTACTGGCCACATTCATCGGCGTGGATGCCCAGCCGAAAGTGGATCCCAGCGATACGACTTACATCCCGCGCCCGGAATGGTATTTCCTCTTTCTATTTAAATTCCTTGCCCTCTACGGACAGATTCCGGTATTGGGCAAGATTGAATGGCTGGCCACTGTGATTATCCCCGGCTTGGCCATTCTCATCCTGACACTGATGCCATTCATTGACCGCAGTCCATATCGCTATTATGGCAAACGCGTCCTGCCGATATCCGTGATGGCGATCATCGTGGTGGACATTGTAATGCTGACGTTGATGGCGGACGCTCCGACTGTGCTAAGCAACGGCGCAACGATGCCGGGCATACTTCAAGCGATTGCCGGTCTCGTGATTCCCGCTGTGGCGATCATCTTGTTATTCCTGATGAGCTTTGTATTCAGAAGCACATCCGCCAAAACCATGATTTGGACAACGGTCATTTCCGCCATCTTAACGATCGGAGTGACCGGCGCTGCATTAGCGATATTTCCTCAGCCGCCCACACAAACCACCGCGGTTGCCACTACGCTCGTGGATCAAATCATGGCCGGACAGGACCTATATTCTGCCAACTGCGCCTCATGTCACGGCGCGGATGGGACGGTCACGCAAATCACCGGCGTGCAGGGGCTGGAAGGAAAACTCATCCCCGCCATTCACGGCACTGATGTTTTATACACACTGGACGATGCCGCATTGGCTCAAGTCATTGCTTATGGACGACCCGAAGCCGGCATGACGCCGTTCGGTAAAACGTATGGCGGCCAGCTCTCGACGAGCGACATAGATAACATCGTGACCTTCATGCGCTATTCGTGGGATGACCGCTTCACAGCCCCAGTGCTCAAGCCGCTATTCCCGGTATTGGCAAAGGGCGAAGTGCCATCCTATGATGTCCATATTGAACCTATCGTAAAACGCTATTGTTTGTCGTGTCACGTCGCCGGTCAGACCAACAATAATTTCCTGATGGATTCTTATATTGATATTCTGCACACGGGCGACCACAAAGCCAACGATGTGATCGCGGGCAATGCGAATAGTTATTTATTGCAAGTGATTCAAGGTCACGCCATCCCTGATCCGAACAATCCGAATCAGACTCTTATTCGCGCGATGCCACCGAATGGACATTTACCCGCTGATGCGATTGATGCGCTCATCCGCTGGATCATGGCTGGGATGCCGCAAACAGCCGCAGAAGCCGCGAAACTTTCGGCTCCAGCAACACCGGCTGTTACACCAACACCATAACTCATAAATACCAGAATCAAAAAGGTCATCTCAAATTGAGATGACCTTTTCTTTAACGTTTTGCTTTACATGTGTTTGATGATCGCGTCGCCGAACTCGGAGCATTTGACTTCGGTGGCATGATCCATCAAACGCGCAAAGTCATACGTTACCGTGCGGGCATTGACGGCGCCTTCCATGCCTTTGACAATTAAGTCTGCAGCCTCGGTCCAGCCCATATAGCGCAACATCATTTCACCCGAGAGGATCACCGAGCCGGGATTGACTTTATCGAGGTCAGCATATTTCGGTGCGGTGCCGTGCGTGGCTTCGAAGATGGCATGACCCGTTTCGTAGTTGATATTCGCGCCGGGAGCGATTCCAATGCCGCCAACTTGCGCCGCTAATGCATCGGAAATATAGTCACCGTTTAGATTCAATGTGGCGATCACATCGTAATCCTTGGGGCGGATAAGCGTGAATTGCAAGCTCACATCGGCAATCGAATCCTTAATGAGCAGCATGGATTTCCATTTGCCATCGCCGTGCGTGTTCCACAACTTCAAGGCTTCTTCCACTTCTTTCTTAATATCGTTCTGCTGGTCAGGCGACATCATATCGAAGCCGGGATCAATCATCTTGGCGTTTTCTTCGACGGACAATTTTGAATCCTTTTCCCGATTGCCGAGAATCCACGTCTCGCGTTCGGTGACGATCTGATTGCGGAACTCGCGTTTGGCAAGTGTGTAGCCCCAATCCTTGAATGCGCCCTCGGTAAACTTCATGATGTTGCCTTTATGAACAAAGTTCACGCTCTTGCGTTTGTTATCCAGCGCCCATTGAATCGCGGCGCGCACGAGTCTCTCTGTGCCTTCCACTGAAACAGGTTTGATGCCAATGCCAGCTGTATTCGGGAAACGCATCTTGGCATATTCCTTCGGAAAAGCATCCTTGAACAACTGCATAAACTTTTTATTGTCATCCGTGCCATACTGGAATTCAATGCCGGTGTAAATATCTTCGGTGTTCTCGCGAAAGATCACCATGTTCACATATTCAGGATGTTTAACGGGCGAAGGCACACCGGTATAATATCGCACCGGGCGCTGACAAACATACAGGTCAAGCAATTTGCGAAGCGCAACGTTCAATGAGCGGATGCCACCTCCGATTGGAGTCGTGAGTGGACCCTTGATCCCCACCAAAAATTCCCGGAACGCTTCGGTCGTCTCATCCGGAAGCCATGAGTTGAATTGCTTAAAAGATTTTTCACCGGCGTAAACTTCCATCCAATGGATTTTGCGTTTGCCTTTATACGCGTTTTCCACCGCCGCATCAAACACGCGCACCGAGGCGCGCCAAATGTCGCGGCCCGTGCCGTCGCCTTCTACGAATGGGATGATGGGATTATCGGGAACCTGTAACTTTCCGTCTTTGATGGAAATCTTCGCCCCGCCTGCCGGGACTTTAACATTTGTGTATGCCATCATTTTCTCCTTATAAAGATAAGTGCGGCGGATTATATCATCCGCACTTTTCAGCCTCCTAGTGACGATTGTCCTTATTCCAAATATCATTGATTTACCTCTTGACAGATTCCGTTCCTTGCATAGAATCAGCCCGAAATGAGAAAACGCTTCCGCGCGCGGGACCTGTTACCTGCTTTCAACCAATTGAATTTTTCTTTTCCCTTTTGGAGAGTCACTTTTTAGCGGCTCTCTTTTTTTATCTGCACCCTGGATGCACCCATGATCAAACTTCCCGGCCTGATTGACCCTCACGTCCATTTTCGCGAACCCGGACAGATCCACAAAGAAGATTGGGATACCGGCACCTCTGCCGCGCTGGCTGGCGGATTCACGATGGTGCTGGCAATGCCCAACACCAAGCCGCCCATCTTCGATGCAGAGACATTCGAACTGGCATTGACCGCGGCAAAACAAAAAGTGCGTTGCGATTACGCCCAATATCTCGGCGCCGGACCGGATAATGCCGATATCGCTTCATCGCTTGCTGCTCAAGCCGCCGGGCTGAAAATGTACCTCGACTCCACTTTCGGCGAGTTGCGTCTCGATGATATGACTTTATGGCAGCCACACTTTGAAAAATATCCAAAGCAATATCCAATCGTGGCGCATTCCGAATCTCGAAGCATGGCTGCCGCAATTTTGTTCGCCGCAATTTATGATCGTTCAGTTCATATCGCACATGTTTCATTGAAAGAAGAAATCCTGCTCATCAAAGCTGCCAAGGAAAAGGGAATCAAAGTGACGTGTGAAGTCACGCCGCACCATTTATTCTTATCAAAGGATGATATTCCTGTCATTTCTAATGGACATCCAGGTCGAGGCGAAGTCAGACCA